>Ga0182018_10000356_pt1 | contig 60302 bp, 57 predicted proteins | sample 812P2MmetaG_FD_120490 | JGI IMG/M metagenome (GOLD analysis project Ga0182018, IMG submission 120490) | Permafrost microbial communities from Stordalen Mire, Sweden - 812P2M metaG | ecosystem: Environmental > Terrestrial > Soil > Wetlands > Permafrost | place: Sweden: Stordalen | collected... | reverse complement strand
GTGACCCGATCCGGGTGCGAGATCCTCACAGCCCGCTCGCGTGCCCTGAGAAACAGCGAGAACTTAGCAGCTCTATTCGTCGCGTGAGAGCATCTCGGCCGCCGCTCGTCGTGCAGCGTCGCCTATCTTGATCCCCCCAAGCATGCGCGCGAGCTCGTCGACTCTCTCTGGGCGAGAAAGACGGCGCACGCTGGCCTGCGTCCGGCCCTTGGCCTCGGTCTTGTCGACCACGTAGTGAGCGTCGGCCAAGGCGGCTATCTGCGGTAGGTGCGTGATGCATACCACTTGACGATGCCGCGCCACGTCCAGAATGGCATGGCCTATGACCTCCGCAACCGCCCCGCCGACGCCGGCGTCTACCTCGTCGAAGACGTAGGTGCCTGCGGGTCCTTCGTCAGCCAGGACCCGCTTGAGGGCCAGAAGAGCACGTGACAGCTCTCCCCCGCTTGCGATCTTGCGGAGGGGACGGGGCTCTTCCCCGCGGTTCGGCGCGATGAGAAACTCGACGCGGTCAATCCCCGCGCGCGTCAACCGCGCCCCGTCGACCATCAACGCCTCGCCTCCTGGCGGGGTCGGGGTGACCTCGACGACGACCCGTGCGCGACCCATTCCAAGATTCGAGAGCTGCACGCCGATGGCGTCTGCCAGCTTGTCGGCGGCATCCCGACGCTTCTGAGAGAGGTCTCGCGCCGCTCGCCCCGCGGTCGCCGCCCTGCTGGCCTTGTCGCCTTCCAGTTTGGCCACACGTTCTGACGCACTGGAGACCGATTCGAGTTCCCCGGCGAGCGCTACGCGGCGAGCGAGTATGTCGGCGGTCGTCGGGCCGTGCTTGCGTAGCAGCTTCTGCAATCGGAAGGACCTCTCCTCGACCTCAGCGAGGCGTTCCGGGCTCGCCTGGACTCCTTGAGCGTAGCGCTCGAGTGCGCGAGCCGCGTCGGCCAGCTCTGCTCGGGCTGTATGAACCGTCCTGGCATAGGGGGCCAGCGATCCGTCGAGTGCGGCGGCCTGGTCGAGTTCCGCGGCGAGTCGCGCTAGGTCGTCACACAGGGCGCCTTCCCCTTCGTACAGGCGCTCGCTGCCTCGTCGCGCTGCTCCGTGCAAGCGCTCGGCATGCCGCAGCCGCGAGCGCTCCTGGTCCAAATCCGTTTCTTCCCCCTCCCGCGGGTCGACCTCGTCGATCTCGGCAATCTGCCACCGCAAGAAGTCCTCGCGGTCCGCCCGTCCTTGTTCCTGGAGGCGCACCTCTTCCAGCTCCCGCACGATCTTGCCGAGAGCATCGACTTCCTCGGACACACGCCCCCGCTCGGAAGCGAGCCGGCCAAACGCATCGAGATATTCGACGTGGGTGGAAGGGTCCGACAAGGAGACGCTCTCGTGCTGGGATGCGATGTCACAGAGATCAGAAGCAATCTCCGCCAGTTGAGCCGCCGTGCAGAGGCGTCCATTGACGTAGGCGCGGCTCCGCGCCTCTGGCTTTCCCGGCACGACGCGCCGCACGACGAGCTCGTGCTCTCCCGGTATGCCGGCGGCCTCCAGCTTGGCGGAAGCACGCGATCCGGGCACGAGCTCGAACAGGGCCTCCACCTCAGCTTCCGGGGCTCCGTTCCGCACGAGCTCCGGTCGCGCCCGACCACCAAGTACAAGCGAAAGTGCGTCCACAATCATGGACTTACCAGCGCCGGTCTCGCCGGTAATCACGTTGAATCCCGGCGCGAGCTCAAGGACCAAGCGCTCGATGAGCACGACGTTGCGAATGGCCAACTGGACAAGCACGGGCGTAACGGCTTCCAGCCCTACGCGCGGCGAGGGGCGACCGCAAGTCGGGCGGGCCGCCGGGCGCGGTACGGAGACACGAGCACGCGTGGAGGCTTGACGCGCTCGCAGAGACTTCACTAGCCTTGCCCGGGCCCGCCGTCCGTTGTGCGCCAGAAACGCGAAGGTTTCCGCGCAAGTAGCACCATTCATCTCTCCGACGGCGATCCAAGGCGCGATGCCGTCACGAACCACTGCGAAAAAGAAGGCTCCCCCGCCCTCGCCCGAGCCCCCGAAGGCTCTGTCGGTCGAGGAGCGCACGGCGTTGCTCGAGGAGCGGCTCAAGGGCGCGCCGGCCGACGCTCAAGAGAAGTACCGGGACGACCTCGACATGAGCTGGATCGCGCACGACAGCGCTCTTGAGGGCGTCGTGTACACGGTGTCCGAGCTTCACACCGCGATCGGCCCCGGAGACACGAGCGTTTCGTTCGACTCAAGTACGCAGCCCTCGGTCGAGGAGATCCGGCGCCACCGCGACGCGCTCAATTTCGTGCGTGAGCACGCGACCAAGCGCCGCGTGCCCATCACCGTCGACGTGGTCAAGCGCATCTACTGCGTTCTTCACCCGGAAGAGGGGGACGTCAAGACGGTCAAGTACCGGAGGGACATCCCACAGCATCGCCTCTACTTTCACGAGTACGCACCGCCCGACAAGATCGCCTATCGGCTGCGTCAGGTAGTGGACTGGATAAACGACCCGGAGACGCGCCGGACCCGCACGCCCGTACGCCTCGCCGCGCGGGCCCACTACGACATCCTCCGCATTTTCCCATTCACGAGCGACAGCGGGAAGGTGGCCCGGCTCGTGATGAACCTCATGCTCCTCCGTAATGGGTACCCTCCTGCGATCATCCATTCGACCGAGCGTCAGCGGTATTACGAGGCGCTCAAGGGCTCGAGCACCACGATGCACTCGATCGTGCAGGACTCGATCGACAATAGCCTCGCGTCGATCGAGAGGTTGCTCGACGTCTACGACGTGAAGGGGAAGCCCGCCCGGTAAGGGGCGCCTTCGGGATCGAACCTTTACGAACCCCGTTGCGACGGGTAAGCCTCAGCCAATGCTCGCGAAACGCGTCATTCCGTGCCTCGACGTGCGGGACGGACGCGTGGTCAAGGGCGTGCGCTTTCTCGGGATCCGGGATGCGGGCGACCCCGTCGAATGTGCACGTCGCTACGACGAGCAAGGTGCCGACGAGATCACGCTGCTCGATATTACGGCATCCCACGAAGGCCGCGGGACGCTGCTCGACGTGGTGGCCCGCACTGCCGACGCCACGTTCGTTCCGCTGACCGTCGGCGGGGGCGTGCGGGCCGAGGACGACGTGCGCTCTCTGCTCGCAGCGGGTGCGGACAAGGTGAGCATCAACACGGCGGCCGTGAAAGCGCCCGACCTCTTGCGCCGGTGCAGCGATGCCTGGGGCTCGCAGGCCATCGTCGTCGCCATCGACGCGAAGAAACGGCCGGATGGACGCGGCTGGGAGGTGTTCGTACACGGCGGCCGGACCGGAACAGGGCTCGATGCCGTTCGCTGGGCAGAGGAGGCCACACTGCTCGGCGCCGGCGAGGTCTTACTGACGAGCATGGACCGCGACGGCACGCTCTCAGGCTATGACCTCGACCTCACCCGAGCCGTGTCCGACGCCGTCCCCGTGCCTGTCATTGCCAGTGGCGGCGTTGGCACCGCAGAGCACTTGCGCGCTGGGCTGGTGGAGGGCCACGCGAGCGCGGTGCTTGCCGCGACGATCTTCCATGATGGGACTTGCTCGATCGCGGAGGTGAAACGGCTCCTCGCGGCCGGTGGCGTGCCGGTGAGGCTCGTTGAACGGGCGAAGGGGGCCGCATGATGACCGGGGGCGGAGCTCTGGAGTCTTCGGTCACGCTAGAGGAGGTCTTCGTCGTCGTGCGCGCGAAGCGCGTTCCGCTCGCGCCGGAACTCGCGGGATATCTCGTGCTCGAGATCGCGGAACACGTGGACCCGGCGGGGGGAGACGTCGATCCGAAGAGCGTATTTGTTGGCGAAGAGGGAACGGTTGCCTTGGTTCGGCCAAGGCGCGAGGCGGCCAGCGGGGACGCGGAGACATCCGTACGCTCGACGCTGGCCCGTCTGCTGGAGGCCAGTGGGTCACAGACGCCGGCGCTTGCTGCGGCGGCAAGGAGACAGAGCGGCCCCGGGCTCGCCCTGCTCGCCGAGGAGATCGAGGCGGCCTTAATCCCCGTGAACCGCGCCGCCGGTCGGCGAGCACTGGCGAGGCTCGCGCGCGAAGTGAAGCGGGTGACGCTAGGCGTGGGTCGCAACGCCCTCCCATCGAACGCCGACGCTCCTCCGTCGACGCGCCGTTCATCGCCGTCGCATGGCGCCGTTCAGGCGGTTCCGTCGCTACGACCGCCCGGCCCCAGCTTTTCGCGCGAGGAAGACCCGACGACCGCACGAGGGCGCATCCCCGACGAGCTGCTCAGGAAGGCCACCCCGGCCGAGTGGAGCGAAATGCCGACCACGCAGTTCGAGCCGATGCCTCGAACCCCATCGCCGTCCCAGGCCGACGTCGACTCACTAATCGCCGACTTCGGTGTGTCTGGAGGCGGAGAGCGTCAGCACGCGCGTGATCTCAAAGCCATGGCGGGCCTCGAACCCACGCCAGCGCCGGTGGGAACCGCGGACCCCGAGCCTAACGAGGGCAAGGCCGAGAAGCCGGGAAGTTCGGGTGACGGCGGCGTCGAGTCGCTGCTTGCGATGGGAGTCGACCCACCGGGAAGGACGCGCGAGGCAAGGAGAGACGAGGCGCGGCAACTCCCGACACAACCGTCGCAGATCCGCCGATCGCGAGCGTCCTCGCCAAGCGCGCCGCGAGCCGCTCGGGGCAGAACGGGGGTCCTCGTCCTAGTCGCGCTGATCGCGGTCGTTGGAGGGGGCTATGGTGTCTCGCAGCTGCGGCCGGGGTCCTTTATGGGGCGCACCCAGGAGCCCGCGTCGGCTCCTGCTCCCTCTCGCGCGACGCCACTGCCGCCCGTATGCCGGGGCACTCTCGTCGTGACGGACGTGCCGCCCCACGCGGAGGTGCTCGTTCGAAAGGGTCAGGCGCCAGTCGATGTCGAGAAGATGCCGGTCGGTACTCGACTCGAGTTCGTCGCGACGGCCGAGGGCTACTTGCCGCGTCGAGTGGTGGTGCCCGCAGGCGCAACATGGGATCCAGGATCGGACGCAAAGCCCCGCTTCGAGGCGGCCGTTCAGCTCGAAAGGTCGAAGGCCAAGGGGAACACGAACGATCCGTGGCCTCCCGGCGAGCCAGGGAGCGAAGTGGGCGGCCAGGGTCCACCCGGAACCGTGCACGTGGTGGCAACGCCCCGGGGCGCGGAGGTCTGGATGCTCGCGGGCATTGGACCGGAGGTACGCATCGAACAGCTTCGATGCGACCAGGATCTCGATTTGCTCGTGGCTGGACCGACAACATTTCGAAAGCGGCTTCACGTGGGCGTCACGGATTTCGTTGCCGATGAGCAGCCTGGCGCGCCATCGAAGACGCCGCTGAAAGTCGCGCGAGTCAGCGTCAAGTGAGTTAAACTCGGTGAACGCGGCCATGCACCAGCAAGACATAGCCATCGTCAAGGCCCTCATCCCTGTCGCGTGGGCCGACGGCGTGTTTGCGGACCGTGAGAAGGAGATGCTCGACGCCCTTCTCGACGCGTATGGCGCAACGGACAAGGAGAAGGAAATCATCCACGAGTATGCCGAGAAGCAGCGAACTGTCGACGACATCGATCTGCAAGAGCTTTCGGCTGACGATCGCCGGGTTTTATTGCAACACGCTGTCCTTCTGACGTTCGCCGACGGAGATCAATCCCCCGAAGAGGCGACTCTCCTCGATATACTGTCGAAGCGGCTCCGGATCCCCGACGACGAGGCCAAGACCCTCGTGAGGGCGGCCAGCGAGCGCGCCAAGAAGTATCTGCACCTCATTTGAGGCGTATTTTTGCGCTCTCCCGGATCTGAAGCGACTCGAGCTCTTTTAGCAGAGCGGTCGGGCTGAACGGCTTCGTGTAGTAAGCGGTCGCACCTGCGTCTGCGGCGCGCTGCTTGGAGGCCTCATCGGTGAGCGCTGTGATCACGATTATCGGGATCGCTCGGGTCACGTCGGTCCCCCGAAGTCTCCGGCATACATCGAAACCGTCGAAGGTACCCGCCATGTGAAGGTCGAGCAAAATCGCGTCCGGTACACGTGCGACGGCCGCCTGAATTCCCTTCGCACCAGTCGACACCGCTTCGACCTCGTGGCCACGGGCGGACACGAGGGTCTCGATCATGCGCCGGATAGAATCCGAGTCTTCAACGACTAGAATACGCATCGCATCGTTCGCGCATCGTTCGCCGATGCGGTCCTAGCGTGACACAGTGCGCTCAGCGTGGGAAGGTGACGCTGACGCGTACCCCACCCCCGCGGCCGGGCCCATCGACCGGGGCGTCCGAGATCTCGAGCAAGGCGCCGTGGGAAGAGACGATCTCCGCGGCTGCAAAGAGCGCAACGCTGCTCGGTCGACCAAAGGTGCCGGGCTCCACCTCGAGCGCCACAAGGGCCCGGCGGGCCACGTCGGGGACGATTGTGCCCGGATCATCCACGACGAGTCGAGTGCCGAGGTCTCCTGTCGCCGCATGCACCGTGACCGTTACCGACGAGCCACGAGCCGACGCGCTGATGGCATGGCCCACCAGCAGGCGAGCGACTACAGCTACCGCGCGCGGCGCGACACGCGTGACGGTCTGCGTCGACGGACCGTCTGGGATCGTCCTCACCAGCAACGTGACTCCGGAACGCACGGCACGCCCTTCGACCGCGCGGACTTCGCTCCGCACTATCTCGACAAGGTCCACATCGCGGCGTGGCTCGTCAGGGTCAGTTTCTCCGACGGCCGCGAGCTCGGCGACAAAGTCCTGCACGGTGAGAAGCCTGCGGCGGATCCCCTCCAAACGTTCGTCGAGGTCCCCGCGGGCGGCGGCCTCGAGATCTGGGGAGCTCCTTCGGGGCGAAGGGGTCGTACGTAGCTCGCCCAGCTCTCGACCTACAGGCGAAAGCGTCGAGCGCAGGGTTGCCGCCACTCCTCCGGCAAACCGGGCGATCGCACCATGTCGGTCGCTCGAGGTTGCAGGCATCGGTGGCAGGGTCGACTGGGCGAGTGCCTCATCGCCCGCCGACCAGACTGCCGCGAGCTCCCGAGCGTAGGCCTCACCCTGTGCGCGGGCCTCGTCGAGCTCTTTGCGAAGCTTGGCGACGTCGTCGCGCGCTTCGACCCCCTCCGCTGGCAGCGCGAGGAGCTCCATGCTCCCTTCAAGCTCGTGGCGACCTCCATAGCGAATGGCCATCCGCGAGAGCCACGCCCGCTCTGCCTCCGCGTTCGCAGAGCTCTCCGGCCCCAAAACGACGCCGATGACGACTTCGTCCCCGTCGCGCTTGATCGTGACCGCACTACCGCTGCCGCTACCGTGACCGAGCATCACGTGAAGCATCCTGCGAAGCTCTGCCTCGTCACCGAATACCTCGGTACCGCTCCCTGGCTCGATCGACACGCGTGCCTCGGGGGCGACCTCCCAGAGCATCGACGCGAGGTCGATGCGTCCCCGACGGCCGCGCATATTGATGGGACGCTGATGAAGGTTCGCAAGCATCTTCATCGCGTCGTCCAGCGCAGAGAGCGTCGCATCCACCCCGCTCGCATCGACCCCCGGCGGCGGCGGTGCCTGTGTGAGGGCCGACACGCCCTTGCGCAGCCGCTCCGCAGCCCCCTGCGCTTCTTGCGTCAGCAGCCAGCCGAGCTCTTGCCGAGTGAGCTTGCCCTTCGACACCGGAGGCGAAGGATGCCAGAAGCAGGCGTGCCGGTCACGGTGTTCAGCGATTTGCCGACGATCGAGGTCGCCTGTCTGACGCTCCGGACCCCACGGGCCCGCGAACGATGGAGGCGCCGCCGGGCGCGCCACCGGTCGCCCATAGCCGCTCCGTTCCGAGCGCCAGCCATGTCAGCGGGAGCTTCGCTCCGCCGACGTTGACCGTCGCAGCCCTGCCCTCCGGCCACTGTGACGGGGCCGGGAGAGCGATGGTGCGATGCCCCTTTATCCCCCTGGACGCCGCTTCGTCGAGCCGGATGGCAGCGATGCCCGCGGCACTAAAGATGGCTACGAGCGGGGCCGGAATGTAAGGCGCCAGGACCGCGCGTACGGACGGAGAGATGTCGGACGCGCGCGCGCAGAGCCCTCGCACTTCATCGAGGGTCGCGCACACAATCGCCACGCCGGACTGCCCGTTTGTCGGCGTTCCTTCGCGAAGGGGGCCCACATCTGCGTAGGAGACGCCTTCCACCAGGTCGAGGGTCAGTGCTCCGTTCCAAATATGGACGGCCACGAGTGCTTCGCGTCCTCCTGTGGCACCTGGATGGGCCACCTCGCCCCGAGCGAGCTTGCGTGCCACGAGCACGTCATCGGTTGGAAGGGCACGCGGGACGGTTACCCGGACCGGACGTTTGAACGTGCGCGGATCTCCGACCTCGCCCGTGGCGACGGCGTAAGCAAGCGTCTCGGCGGACGCGACGATGCCGCTACGCCGTGCGGGAATACTGGGCTCTCTATCGCAAGTGCGCATCGCATCCCCGGCACGCGCTGGGCAGTACAGCTCCCCGGACACCACGCGAGCATCGGGCTCGACAAGGCGAGCACCGGTGGCGAGCAGATCTGAAAGGGCACCGGAGCGCGAAAGAGACTCGAGCATCTGACGCGATGGCATGGCGATCAGGAAGTGAAGGCGTGAGGGCACCCGTTTGCTCTTCAGAAGCGAAGCGGCGGCGAAGAGGTCGCGAAGCGTCGTACCGCTATCGCCACCGAGGAGCGCTTGGGTCACAGGCCGCCCGAGAAGGTCGCGCACGGCGCGGACTCGCCCTTCTTCGTCCTGAAGAAGCGGATCGACAGCGCCGAGGTCGAGGTTCACGACCTCCTCGCACGGCGCACCCGCGTCGGGAAGGAGCGTGCGATGGGCCTTGGAGCGCCGTTGATCGCGTAGGAAGACCTCCGTGCGCTCGTCGCTCACGAACAGGGCGGCGGCGGCTCCGACCTGGGGCGCCAGCCCCGCGAGGACCGCTCGCTCGCCCACGGAGAGCGCCCTTGCGCCGGGCCCCGTGATCTCGAGGACGACGGGCGCACCGTGATTTTCCTCGACGCGCCGTACGACCTCGCCCACGCCGCGCCGAAGCATCTCTAGCGCCACGTCACGGGCACAAACGAAGGGTCGAAGCCTACCGCCGAGCGAAACCTGCACACTGACCGGCGGCCGCAACAGAACCGTACCGCGGGCCAAGGCCCTCGCCAGCGCCGCTGTCGGCATGACGAGAGTCAGCATGCCGATGCCACCGACGCCCGCGAGACGCGGTTCGTCCGTAACGCACAGGCGCGCTGGGCTCGCAAAGCGTTCCAAGTGAACGGGAGCAGGAAAGCCGGCCCCAGCGCGCCCGATCAAAATACCGCGGGAGAGCATCTCTGCGGGAAGGGCGCGCGCCTCCTCGTCACGACCTCCGTCAGTGACACAGCGACCGTCGTACGCAATGGCTACCTCGGCGGACGTCCTCTTGAACCCCCGCGAGACCGCCTCTGCGAAGGTGCGCGCGGGCGCCCGCACGAGGACCACTTGGTCGACCTGGACCTCGATCTCACGCGCGAGGGACGATTCACCCCTCAACCGCGTAGCGAGTATCTTCTGGGCCATCGTGCGGGGCGGATCCCCTGCTCGTACGCGCATGGTCGCTCGGTTTCGGCCGCACAAAGGGCGGCGCGCGAGGGTAAGCGCCACTACGGAGAGGGTCAAGACAGGACGGCGGAAGTTGACCTCTGCCGCACCGGCCCTCTAGCCTTGGGTCGAGGCTCCGCCCATGTTCCAAGACGCACTTCGCGAGATCGTCGACCGCACCGAGGGCGGCGTCGCCAGCCTCATCATGGATTCGGAGGGCATCGCGGTCGAGAGCTACGCTCGCGATGACGCCCCATTCGACATCACGACGATCGGTATCGAGTTCGGCGTTGTGCTTAGCTCGATCAAGCGGGCCGCCGACTCGCTTGAGGCGGGGAAGGCCCGGGAAGTCGCGATCGGAACGGAGAAGATGATCACGCTCATCCGAACCCTCGGGGAGACGTACTTCCTCGCTCTCGCGATCCGTCCGGATGGCAACTTCGGCAAAGGGCGCTTCCTCATGCGCGCCGCGGCGCCGAAGCTCCTCACCGAGCTCGGATGACTCGCAAGACTTCTTCCGCCGCGCGTATCCTCTGCATCTCGGGCCCGAATCTGCAACTGCTCGGCACTCGCGAGCCGAACGTCTATGGACGAGAGACCCTGGCCGAGATCCACACGCGGCTCGAGATCCGCGCTCGCTCGCTCGGACTGGACGTGGAGGCGCGACAGACCAACCACGAGGGGACGATCGTCGACTGGATCGGCGCAGCTCCGACGAACGGCTTCGGGGGGCTACTCCTAAATCCCGGGGCATACACACACACGTCCATTGCGATCCTCGACGCGCTGAGCGCCGCATCGCTGCCCTGCGTGGAGGTGCACCTATCGAATCCGGATGCGCGGGAGCCCTTCCGACGGCGGTCGCTCATCGCGCGCGCTTGCGTGGGCCGCGTGGCGGGGTTCGGAGGCGACAGCTACGAACTCGCTCTCGACGGCCTGGCACGCGTACTCCAACGTCGCGATCCTACACATGCGTAACGATTTTCTCGGCGAAGTGTCCGATCCCCCCCCAAGGCGCGCGACCAGGCTTCCAGCCTTGGCCTTTCACGCCTAGACTTCGCCGCAATTCTTTCCAGCCATGACCTTCGACCTCGCCAAGCTGAGCGCCCTCTTCGACCTGCTCGCCGAGAAGGAGATAGCAGAGTTCGAGCACGAGGAAGATGGAGCGCGGTTGCGGGTGACACGCGGAGTGCGCGGCGTGGGACGCGGCGCCGTGGGAGTCGAGGGCTCAATCGCCTTGCCCTTGGACGTGGGAGCGTCGCAGGCGGCCGTCCCCGGCCCATCCGATGCCGGAGCCGACTACGTCGACGTCACCAGCCCCTTCGTCGGTAGCTTCTACAGGGCACCTTCGCCCGAAGTGCCGCCGTTCGTCGACGTTGGCTCGGTCGTCCGCTCGGGGCAAGCGCTCTGCATCATCGAGGCGATGAAGCTGATGAACGAGATCGAGTCGGAGTGCGCAGGCACCGTGACCGAGATCTTCGCCCAGAACGGCAAGAGCGTGGAGTACGGGCAGAAGCTTTTCCGAATCAAGAAGGCGTAAGGGGGCACGGTTCGAGGCGGGCTCGTGAAGGGCGGCTGCTTCGTCCAGGGTCATGTTCAAGAAGATTCTGATCGCAAATCGAGGCGAGATTGCGCTGCGGATCCTGCGCGCATGCCGCGAGCTCGGCCTCAAGACCGTCGCCGTTCACTCCGACGTGGACGCCCGGGCGCTGCACGTGCGCTTCGCCGACGAGGCGGTCTGCATTGGACCGGCCGCAGCGAGCAAGAGTTATCTCAACGTGCCGGCAATCATCAGCGCCGCCGAGATCACCGCGGCCGACGCGATCCACCCGGGCTACGGGTTTCTATCCGAGAATGCCGAGTTTGCGAGGATCTGCGCCAAGTGTGGCATCACGTTCATCGGACCCACGCCCGAGGCTATGCGCGCCTGGGGGGACAAGGTCGCGGCTCGCAAGAACGCAGAGCGATTCGGATTGCCGCTCTTGCCTGGCAGCGGTGTGCTGGAAAGCGCAGAGCACGCTACTCGCGAGGCCAGACGCATCGGCTACCCCGTGATCCTCAAGGCGAGTGGGGGCGGGGGAGGCCGGGGGATGCGGGTCGTGCGCAGCGACGACGAGATGGCCGAGTCGTTCGCGACCGCGACACGCGAGGCGGAGACTGGGTTCAAGAACCCCGATGTATTCTGCGAGAAATACGTCGAGCGTCCTCGTCATATCGAGTTCCAGGTGGTCGCAGATCAACATGGGGGCGTGTGGACGCTCGGAGAGCGCGAATGCTCGCTTCAGCGACGCCACCAAAAGGTCATCGAGGAGGCACCGAGCCCCGCCATGACGAGCGAAGGTCGTCAGGCTATGGGAGAAGTCATCCGCAAAGCGATCCGCGAGACGGGCTACACTTCGCTCGGGACACTTGAGTTTCTGATGGATGAGGACAAGAAACTCTATTTTCTGGAGATGAACACACGAGTCCAAGTCGAGCATCCGGTCACCGAAATGGTCACGGGTCTGGACCTCGTCGCCCTCCAGATACGCGCGGCGGCGGGCGAGAAGGTGGACCTGCCCGACACGCGCCCTTGGAGCTTCCGAGGTCACGCGATCGAGTGCCGCATCAACGCCGAGGATCCTAAGACATTCGCCCCATGGCCGGGCGTCATCACGGAGTGGCACCCGCCGGGTGGGGCGGGTGTGCGGATCGACTCGGGCGTCTACGGCGGCTGGCGCGTGCCCGCGAACTACGACTCGCTGCTGGCTAAGATCATCGTGCACGCGGCCACGAGAGAGAAGGCGATCATCCGGATGCGTCGGGCGCTCGACGAGTTTATTGTCACGGGCATCCGTACGAACATTGCCCTGCACAAGGCCCTCCTCGCGGACCATGAAGTCGTGAGCGGAACCATGACGACGCGTACCGTCGAACGGGTCACTGGTCGCTCCCAGTCCTAGGAAGGTTGAACGCTCGTCAAATTGCGCGTAAAGGAACCGCGTTGTGACTCGCGTGATGCGTGACCTCTTGGCCTTCTCCTTCCTAGGGGCCGCCTCCTTCGCAGCGATGCTCGGAAGCGCGGGATGCAATTCGACATCAACCGCGACCAGCTACACCCCCATCACCGGCATCGAAGTTCTTCCGTCGTCGCTCCTCCAGGGTCTCCAATGTGGGACGGGGGTCGGCGAAGTATATCGCTACGTGGTGGTGGTCTGGAGGGACGAGGACGGCGGGCCTCTCCAGGAGCCCATCGCGAGCAACGTGTTTGACTGCTTCACCACCGCGCTCTTCGAGAACCTCCCGGCGTCGGACGGGGGGAGCGAGGAGTTCTTTCTTCGCATTTTTGCCTACAATTCCGTTTCTCTCCCGGCAACTTTCACCTGCCCCGGCGCTCTTTCTGCTGACGGCGGAGTCTGTTCGGCGCAGACCGACGCCAGCCTCATCGAGGCCGGCGCCGCGACGTGGACCACTACGTGCACCGCGACACAGCAGCAAGGCATCCCGGTGCTTGCGGTGTGCCAACCGCTCGTGCCTCTGCAAACCGACAGCGGGGTCGTGGCAGACTGAGCCTGTAGGCTGGCGGCTGCACTCGCCGCCCACTAAAGTGAATCCGAGATGGAAGGGCCCCAACGGATCTCGCTTGCCCTGCCACGGCCCGGCCGCGCGCTCAAGGCAGTGTTGTTCGCGATTCTGGGTTTGGGGCTCCTGAACGCGTTCGCCGGAGCCTGGCTTCCCCACGGGAGCGGCGTTTTCGATGCCCTCGTCTGCGACTTTGCGAAGGTCAGGCATTGGCAGCTGTGGCGCGCTCTCACCTCTGGGCTCCTGACGAGTCCGGACCACTACGGTCACCTCTTCTTTACGCTGATTGGGCTGTACTTCCTCACGCCGGATCTCGAGCGGCGCTGGGGGGCCTCCCGATTTCTTCGATTTCTCGCGTTCTCCGTCGTCGCCGGGAACCTCGCCGTGATGCTCGTCGACGTGATTGCTCCGCCCTCGGCGCAGGAGCGCTTCCATCCGGGCGCTGTCTATGGCGCGTCGGCGGCGATCGCGTCCGTTGCGATCGCCTGGTCCCGGGACAACGCGGACCGTACCGTCCAGCTCTTCTTCGTGGTGCCGGTGCGCGGCAGGTGGCTGTTCTGGCTCATCATTGGCTTCTGCGTGCTCGATCTCATCTATCCCACGGCTCTTCCCGAGGGGGTCGTCGCCCCTCTGGGTGGCGTTATCGTCGGCGTCCTTCTGGGCGGTAGCCCTTCGCCCGCGCGCTCCCTTTACTTGCGGCTCAAGTTGTCGCTGCTCCGCCGCCGGTCGCGCTCGCTGAGCGTAGCCGAGGTCATGACCTCCAAGCCCGTCCGCCGCCCCCGGGCGCCCGGCGCTCCGCCACTGCGCGTCGTGTCGGGGGGCCTCGAGGAAACGCTTCGCAAGCGCAATCCACCCAAGGACAAACGCTACTTGAACTAGTCCCGAAGACCGAGCCGCCAATGTGGAGCCATCGACATCTGCTCGGGATCGCGCAGCTGTCCCGTGAGGACATCCTGCACGTGCTCGACGACGCGGAGCATTGGTACGCTCTCTCGCGCGACCAGGCCAGGAACGCGCGTGTCCTCCACGGTCGCACCATCGTCAACCTGTTCTTCGAATCGTCCACGCGCACGCGGACCTCATTCGAAGTAGCCGGCAAACGTCTCGGCGCAGACGTGGTCAACGTAAGCCCGCAAACCTCCAGTGTGACGAAGGGCGAGACCCTTCTCGACACCGTTAGAAACCTCGAGGCCCTTCGCGCCGATGCAATCGTCCTGCGGCACGGCGCGTCAGGGGCGCCCGACTTCGTTGCCCGCCACGTTCGCACGTCGATCGTGAACGCGGGCGACGGATCTCACGAACATCCGACTCAAGCGCTCGTCGACGCGTTCACGATCCGTCGAAAGAAAGGCCAGCCCAAGGGACTCATCGTCGCCATTTGCGGCGACATCTTACATTCGCGGGTAGCGAGGTCGAACGCCCTCTTGCTGGGCGCCCTAGGCGCGGAGGTTCGTCTCTGTGGACCGCGAACGCTGATGCCACGCGAGGCCTTGTCACTGGGTCCCACGGTCAGAACGTTTGAGAAGATCGAGACGGCGGTCGAAGGCGCCGACGTCGTGATGATGCTGCGCATCCAGACCGAGCGTCTCGCCGGGGCGATGATCGCGAGCACGAGGGAGTATGCGCGCACTTTCGGGCTGAGCGTACACGTCCTCGAGAGAGCGAAACCAGACGCCATCGTCATGCATCCGGGCCCGATCAATAGAGGCGTCGAGATCGATCCACGCATCGCCGACGGCCATCGCAGCGTGATCCTGGATCAGGTGGAGGGGGGCGTCGCGATACGAATGGCTATTCTGCGCGGGGTCGTCGCCGCCGGTGAAGCTCAGCGCGCATCAACCGTGACGAGTCCCGTATGAGCGGAGCCGGGCGGGACGCGCCCCTCGGCGTGTTCGACTCGGGCCTCGGCGGCCTCACAGTCGTTCGCGCGCTGCGCGAGATGTTGCCGAACGAACACATCGTCTATCTCGGAGATACAGCGCGGGTTCCCTACGGGACCAAGGGGCCGGCCACGGTGATCAGGTACGCGCTCGCATGCGCCAGACATCTCGTCGCGCGCGAGGTCAAGGCTCTGGTCGTGGCCTGCAACACAGTGAGCGCGGTGGCACCCGAGCGACTCCGTGTGGAGCTCGACCTCCCCGTCCTCGGCGTCGTCGAGCCAGGGGCCCGCGCCGCGGTTGCAGCATCGCGCTCGGGCCGGATCGGCGTCCTCGCCACGTCCGGGACGATCGCATCCGGCGCGTATCCGCGCGCTGTGGCTCAGGTGTCGACACGCGCCGAGGTCGTCGGCCAGGCGGCACCGCTTCTCGTTCCGCTCGCAGAGGAAGGTTGGAACGAGGGCGATGTGCCGCGCCTCGTCGTGCGGCGCTATCTCGAGCCACTCGCCGTGGCCGGTGTGGACGTCGTCGTGCTCGGATGCACCCACTATCCACTTCTGCGAGGCATCATCGAGGAAGAGGTGCGGACCCGCATAGGGCCGGACGTAGTCGTGATCGACAGCGCGCGAGCGGTCGCCTCGGACGTGAGTGATTTTCTCTCCTCTCGTGCCCTTACGAGGTTGGCCCCGCGGTCCGGCGAAGCGGTGAAGCTTCTTGTCACGGATGTCTCGCGCACGTTCCAGGAAGTAGCGACGCGATTTCTGGGAGTGGCCGTTGGAGAGGTCGAACAGATCGACCTCTGATCTCGCCAGGTTCACTCCTGGATACGAAGCAACCTGGGCGAACTCGCCGCGACACCGCTTCGCGTAATCTCCTCGAGCGCGCGTCGCACGTCGCGCTCAAGCGCCTCGTGCGTCAGCATGACGATTTCCACGGGCACACCGGTCGAGCCGCCGCCCCCCTCTTGCACCATCTGCTCGATGGAGACCCTCGCCTCGCCGAGAGCCCCCGCCAATCTGGCGAGGACGCCCGGACGGTCGTGGACCTGGAATCGCAGGTAGTAGCGCCCGCGAACGTCGTCGATCGACGCTAGTGGACGTGCCTGGAGCTGGATCCCACGCGTCGCAAGGCCCGCGACTCCACTGAGACGCGCGCGAGCCACGTCGAGTACGTCGGCCACGACGCTAACGGCCGTGGGCATGTCTCCCGCGCCGCGGCCCGACAGGAGGCACGGCCCCAGGGCACGGCCCTCGAGGGCGATTGCGTTGAGGACGCCGTTCACGTTTGCGAGCGGAGTGTCCTTGTGGACGAGCGCGGGGTGCACTCTTAGCTCGACGCCCTCTCCACGGTCGCGCCCGATCGCCAGATGCTTGACGACGAACCCGAAGCGCTCCGCGAAGCGGTGGTCGACCCCGTCGACATCCCGGATGCCCTCCGTCGGAACCTTCCCGGCTTCGACTCGTGCTCCGAAGGCAAGCATCGCCAGGACGACGAGCTTGTGCGCGGCATCGTGACCGTCGACGTCGAGACTGGGGTCCGCCTCGGCGTATCCCTTCGCCTGAGCTTCGCGGACGGCGTCGTCGAAGGTCAGCCCGTCCGTCCGCATCCGCGTCAGGACGTAGTTGCACGTACCGTTGACGATCCCCTCCAGGCTAACGACCCAGTCGCTCGCCAGAGCCTCGCGCAGAACGCGGATCACCGGGATGCCCCCTCCGACCGATCCTTCGAAGGCCAGGTCCACTCCAGCGGAGATCGCGCGGTCGACGAGCGCCGGACCGTGCATCGCCAGAAGCATCTTGTTGGCAGTGACGACACTGCGCTTCGTGTCGATGGCCCGCTCCACGTAAGCTCGCGTCGGATCGACGCCCCCCATGACCTCGACGAAAATGTCGATCGAAGAGTCGCCCAGGACGACCTCGGGATCCGTGGTCAGGCGCGACCGGTCCAGCTCGGAGACTCGATCCTTACCGGGGTTTCGTACCAGAACGCTGACGACCTCAAGCGGTGCCCCGACACTTTGGGCGACGTACTTCGCATTGGCGCGCAGTAGCTGGATGACCCCTCCGCCGACGGTGCCGCAGCCGAGGAGGCCGAGACGGATGGCTTTCATCGGGCTGCAGCTTACACGCTGCGACGCGGCTCCCTCAATTGGATGCCGGGGTCGGTTGCGCGGGCTTCTCTTCGGGCCTGGGTTTCGGCATCTCGTCCAGCGCGGCCTCGAGAACCTGGTCCATCTTGCTCACGAACACGAACGCCAGTTCGCCCTTCACTTCGGCCGGGACCTCGTCCAGATCCGCCTTGTTTCGTTCCGGCACGATGACACGCTTGATCCCCGCTCGGTGCGCCGCGAGCACCTTTTCCTTTAAACCCCCGATCGGAAGCACCCTTCCCCGAAGCGTGATCTCGCCGGTCATCGCCACATCGTGCCGGACGCGGATGCCGGTCAGCATCGAAACAATCGCCGTGCACATCGTCACGCCGGCGCTTGGTCCGTCCTTGGGCATCCCACCGGCGGGAATGTGGATGTGGATATCGCTCTTCTCGAGGAAGTCCTTGGCGACGCCGTACTTCTCGGCGTTGGTCCGGACGTAGGACAACGCCGCCTGGGCGGACTCCTTCATGACATCTCCGAGCTGACCGGTCAGCTGGAGTTTGCCCGTGCCATACATCCGGGTCGCCTCGATGAAGAGGATCTCACCGCCCACGCTGGTCCACGCGAGCCCAGTAGCGACGCCCGCTTCCTCGGTACGCTCTGCGACCTCGCTCGTGTACTTCTGCGGGCCCAGGAACTCCCGGACCTGCTCTTCCTCGTCGACCTTGCGCGGCGTGGTGTCGCCCTCGGCAATCTTCACGGCCACGCCACGAATGACGCTGGCGATCTGACGCTCGAGCGTTCGCACTCCTGCCTCGCGCGTGTACATGTCGATGACGATGTCGACCGCCTTGTCGGTGATATCGAGCTGCTCCTTGGTGATCCCGTGCTCCTCGAGTTGCTTGGGAATGAGATGGCGGCGAGCAATCGCCATTTTCTCCCTCCTCGTGTAGCCGGGGATCTCGAGGATCTCCATTCGATCGCGCAGCGGAGCGGGGATCGGGTCGGCGATGTTCGCCGTGGCGACGAACATTACGTTCGACAAGTCGTACGGGATCTCGAGGTAGTGGTCCGCGAAGGTGTTGTTCTGCTCTGGATCCAGCACCTCGAGCAGGGCTGCTGCGGGGTCACCCCGGAAGTCGTGACCGATCTTGTCAACCTCGTCCATCATGAAGACAGGGTTGATCGTGGCTCCCTTCTTCATACCCTGGATGATCTGCCCGGGCAGGGCCCCGACGTACGTACGCCTGTGGCCGCGAATGGCCGCTTCGTCGTGAACGCCGCCCAGCGAAATGCGAACGAACTTTCGGCCGAGGGCCCTGGCAATGCTGCGGCCGAGCGACGTCTTGCCGACACCGGGGGGGCCGATGAGGCACAGGATCGGCCCCTTCTTGTCCTTCTTCAGCTTGCGGACGGCGAGATACTCGAGGATGCGCTTCTTGACCTTCTCGAGGCCGTAGTGATCCTCGTCCAGGACCTTGCGAACGGCACCGATATCCATATTGTCCGGCGTTTGCGTGTGCCACGGCAGATCGAGAATCCAGTCGAGGTAAGTGCGCACGACCGTGTACTCGGCGCTCCCGACCTGCATGTTGCGAAGCCGCTTGAGCTGCTTCTTCGCGACCTGCTCCGCCTCTTGAGGCAGGGTCGCCTTCGCGATTCGCTCCTCGAGGCCGTCTAGGTCCCCCTGGTCGCCCTCGTCCTCGCCGAGCTCCTCCTTGATCGCCTTGAGCTGCTGGCGAAGGACGTACTCGCGCTGGTTTTTCCCCATTTCCTCTTTGATCTGGGAGTTAATGCGGTCGCGCATCTTGAGGATCTCGAGCTGCCGGGTGAGGAGCTTCAGCACCTTCCGGATCCGATCCTTAACGTCCACTGTCTCGAGAAGGGTGGCCTTCTCGTCGACGGGCGCGTCAAGGTTAGCCGCGACGAGGTCGGCGAGGGCGCCTGGCGCCTGAATCGAATCGATGAGCGACCCCGCCTCGCGCGGCAGCTCTGGCATGAGCTGGATGACTTGTTTTGCGATGTCCCGGAGGCTCATGCTCAGCGCCTCGGCCTCGTCATCGCCGGGGCTCGTTTCGCCGAGCCGACCTACCTTGGCCTTTAGATACGGCGCCGACTGTGTGATCTCGTCGAGACGGATGCGCTCTAGTCCTTGCAGGATGAGCGAGTAGTTGCCGGAGCTGTGTTTGAGGGCCTTCAGCACGCGCGCCGCACAGCCGACCTGGTGCAGGTCGTCCTTGCCGGGATCGTCCGTCGACGGATCTCGTTGGGCGAAGATGGCGATGACCGGAGCCGCGAGGTTGTCGACGTCCTCGACGAGCGCTACTGACTTCTCACGCCCGACGTCGAACGGCGCGACCGCTCCAGGGAACAGGACCGCGTTGCGGATCGGAAGCACCGGCAGCTCGTCTCCGAAGTGGACTGCCTCGTCTTCCTGCCGTGCGCTGGTCTGCTTCTTTTCCGACATGGGGCTTACCTCTCGCGGAAACGGGGGCCAAGGATGCGATGATCGAACCGCTCTTGCATCCTAAGCATGCCGTTCCGGAGGCGCCACCAATCCTTTCCCGCCCCTCGACCCGGTCCGACTCGGTTCGCTCGAACGGGCCCTCACACGAACTCCACTGGACGCGCCGGATCGAGGGTGTGGATTGCGAGACCGGTCAGCACCTTCGGATAGAAGAAGGTGCTCTTTTGCGGCATGACCTCACCCTCGTTGGCCACGTCCCTAACCTGGGCCACGGGCGTCGCGTTCATGAGAAATAGCGCCTGACCCCGCCCGCCGCGCAGCTCGACTAGCGCGGCACGTCCGTCCTGCGGGTACCATAGGTTGGCCTTCGCGGCCTGGGCCTCTGGAGTGATCCCGAGGACCTCCTCGAGGAGGCCAGAATGCAGCATGGCGACATCCGTCCTTCGGAGCGCCGCGGTCTTGCTCCCGAGCGTGCGGTGAGTCTCGAGGTTCGCGTCGCCGCGCAACGTCAGGAGTGACACTCGACCATCCGGCGCCGCGACCGCGACGCTCGGGCTCATCTGGCCGGCCTTCCGTAGTGCAGCGAGGATTTCGTCGGAGCCCGCGCCGCGATCGAGTTCCTCGACGGTGAAATAGGGGAGAGCGCCCCGGAGCAGGTCGTCGTACGAGAACGACGGGAGCGAGTGCACATGCCGGTGAGTGGGGAACACGACGAGGTTGGGATCGTCGCCGTTGGCGAGGAACGTCATGAAGTACCGGTGCTCGCCCCGGGGAAGCGCGTCGGGCCGGGCGGCCGTGACTTCCTGCGAATAGCGCAGCGCCGTCTCGTAGCGGTGATGTCCGTCCGCGATGAGCAGGGTCGACCTCGACACGCCCCGAACGATCGCCCGGACCGCGTCGGGGTCGCGCACCGTCGCAACGGCATGCTCCACACCGTCGGCGGTCGAGAACCGTGCGATCTCGTCCGCGACGTCGAGCGGGGCCTTCAGCTCGTTGCGCGGATCGCTGTAGAGCATGAAGCCCGGGCTCAAGTTCGTGCCTGTCGCGCGGAAGAGCTTCAACCGATCTTCCTTGGGGCCCGAGAGCGTTCGCTCGTGGGGCAAGACGACGCGGTCCGCGAACGGCACGACGCGCACGAGCGCCAGGAAACCGCGCCTGGTCATCCGCCTGCTGTGGTCCGAGCTCCCGGGTGGCAGAAACGTCTGCTCGTAGCGATAGAACGCGGGACTGGAGTCGCGCACCAGAACACCTTCGTCACGCCAGCGCGCGAGCAAGGCCGCCGCGTTGGCGTACTTCGCGTCACCGTCACCCTCGGGCAAGATCAATCGGACGACGTTGTGCGGGTCGCGAGCCGCGAGGACCGCGCGCTCTTCCTGCGAAATAACGTCGTAGGGAGGCGCGACGACGCTCGCAAGACCCTCCCGCAACCGAGAAAGATCGTAACGCAGGGGACTCAGGGGGGCGATCTCTGCCATGTCTATCCGGGACCATTGGGTTGGCCAAGCTCGAGCGCACGACGACCGATGTCGCGCCGGTGATGTTCTCCGTCCCAGCGAATGCGACCGACCACGTCGTAGGCGATGTGCGCCGCCTCGGCGAGAGAGGCGGCCCGCGCTCCGACGGTGAGCACCCGCCCGCCGGAGGTCACGACGTTTCCGTCGGAATCGCGCGCCGTCCCGGCATGCAGCACGAAGGCTCCCGCTGGCAGGGCCACATCCAGGCCTGCGATGCGGTCACCCTTTCGAGGCGTGCCGGGGTAGCCATGCGCGGCCATCACGACCGACAGGGCGGCACCGCTCGCGCACGGCGCCGGAATCCCCGACAGGTCACCGCTGGCCGCGGCGTCCATGAGGAGCATCCAGTCCCCGTCGTACGTCGGAACGAGGACCGTCGCCTCGGGATCGCCGAAACGGACGTTGTACTCGAGGACACGGGGCTCGCCGTTGTCGATCATCAGGCCGACGAAGAGGACTCCGCGGAACGGCGCCCCTTCCGACGCCATCCCCGCGAGAGTTGGCTCGACGACCTCGCGCATCACCCGGTCTCTCAGGGCCTCGCCGACTACGGGTGCCGGCGCATAGGCCCCCATCCCCCCGGTATTGGGGCCGGAGTCTCCGTCGCCGACGCGCTTGTGATCCTGTGCGGATGCAAGCGCAACGGCCCTCCTTCCGTCGCACACGGCGTGGAAACTCGCCTCCTCCCCGCCCAGGCGCTCCTCGATCACCACGGTGCGGCCAGCGGCCCCAAACTCCCCCTTCCGCATCATCCTATCGACCGCCGAGCAGGCCTCGTCCACGGAGTCGGCCACGACGACGCCCTTGCCCGCGGCAAGTCCATCCGCCTTCACGACGAGCGACCGGCCGGCGGCGCGCAAGTGGCGTTCGGCGGCGTTCGCGTCGTCGAACACCGCGAAGGGCGCGGTGGCGATGCGATGTCGCCTGCAGAAGCTCTTCATGAAGGCCTTCGATCCCTCGAGACGTGCGGCAGCTTGGGTAGGCCCAAACGCGCGGATCCCGCGCTCCGAAAGGGCGTCGACGAGACCGAGCGTGAGCGGCCGTTCCGGCCCGACGACGACCAGATCGGCCGCCTCGGCCCGAGCGAGGTCCACAATTCCGGGCACGTCGTCTGCCTGAACGCTGGCGTTCTGGGCGATGACTTCTGTCCCGGCGTTCCCGGGAGCGACGGTCACCCTGTGGCCAGCACCGGCAAGGACGGTGGCAAGGGCGTGCTCGCGCGCTCCGGACCCCACGACGACCACCCGTTTCATTCGGCTCATCGCACCGGCCGAAAGAGCGCTTAACACGACGATGCGCCGTGCGCTAGAGAGGAGTAGGATCGACTCGTGGCCGACGATCCGCGCCCTCCCGTCGCGATCCGCATCACCCGCCCGTACGCGAGTGAGGACGAGTACCTCGAGCAGGAGCTCGATCTCCTTTCCCGCACTGGCATCACGCTAGTCGGCGCGCAACCGCGGCCGCAAGGAGTCGTCCTGCGCTTCGAGCTCGTCCTGTCGGCAGGGCAGGTTCTCCTGCGAGGCGAGGGCCGCGTGGTCGGCTTCAAGCCGAGCGCCCACCAGGGGGTCGGTGGGCTTGCCTTGCGCTTCACCCGAATCGACGCACGCTCGAAGGCGCTGCTCGACAAGGCGGCAGCGCTGCGAGAACGACGCCGCCCGTCCACTCGACCGGTGCGATCCGAACCTCCTCCGAAGGTCGGTCCCTCGCCCGGGATCGAAACGCAGGCGTCCCCGCCATCGCGAGACGTGCCGCCTGGGAGTCTCGTGGCGCCCACTCCGTCCGAAAAGGAGGTGCCGATGCAGGCCGCGCAGGCACGGATGGCGGCGCCGGCCGTGACTCGGCCCCTCGAGCGAGACGCCCTGCTCGAGAAACTGCGCGCGCGTGCGAGCGCGCTCGACGGCGCTGCCGTCCGACGGATCCTGGACCAGCGACGACGTCAGGCTTGAAGCGGGCAGGAGGAGATCGGACTCCGGCGCCCCCGGCTACTTCGAGCCAAAGCCACCGCCCGCATTCCCGACGGGGAGGAACTCGGGGTTCCCCAGCGGCCCGCGAACGCTCCACACGTAGTAGCCGTCGGGCCGCTTCGACGATCTGATTTTCGCATCCGCAAGCTCGAAGAGCCCTGGCCCGGTCGAACCGGGCGTGCCGAACAAGCTCTTCGTCACGTCGCTCTTTCCCCTGTATGCGTCGTTGATCTTGAAACGCAGCTGGGCGTCGCAGAGCGAGTCCGTCGAGAGCTCACGCATGGTGATTCTCCCGTCGCCTTGCACTTCGACGTCTCGGCCCCCCGCGACGAGCTTCGTGATTTTGAGGACACCATCTTTCGCATCGGCGGCGAATGTGATCGCGCCAACGTCGACCTTCGGCAGCGCGATCGTGCCCTTTATCTTCGCCTTGCCGTCACCCACGGTCACGTCTTTGGCCTCCAGCGAAACTGCGCCGGTCGCCTTCGACGTCTTTCCGTCAGGCATCGTGAAATGAACGGCGCCACCCAGCTTTCCTTCGAGCGGCACTCCGAGCACCTGGACCAGGGGAGCGATCTTGCCGATGTCGACGGCTTCGATCGACAGGTCGACGGATTTGTCTTTGCCTGGGGCGTCATACGAACCGCTTATCTCCCCACCGAAGGCGTCGAGATCGAAGTTCATGTCGCTGCTTCCGACGAGCAGCGGTAGAAGAGAATAGCGAACGGTGGCATCGTCTATCTCGATCTTGGACGGCGCCTTGCCCGGCTCCCCCGAAGCGGTGAGCAGCCTGACGCCCTTCATCCGGACGCCGCTCACCCAATAGCCGCCCAAGTCGTCGATCTGCAGCTCCTGCTGGGAGGAGCCCGGGTGTGCCTGCACGTTGAACGAAGCGACGATCCGCTCTTTCAGCTTATCGTACGGGAACGTCAGCGAACCAAAGAGCATCAGGCAGACGACGAAGAACAGCGGATAGCCGACGACCCCTCCGTACTTGAGCAGGCGGTCCTTCATGGCTTCGAGCTTCCCGCGGGCGCGACTGACGATGTCGGCTCCGCCCGGTCGTAAGAGGCTGCCCCGAATTCGACGTCGTACGAGTCGTTCTCACCGCTTCGCTTGCGCAGGTCGAGGCGCGTCACGGCGATGGGATAGCCGCTCTTCTCGATTGTCTCCATGAACCGGGCGAGCGGGAGCATCCCCGTCTTCTTCAGGTGAATGTTCGTCCCATGTTCTACGTAGCGTTTGCCGTGCGGGACGTCGGGCAGCGGCGTCGATTCGGTCACCTCGAGCTTCTGCTGCCTGGCAGCCTGTTCGAGATACCCGGCGAGCGCCGGCGTCTTCTGGGCGTAACGGAGGGCAGTTGCATCCTTCTTCGCTTGCCGCTCGCGAACGCGAACGCGAGCGTCCTGCACGTCGGCAAGCGCCTGGCGTAGCTCCTCGTTGTCGCTTCGTTCGGAGTGGACCAGCGCCTCGAGCCCGAACGGAATGGCCAGGAGAAGGACGATCGCTCCAACCAAACCAAGGGTGGATACGAGCTTGCGCTCGCGCGCGTTCATCTGAAGAAGGGGACCGGCCATCCTATTTGCCTCCCGCGCTTGAGGTGGCGCTCGCACCGCTTGCGCCGGCGGACGCGTCGCCCTTCTTCTTCTTCGACGCGGCTCTCACGTCCTCGGGGCACTTCAAGTCGAACTCCATGACGTACTTCTGACGATCGCTGCCGATCGCCTGCGACGTGCTCTTGATCTTCACGTCGTCCAGACATCGCTCGTCCGACAGCGTTGCCGAGATCGACTGCGCGTCCGGGATCGAGCCGACGATGCCCCGGAGCGTGGCGTGTCCCTTCTGCACGTCGAGCTCCTCGACGTCGTGGGTCATCGAGGTAGGGATCGCCTCGGAGAGCAAGACCATGACGTCGAAGGCGTCGATGTGCGGCATCGGATCCTCGTCGCTCAGCGCCGCCTCCTTCGCGAGGAGATCCTGGGCGTCCTGAGCGCCGGTCGCCTCGCTCCCCAGCACCTCCTTGGTGACCGCTCCGAGCGCGCTCTCGAGGGCGTCTCGTTCCACGTGCACGGCGTGAAGTCGAGACCAGGCGCTGAACACGAAGCTCACCAGGAGGACCGCACTGAGTCCCGCGAGTACCGGCACCTTCTCCCGCATCCAGGCAAAACCGCGCTCGAAAGCAAGTGGGCCTCGTCGCAAGTTCATCCCAACGCCTCGGCCCTCCAGCGCAAGAGCAAGCGCCATCGCCTTGGCGTACCGCGGAAGCTCGCGCGGCGCCTCCGCGGTCGGGTCGCTCGGTTCGAGTTCCGGCGCAGGGAGAATCTGCACAGGGATCTCGAGCTCGCCCGACAGGAACCCCTCGGCGCCGGAGACGAACGCCCCTCCTCCGCAGAGGTAAACGCGACTCGGCGGAGCCCCCCCCTGCGACTGATGACCCGCGAAGCTTACGCGGATGTCGCGCGCCAGCCTGGCGGCAGTCGCGGGGAGCCCTTCGGTCCCGCACGAAAGAGTCCTCGCGAAGACCGGGTCACCACGCTCGAATACGATGACCTCGCTGGCCTTGGCCCCCAGGTCCACGATGGCCACGGCCTCCACTTCTGCCAGGCCCGCCAGATACGGCATGAGGGCGCCGAGCGCGAAGGCCCCCACACCCACCCGCTCGGGCTCCTGCCCGATCGCTTCTCTGATGATGTCGATGCGCGAGCGCACGTCGTCCACGCGTGCCACGGCGGCGACGATCGGAAGCTGCCCGTCATCCATGCCTCGTGCCAGAATCCGCCAATCGAAGACTGCACCCTCGAGGTCGAACGGCACCTGGGCCTCGAGCTCGAAGGAGAGAACACTGGCAAGCTCCTTTTGCGCGGTGCCCGGGAGCACGAGTCGGTGAATTGCGGCGCGCGAACCGTCGATCGCCACGGCCACCGCATCGGCGCCCTGCTTTTCTCCTTCGAGCGCTCGAGCCACGGCGGTCCGGACGACCTCCGCGATCGTCCCTCCGGTCGCAACGTCGACCGCCACGAGGCGCCCCAGGCCGACCTTGCGGTAACTGGAACGCACGACGGCAACCTTCACGCTCGCGCTTCCGATATCGATGCCCAGCCAGGTCGGCATATGCCCTTCGCTCCTCGTCCGTCACTCGATCGTATAGTAGAGCATCTGTCCACCGACGCTCGGTTGCAGCGCCGCCATGATCCCGTTCTGCGACGACGACGACGCGGCGCCTGCGGCCGGCGCCGCCGCGGCGGACGCTGCCGCGCCTGAGACGGCCGACGGGGTCACCACGGGAGCGGATCGAAAGTCCGCCACCGCATGGATCCTCACGCGTGTCTCGTGCTTGTACCCTTTGACCACACCGATCGCGTAGATGGAGAAGACCTTGCTCTCGGTCGAGATGCTTTTCGAAAATTCGCTCTCTGACTGAAACTTCGCCACCGGCTTCACACCCATCAAGGTCAGAAGCGGCCCTATCATTCCCTTCCCCTTCATCGTCGTGATGAAGTCACCCGGCGCTCCGAATAGAGGCATGCCCATCGTGATCCCTTGCGCCATGGTCACGCCCATGACGAAGAGCGGCATCTGCAGGGGGTCCGTGCACAGGTCGGCCGTGGGCGCACCGGAGCAGACGATCGCATAGAGCGTGAGGGCATTCGCCGTGTTGACGTTGACGGCCCCCTGGCCCCAGACGGTCATTTCCCTCTTTCTCGGATCAGAGGGATCGGCATCGACGAACGTCGCCCAGAAATCGTCCGTGACACCACGGACCATATGGAGTTCTTCCAGCGAGTCGTACGGGGCGTTCTTTCGCCGGTAAGGTTTTGGAAGCAGCTGATACCAGGCATCCTCGACGGCGTTCGACGATGGCGCGGCAGTCAAGTCACAGGAATAGAGTTGCTCGTCCGAATCCGCCCAATCGATGATAGCCGAGCACGTCGACAGGCGATCGTTGTAGTTGCCACTCGAGTCTCGCTGCTCGAAGAGAGGATTGTACTGGATCGACGCCATCCGGCTCATGAGCTCCTTCGCCAATCGGATGTGCGCGATTTCGTTTGCAGCCCCCATGTTGACGTTGATCTTGGCGTCTTCGTCGACGATGGACACTTCGAAACGGCCCCCTTTCAGGCCGAGATTCTTGCCGAGCGAGAGGTCGAGTCCCGAGATTCCGGCAAAGTCCTTGGACGCTTCCTTGTCGTTGAACGCTCCGAGGATGCGATCGGCGTACGTCCACACCGGCAACTGGGGAGCCTTCTGCCCCAGAAGCATCAGGATCGGCGCGATGGCCTGACGCATCGTGGGCTCGGCCGCAACCAGGAGCCGCGAGAGATTTACGGCGCTCCGGGCAAAGTACTCCGCCTGAACGCCGTCGCGAGCCGCTGTCGCTGCTGCGAACTCCGCGCCGGTATCGTCCTGGAACTCCGCCAGCATCACGACCATGATCGCGATCGCGCCGAGCACCATGACGAGTGCGACCCCTCGCTCACGCCGTCTCCGGCGGGTCCGCAGTGCGGCTCTGTCTACGACGAGGCGGCTCATTGCGGGATCCCGAAGGAAAGAGGCTGCATGATTGGCACGAAGACCTTCGTCGTGTAGCTGTACTGGGCCCCCCCTCCGACGCCGTTGAGGACCAGCTTGATCTGAACCTCGAGCGGCAGGCGATTCGGCTGTCCCGATACCTGGGTAGAGTCCCACGTGTCGACCCATTGCGACGTCGTCGGATCGAGAAATCTAACCTCGAACTGGTCGACGTCTTCGGCAACGACGTTGACGATTCCACCCTTCAATGGATCGAAGTCGATAGGGGTCTGTTCGCGCCGCGTCAGGTCTTTCTGTTCCGGCACATCGGGGTTCTTTGCCAGGAAGTAACCCACTTCCGCCTGATCCGACTCGTGCGCATCTCGGTCCGTCCGCCTGTGTGCGAAAGCGGTGAAGTCGAGCCGATGGCTCGAGCTGCGACCGACGAACGCGGTCTTCTCGGTGATGAGCGCCGGGTTCGACGGCACGTGCAGCGAGAGGTACGCAGCCGAAAGATCGCGCACGATTCGCTGCATCGCTTCACGGCCCTCGTGCACACGCTCCGAGCGGATGGCCTCTCCCTTCTTGCCCCTCGACAGCGAGTCGATGACTCCGTGCATGAGCACCGCCACCATTGCGAGAACGCCGACGGCGACGATGACTTCGATCATCGTCATGCCACGGGAGAGGGCGACCGATGGGCGTCTCATTTGCCGAGTCCGCCCCCGCCCAACAGCGCGCCGAGCGCTCCAAGACCTGGAATGCCCCCGTCGGCCGAGAAACCGGCGTCCGCCATGCCCGCGAGGAGCCCCGCGCGTGACGGGTTGGTGATGTACTGCACGAGGGTGAAGTCGCGATCGAGCAACCCTTCCCTCCACTTTACGACGACCGTGACCCGCCTTATCGCCGCCTCCAGCAACGGCTTGAGAGATGGATAGACGATCGTAAACGCCATCGACAGGAGCCCCTGGGCTCCTCCAACGCCGCCGAGGGATTGCTGCAACGATTGCCCGATGTTCTGCAGTCCTCCGTCGAGATCGAGCTGAGCCCCGCCAGCGGGATTCACCAGCATTGCGCCGGACGGGCCTGCCAGCGACGTGGCCATCCCGGAGGCCACAGCCGCAACGCCGGCGTCCAGCCCGAGCCCTCCCCCTAGGACCGAATTGAGCCCTCCTCCGTCTCCTCCTACAGGGTTCGCTTGGGGGAGCGTGACACGGTCCACGAGCCACTCGCACGTGAAGCCCGGGATCTCCTTGTCGTCGCAGCAGACCTGGCTCGAGTCCTTCTCTTCGACCTCCGGAAAGCCCAGCTTGAGCTGCTTCTCCTCGATCTCGCTCATACGGCAGCGCCCAATTTCGATGGCCTGGCTCATCTGCGCTGCGCTCTTGTTGCTGGCGACGAAGCCGGCCTCGGCCGCGAGTATGATCGTGACCACGGCGCCGAACAGCGCTACCGCCATCAGAACCTCGAGCAGGGAAAAGCCTCGCCGGACCCACATAGCTCAGAACCCCGTGTCCTCCCGATCCGACGCCTTCACGTCGTCCGTTGGCAATTCGAGATCGACCGGTCCCGGCTTGGCCTTCACCTTGCCGGTCAACGGAGATACGAGAAGAGTCAGCGTGCGCCCTTCGTCCTCCGACTCGCCAATCCGGAGCTGGATCGACGAGCGCTCCGTCCGCCCGCCCGGCCAGAAGTAGAGGTACGCGCGTCCCGACGTACGCGGCGCGTCGTCGTGCCCCGATTGGACGGCGCGGAAGGCGATGCCCCTTTGCAGCCCCTTGCCCCCCTTGCCTGACTCGACGTCACCGAAGCCGAATGCCTCGATGGGATGGAAGCGCGGCTTGGGAATCGGCGGCCCCTTGACGATCTTGTCCCCCTCGGCGAGTGCCGCTGCCTCCGCTTGGGTGACGGGATCAGCGCCGCCCGTGCCCGTAGCGTCCTTCGTCCGCACGAGCATCGGGACATTGCTCTCTTCGAGCCAGATCTTCCGCTGGTCGAAGTCCATGACCAGACGCACGTCTCGTGACGTGGCCGTCGCGCGCGTATACCCAACCTTGATGGCACTCGTGATCATGGTCGCGGACCTACGCAGGCGCTCCGATGGCAGCTGCATCGTCCCGCCGATGGCCACGCCGGTCACTATGGCAATGATCGCCATGACGACGAGGATCTCGATGAGCGTGAGCCCGCGATTTGAGGACCGACCATGTTTCACTTGGGAGTCTCGGTATCGATCCTGGGCACGTGAATGTCGTCGTCCGTACCCTCCTTTCGGTCCGGGCCGGCGGTCGTACAGGTGATCTCGTCCACGTCGCAGGAAAGCTTCAACGGATTACCCCACGGGTCCTTGACGGCGAAGTCGGAGCCGAGGAACTTTTCCTGCTTCAGCTGATCGATCGTCGGACACTCGTCGCCCGTGTGACTGTTTTTCCACATGACTGTCGCGCCGCGGGCCGTATTGCAGGCCGTGCCCGTGGTGCCGATATCTGCTTTCTTCTTCGCGCCCATCACGCCAACCGAGATCGCGGCCGTGAGGACGCCGATGATGGTGATGACAATGACCAGCTCGACGAGGGTCAAACCCCGCGAGGCAGCGCGACGTAGCTTCTTAACGGTGGTGGATCGCATCTCCTTGCTCTCTTTCACACGAACGTCTGTCCCTCGTCGTTCACTCCACACGATCTCGCCCGCCCGGATCGCCGTCGGGACCATCGCTCGAAACGTCGAACCCCCGAGGATCCTTCCTCCCGGGGCAAACGACGCGCAGGGGGCGGCCCCATGCGTCGCGCGGCACGCGATGCAGATACCCACCCGATACGAGATCAGTCAGAGACACCGGGCAGCTACGGTCGTGATCGGCACGCCATGCCGCGAGCGCGTTCATGGCCGTCGTTATCGTCGCGCGCGTCGCGCGCTCGTCCGCAGCAGACCTCTCCCGGCCGTGGAGGAGCACGAACACGGCCGCGCCTCCCACCACCATGAGCGCTTGTCGGGCGCGCGAGCGCCTGAAGAGCGCGCGAACACCACGGCGCTTCTCCCACGGGAAGAAGACCCTCGGCTCACGCTTGGCCGGCATCGCTACGCCTCTTGAGATTCGTATTCATTGGACGAAGTCGTTCATCTGGATGAGCGGCATCAGGATCGCGAAGGCGATGAAGCCGACGCCTCCCCCCATCACCACGATCATGAGTGGTTCGAGCAAGCTGGTCAGGGCCTGAACTCGGGTCTCGACCTGAGTGTCGTACGCCCGAGCCACGTTCTCGAGCATCTGCTCGAGCTGCCCGCTACGCTCGCCGACTGCGATCATGTGCGTCACGATCGGCGGGAAGTCACCGCTCCGCTTGAGCGGGCCCGCGATCGATTCCCCCTCCCGAATACTGCCCGCGGCGGTCTCGATGACCTTCTCGAGCTTGCCGTTGTCGAGGACGTTTTTGACGATCTCCATCGCCTTGAGGAGCGGCACTCCACTCCGGAGCAGGGTGGCCAGTGTTCGCGAGAACCGGGAGACCGCGAGCATACGGACGAGGGTGCCGAAGACCGGAATCTTGAGCAGAAACCCGTCCTTCGAAACGCGCCCCTCGGGCGTTGCGAGCCACGCCATCAGCCATGAAACACCGAGGCCACCGACGACGCCGACGACGACGCCGACCCCGTAGGCAAACATGGACTGAACGAGGAAGGCACACAGAACGAGCAGGCCCGCGCCCCCGAGCGCGAGAACGACGAATGTCATGTGCTTCGTCCGCTCGCTCGGCTTGTAGTCTCGGAGACTGGCGCGGGTGAACGTGAACGTGGCAAGCGACACGAGGAACCCAAGGAGCTGGTTGGACGCAACGAAGCGCGACATCCCAATGAGGATCTCGGTGTACCAGGGCAGCTCACGGTCCAGGCCCTCGTAGATCGCCGTCACCTTGGGTACGACGACCACCATCATGACGGTGATGAGGGCCGAGCCGATGACGGTCATGAGCGCCGGGTAGGCCAGCGCAGCGCCGACCTTTCCCCTGAGCTTCGACTGCGACTCCATGAAGTCCGCGAGCCGCTCGAGGACCCCTTCCAGCGTGCCCGACGCTTCGCCGGCGGCGACCATGCTGACGTAGAGATTCGTAAAGACGTGGGGATGGCTCTCGAGGGCCTTGGCGAGCGAGCTTCCCTCGTTCAGGCGGTCGACCACTTTGGTGAGGACGCGCTTCAGCTCGATCTTTTCGACCTGCTCGATGAGCGCACCGACCGACTCGACCAGCGGAATGCCCGCCGTAACCAGCGTCGCAAGCTGGCGAGTCGTCATCGCGACGTCCGCGACGCTCACCCGGCGAAAGAGCGACCCGCCTTCCAGCGACCCGCTGCCGCCCTTCCTCGACTTTTTCTCCTCGTGAGCACTCGTCAGCAGCACGCCTTCGCGCTTGAGCGTTGCGCGAAGGGACTTCGCGTTGTCGGCATCCCGCACGCCATTGACGTGTTTGCCGCTCGCGCTCGCGATCCCGCTGTACTCGAAGACGGCCATGGCTATGCCGCCCCGGCGCGAATCGAGGCCTGCGCGGGCGGCGGCGGCGCCGGCTCGGCCTCGATGTCTTCCTGGGTCGCCGCGAGCACTTCCTCGACCGTCGTCATCCCGGCGAGCACCTTGCGAGCTCCGTCGTCGCGAAGCGTATCCATACCCTGCTCCGACGCGAGGCGCTTGATGGCTCCCGAGTCGGCCTTTCTCAGTATCAGTGGCCCGACGGCCTCGTCGATCAGGAGCAGCTCATAGATGCCCCTCCGGCCCGAAAACCCCGTGTTCGTGCACTGCGCACACCCGCGGGCCTTGTAAAAAAGCGGACGACTGGTTGGATCGAATGTCTCGAGCAGGTCCCCCTCGCCGACGTTGCGCGGGAAGTAGCGCGAGGCGAGGTTGTTGCGCCGGGCCGCGCGCGTCCGCATGCGCTCCGCCGTAAGTCCCAGCTCTGCGAGCTCGAAGTCCTCCGCTTCGTACGAATACTTGCAGTTCGTGCACAGGACGCGAACGAGCCTCTGTGCCAGGATGCCGATGACGCTCGAACGCAGAAGGAATGGTTCGGCGCCCATGTCGATCGTCCTCGTGATCGCGCCGGCGGCGTCGTTAGTGTGGATCGTCGAGAGGACGAGGTGACCAGTAAGCGACGCATTGATCGCGATGTCCAGGGTCTCCGTGTCGCGGATCTCGCCGACCATAACGATGTCCGGGTCCTGCCGGAGAAAGGCTCGAAGGGCGCTCGCAAATGTGAGACCGATCTTCGCCTGTACGTGCACCTGATGGATGCCCTGGATCTCGTACTCGACGGGATCCTCCGCGGTGAGAATGTTGAGGCTGGGTTGGTTTATCCGATTGATGCAGGCGTACAGAGTCGTCGTCTTGCCGCTACCCGTCGGCCCCGTGACGAGGATGATTCCATCGGGCCTGCGGATGAGCCCGTCCATCAAGGCATACTCGCGGGGGCTGAATCCGAGGTCGGGCAAGTCGAGCAGAACGCTCGACTTGTTCAGCAGGCGCATAACGATCCGCTCGTAGCCGCGGCTGGTGGGGATCGTACTGACTCGGATGTCGAAACTCTTCCCGGCGATCTTCTTCGAGATGCGGCCGTCTTGAGGCAAGCGCTTCTCGGCGATGTTGAGGGCGCTCTCGATCTTGATGCGGCTGATGATGCTGTTCATGAACGGCCGAGGCGCGCGCCGAGCGATGTAAAGCTCTCCGTCGATACGGTAGCGGACGATGACCTCTTTCTCTTCCGGCTCGATATGGATGTCGCTCGCACGCTCCTTCATGGCCTGCAAAAATAGCGAGTTTACCCAGCGAATGACCGGTGCTTCCTCGTCCGAATCGAGGATGTCGCTCGCGGCCTCCTCGTCGACGCTCGACTCGTCGCTCTCGAGTCGCTCCTCCCCCGCCTGCTTCTCGTAAACGCGGTTGATCGCGGTCTCGATCCGATCCCTCCCCCCGACAGAGACCTCCACCGGCTTGCCGAAGATGAGACGAAGGTCATCCAGCGCCTGGGTGTCGAATGGGTCGCCGCACACGACGTGCACCGCGCGATCCTCCTCGCGCACGACGATAATCCGATGTGCCTTGGCGAACGCTATCGGGAGCCGGGTCGCCAGCGCTGTCGGAATCTCTGCCGGATCGATGTTCTCGACCATCGGAACCTGAGCCTCCTCGGCGAGGACGCGCGCAAGAGCCACCTCATCGACGAGGCTCGTGTTCACGATGAGATCGAGCAGCTCCGTGCCGCGTTCGCGTTGCACCGCAAACAGCGCGTCCAGCTTGTCGGCCGGCAGCACTCCCCGTCGCGCGAGAAGCTCACCTAGGAAGCGCTGCTCGGCCGCCATCCGCTATTTCTCGACCTTCTCGACGCTGCGCGGCGGAGGCGCAACGTTGATGGGTGGCGGTGCGGCTGGGCCGCCAGCCGGCGCCGGCTGGGCTGCAGGTGCCGCCGCAGGCGCGGCCGCGGGCTGAGGCGCGCCGGGCGGCGGCGCGGACTCGGACCCATTGATCGGCGCCGGGAGCTCGAGCGGCTGCCCCGGCTCGTGGGTCTTGATCTCGCGAGGCCGCGTGAGCTCGTCCAGGTGCTTCTGCTCGTCGGCCTCCATGTACGACTGTCGGATATATTCGAGCAGCCCGTTGTCGCGTGAATAGTCCTTGGGCGGCTCGTACTCGTTCTGATCGCTGAAGACGAAGTAGTGATCGAGAAACTCTTGACGCTCCTGCATCTTGCGCTCGAATACAGCCCGCAAATCGGACTGTTCGCGAATGATGTATGGCGTGAGAACGAGGATGAGGTTCGCCTTCACCATCGAGCTGCTACTCGAGCGGAAGAGCGCACCCAGAACGGGGATGTCACCCAAGAGGGGGATCTTGCTACTGGTCTTCTGCACACGACTACGCACGAGGCCACCGATGATCACAGTCTGCTGATCCTTCACGACCAGCTGAGTTTGCGCCGTTCGCTTCGAGAAAGGCACGGCACCGAGCGAACCGATTGGCTGTAGCCCCGTCGTGTCGCTGATCTCCTCGGTGACCTCGAGGCGCACTTCGTCAGAGTCGTTGAGGTGCGGCACGATCTTCACTTTGGTGCCGATGTCCTGCCGCGGCGCCGTTCCGAACCCGCCTCCAAGCGCGCCCAGCGCACCGAGAGGGTTGGCCGATGCGCCCGATGCTCCGCCGGCGAGGCCCGGGATACCGCCGAAGCCGCCGAAGTTCGTCTGCAACGGGATGTTCTGCCCGACGTTGATCTCGGCCGGGACGTTGTCGGTCGCGAGGATGTGGGGCGTCGTGAGGACGTCGGAGTCGTTCGTGGAAGCAAGCGCGTTGATGAGAACGCCGAATGCCGGAATCGAGATCCCAGTGCCGAGCAGGTTTTCGCTGCCGGAGAGTGCCGGCCCGCGGACGCCTAGCGCGAACGCGTTGAGGGTCGAATCGGTGGGACTCGGCAGAAGGAGCGACCGGAACGGGTTGAGCCCGCCGTAGAGCAGGGACTCGCCACCGCTTGCCGGTCCGATCTGTGGCGTGGCTCCGGCATGGAAAGCCATACCGAGCTGATTCTCGCGATCGATGTTGAGATCCATGATGGCCGCCTCGATGAACACCTGGCGGCGCGGCTGGTCGAGCTGGTCAATGACCGTGCGCAAGTTCGCGAAGTCGCGGAGACTCGAGGTCACGACGATCGAGTTGGTGGCCTTGTCGGCGCTCACTTTGACGCCCGACTCGAAGATCGTGAGCGGTGTCGTCCCTGGTTTCGGCGCGCCTCCGCTTGCGGCGACCGCGCCCGTCACGATCTCGTTCAACGTCTTCGCGAGCTCCACGGCGTCGGCGTGCTGCAAGAGGAGTACGTGGATCTCGCCCTCGCCCGAGTGCGGGATGTCCAACCGTTTGATGAATTCGAGAATGCGCAGGTAGGCGCGCTCGGTCCCGATGATGACTACCGAATTACTTCGGTCGTCGGCGAGAATCTTCGTGATGTGCACATCGCCAGTCGCCGGCGTGGTCTTGTCCTTGGCAGACCCACCCTTCAGGTCGAATACCTCGTTGAGACGTGAGGAGATGTCCGAGGCAATGCCGTAATGAATCGGCTCGATCCAGATCTGGTCGCCCACGCCGCCGACGTCGACGTCCTCGAGGATGCGCATCATCCGCTGGATGTTGGTCCCCGTGTCCGTGATGATGAGAAGGTTGCCCGGCGCGAAGACAGTGATGTCCCCATCCTTCGACTTGAAGTGCCCGAGGATGCCTGCGATCTCCTCCGCACCGGCGTTGCGGAGACGATGAATGCGGGTGATGAAACGGTCTTCGCCGGTGGCGCCTTCGCCGGCCACATACACCGGAGCGCCCATCTTGGCGTCGGGCGAATCGACGATCTTGTAGAAGTGGCCGTGAGGGACCACGGTCAGCCCGTTCGCCTCGAGGATCGACAGGAAAGCTTGGTACGCCTCGGCAACCGTCACCTTCTGCGGCGAGAAGACCGTCGCTTTGATGTTGTGCACCTTGCCGCCGAAGATAAACCTCTTGCCCGTCAGCTCGCCGATGACTCGAACGAGCTCGGCCAGATCGGCATCCTCGAGCGAGAACGAGACCTTGTCGGCCGGCGAGCGCGGCGCATAGTCCACACCCGATTCGAACTGCTGGAGCCCCTGAGTATCGGCCACCGCCTTGCCCCCCGGACCGATGACCGGCTTCGCGCCGGGCGTGGGGGCCCCGGCATCCGGGCTGCCTGCCCCTCCGGCGGGCGCGCCCACGGGTGTACCCGTCGTCGTGGGTGCCGCGGCGGGCGCGGGCGCAGAGCCCGGAGTGGGGGGGGCTGGAGGCGCCGGCTGGACCCCGACGGGCTGCGGCCTCGGACGCAACTTCTGAGCGCTCGACTCCGCGCTGATAGCGGCCAAGCCTAAACTGAGGAGTACGAATGTCGTAAGAGCGCGCGTTCTCATCGTCGGGGTCTACGTTTCTTCCTATCGACCGGGCGTCGTCTGAGCGTTGGGAGACGGTGACCTGGAGACGGTCGGCGGCACGCGCGTCGGAGGAGCTGCACTCGCCGCAGCGCTTCCTTCGCCGGCAGGCGCCAGAGCGTGACCGACGAGCACGGACGCGATGAGCGTCAGGGTCCCCACGACGACGACGCACGCGCCCACCATCGCGCCCGCCGTTACAAGCGTGCGCCGGAGCAGAGTCTCGTTATCCATGGGTGCGTCGGGCATCGTTTGTTCTCACTTGATGTTGTAATCGATGTTCATTTCCTGGCCTCTGCGATTGACCGAGACAATCAGCTGATCGGCCGTGCGAAGACGCGCATACGCCTCGAGCGCTTTCTCGGGACTAGCCATGTCGAAGCCATTGATCTTCTCGAGACGGTCGCCGTTCTCCATACCGAGGGTGCCGAGGAGCGTGTCCGGACGAACGCCGAAGAGGCGTATGCCCACGACTTTGCCGTTCTCCTGCTCGGGGACGATCCGCGCCTGACGCATCAGATCGGCCTGATTCTCGAGAATCTTGTCGACGACGCTACGGTCGACGTTGAACTCGGTCGGCGAGACCTTCTGCACGCCCTTCTTGATATCGTCCGATACAGGTGACGCACCGCTGGCGGGCGCCGACGCCACAGGGGCCGCCGAGGCCACGGGGGGGGGAGCTGGCGGCTTGAACATCTGCGTCTGGCACAGCTGGCCGGCGCTCGTCATCCACACGCGATCCCAGCCGATGAAGCTAACGGTCTTGCCACCGAGGTCCCCCCCGCGTCGGCGCAGAAACGTCTTTCCCTTCTCTTGCTGGGTCTCGAGCGCGGCGAAAGACCAATCCGGATCGGCCGAGGCGGCGATGATGAGGACACGCACGCCGTCGCAATCGGGAGCATGAAAGGGATCGGTGAGATCCGGAGGCGGAGGCGACGACGCGTCGACTTCCTCCACCGGCGCGATGACCAGGTTTAGTGGGCCCGTGACGGAGTCGAACGGGTTCCTCGAGAGGATGGCCTCTGCGCTCGTGGCGTGCCGGCTGGCGGACGCCGGAGCCGGTGGGAGGCGGGCGGCGAGCGGCACCGCCGCGAGCTGCTTCTCGTCGGCTCCGAGGCTGGCCCCGACCACCTGCATGATGCCCTGCGCGTCGAAAAACGCGGCAAAGGCCACGAGCGCGAGCAGGACCGCCCAGAAGTAGCGCTTGAGAAGCTTGTCGAGGGCCATAGCGAGGAGGAGGCAGTCGCACCGCCCCGCCGCATCCAAGCGAGCGCTGTGCCATATAGGTAACTGACTGATCTGGAAAGGGATTCCGGATGACACGAGAAGGCCGATTCGCCAGCTTGGCGCCCTGGCCCTCCGGGCGGCCCGTCGCTCGACAAAATGTCAACTCAAGCCGGCGCGGCTCACTCGGTGACGCCGTCGAGCTTTCGGTAGATCGTGCGTGTCGAGATCCCGAGAAGCTGGGCAGCGACCGACTTGTCCCCCCGGGCATGTCGGAGGGTGTCGCGAATGACGCGCAACTCGATCTCGTCGAGCGTGGTCCCGATCTCGAACGCCAGCTGCGTCGGCGCGCTGGGCGCCGATGTGGCGACGTGATCGGGCAGGTCGCCCTCGCCCAACGCCTCGTCGCGCGAAAGGACCACCGCACGCTCGATCACATTCTCGAGCTCGCGCACGTTTCCTGGCCACCCATACTCGGCGAGCCGGTCGAGGGCACCGCGCGTCGGGTGAAGACGCGTGCGGCCGTTCTTTGCGCAGTACAGCCCGAGGAAATGATCCACGAGAAGGGGAATGTCTTCGCGTCGTGCACGCAACGGAGGCGCGGTGATCGCGATGACGTTGAGGCGATAGTAGAGATCCTCGCGGAAACGCCCAGCGGCCACCTCCGCCACCAGATCGCGATTCGTCGCCGCGACGATCCTCACGTCGGCCTTGTGGGTGTTTCCGCCGAGCGGTTCGTACTCCCCCTCCTGAAGGACTCGCAGGAGCTTCACCTGGACGCTCCACGACAGCTCGCCGATCTCGTCGAGGAACAGCGTCCCACCCGAAGCCTTCGCGAAGCGACCTTCCTTTCGCCCGGTGGCGCCCGTGAAGGCTCCCTTCTCGTGCCCGAACAGCTCACTCTCGAGGATCGTCTCGGGGATTGCGGCACAGTTCACGGCGATGAACGGACCGCGCGAGCGCGCCGATCGCTCGTGGATATAGCGCGCCAGGAGCTCCTTGCCGGTTCCACTCTCTCCGAGCACCAGCACCGTGGCCTGGCTCGGCGCGGCTTGCGTGGCGACGTCGATGACGCGCCGCAGGGCCGGCGAGCTGCCCACGATCTCGCGCCGGGCCAAACGTTTGATCTCGTCCCTCAGCGACTTGTTCTCGGCGACCAGCTTCTGCTTTTCGGCGGCCTTGCGCACGCTCTTGACGATCGAGACGCGCTTGAGCGGCTTCTCGACGAAGTCGTACGCCCCCTCGCGCATGGCGCTCACCGCCGTCTCGACGGAGCCGTACGCCGTCATCAGGACGACCTCGACGTCCGGGGCCACCTGCCTTATGGCGCGCAGGAGCTCCAGCCCTGTCGTCCCGGGCATCATCAGATCGGTGAGAACGACGTGGACCCGATGCGTACGCACCAGCTCGAGCGCGCGCCGAGCGTCGGGCGCGGACAGCACGCGCATACCCTCCCGCTGGAAGATCTTCTCGAGCGATTCGATATTCGAGCGTTCGTCGTCGACGACGAGGACGGTGATGGCATCGGGAGAGGGATCGGGCACCGCCTCGATCGCAGCGGGTGAGGCCGAGGTGTCGCCCGACCCCGTGGGAGATGGGAAACTTGGCGATCGCGTCAGCACGAGGACAATGTGACAGACTCCGGACATATCGTCAAAGACGGTGGATAAGATGTCATTCCGTTCTCACTCCGGGCCGAACGGCAAGCGCACGCTCTTCACCCACGATGCCCAGTCGGCCCGCAGATCGAAGCGCAGAGTCGCGCGGGCCACCTCGTCGCCACTCCGGTCGTAAAGGGTCGCCGGCAAGATCGTCATCGATTCGATCGGGGCGATTCCACTCCACTCCCTCTGGCCGCTGAGCTCGTACCGATGGCCGTCGTCGCCCACGAACGAGAGGCGGTAAGGCATTCGCCGCTCGGAGAGCAGCTTGAAGGAAATCGTCCCCTCGAGCTCCCTTCCGGAAGCGAGGCGCTCCGCATCGATGATACCGCTGATCTGGCAGACCTTGCTCCGGGCGAACTCGATCAGGCTGCGCGTGTGAACGTCGATCGTGAAGGCGATCGCCCGCTCGTCCGTAGGCGCGTCGAGCCGCCAATAGTTGCCGCTCATCGTCTCGCGGTACGACAGGCCCGGGACCACGGCGCTACTGCTCACACCGTCGCTGGTACTCCGCGAGTCCGTGCACGACCAGCCGCTCCACGACCTCGCCGCGCGATGCCGCGTCGGCGATCGCGTCGACGTCCGCAAGCGTCACGTCTCCGTAGGTCACGTGCTCGGGCTCCTGCACGATACTGATTCCCGTCTCGCACAGATCGAGGCAACTCGACGAACAGGCGCGCACCCCTTCCTTTGCGACGCCCCGATTGACGAGAGCCTCCTTGAGCTTCGCCACCACTTCCTCGGAGCCTTTCTGGGCACAGGAACCCTTCGGATGCCCGTCCGGCCGTCGGTTGGTGCACACGAAGAGGTACCGCTGACGGCTCGGCATGGATCAGGCTGGCAGGCAGACAGGCAGTGCAGACACTGCTTGGCCGTTTGCCACTCGTCAAGCAGCGTGAAGCGCGCCTTGCACTCGGGGCTTGCCCGGACGATGCTCTCCCTCCTCATGAACTTGCGCACCCTCCTCCTTGCCACGATCCCCCTCATCCCCGCGGCCTTCGCCTTCGCGTGCGGAGGTGCCAACGACAACCTCCCGCCTCCCCCGCCCCCACCACCGCCAGCGCCGACCGAGGCGCCCGCCGCGATGACGGACGCCTCGACCACGCCAGCGTCGCCGGCGGTGGCGCCGCCACCAGCCCCGCCGATCACCCTGTCGGTGGGCTCGGCGAGTCCCGATCCTCCCGCGCCGACGCCGACGGTCAAGATCGCCGCACCTGCCAAGGAGCAGATCATCCCGTCGGCCAAGGCGGCTGACTTCGAGGTCAAGCTCGACGTCAAAAACTGGAAGACGGAAAAGGGAGACTCCCACGTTCACTTGATCCTGGACGGGAAGCCGTACAAGCCGATCTACGACACCAAGGCGCCCGTGAAGCTCTCGGAGCTTACCGGGGGCGACCCTCTCGCGGACGGGCAACACATCCTCGTTGCGTTCCCCAGCCGGGCGAATCACGAGAGCGTGAAGACGCCGGGAGCCGTCGCCATCACCGAATTCTGGATCGGCAAGAAGGGCGACAAGTCCCAGGATCCGACCAAGCCGATGGTCATCTACAGCCGGCCGAAGGGCGAGTACAAAGGCGACATGGCCAATCACGTCATCGTCGACTTTCAGCTCGCGAACGACAAGCTGGCCGAGGGGAAGGACCACGTTCACGTCACGGTCACTGGCCCCGGAATCGACGCGGAGAAGAGCGCGGACGCAACGTCATTCGGCGCGCCCTTCTACCTGGAAAATCTCCAGGACGGGTCGTATTCGGTCAAGCTCGAGCTCCAGGGGGTAGACGGCAAGGTCCTTCCAGGTACGTGGAACTCCACGACGCGAAGCATCACCGTCGCGCACTGAGAACCGCCCCCAAAAAAAGCAAAGCCGGAGCTAAACTCCTGGCGAGCGCAGCAACATGACCCTGCTCGCCCCCGCCTTCGCCGCGATCCTAGCGATCGAGCTCCTCGCCGCGTTCCTCTTCGCCATCGCGTTCGTCCGTCGCATGACGGAAGGCGAATACGGCATCGCCGCTCTGCTCTGCGCGGCCGCGGGCGAGCACGCGTGGGGGTCTTTCATGGGCGCCCACGCCACCCAGCTCCCGGCGGTACTGGCTGCCGACCGTGCCGCATGGCTCGGACTCGTGGCGACCATCCCGCTCTCCCTTCACTTCGGCCTCGCTCACCGCGGCATCCGGCCTACGCTTCGCTGGCTCGGGGTGCCCTACGCACTCGCCGTCGTGGGCGCTGGGGTGGATCTCCGGGGCCTGTTCGAGGAGCACGGCACGGTGATGCCGAGGTCGTCGGGACTGCTGGTCGGTGCCATCGACGGCGCGCACCGGATTGCACCACTCACGCCGCTCGGCGTGGCAGCCCACGTCGCCCTGACCCTCGCCGCCGCGACGGTCCTGACGCTAACGGCTCGCGCGTATCTGGCCGGCCGGCGAGAGGGGCTCCCCGTCGTCATCGGAGCCGCGGTCTTCCTCGCCGCCGCGATCCATGACACCGGCGCGGCGACCGGCCGCCTCGCGGCCGGATACCTCGTCGACGCCGGGCTGGCGGCGTTCGTGATCGGCATCCTCACGATGCCGAGCGCCGGGTACGCGACAGTGACGCTGGAGCTCGAGCGCCGCACCAAGGAGCTTCGCTCGCGCACCCTCGAGCTACGCCGGTCGTACGAAGACCTCCGAACCGCCCAGGAGGAGCTCGTCAAGAAGGAGCAACTCGCCGTCGTCGGCGAGCTGGCGGCGGTCATCGCGCACGAGGTCCGAAACCCGCTTGCTATCATCGCGAACGCCGTGGCGGGACTCCGCAAGCAAGCCATCTCGCGAGAGGACCACGAGACCCTGCTCGGTATCCTCGAAGAGGAGACGAGCCGTCTGAACCGACTCGTGACCGATCTGCTGCGTTACGCACGACCGGTGAACGTCCAGCGATCGCATTTCTTGCTCGGTGATCTCCTCGAGCGGGCCCTGGGCTTCGCCAAGACCAAGAAGCGGACCATCAACGTGGAGCTCAAGCGCGAATCGCACGAGGGCGGCCTCTGGGGGGACGCCAATCTCCTCCGTCAGGTGTTCGACAACCTCATCGACAACGCCGTCCAGGCGATGGGCCAGAGTGGAACCTTGACCGTGCGTCTGCGCTCGGATCACCAGCAGGGGGTCGACGGGCTGGCCGTCGACATCATCGACACCGGCGAGGGGATGGATACGCAGGTGCGCACTCGCGCGCGCGACCCGTTCTTCACGACTCGCCCGAGCGGAACGGGGCTTGGTCTGGCAATCGTCGACCGCATCGTCGACGCGCACGGAGGCCACTTCGCCATCGACAGCCACGCGGGCGAAGGGACGACGGTCACCGTGTTCCTGCCGCACGGATCGGCGAGCGAGGCTCCGCAGACGCGAGGCCGTCCTTCGAAGGCGGCGACCGAGGTCTCGGGCTCCCCGCGAGCCGCGAGCTGACGGAGCTGCGAGGTGGACCGCGACGCGATCATTCGGCTCGACCGAGCCCACGTCTGGCACCCGTACACGCCGATGGACGCGTGGCAGAAAGCGGACCCCATCGTCGTCGCGCGAGCGCAAGGTGCGTGGCTTGAGGACGTCGACGGGCGCCGCTACCTCGACGGCAACTCCTCGTGGTACGTGGCGACGCTGGGACACGGTCACCCTCGCCTCCTACGCGCATTCGAATCGCAGTTTCGTACACTCGCCCACTGCTCGCTCGCGGGCATCGCCCACGAGCCAGCCTCACGTCTTGCCGAGGAGCTCGTAGCCATCGCGCCCCCGGGACTAACGCGCGTCTTTTACGTCGACGACGGGTCGACTGCGGTGGATGCGGCGGTGAAGATGTGCGCACAGGGGTGGCGGCAGCTCGGCTCGCCGGACAAGACGCGCTTTATCGCCCTCGACGGCGCGTTCCACGGCGACACGGTCGGCGCAACGAGCCTCGGCGGCGTGGACGTCTTCCGGAAGCCGTTCGCGGGGGTCACGTTCGAGTGCGTGCATGCGCCGTTCCCCGATCCCCGGGCCCCCGAGAGGGCGCTGTCGGCCATGGGCCGCATCCTGCGGGAAGGCGCATCAACCATCGCAGCTCTCTTCATCGAACCGATGGTGCAAGGCGCAGCCGGGATGAGGATTTACGGCGCCGCCTTCCTTCGCGAGCTTCGCGCCCTCTGTGACAGGCACGACGTCTGGTTGGTGGCCGACGAGGTGTTCGCCGGATATGGGCGCACCGGAACCATGTGGGCGTGCGAGCAGGCCGGCGTCACACCGGACCTCATGTGCATCGGCAAGGCCCTCGCCGCAATCGTCCCGATGGCGGCCGTGCTCGCGACCGATCGTGTCTTCTCGGCGTTTGGCGGGGGGCGCGAGCACGCGCTTCTGCACGGGCACACCTTCTGCGGGAACCCCATCGGCGCCACGCTCGCGCGTGAGGTGCTCGCCATCTACAGAGACGAGGGAGTCATCGATCAGGTTGCGCGAAAGGCTCCCGTCATCGCCCGCGCGTTCGAGCGACTCGCCGGTGCCCCGGGCGTCGAGCGGGTACGATCCCTCGGAATGATCGGCGCCGCGGATCTGTCGGACGGCCGCGAGGGCTATCTCGGCGAGGTCGGCTGGCGAGTCTATGACGAGGCGCGGAAGCGCGGCGCCTACCTGCGCCCGCTCGGGAGCACAGTCTACGTGTGCCCTCCACTGACGATTCCCGAGGCGGAGCTCGAACGCCTCCTCGCGATCCTGGACGAGAGCGTGCGCGCAGTGCATTGACGAGGACGCAGCCGTGGTCTCTTCTCGTCACCGAAGTCACGCTGCGTCGATAGGGAGTGGAATCATGGCCCGCATTCTGGTGGTCGAGGACGAAGCCGACATCCGCGAAGTCCTCGACTACAACCTGAAGCGCGAGGGTCACGACGTCGCGCTCGCGTCGACGGCCAAAGACGGCCTGCGTCAGGCACGCGAGCGCCGGCCCGACCTCGTACTCCTCGATCTCATGCTACCCGACGGTTCGGGCACCGAGCTCTGCAAGACGCTTCACCAGGACGCGGCGACGCGCGGCGTGCGTGTCGTGATGCTAACGGCCAAGAGCGAAGAGATCGACCGCGTCATCGGCTTCGAGCTCGGCGCCGACGACTACGTCGTCAAGCCCTTCAGCGTGCGCGAGCTCTTGCTCCGAGTGCAGGCCGTCCTCCGCCGGGCCGCCTTGGAAGAGGCGGGCGAGACGACTCAGTTCGGAACGCTGCGGGTCGATCGCGGCGCGCACCGCGTATGGGTCGAGGGGCAGGAGGTGGAGCTCACGGCTCTCGAGTTCAAGCTCCTGCTCACGCTGCACGACCGGCGAAACCGCGTCCAGACGCGCGATGCCCTCCTCAGCGACGTGTGGCGGATCGACGCCGACGTGACGACGCGGACCGTCGACACGCACGTCAAACGATTGCGCGAGAAGCTCGGCGCGGCGGGGATCTACGTCCAGACCGTGCGCGGAGTGGGCTATCGCTTCGCCGAGCGTCCCGATCCGCCGGAGGAAGTCACCTGACGACGAGCGCGCCCTTGTACATCGCCATGCCGCACTGAAACGTGAGCTTGCGTGCGGAGTCCGTCGGGACGTCCACGGTGACGGGCGTATCGAGGGGCAGATCCTTCTTCACGTTTAGGTCCGGGAAGACGACCTCGGTAGCGCACGTATCGTCGGTGGTGCGGACGAAGGTGACGCTGGCCTTCGAACCGGGCGCCCCTTTCGGAAGCGCGAGCGAGCTGGGACTGAAGCCGTGCTCGCCGGCCACGACGCGTAACTGACCGGTCACCTCCGCGAGCATCGCGCCGCTCGCGGACTCGTGGGTGGCCTCGGGCTTCTTGCCGCAGCAGACGATACTCGCCGCGAGCGCGAGCACGGCAGCCACCCTGGCATAGACATCAAGGCGAGCGGGCATGGCCCGAGCGGTCTAGCATGCAGCGCGCGTCGCCGTCACGGTGCCCTCGCGCCACCGGAACCGAGCGACGCGCCACCAAGGAGAGAGCCGATGGCTACACGAGTGAATGTGACGACGCACGAGGGAGGGCTCGAGGGCGCGCTCGCGACGCCGCCGGGCACGAGCAAGGTAGGCGGAGTGGTCGTCGTCCAGGAGTGGTGGGGCCTGAACGACCACATCGAGTCTCTATGCGACCGCTTCGCCCAGGCGGGCTTCGTGGCCCTCGCGCCCGACCTCTACCACGGCAAGCTCGCGAGGACGAAGGAGGAAGCCGGACAAATGATGGGGGCCCTCGACACGAAGACGGCGGTCGCCGAGATCGGACAGGCCGCCGCACGCCTCAAGACGGAGCCCCGCTGCAACGGGCGTGTCGCCGTCGTTGGCTTCTGCCTTGGCGGAGCGCTCACCTTCGCCGCGGTCTGCTCTCTGGGCGACATCGCCGCGGCGGTGCCGTTCTACGGGGTCCCCGGGCTGCCGATGGCCGCGTACGCGAAGATCAAGGCGCCGGTCCAGGCGCACTTCGCGAAGAGGGACGACTGGGCCAAGGCCTCGATTGCGGAGGAGATCCAGAAGCAGGTGCGCGAAGGTGGGGGCCAGATGGAGCTCTTCGTCTACGACGCCGGGCACGCCTTCATGCGATCGACGGACCCGGAAGTCTACGACGCGCAGAGCGCACGGCTTGCATGGGAGCGCGCGATCGAATTTCTGACCAAGCACCTCGCCGGTTGAGCGGTCAGCCCCCGCCTCGCCTGATGCGAGAACAGGACGGGGCAGAAAGTCCCGGAAGCGAGGGACGTCCGCCGGCCCAAGCGCGGCTGCTTCGAGATGGTTAGTGTGCGCACGAAGGGGAGGCTATGCGGGCACTGCTCGTCGGAATCGCTCCGGGGTCGGCGACCATCGTCGCGAAGGTACTCGGCGTGCGCGGGCACGAGTACGTCGTGGCCGGCGACGCCGTCCATGCGCTCACCGCCATTCGGGCCGCGTCGCCGCAGCTCGTCGTCGTGGAGGACGCGCTGCCGGACATGACCGCCGCGGAGTTCTGCCGCCAGGTTCGAGGCTGCCGGCAAGGCGCCGACGCGGTGATCCTCGTCATCACCAACCGTGACGAGGACCTCCCGGCCGTCCTCGAGGCCGGAGCCACGGATCTCTACGCCACGTCGCTCGGGCCCGCGGCCCTCGAGATCCGCGTTCTGATCGCCGAGCGCCTCGTCGCGGAGCACGCCCGCCTCAGGGATCGCGAGCTCCGTTTCCGGCGCCTGTTCGAATCAGGCGTCGCGGGAGTGACCATCTCGGACCTCGACGGCAACTTCAAGGAGGCCAACGAATCCTTCCTGCGCATGCTGGGTTACACGCGAGAGGAGATGCTCGCGGGCAAGCTGAACTGGGAGGTCATCACTCCGCCCGATCGTCTGGTCCCCGACATCGAAGCCCGAGCCCAGCTTCGAGCCACCGGCTTTCTTCCCCTTCGCGAGAGAGAGTTCGTCCACAAGGACGGGCGACACATCGCCGCGCTCGTGGGCTCGGCTGCGCTCGAGGGGACGACCGAGTGCATCGGGTACGTCACCGACATCTCCGAGCGGAAACACGGCGAGGAGGCGCTGCGGGCGTCCGAGGCGCAGTACCGCACGCTGTTCGAGCAGTCGCCCTTCCCCAAGTTTCTCTACGACCACGAGACGCTTCGCTTTCTGGCGGTGAACGACGCCGCCGTCCTTCACTACGGGTATTCACGCGACGAGTTCCTCACGATGACTCTCGAGGACATTCGGCCGCGCGCGGACGTTCCCGCGTTCCGGGGCCGCCTCGGCGGGACCACGCCCGGGTTACGGACGCCGGGAGGTTCGTGGAAACACACGAAGAAGGACGGGAGCGTCATCGACGTGGACGTCACGGTCAGCAAATTCGTGCTCGACAACCGGCCATGCGGCCTCGCCATTGCGCTCGACGTCACGCAGCGCAACCGGCTCGAGGCGCAGCTCCGACAGACTCAGAAGATGCAAGCCGTCGGGAATCTGGCCGGGGGAGTCGCGCACGATTTCAATAACCTCCTGTCGGTCATCCTCAGCTACAGCCACATGCTTAGCGAGTCTTTGCAGCCGGGCGATCCGATGCGGGACGACCTGGAGGAGATTTCCGCTGCAGGAAAGCGCGCGGCCGATCTGACACGGCAACTCCTGGCCTTCAGCCGGAAGCAGATACTCGCGCCGCGGATCCTCGATCTGAACGCGGTCATCGCCAGCGTGACGAAGATGCTACGGCGGGTCGTCGGCGAGGACGTCGAGCTTACTGTCGTGAGCGGCGCCGGCCTCGGAACGGTGAGCGCCGATCCGGGCCAGGTCGAGCAGGTCCTGATGAACCTCGTCGTGAACGCTCGCGACGCCATGCCGAAGGGTGGGAAGGTGACCATCGAGACGTCCAACGTGAATCTCGACGCCGACTACGCGGCCACCCACGCAGACATCAAGCCGGGCGCTTACGTGATGCTCGCCGTGACCGACAGCGGCACGGGCATGGACGCCGGCATTCGCGAGCGGATCTTCGAGCCCTTCTTCACCACGAAGGAGCAGGGGAAAGGCACGGGGCTTGGCCTCTCCACCGTGTTCGGCATCGTGCAGCAGAGCGGCGGACATATCTCGGTCTACAGCGAGCCCGGCGAGGGGACCTCCGTCAAGGTCTATCTCCCGCAGGCCGACGCTTCCTGCACGGTCGATGTGGTCGCGGTAGCCGAGACTCGATCGCGGCGAGGCTCCGAGACGATCCTGCTCGTCGAGGACGATCCGCAGGTCCGCGCCCTCACCCGGACGATCCTCGAACGGCACGGTTATCTGGTCCTCGAGGCACAGAGCGGCGGCGACGCGCTCCTCATCTGCGAGCAGCACAAGGCCACGATTCACGTGCTCCTCACCGACGTGGTGATGCCCCGTATGAGCGGCAGAAAGCTCGCGGAACGGCTCGGGCCGCTACGACCCGATATGAAGGTGCTCTACATGTCGGGGTACACCGACGACTCGATCGTCCGTCACGGCGTCCTCGACTCGGACGTGGCGTTCCTCCAGAAGCCGATTACCCCCGAGACGCTGACCCGGAGGCTGCGCGAGGTGATAGACTCGAGGGTCGGCTCGAGCCGTGGGCGTTCTCCGACCGACGCTCCGGTCAGACCAAGGGTGGCGGAAGTCCAATGAACCGTACTCCAGAAAGCGCGTCAGTCCCGGACCGCGGCCGCGGGCGAATTCTCGTGGTGGACGACGAGGAGTCGCTCATCCGCGTGATCGTACGCGTGCTCAACGCCGCCGGTTACGACGTCGCGACCGCGAGCGACGGCGTGAAGGCGACGGAGCTCATGGCGGATGGGACGTTCGACGCCATCGTCAGCGACATCGACATGCCGCGGATGAACGGCATCCAGCTATTGCAGACCGTCCGCCGGCGCGATCTCGACGTGCCCGTGGTCCTGATGACCGGCAATCCTGGCCTGGAGACCGCCGTGCAGGCGGTCGCGCACGGAGCCCTTCAGTACCTCATCAAGCCCGTCAACACCGAGGAGCTGGTCAGGGTCGTTCAGCGCGCGGTCCGCCTCAATCGGATGGCGAAGCTCAAACGAGACGCCCTTGCCCTGGCCAGCGAGGGAGGCCTCGGCATCGCCGATCGCTTCGCCCTCGAGGCGAGCTTCGAGCGCGCCCTCGATACGCTATGGATGGCGTACCAGCCCATCGTCCGCGTGGCCGATCGCTCGCTCTTTGGATACGAGGCTCTTCTGCGCAGCGAGGAGAAGGCGCTGCCCCACCCGGGAGCCATCCTCGACGCCGCGGAGCGACTGGATCGTCTCGACGACCTCGGTCGGAGGATTCGTGCGGCCGCCAGCGCTCCCGTGCCCCAGGCGCCACCAGGTTCGATGATCTTCGTGAACCTGCACGCCCGCGACCTGGTGGACGAGACGCTGCTCTCGCGCTCGTCACCCCTTTCCGCCATCGCGGACCGGGTGGTGCTCGAGATCACCGAGCGAGCGTCACTCGACGGAGTGAAGGACGCACGGGCGAAGATCGCGGAGCTTCGCAGCATGGGCTACCGGATCGCCATCGACGATCTCGGCGCCGGGTACGCGGGCCTCACCAGCTTCGCGACGCTGGAGCCCGAGTTCGTGAAACTCGACATGTCGCTGGTTCGCGACGTGGACAAGAACCCGACGAAGGAAAAACTGATTCGCTCGATGACCTCGCTCTGCAAGGAGCTCGGGATGATGGTCGTGGCGGAAGGCGTCGAGACGATCCAGGAGCGCGACGTCGTCGTGTCGCTTGGCTGCGATCTTCTGCAGGGCTACCTCCTCGCAAAGCCCGGCAGGCCGTTTCCGACCTTTGCGTGGCAGCCCGCCTGAACCTCGAGGCGCCCCTTCACCCCCAACGGGCGGCCTTCAGCCGAGCCCCAGGGGCTGATTCTCATGCCCGAACCCCGTGCCCCCGGTTCGACGGGTGCTGTACGGGGAGAACGTAAAACTCCGCTGGCACGCAATACGCAAGGTGTCGATATCGATGGCCCACATGCTTCGGCGGTCCGCGATGTTCGGTCGTCGGGTCTTCGCGACCGAGTCTCTCGGGCGCCGCGCGCATGTTCGAGGCAAGAGGGAGAAGAAGTAATGATGGTCTCGACAGCTACCGCGCGTCCTACACCCGAGCCGCTCAGGGTGATCGTTGCGGACGACGACCCGGACATTCGTGAGATCCTTGGGGACATCGTTCGCCGCCTGGGCCACTCCTGTCAGGTCGCCAGCGACGGAAGCGAAGCCTGGGCCATGCATCAGGCCAATCGCGCAGACCTCATCCTTTCGGATTGGCAGATGCCGAAACTGGACGGTCTTCAGCTCTGTCAAAGGGTGCGCGAAGGTGATTCGGCCCTATGCCGCACGCACTTTATTGTCGTCAGTGGGCGAACCGAGAAGCGCTATCTCGTCGAAGGACTGCACGCCGGGGCCGACGAGTTCATCACGAAGCCACTCGACCTCGAGGAACTCGAGGCACGCCTCGAAGCGGCGGTGCGCATGGTGTCGGTACACGCCGCGCCCGCGACCATCGCGCCGCAATTCGACTCCGTGTGCGAGTGCCGAGCAGCACGAACGGACCCCCTCACGGCCGCTTCCAACCAGCAACGCCTCAGGGAAGATCTGGCGCCGCTGGAGGCGCTCGCCGCGCGCTATGGGCACCGCTACTGCGCCGCGCTGTGCGAAGTCGATGAATTCGAGGCGTACCGCGACCGCTTCGGTCCGATGTCGCGCGACGGCGCGCTTTGCCTGGTTGCGCGCACGATCCAGAAGCACCTTCGGAGCGGAGACAGCCTGTACCGCTACGGTAGCGAAGCGTTCCTCGCCATCCTACCGGAGCAATCGCCTGCTCAAGGGGTTGCCGGCTTTGATCGGATAAAGGGGGACGTCGAAAGGCTCTGTGTCCCGGTCACGCCCGGCGCACGAGCGCCCTTCTTGACGATGAGTGCGGGGATTGCGGGGCTCGGTGGAGGATCGGTCGACGGTTGGCTGCGGCGCGCCGACGCGGCGCTCTTTCGAGCCAAGTCCCTCGGGCGCAATCGCATAGAAAGGGACGACGCGGCATTGGCACCCCCGTTGCGGCACGCGAATGAACTTGGCATGCCAATCACGCGATCTTGAGGCGCTTGAACACGGGGACCTTGACGAAATCCACCAGGAACGCGAAGGCCACGGCACCCCCAAGCGTGGCTCCGATGACGACCAAGGGCAGAGGCGCCATAGCGAGCCCCCGATTCGCCATCGTCGATGCGATGAGCAAATCGACTGCCGATGAAAGCACCAGCCAACGGCTCGGAGCAGTCGACCACAGGTTCTGACGTGTTCGATTCGTGTAGGCCGTCGCCTGATTCCCGAACACGATAGCGACGAAGGCGAGGGTTCTCAGGGTGTCGATTCCAAAACCGAGATGGAATTTGCCGACGACCAGAGCCGCCACGCAAAGCACCAGCTCGGCGAGCCCCATGAAGACGCCCGCCACCGTGATGTGGCCGACGCGCCAGACGCTAGGCGCCACGGATGGCTTCACGTTGTCGGTCGTCAAGGACATACCGAGGAAGTCGCCCGTGATCATGATGATGACCATCAGCATCGGCGTCAGGATCGCCTGCCCTGTGATGAGCAACCCCACCGCCAGGAAGAGGACCTGCACGATCTTCTTGGTCACGGAGTTCATGGTGTAGGTCAGGATGCGCTGGAAGGTGATCCGACCTTCTTTGACGGCGGCCACCACCCCCTCGAGGCCCGGCTTGGTCAGCACGATCCCGGCTGCCGATTTGGCGACATCCGTCGCGGTCGAGACTGCAATCCCCATCTGCGCCTGCCGCAGTGCGGGTGCATCGTTGGCGCCATCACCGCACATGCCAACGGTGTGGCCGGTCTTCTGGAACGCCTGCACTAGATGATACTTGTCCTCCGGCATCACGCCGGCAAAGACCACGAAGGCTTCCGGACGCACGCTCGCTGGGATTGGCCCGGGCGGGCAGATGGCTCCGTCGAGACCCACTTCTCGCGCGATGATCATCGCCGTCGCCGGTGCATCACCGGTGACCATCACGGTGCGCACGCCCAACGCCTGCAAGTCTTTGATGAGCTTGGCGGCATCGGGGCGCGGTGGATCGCTGAGCGCGATCAATCCCGCGAGCTTCAGCGTCGTCGCGCCCACGGCTACGGCCAAGACCCGAAACCCCTTCCCCTCGAGCTCTTGCGCCGTCGCGGATGCCGTTGGGGAGGCTTCGGCCATCTTGGAAACCACCGCAAAGGCCCCCTTCACCGTGCGCAACGCGGCGCCCTTCGCGTCCACGGCGGTCGCCTCGCTCAGCTTGGCCGCAGGATCGAACGGAACGAGCTTGGTCAGCTTCGGCGGATCGGCGATGGCCTGCTTCGCAGAGGCCGCACGGATGGCGACGTCGACCGGATCCTGCCCGCCGTCGGAGCTGGCGAGAGCGGCCATCGCCAAGAGGTGCGGCTCATCGAAGCCGGCCTCAGGGCGGAGGGCGGTGACGGTCAGGGCGTTGAGCGTCAACGTCCCCGTCTTGTCCGAGCAAAGCACGTCCAGAGTTGCCGCCTCGTCCACCGCGGACAATCGGGTCGGCAGCACGCCCAGCCGCGCCAGGGCCCTCGCACCGAGCGCCGCCGCCAGCGTGAACGTGGCCGGCAGAGCGACGGGGATGGACGCCAGGATGGCCGTCAGCACGAGATGAATGAGATCGCCACCCGGCATCCTGCGAACGAGCGCGTAGGTCGCCAGCGATGCGATGATCACGCCATTGAAGATCGCGAGGTTGCGCACCACCTCGACCACGGTCTTCTGCTGGGTACTCTCCACATGGGCGGTGCGGACGAGCTCGGCGGTGCGGCCAAACTTCGTTCGCGCCCCCGTTGCGGTGACGATGGCCGTGGCCTCGCCGCGCCGCACCAGGGCCCCCGCATAAGCTTCGAGACCTGGCCCGGCTTCGATCGGGACGGATTCGCCCGTGAGCATCGACTGATCGAGCAGGATCGATCCGTCGACCAGCTTGACGTCGGCGGCGACTATGCCGCCGAGCGAGAGCTTTACCGTATCGCCCGGCGCCAGCCCACTCGCAGGGATGGTCTTCCAAGCGCCGTCTCGCCGCACTGAGGCCGTGAGCGCAAGGCGCGATTTCAGGGCGACGAGGGTGGCCTGCGCGCGCCCCTCCTGCCAAAACCCGAGTGCGGCATTGAACACGAGTAGCCCAGCGATGACCCCTGCCTCCACGTACTCGCCAAGCACCAGCTGGAGAATGATCGCGGCTTCAAGCATCCACGGCACCGGCGCCCAGAACTTCGCCAGCGCCATGCGCCACGGCCGCATGGCGGTGTCCGGCATCTCATTGGGGCCTGATTTCTCGAGCCGCGCGCGGGCTTCGGCGCTCGAGAGCCCGTCGGACGAGGTGTCCACGCGTTGTTTTGCCGTTGCTTCCATCGGGCCTCCAAGAGGCAGACGCGTCGTGAGGCGGGGCCCACCACGCCGACGAGGATGGCCCCCAAGGACGGAGAGGCAATCTAAATCAACGTCGGTGGTTCATGGGCTCCTCCTGGCACGACCGTCGAAGGGGGCCTAAAGTGGCGGTCGTATGCTCCACGAGTTTCTCTCCGCGAACCGAGACGCCATCATCACGCGGGCGCGTGCGAAGGCGGCGGTGAGGCCGGCCCCTCGCGCGACGGAGAAGGAGCTGCAGGACGGCATCCCGCTCTTCCTGGATCAGCTCATCGAGAGCTTGCGGGGCTCGCAAGCGACCAGCCACGCGATGGAAGAGAGCGCGAGTCGACACGGAGGGAATCTCCTGGATAAGGGCTTCACCGTGGCCCAGGTGGTTCATGCCTATGGGGGCGTCTGCCAGGCCGTCACGGAGCTCGCCGATGAGACGGACGCACCCATCAGCACGAGCGAGTTTCACACCTTCAGCCGATGCCTCGACGATGCCATTGCTCAAGCGGTCACCGAGTACTCGCGCCGGCGCGAGCAAGCGATCAGCGCTCAGGGGACCGAGCGCCTGGGGGAGCTGGCGCACGAGCTTCGCAACGCCCTCGGGGTCGCAATGCTGTCGTTCCAGACTCTCAGGACAGGGAGCGTCGGTCTCGGCGGAAGCACTTCGGCCCTGATGGGCCGCAGCCTCACGCGACTGTCCACCCTGATCGATTCCTCGCTGGCGCACGTACGCATCGAGTCTGGACTCCGGACCCCGGTGCGAGTGTCGGTGCGTGAGTTCATGGAAGAGGTCGAGGTCGGCGCCACGATGGAGGCGCATGGTCGGGACGTCGCCCTGGCGGTCACGACTATCGAGCCCGGGGTCGACGTTTTGGTCGACCGCCAATTGCTCGCGGCGGCTGTGGCCAATCTGGTGCAGAACGCGATCAAGTTCACGCGCCCTCACGGCCGTGTGTCGCTGAAGGCATCCTCGGCCAACGAGCGGGTCATCATCGAAGTCGCGGACGAATGCGGGGGCCTCCCGCCCGGGAAGGTCCACGAATTGTTTCGCCCGTTCGAACAACGAAGCGCCGACCGTAGCGGCCTCGGCCTCGGACTTTCGATCGCTCGCAAGGGCGTCGAAATCAGCGGCGGCCAGGTCCACGTGCGCGATATCCCGGGCGTCGGTTGCGTGTTCACCATCGATCTGCCCAGGCTTCCCCCACCTCCTGTACCGTGAGCCCTGCGACTCAATGCCGACTGCACGGAATGTCGCGGTTCGAACTTGGTTCCTGCTCCGCCCGCTAAGCGTTGCATGTACGTTTCCACGGCGGGAGCTATCGCTCTCGTCTAACCTTTTCGGGGCCGGGGCTGGCTTGGCCCAAGCGCCAGTTCGCGGGAGCTGTCATGGCCACGCCGTTTCTAAGACGAGTCCTCGAGGAACCTGGGTACGGCTGGTCGCGTGGCGGTGATCTCTGCAAGCCCACGGTCGGCGAAATCATGCGCGAGTGGCGCTCGCGGATGAATCTTTTCGAGGACCGCAAGGCCTGGCTGGGCGTGTCGGGATGGTGCTGGACGTTCGCGCTGTTCCCTTTCGGCGTCATCTTTCTGACGCGCTACTTCAGCTGGCCGCTCATGCTGGCGGGCTTTCTCTACAGCATGGTGGGGATAGGAACGCACGGCACCGTCTGGCTGCACCGTTACTCCACGCATCGGGCGTTCAAATTCCGGAACGCGGCATACCGGTTTGTTTGCCGCGATCTCGCGATCAAGATCATCCCCGAGGAAATCTACGTCGTCTCTCACCTCGTCCACCACGCTTTCTCGGACCAACCTGGAGACCCTTACAACGCCCGCGCAGGATGGCTGTATTGCTTTCTCGCCGGCGAGCTTCATCAGCCGGTCAATCGCAGTCTATCGTCCTCCGATTACGAGCACCTGTGCGCGCTCGTCCGCCACACGGGGATGCGTACCAACAGCTACGAGCAATACCGTCGCTGGGGATCGATCGCGCACCCTGCCCGTACGACGCTGCACTACGCGCTCAACTGGCTCTTCTGGTACGGCGCGTTCTATCTCATCGGCGGTCACCCCCTCGCGACGGCCTTGTTCGGGTGGGCTGCCGTGTGGGCGGTCGGAATCCGCGCGCACAATTACGATCTTCACGCGGGCGGCAAGGATCGCCGCCGGGACGGCGTGGACTTCGACCGGGCCTCGCTCGCGATCAATCAAGTCTGGCCGGGGTTGGTGGCGGGCGAGTGGCACAACAATCACCATCTGTTCCCAAACAGTGCTCGAGCCGGGTTCCTGCCGTGGCAACCGGACATCTCCTTCGCGTTCATCCGTCTCTATAGGCTGCTCGGCGGCGTGACGTCCGTGCGCGACTCTCGCGCCCAGTTCTATGAGCGGCACTACGATCCGTACCTCACCGCGACGCGCGCCGAATGCGCGGTGGAGAGTGTCGAAGGCAGCAAGGCGCGGTAGACGGACATGTTCTTCCCGTCACGCTGAGCTGCCTTTCTGGCAATGCGCCCGAACCTCGGATTCTGCGAATTAGGGCTCCACAGGTTGGCGTGACGTGACGACGAGGGAGGGCGCGTCGCCGCGGAGGCGCGTTGGCATGAGGAATGCGACGCAAGACGACGATGGACCTCGACTCGCGTCACCGCTTCGCCGAAATCGAGGGCTGCCGCCTTCACTGGGTAGAGCTGGGTGAGTCGACCGCCAATCCGCCGCTCGTGCTGCTTCATGGGCTCGCTGACTGCCATTTGACGTGGAAAGGCCTCGGTCCCTCGCTCATGCGCGACCGGCGTGTCCTCATCCCGGACCTACCAGGACATGGCCTCTCCGGGCACCCCGACGCGAGCTACGATCTCGACTGGTACGCGCGCGTCACAGCCCGGTGGCTCGAAGCACTCGGTCTCGACACCGTGGACGTAGTCGGCCACTCCTTCGGAGGCGGAGTCGCGCAGGCGATGCTGCTCGAATGCCCGGAGCGAATTCGGCGGCTCGTTCTCATCTCCTCAGGCGGCCTTGGGCGAGAGATCGCGTTCGTGCTCCGCCTCGCGTCGATCCCCGGCGTGGTCGAGCGGTTTGGCCAGCCCTTCATGGGGCCCGCCACCCGCATCGCGCTCAAGGCGACCGGCCACATGCTGTCCACGGAGGAGGTCAGCATTCTCAGCGCCATGAATGCGCGCAGTGGCTCGGCGCGGGCCTTCGCGCGGACGGTGCACGGCATTGTCGATTGGCGAGGCCAGCGCCACACCTTCTTCAAGCGTGCGAGCGAGGTCGCCCGGCTACCTTCGCTCGCCGTCTTCTGGGGAGACCGGGACCCGATCATCCCCGCCTCGCACGCCCAGGCGCTGGCAGACTCCGTGGAGGGCGTCCGGGTGAGGCTCTTCGAAGGATGCGGTCACTATCCACACCACCAGCAGCCGGTTGCCTTCGAGAGCGCGCTGCGCGACTTCCTCGACGACCCCGCAGTGCCCCGAGCGCGCCTGCGCGAGCTGCACCGTGCGACGCCTCCGCGCTCGCAGGTTCCACCGATACTTGCGCTCCGCGTGCCCGGTTCGACCGGGCTTGGCGCTTGCAGTACGTCGAGCCCATGAGCCTCCCGTCACGCGACTCGCGCAAATCCATCCTCGTCGTCGACGATGACGAGGGGACGCGTGTGGCTATATTCGAGGCGCTTTCTCCGCATTACCGCGTGATCTTGGCCGTCGATGGCCTCGATGGATACGAGAAAGCCAACGAGCCGCCGCCGCCCGATCTCATCATTGCCGACATCGCCATGCCACGCCTCGACGGCCTCGCGATGGCGCGTCGGATCCGGGAGAATGAAGCCCTCCGTCGCGTGCCGATTGTCTTCGTCGCCGGTCACATGCCGCCGGCGCGTCTCCTCGCCGAGTCGTATGTCGACCCCTTCTCGTGCCTTCCGAAGCCAACCGATCTCGACGTACTCGAGAGAGCCATGAAGCGCCTGCTGAACTGAGCTTCGGGGGACCTCGCAAAATGGCACACATTCTCGTCGTCGACGACAACGTGGACACAGTAGAGCTTTCAACCGAGCTCTTGGAGTCGGCCGGGCACCGGGTCCTAACGGGATACAACGGCGAGGAGGGGCTGAAGTCTCTGGGCGCAGGGCCGCTTCCTGATTGCGTCGTGCTGGACGTCGACATGCCCGTCCTGAGCGGCCCGGAGATGGCTCGTGGAATGCTTCTGCATGACGCCGGGGAGGAGAAAATCCCCATCTTGCTCGTGTCAGGAAGAGGCGATTTGTCAGAGGTCGCCGGGCGTTTGGGAACGCCGTATTTCCTCAGGAAGGCGACACCTAACTATGGTGAGGCCCTCCTCAAAATCATCGATCGCGCACTCCGCGAGCGGCGAGCGCCAGCGCCAGCGTGAAGCCCGAAGGACTTCGAGCTCTTCACCCACCGGATTGCAGAATAGGCGACGCGAAAGCGATTGCGTGCAACTGCTCGATTTGGGTCGACGGCGCGTCGCTGACGAGACCCGTCAACTCCGCATCTCGTCGTAACGTTTAGCCAGGTCCTTCGACGGTCGCTCGACGGCAAGGAGCGGGCTCGTGATGACGTCGTGTTCCAGGTCCCCGTCACACGACGAGAAGCAGAGCTGCTCGCCGGCGAAAATGGACTCCGGCGCAGTCGCCTCCTCGATGCCTCCCTCGCTCGAGAATCGCATCCCGCCCGCCATGCGCTTGCCTAGCGCGGGGTGATTGAGCACGAAGTCTTGCGTGCGGCGGTCGCGCACGCCGACGCATGCGCCGTCACGGCAGTGATACTCGCTATTGTACGTGACGAGAACCTGGTTCCGGCGCCGTTCCGGACCGACGTAAGCTCGGGCGTTGTGTTCTCTGAGGCTGTCCATCGGAGTGACCTCCGGCAAGATGCGCTGCATGGAGCGAGCCAGGGGGCGCGAGCTGCGCCGCTGGATCAGCCGGGTGCCGTCCCGGAGGGCGCGAGTGCGACCGTTCAAGGCACGGCCGCCGGGCACGGTCTCGCACCCGCGGCGGGGGTCGCTTCGGTCTCCGTGCTGGAGGAGCGTGGTAGACTCTGATCGGTGGACGCCCGAGCCAGAGCCGAATGGCGGCGCAAGCACTGGAGGGGAGGCGTAGTGAAGAGCCACGACGAGATGGAGGAGGTCGCCTTCGACTTCTGGCTCAGCGAGTCGCCGGACGAGCGGCTGGCTTCGGTGTTCGACATGTGGGACGAGCAAATGTCGCTCAAGGAGCCGGCACATGAAGCTTCCTCCCGACTTCAGAGATCTGTTGGAGGAGTTCGCCCGCGAAGGAGTTGAGCACGTGGTCATCGGCGGGTACGCATACGGCTTCCACGCGCAGCCTCGGGCCACGAAGGACCTCGACATCTTGCTCGAGGGAAGCGACGCCAACCTGGCGAAAGCCGCTCGTGCCCTGACGCGCTACGGGGCCCCGGCGAACGTCGTTGCGGCCGTGGAGAGGCTAGGCCCCGACGAAGTGGCGTACGTGGGACAGCCACCGCTTCGAATCGACTTCCTGCGGACCATCGAAGGCGTCGCTACAGCGGAAGTGATGAGCCATGCGGTACCCGCTACATGGGACGGTCAGACGCTCCGTGTGATTTCCCTCGATGACCTCATTGCCAACAAGAGCGCTGCCGGGAGACCGCAGGACCTGGTGGACGTCGGCAAGCTCGTCAAGGTGCGCGCGAAGCGGCGCTGATCGCGGACGTCCCGAGAGGGTCCGATGCGCCGACCGAGCAGCTTGTTCTCGCAGGTGACCGGAGCTGCGCTCCGAATCCTTCAACAATGCGCGAGCTAGCGGGACAGGAAGAGCCGCGAGCGCGGTCAAATGCCGGCGCCTTGAGCCGCAATAGCGCTCGGCACACTTACTGCGTGTAGTCCGTCAAATTGTCGCGCCCATCGTGTCCCGTCGCCGAAACCACGGCCCCCGCGCCGCCGCGGCCGACGGGCCTGTCGATTGTGCGATGGCTTCGCGTGCTGGGCGTGGCGATCTTGGCGGTTGAGCTTCTGTACCTCGTCGCAATCAACCTCTTTCTTTCGACGTCCCTCTTCGAGAAAGTCCTCGACGGCGACCCGACCACCATCGATATCCACTACGCTCGGGCCTGGTCAGTCTTCCCGGGATCGATTCACGCCGAGCGGCTGTCTATTCGGGGCCGTGACAGCCACGTCGAGTGGATCCTTCGCCTCGATCGCGTCGACTTTCGCGTGTCGCTCCTCGGGTTTGCGCGCAAGCAGTTCCACGTGCTGTCGGCCCGCGGGTCGGGGATCGTGTTTCGTCTTCGCCAGCGGGTCGAGTCGCCAAGGGCGACGCCCGAATACGTCGCGAAGCTCCCGCCCATCGCCGGGCTGCCGACCCTCGCGTTCGCGCCGGACGAACCGCCGGGCAAGGACGTATGGTCCGACGCGGACTACCATCTCTGGACGGTTCACCTCGAGGATCTCGTCGCCGCCGACGTGCGCGAGATCTGGATCGACACGGCGCGCTTCGAGGGGCACGCGCGCATCGCGGGCGGCTTTTATCTAAAGCCCATCCGCACCGTCGCGGTGGGACCCGTACACGTCGACGTTGCAGCCGGAGGCCGCGTGGCGATGGCCGGAGAGCCGACCGCCGAGGAGCTCTCCGGGAGCTTCGCCTTCACACTGACCGCGCTCGACCCCGCGTGGCCAAGGGGGCCGACGTCATGCATCACGCATCGCTCTCCACGGACTTGCGGGCCAATCTTCCGGACCTCGGCCGCCTGCGGCTCTGGCCCGACGACATGCACGTGCGCGGTCGGGCCGAAGCCCGCCGCGTGGCGCTTCGCGTGATGGAGGGCGTGGTGCACGACGACACGCACGTCGATGTGCACGGCGACTCTCTCTCTGCGACGTTCGCTGGCCACGAGGTCGTGGGGTCCGTCGCCGTCACCGGCGACGTAAGCGACCATCGCCTCGCGTTCTGCGTCGAGGGGACCGATCTTCGCGCGATCGACTTCATGAGTGTGGATCAT
>Ga0182018_10000354_pt1 | contig 60511 bp, 42 predicted proteins | sample 812P2MmetaG_FD_120490 | JGI IMG/M metagenome (GOLD analysis project Ga0182018, IMG submission 120490) | Permafrost microbial communities from Stordalen Mire, Sweden - 812P2M metaG | ecosystem: Environmental > Terrestrial > Soil > Wetlands > Permafrost | place: Sweden: Stordalen | collected... | reverse complement strand
GAACCTAACAGCGAGCGTGACGTGGGCATCTTCCAGCACGACGACAGCGACGATCAGCAGCGCGGGCCTGGCCTCGGCACTGAAAGCGGGCAGCACGACGATCAGCGCAACACTCGGGAGCGTGAGCGGAAACACCCTGCTGACGGTAACGGCGGCAACGCTGGTGTCGATTGCGGTGACGCCGGTGAACCCATCGGTAGCCGCAGGCGGGACGGACCAGTTCACCGCGACAGGGACGTACAGCGACAGCTCGACGCAGAACCTAACAGCGAGCGTGACGTGGGCCTCGTCCAGCACGACGACAGCGACGATCAGCAGCGTGGGCTTGGCCTCGGCACTGAAAGCGGGCAGCACGACGATCAGCGCAACGCTCGGGAGCGTGAGCGGAAACACCCTGCTAACGGTGACCGCGGCAACGCTGGTGTCGATTGCAGTGACGCCGGCTAGCCCAACAATCGCAGCGACCGCCACTCAGCAGTTCACCGCAACCGGCACATTCAGCGACAGCTCCACGCAAAACCTTACCGCCAGCGTACTGTGGGCGTCATCGAGCACGACCATTGCGACGATCAACAGCTCGGGCCTGGCCACTGCGGGCGCCGCAGCGGGCTCGACTATCATCACTGCCACGAGCGGCAGCGTGATCGGCAGCACATCGCTCACGGTCACGGCGTCGTCCGCCATCCCGACGATTCTTTCGGTCGTAGCCAATTCCGGGCTGCAAGGCCAGTCTATCTCCGTCATCATCACGGGGACAGGCACGCATTTTGTGAATGGAACTACGAAGGCCATCTTCGGTCCCGGAATCGCGGTGGGCACCGGCGCCGCGGGCGGGTTTGGCGCTGTCACGGTAACCAGTTCCACCACGGCCACGGCGCAGCTGAATATCTCAGCCAGCGCACCCTTTGCCACACGAACCGTCGGAGTAATGACCGGCGCTGAACAGGAATCGCTCATCAGCGGCTTCAGCGTGAACGGCGCGCCCATGGTTCTCTACGTGTCGCCCAACTCCGCGAACCCGGGAACCAGCGTGGCGGTTTCCATCGTCGGCATGTTCACGCATTTCCAGCAGGGCACGTCGGTAGCTAACTTCGGGGCGGGCATTTCCGTTGGCGGCGGCGCGCCTGGCGCGGCCGGACCGATTACCGTCACCAATGCGACCACCGCTACAGCGAATCTGACCGTTGGCGCGGGCGCCACGCTGGGATTGCGCGCGCCCATTACCGTAACCACAGGTACTGAATCCGCCCCCTGGTCCAGTCCCGGATTCTTCGTGCTCGGCCCAGTCACGGGACCGTTCCCGGATGTCACCATCATCAGCCCCATCGAAGGTGCAGAAGTCACCACGCTCACGACGGTGACGGGGACAGTCACCAGCCCCAACCTCGCCTACTGGAACCTTGCTTATGAGGCCAGCGGCTCGACTGTCTTCACGCAATTTGCCACGGGCACCGGCGCCACGGTGACCGGCACTCTCGATCCCACAGTGCTACTGAACGGAGTCGCTACCATTCAGCTCACGGGCGTGGATCAGTCCGGCCAGACCTCCATCACCGTCGTGCACGTGATCATTACCAGAAACGCGAAGATCGGCAACTTCACACTGTCCTTCATCGATCTGAACATTCCCGTATCCGGAATCCCCATTCAGGTTGTCCGTAAATACGACAGCCGCAGCAAGAGTGTCGGAGACTTCGGCTTCAACTGGTCGCTGGCCTACAAAACCACGCAGGTGCAAACCAGCGACATGCTCGGCAATAACTGGCAGGGCACGGAGGACACCAGCAGCTTCTTCCCAGTGTATTGCGTCGTATCTGGACAGAACTACGTCGCCAGCGTCACACTGCAGGACGGCAGCGTGTATCAGTTCTCGGTCAATCCCACAGCGGCCAGCCAGTGCGCCGAGCTTGTTCCACCAGAAACTGTGGACCTAGCCTTCACGCCGATCGGTTCAACGCCCGCCGGCGCCACCTTGACGCAGGACAACTCCATTGGATTGTTTATCGACGGTTCTTTCCCCGGCCCGCTTCAGCTCCTGGATGGGGATTTCGAGATCTACGGTACCAGCGGAGACGACGACGGTTGGACCCTGACGCTGCCGAACGGCCAAGTCTTGCAAGTGAGCGTCACCTTTGGCCTGCAGAGCATCGCAGATCCCAACGGCAATACCTTGACCTTCGGGGACAGCGGTATTACCTCATCTGCCGGCAAAGGCGTAACCTTCGTACGCGACGCGCAAAGCCGCATTACCACCATCACCGATCCAAACGGCAATGTTCTGAATTACGCCTATGATGCCGCCGGCGATCTCAACACCTATACAGATGCGCGCGGCAACGTCTCGACGTTCACCTACGATGGCAATCATGGCCTCCTTTCGTACAAGGATCCCAGCGGCATGCAGCCTATCCGCAACATCTACGACGACTCCGGACGGCTCATCCAGCAAATCGACGCGTTCGGCAACGTAATCAACTTTACCAACAGCACGGTAACCAACACGGAGACCTACACGGACGCGCTCGGGAATTCCACCACCTACAATTACGACGGTGATGGAAACGTGCTCGAGAAGACCGACGCGCTGGGAGAAGTAACGCAATCCACGTTCGATGCCAATGATGATCAGCTGACGCTGACCAACCCGCTCGGTAACACCATCACGTATACCTACGACTCCAACAAGAACAAGCTCTCGGAAACCGACGCCCTCGGCCACCTCACGACCTACACGTATAACTCGCTGAACCAGCTTCTGACGATTACCGATCCGAATGGCAACGTTACCGCCAACACCTACGACGCCACAGGCAATCTCTTAACTACCACCGACGGGACTGGCGCCAAGCGGACGAATGTTTACAACGCTCTGGGCCTCCAGACCTCTTACACCGATCCACTCGGAAACGTCACCACCTACACTTACGACGCGTTCGGCGACCAAATCCAAGTGACCGATGCGCAGGGACACATCACCACGAACACCTACGATGCCAACGGAAATAAGCTAACGCAAACCCAGACGCGCACCACCTCCGGCGGAACGCTGCAGACGCTGGTGACCAGCTACCAATACGACGGCATGAACAATCTTATCCAAACCACCTACCCGGATGGCTCGACCGCACAAACTTCTTACACTCCCACCGGGCAGCAGAGTTCCGCCACCGATCAGCTCGGGCGAATTACCAGCTATCAGTATGACGCCGAGGGGCGCCAAATCCAGGTTACTTATCCGGACGGCACCACGGCGACCACCACCTACGACGCGATGGGCAACAAGGTCTCCACCACGGATCAAGAAGGACGAACCACGTCCTACACGTACGACGCCGTGTATCGCAACCTCGAGACTATTTATCCCGATGCCTCCATCACCTCCATTGGTTACGACAAGGCCGGCGAGAAGATCTCCAGCACCGACCAGCTCGGCAATGTCACAGAGAACGTTTACGACGCCGCCGGAAGAAACACGCAGATCACCGACGCGTTGCATAACACAACCACCTTCGCGTACGACGGCTACGGCAACCAAACGTCCATGACCGACGCGAACGGTCACACCACCACCTATCTCTACGACGGCCGCAATCGTCGCACCAAGTCGACCTATCCGGACAGCACCTCGGACAGCGTGACTTACGATGGACTGGCGCGAACTATTGTCAAGACGAACCAGGCCGGCCGCACCACGCAATTCGGATACGACTCGCTCGGACACTTGTCTTCCGTCACCGACGCGTTGAGCCAGATCACCAAGTACGGCTACGACGAAGTCAGCGACCGCATATCGCAGACCGACGCCAACGGCCACGTCACCACGTTCTCTTACAATCAAGTCGCGCTCAGGATCGGCCGTTCGCTCCCGGGAGGTCAGACGGAGTCCTTCACGTACGACGCGTACGGCAACGAGCTTACCCACACGGACTTCAACGGTAAGATCACCACCTACACCTACGACGCATTGAACCGGTTACTCACGCAGGTTCCGGACTCCAGCTTCCACGCTCCCACGGTTAGCTTCACCTATACCGCGACAGGGAAACGCGCCTCTATGAATGACGCGGTTGGCGCTACCAGCTACACCTATGACCAACTGGACCGCCTGACCGCAAAGACCGCGCCGCAGGGAACCCTCAATTACAATCACAACGCGGCTGGAGGCTTGACGCAACTTCAGGCCGGCGCCTTGACGGCAGCGTATACCTATGACGCCGATAACCGGCTCGCATCCGTTGCCGAGGCATCGACGGGAACCACTTCGCTGTCCTACGATGCCGCTGGAAACTTGCTCACCACCACCTATCCGAACGGTGTCGCGCACGACTACACCTACGACACTTTGAACCGCCTCACGGACCTGGCCGTCAACAAGTCCGCCACCCACGTAGCCAGTTACGCTTATACGCTGGACCCAGCGGGTCACCGGCTCACTTCCACGGAGTTGAGCGGCCGCAAGGCAACGCACACCTACGACAACATTTATCGGTTAATGAGTGAAACGGTCTCGGGCGCCACGGTTGGGCCCAACGGTGCGGCAACGTACACCTACGATCCAGTGGGCAACCGTACGCAAACCACCTCCACCCTCTCTGGCGTAGCCGCGGGTAGCTTCAGCTACAATAGCGACGACCGCTTGAGTACCGACACCTACGATGCCGACGGCAACACCACGGCCTCCGGCGGCGTCACCAACACCTACGATTTCGAGAATCATCTTATTCAGAGCAGCTCCGGCGTAACCATCGTCTACGATGGAGACGGGAACCGCGTCTCCAAGTCTGTGGGTGGCGTCACCACCACGTTCCTGGTGGACGATCAGAATCCCACCGGCTATGTGCAGGTGATCACCTCGAAGTCGTCAAACGGGAACACGCACGACTTCGTATACGGTCTCGAACGCGTCAGCCAGGTGCAGTTCATAGCCAGCTCGAGCACCACACTCACGAGTTACTACGTGTATGACGGCCAGGGCTCGGTGCGTGCATTGACGAGTAGCGCGGGTGCTGTCACCGACACCTACGACTACGATGCCTTCGGGAACCTCCTAAACTCCACTGGGACCACGCCGAACAACTATCTATACACCGGCGAGGAATTCGATCCCGATCTGCACGTCTATTACCTGCGCGCCCGTTACCTGAACACTGTCACGGGCCGGTTCCTGACCATTGACCCGTATCTCGGCGATTTGCAGGATCCGCTCAGTTTGCACCGATACCTGTATGCAGGCGTCGATCCCGTCAATCACAAGGATCCCACCGGCCAGCAGTTCGACATGATCTCGATTTCCATCAGCATCGATATCGATATTTCCCTCGACTCCATCGACACCATTTACACGCAGAATCTGATCAAGTTTGCCGTGACCGCCGCAAAGTGCATCTTCTGCCTGATCAATCCAGGATACGAATTGCAAGATCTGGCGCTGGACTTGATCGGTGGGGACGACGATGACATAGCGTTCGAGTTGTACCAGCTCGGCCAGGATATGATCACCGACGGTTTCACGGAGATGGGCAAAGCCGCCGCGCAGGTCTACATTGATACCGTTAAAAGCATTCTTCCGTCACTCAAGGTTGAAGCTTCGATCGTTGATTTGCAGATCGGCAAACTCCTGAGTTCGTCCACCTTCAAAGCCTTGAAGGCGGACTACAAAGAGTACGAGAGCCTGAAGGGCGATGTCGAAAAGGCGGAAAAGTTTATTGACGCGTTTGGGGACGCCGAGGGGGATGTCGCGTGCAAAGCGTTCAGCGCCATCGAGACCCTGTTCTGAGCTGAGTAACAGACTCGGTCGGGCCCGCACTAGCTCTGACGGGGCTCTTCATGCGACTCCGGAGACGCCGATCTCCCGATTGGCGCCATCATGCAAGGTTGCGCCGCATTCGGCTGGCTGCGTGAACGTCCGGAAGTTTACGTCGCGATGGATTCGGCCCGGCGAGGTGTTTCCAGCCGGCGATTGGGCGCGCTCAGGGCGTCGAGCCTGTAGCCTGCTTGAATTTCTGGAAGACTCCGTCCGGAGCACGCTCGGATTTGAGTTCGTCCACGTACCAGTTCGAACCGCGCTTTTTCAGTTCCACCGTACAGGTCGAGTCCACCCACTCCGCGTGGTGGTTGGGAGTAATTTTCATCGCCACGCTCACTACTGCCGAATCGCCGGTGATGTTGTTGGCCGTTATGCTCGCCGAGGTCGTTAAACCTCGCCTCAAGTAGCCATAGATCGCGGCGCTACGCTGGTTATCCCAAAACAGGTCGGCAAACTTTTGCTCGTCCGGTGACATATTCTTTCCCTCAAACATGTGAGCGTAATTGAGCCGGTCGGTGATCACGTCATTGGGGTTATCCGACTCCCCTCCCTGATCCGTCATTTGGAACACGGTGCCCACGGTGGCTTCGGGAGTTGCCTGTTCTGTTCGAGCCGGCTCCGAAGCGCTCGGTCCTGAGGAAGGCCCCCAATACTTCAGCCTGGGCACAACGATGCCCGCTATCGAAACGAGAGCGACCACCAGAATGATCCACGCTAGCTTTACTTTCATACTCGGATTTTACCTTGCCCGTTCTGGCTCACAAGCTTAACGGGACAAGTTGTTACTCAAGCGTTATCCAACTCGAGCGACCCGCCGAGCGTGCTAGTCAATCCGCTGGAGCTGAGTTTCCGAGTCGGACTCAACGCCGGTTCGCGAGAAAGCCCTCTTGCGTCCATGGCGCCCATGGCGTTGTTGCGATCACACTGGCGGCAATCGGAGGCTGAAAGTAGCTGCGTAAATCGTTGAAAGGGTGAGAATTTAATTTGGTGGACGTGACCGGGATCGAACCGGCGACCCCCTGCTTGCAAAGACGAGAAGGAAAATCTATCTGATTGGTTCGCTTGGCTTTATTCTGTGTCGTAGTACCTGGTCTTTCACCTAGTTTGGCAGCTATCGGACCCAAGTTGGACCCAAGTTTTTGGGGGGGCGAAAAGGAATGGGACAGCCTCGTAAGGGTGTAGTAGTGAACAGCGTACGATTTGGAGACGACGAGTGATTTCTCGGAGCTATTGCTAAGAGTTCGCTTCATTTGATGTCCGGTATTTGATAGAGCTTTCTTCTCTCCACTTCTCGCATCCCGTTCTCGGTTATAAAGTATTGCTTTCCATCAAAATGTGCGAACGCACGCTCATCAACTAGCCTCTTGAGAGTCGTCTTAAGATTCTGTTTCATTTTTGGCTTAGACCAGGACGTCAATTCATCGAGCGTTGCTCCGCTCTTACCGCGCTGGTACAGAAGCACAAGAGCATGGTCGCCGGCAATCAGGCCGGGATTCAATATTTTTAGAAAGCCTGCGAAGTCTTGTACAACAGGCGCTCTGCGGGTTACCAAAAACTCAACTATACTCTGCGCTTCGTTGGCCGGAACGGTGTGATACAGGCGCACAAATTCGGCCAGCACCCAATCCAAGGAATAAACCACAAGGCTGGAGTCTTGAAGATTTGGGTCTATATTGTCGGCCAGATGGGCAGTATCTCTCTTATTCCGGATGTCGTACACAACCCTGAGGGCGCGCGGAATGTGGAGACGGATTGAGTCATTGTGGGTTGCTCCCGGGAGTTTTGACAGTGCGTCCCGTAACTTCTCAACATCAAGCTGCTTGCCTAACGGAGTGAATGTACCAGTGGTCGCTTCTTCGAGCATACGAAATGCCGCCTCGCAAAATCGGCCACCTTCAACCGCACTGAGCCTTAAACCGCCCAGATAGAAATTCCTTTTTGCCTCTGTATATGCTTCGAGCAGTTCGTCGACGAGCTTCTTATTGTGGCTCTTTGAGAGGCCTTGACGTACAACTTCGAGCATCGCCACGCTCCCCGATTACTCAGACCCGCGCACTCTTCTTCTTGGTTGCCTTGCGACGGCGTTTCGCTCGTAAGCTGTTAACCTTTTCTCGGTCAGGGAGCGCATCTATTAACTTTTCCCCGAGAACGGTGATTTGTTTGTCGCCCCCACCGGCTGGGGAGAGATACTTACTCCCAGCGGCATTCATTACGGCCACCGCAGGGTTGGAAAATTTTGGCTGGGCGGCCTCAACATTTAACGCTTGGAGTTCCTTGGTTTTGAATCGCGGCGTGGTCTTATAGTGAGTCAAGTAGTAGGCCAAGCAAGTAATACGCTCTGCATCGGTCTTGGGCTCTTTTTGCGCCAAGAAACTTTTCGCGGTAGGAGTTGCACCTGACACGGCAGGAATTCCCGCATTGACTATCACAGCGCTAGGCGTTACGGGCGACGCGCTCGATTGAGTGGCCGCAGGTGCCGGTCCTCCAACCTCTAACTTTTCCCAAAGCCAAAGCAAGACACGCTTTTTCTCCTCTGGTTTCAGGCTGGACAGCGCTTCGAACGCTGCCTCCATTGCTTTTACTTCGCCATCCGGCTTTGCCGCCATATAGAGCCTCCAGGACTGGTTGGGGTAGGATTGATGGCCCCGCAAATAGTAATTGAAGATACCACGCCAGCGAAAGAAATGTGTTCGGGCGTGCGTATCAACGGCACATCAAAAAGGGGCAGATAAGACCAACCAATGATCCGGTTTCTGCGTTTTCTTTTAGCGGCACGGGTGACAGCCGGATGCATCAAGCTTTCGGGTATTTGCGTATCAGTCGGACTTATATTCTGTCCTCCGTAGAAGTAGCGAACAATGCGGCTACACGAGTAGCTTGACTCTCTTGCCGAATCCAGCTTTATCGGCCATCGACGAATGCCTCTTCGGTGTCTTGGCCCTCGAAAGCGAGCCCGTTGACCATCGTTTGAAGCAGACCCTATCCGTTGGAGCTCGGATACCCTTTGAGGATCAGATACTCTTCAAGTCAAGCCTCTCCTCGAATAGAATCTAGCGTTGAGTTCAATGCAAATCGACGATCAAACGCCGAGTCAAGAAAACTCTCAAGATCGCCTGAGGTCTGCTGAAGAAGAGTGCGGACGGCTTCGAGAAGAAAACGCACGTCTCCGCGCGATGCTTGGCATCCCTGAGGTAGTCGGCGACAGAACTGATTTGCACTCTCGCCCGAACGCCGAGAATTCGGCCAAAGCTAGCAATCTTTCAACTCCGGAAGAGAAGATCACATTGTTTCGGAGCCTCTTTCGTGGGCGCGAAGACATTTACGCCGTTCGATGGGAAGGAAAGGGAGGAAGGTCGGGCTATTCGCCAGCCGGGGTCATGGACTGGCGTGCCATTCACTCAGTAGGACCAGAAGAGCGCAAACGGATTGCACGCAAGACGCGTATGCTCCTGCCCCTAACGAATGACGCAATTCGCAAACATCTTACTGGAAAACAGACGATAGGAATCTATCCACTTCTGCCAGACGAGATGTGTTGGCTTCTCGCAGTCGATTTCGATAAGAAATCATGGTTAGCTGATGCTTCTGCGTTTCTTGAGACATGTCGACGGTTCCAAGTGCCAGCAGTTGTCGAGAGATCTCGATCAGGAAACGGGGCACACATCTGGGTGTTCTTTGATCGCCCTGTACTCGCTGCCGATGCCAGACGGCTCGGATGTTCCCTGCTGACACGGACCATGGAAAAGAGACATGAAATTGGCCTCGATTCATACGACCGCCTGTTCCCAAGTCAGGACACGATGCCCAAGGGCGGCTTCGGGAATTTGATTGCTCTGCCATTGCAGAAAGGTCCCAGAGATCAAGGCAACAGCGTGTTCTTGAATGAGCTCTTCGAACCGCATGCTAATCAGTGGAAGTTCTTGGAGTCAGTTCAGAGAGTTAAGACCGACGAGCTCGCCGTGTTGATCCATGAAGTCACACCCGAGGGCAACACGCTCGGGGTACACCTTAGCTTGCCTGAAGGAGATGACGGTGAGTCGCCGTGGCTATGGAGCCCCTCGCGGAGCAGGAAGGAAAAAAGAATCACGGACCCGTTGCCACCGACCGTTCGTTTGATCACAAGCAATCTAGTTTATATCGAAAAGAAGGGTCTCCCGTCCTCGATGCAAGATCGTCTGATTCGCATCGCTGCTTTTCAGAATCCTGAATTCTACAAAGCTCAGACGATGCGGCTGTCGACTTATGGCAAGCCACGTGTCATATCCTGTAGCGAGAGCTTCCCTGAACACATCGGTCTTCCGAGAGGATGCCTAGAAGAGGTGGTCAGCTTGTTCAAGGGGCACGGAGTCAGGGTCGAGATTCAAGATGAACGAACCACAGGACAAAACATTAATGTTTCTTTTCGTGCTGAACTACGAGCTGAACAACACGAAGCGGTCAGACAATTGCTTGCTTACGACGAGGGCATACTTTGCGCTCCAACCGCCTTCGGAAAGACGGTAGTTGGAGCATGTCTTATCGCACGTAGAGGCGTCAGCACGTTGATTCTTGTCCACCGGCGTCAATTGATGGATCAATGGCGCGAGCGACTGGCGGCCTTTTTAGCATTGCCAATCGGCGACATCGGGCAGTTTGGGGGAGGGAAAAGCAAGAGGACGGGCATGATCGATGTCGCTGTAATCCAAAGCTTACAGCGTCATGGTGTAGTTCATGATTTTGTGGCCGAGTATGGCCACGTCATTGTCGACGAGTGCCACCATCTCTCGGCTTTCACTTTCGAGCGTGTGCTTCGCCAAGTCAAAGCTAAGTACGTCTTGGGCCTGACGGCTACACCGAACCGGAAGGACGGGCACCATCCCATCATTTACATGCAGTGCGGTTCCATACGCTTTTATCTCAGCCCCAAGAAAGCTGCCCAGTCTTCGCCGCTCCAACACACGGTAATACCGCGGTTTACCGACTTTGCTTGGGAACGTTCAGAGCATGAGACCATGATCCATGATATTTACAGCGCGCTTGTCATCGACCAGCAGAGAAACGATCTGATCGTCAAGGACATGCAGCAAGTTTTGTCTGATGGGCGATCGCCGCTTGTTTTGACGAGCCGGAAAGAGCATCTGGATTACCTTGCTGGACGCCTATACGGAATATGCCAGCACATCTTTGTCCTGAAAGGCGGTATGGGGGCAAGGCAAAGGAAGCAAGTCGCCGAGTCTCTCGCACTCGTCTCCCCAGATGAACCACGAATAATTCTGGCGACAGGGAGCTATCTCGGCGAAGGTTTCGACGATGCCCGTCTTGACACGTTGTTTCTTTCGATGCCGATCTCATGGAAAGGAACACTCCAGCAGTACGTGGGCCGACTGCATCGTCTTCACGAGAATAAGAAGGAAGTGCGCGTATACGACTACGCTGATTTGCTGGTGCCCATGCTCGCTCGGATGTACAAGAAGCGGTTAGCTGGTTACTCATCACTTGGTTACATTGTTGCGGAAGGTCCGAGGGCTTGATTCCGAGCGGGATATCAGGACCCGGAATGCCCTCATTTGTCTAATTAATACCTTCCACTAGCTAACGAAACGAAAAGACTATATAGTTTCGTTAGGAAATTCCTAACGAAACGATGGTTTTGTGATGGCCACACCAACCAAACCCAACAACCGCCTCGGGACTTATGTCCTCAAGACCTTCAAGGGCGAGTCTTTCCGGGCCTACGTGCCCCCAGCACTGCCCCCGGACCCGCCGCTGGCCCTTCAGCCACTCTTGCCTCTGCTTGAGCAGGCAAACCAAGCACTCGGTCGCCTGGACGGGCTCGCGTCCATTCTGCCCGACCCCTCGCTCTTCATTTACCTCTACGTTCGAAAGGAAGCCGTGCTCTCTTCGCAGATCGAGGGCACACAATCTTCGTTTTCTGACCTGATGTTGTTTGAAAGCGCCGAAGCCCCTAGCGTACCGCTGGAAGATGTTCAGGACGTTTCAAATTATGTGGTAGCGATGAATCACGGGCTTCGCCGACTCCGCGAAGATTTTCCGTTGTCTCTTCGCCTGATTCGGGAGATTCACAAGATTCTTTTGTCCAAAGGGCGCGGCAGCGAGAAGCGGCCCGGCGAATTCCGCGAGACACAAAACTGGATTGGCGGCACGCGACCCGGCAACGCTGCATTTGTTCCGCCTCCGCCTGAGCAATTGATGGAATGCATGGGGGCACTCGAAAAGTTCCTGCATCGCGAGCACGAAGACTTGCCCCTTCTCGTGAAGACAGCACTCGTGCATGTACAGTTCGAAACCATTCACCCCTTCCTGGACGGAAACGGACGACTGGGCCGCTTGCTGATTACGTTCTTGCTGTGCGTCGCTGGCGCTATCCGCGAGCCCATTCTTTACCTCAGCCTATATTTCAAGACTAATCGGCAAAGATATTATGAATTGCTTGACCGCGTCCGCACCAACGGAGATTGGGAGACCTGGCTCGAATTCTTTCTAACAGGGGTGAAGGAGACCGCTCAACAAGCAGCCGATACGTCGAGGGAGATACTCACGCTCATTGAAAAGGACCGCCAGAAGATCGAGGAGCTTGGCCGCCCTGCTGGATCGGTTCTGCGCGTTCACAAACATCTTCAACGCAAGCCGATCATCACGATCCCGGCGACAGCCGAGCAGCTTTCTCTATCTGCGCCTACTGTGGCGAAGGCTTTGCAGCACATGGTGAAGCTCGGTATGGTTCGCGAGACCACCGGGAAACAGCGGCATCGCCTTTTCACGTATCACCACTACCTAGAAATTCTCAACCGAGGCACCGAACTGTCGAAAGCAAGCCGCTGACGACGCTTGTGCACGCTGATGGAAACCAAAGTCTGGCATCACTCAATGGCTTGTTAAAAACTTCGTTATCGTTGGGGAAATGGCGCGCCCACGGGGACGATTTCCGAACTTTTCTATCCGATTTCGTAGCAAGCTTGCCTCAGATTGATTTCCCTGTTGGATTGAGCCTGTAGCACGATCGGGAGCCCTCAGGGAACTTACCGGGAGTTAGCGCGAAGCCGCTTGAAACCGAATCCAAAAGCAAGCGCAACCGCAAAAGCAAGGATGCACAGCCGGATCGTAATCCCTAAAATGCCAAATTTCAGCCATAGGAAATGGCCACGGTCGGCCATCGCGCGGAGATAATCACCCCTGCGCGCGTAGGCCAGGCTCCGATTGAGGAACGCATTGGCATGACTTGCATTGAGGCGGATGGCCTGGTCATAGTCCTGGATCGCGCGGCCATCGTCGCCCTTGTGCGCGTACGCCAGGCCGCGGCCGTCGAATGCATCGGCATCCTTGGGCGTCAGCCGCAGCGCCTGATCGTAGTCCGCGATCGCACGGTCATAGTCGCCCTTCTGCAGATACGCCAAGCCCCGGTTATAGACCGCGTTGGCAAGGGTCGGATTCAACCGCAGCGCCTGACCGTAGTCCGCGATCGCACGGTCATAGTCGGCCTTTGCCGCGTACGCCAAGCCCCGGCCGCAGAACGCATCGGGAAAGTTGGGCCTCAGCCGCAGCGCCTGATCGTAGTCCTGAATGGCATGGTCGTGATTGCCCTTCTGTGCGTAGGTATTGCCCCGGCCGTAATACGCATTGGCGTCGTTGGGGTTCAGCCGCAGCGCCTGGTCGTAGTCCTGAATGGCACGGTCATAATCGCCCTTGTGCTTGTATGCGACGCCGAGGCTGTAGTAAGCATTGGCAAGGTTCGGATCTAGCCTCAGCGCCTGATCGTAGTCGGCGGTCGCACGGTCATAGTCGCCCTTCTCTGCGTACGCTACGCCTCGGTGGTAGAACGCATTGGCGTCGTTGGGGTTCAGCCGCAATGCCTGATCGTAGTCCTGAATGGCACGGTCGTGATCACGCTCGTTCGCGTACGCGAGCCCCTGGCTGTAGAACGCATCGGGAAAGTTGGGCTTCAGTCGCAGCGCCAGATCGTAGTCCTGAATGGCATGGTCGTAATCGCCCTTGTGCGCGAACGCCAGGCCGCGATTGTAGAAGCCAATAGAATCGCTTCGATTCAATTGCAGCGCCTGAGTGTAGTCCTGAATCGCGTGGTCGTAATCGCCCTTGTACGTATAGGCCAGACCTCGTTCGCGTAATGCAATGGCAAAGTCTGGATTCAGCCGCAGTGCTTGATCGAAATCCCGAATCGCGTGGTCGTAATCACCCTTGTGCTCGTATGCCCAGCCGCGGCCATAGAACGCATTGGCAAGGCTTGGATTCAGCCGCAGTGCCTGATCGTAGTCCTGAATGGCATGTTCATAATCTCCCTTGCGCGCGTATGCAGAGCCCCGGCCGTAGAATGCCTTGGCGAGGTTGATACCCGCCTCCTGGCCGGACTGGATGAGTGCCGAGCAACCTTCGATGCTCCGGTCGGGATCTTCGCTCTTGCACAGGTTCCGATTCTCGTCTTGCGTCTGGCCGCGCAGGAAAGCAGACCCGCCCAGCAAAGCCATCAGCACGATCATCGGCAGAACACGCATGATTTGGCGAGCAACGACCATTCACTCTTTTCGCAGTCTACCATCGAGGACTGCGGAACTGTCCTCTTGATGTAGTTCTGCATGTAGCCATAACCCTCCCCCGGCGCAGCGAGAGGTCCCTTGAAGGGCCCTTTCTGCGAATTTTGAATCACGCAGATTGAAAATAGTTGGAGAGATTTTGCCGCAAAAACCCCTCTGTATTAGTGGGGGAACATTTTGCCGATGCCCCTCGGGTGCTTAGCGCGGAGGCACGCAGCGATCGAGTCAGCGAGGGAGCGGGCTGAAGTGGACTTCAGTACCAGACTTCAGGCGCAACAACTGCTCGCTTCAGCTTTGAGGGGTGAAGTGGACTTCACCCCGGCACTGCACCCATCGCCTTTATTCACTTCACCTTGGCGGTGACGCGAACTTGTAAGAAACAGGAGAAATGCACCGTAAAGAAAAGCTCGGAAGCACGCGGCAAATTTCGGGAGGGGCGGGAGCGACCCCACCCTTTGACGCACCGTGCGTCACGGTTGCTCGTGGGGTCGCTCCCGCCCCTCCTGTGCGCCGCGCGTAACCTGTTTGGGCCGCACCACGGAGTACAAGGAAGCATTTGTAAAGCACACGGCATTACATCTTGTGCCCAAAAGGAGTTGAAGTGCTGTACGACGCCTTAGCACCGCACGTAACCCTGGTCATAGTCGTGAACCCCAACCGTAAAGATCACCGAAAACCGGATTTTGTTGGTGAGGTTTCCCCGATTTCCCCCCTCTGTATAGATGAGGGGAGTTTTTGCTCAATGCCCAACCACGAGCGTGGGACCGTCGCTGTAACCCGTGAAGCACCCAGAGCGACCGACGGGCAGGTCTTGCGGGAGCAATTCAACCATCTGCAGGTAGGGGACTGTGCGATTAGCGTAGGTACACATTCCCTGAATGGCGAGGCAACGACCGCAGTTATGCCGTGTATTTTGCCGTGCAGGTCCTTCGGCGGGTTGCCGCAGCAGACGACGAATCCGCGAGACAAGGTGAAGAAGGTAGAAATGACGCTCTGCACTTTTTCCCTTGCACTTTCTTCACCTTGTAGGGGAGCAAAGTCCTTGTCCGACAGAGGGACGGAAACGCCGCGCAGAGGAAAGACGCTGTGGACAAAACATCAAATCGGGCGGGAGCGACCCCACTTTTTCGGCTTTCAGCCGCCCAAAAAGTTCGTGGGGTCGCTCCCGCCCGCCCCGAGCAGCTCGGGGCAGTGTTTTGTCCACATGCAGCAGAGTAGCAAAGAGTTTGTCAGACACGGAGTCTGACAATTTGTGAGCAGAAAGGAGAAAACGATTGTCGATTCTGAAAGCACCGCCAAAGCAGTCGAAGAACGCAATGATCCAAGTCCGCGTTGAAGAGAACATCAAACTCAACTTAGACAAATACGCTGAGTTCATCGGCGGAAACCAAGCCTACGTCGTGAGCGAAGCCCTCAAGCTTCTGTTCAAGAAGGACCAGGAGTTCAAGCGCTGGCTAGACCAGCAAAGCTGCGACAACAACCATCAGCCGATCCAAGGAGGAGTCCTCACTAGGACGCCTTAACACTCATGAAGTCTCGTCCAACCCAATTCGACGTGCGCGAGAATACAGCGTCCTCACGACAGCATGCTTCGCGCCTTTCAACAGATACTGCCTCGAATGCGGTTTGCATTGACGACCAAGCTCCACAAACACGGCGCCGTTTCTTTCAGAGCGACGGCTCAACGGCAGGCGTGCAAGACGAACTGCATGCCGCGTCACAACACGCGGCCACAGTGGGAGATGAACGACACGACAACCACCTTCTGACGGTTCACGATGTAGCAGAGTTGTTGAGGGTGCCAGCGTCCTGGGTCTATGGACGCATGCGCAAACGATCCACACAACGATTACCGGCTTACCGTCTCGGGAAGTACTGGCGTTTCAGCGAGAGCGAAATACTTGCATGGGTTAAGCGTCAGCATGGAGGGCAGCATGCCGCTTGACATCAAAGCTACACTCATAGCTGACTCAGAACAAGCCAAGCGGGCCATCGAAGGAGGAACGATGGTTCGCAGGCGGTTTCAACGAGGTTCGCTCTTCAAGCGTGGCAAACGCGAAAAGGTCTGGGTTGCCCGCTGGTGGGAGGATGTCATCAACGCTGACGGAACAATGGGAAGGATGCGCCGGTCACTGGTAATCGGTACGGTCGCAGAACTAACCACGCGCCGTCTCGCTATGCGTGCTCTCTCAGAGCGGCTTCGTTCTTTGAACGGCGGAAGTCAGCGGCCACAGGCCATGCGCACGTTGAAAGAATTCGTGCAGATGGACTGGGAACCCGTTGTGCTCCCGACACTCAAGTACGCAACACAAACGCACTACAAGTACATGCTCCGCGGTCATCTGATTCCGGCTTTCGGTGAAAGGCGGCTTCCCGACATCTCGCGCGAGGCGATCCAAGCTTTTCTAGCAGCAAAGCTTCGTGACGGATTTGCGTGGGAGACCGTACATCACATCCGATGTGCGCTGAGCAAAGTGCTGGGGACGGCGGAGGAGTGGGATTATATCTCCGATAACCCAGCACGCAAGACGCGACTCCCGAGGAGGGATTGCAACCCAGAACGGCCTGTCGTTACGCCACAGCAAGTAAAATGTCTAATCGCAGCTCTTCCAGAGCCCGCCAAATCCATCGCACTGCTTCTGGTGCTGACAGGATTGCGAATCGGCGAGCTTCTCGCGCTTCGATGGAAGAACGTGAATCTAGACAACAAAGTGCTGCGCGTAACGGAGTCTGTTTACGAAGGACATTTCGACCAGCCGAAAACGAGGCGGAGTGTCCGTGCAATTCCGTTAGGTCAGGAAGCAGTTTCAACACTTTTCGCTTTGCGCCAAGATGTAAGCGGTCCTGAGCAGTTAATCTTCGCCACTCACTCAGGCCGCCCACTCTGCCGGCGAAACCTTCTGCAGCGCCAATTGCGACCGAGGTGCAAGGAACTCGGCTTGCCAACGATAACGTGGCACGCCTTGCGTCATTGCCACGCGACGTTACTGGACGCTGTAGGAGCGCCGCTAGGCACCGTGCAGGCACTTCTAGGCCACGCATCGCCGGAAGTCACACGGCAAATCTATCTGCATGCGATTCCGGAAGAGCAGCGTAAAGCGGTTGAAAAAGTCGAGAAGCTTCTTATTGGACCCAAATGGACCCAAGCTTCGGGAGCCGAGCAAAGGCCAAATTAGTAACTGATTGAATTTGCGAGTGATGTTGGTGGACGTGACCGGGATCGAACCGGCGACCCCCTGCTTGCAAAGCAGGTGCTCTCCCAGCTGAGCTACACGCCCATCGAGGCAACCTCCTTATTCTAAAATACTTTCGGTGTTGGCGCACCTCTGATCTCCGACGAGCGGCAGAGAGACGCCGGAAGCTAAACATCAAGAATCGGCGATCCCGGAATCCTGGTACACCTGCGTCGTAACTTATTTGTCGTAACTTACCTGTCGCAACGTCAATTGACATTGCCAAGGGCTTTTGCGATAGTCTCAAAGCGGTTAGACGATATTATGCAAACAGCAGGTTTTTGGAACGAGTTCACCTTCGTGAAGGAGGCGATGTGAGCGAACGCGAGCTGATTGTCCATTCGAGCGAACTGCCTTTCCAGCGGAGTGGCGAACTGCTGCGATTTTCGCGGCAGCAGGTTGGGTGGGAGTGGATGAGCCTTTTTGTGCGGCGCTTGCAGCCGGGCGACGTGTTCCGCACGATCACGGAAACGGAAGAGGCGGCGTTCGTGCTGCTGGGTGGTACTTGCCTGGTCGATTGGGGGCAAGGGGTGCAGCGAATCGGCAAGCGCAAAAATGTCTTTGAGGGATTTCCGTTTGCGTTCTATATGCCGGCGCGAAACATCGTAACGTTTACGGCCGAGACGGAATGCGAAATTGCGGAATGCCGTGCGCCTTCGACGGCCAAGTTAGAACCGCGCCTGATTACGCCACGCGATATCGCGAGCAACCTGCGAGGCGGCGGGAACGTGTCGCGGCAGATTGTGGATATCATGACGCCAGCCTTTCCCGCAGATAAGTTGATGGTCATTGAGGTTTATACGCCCGGGGGAAACTGGTCCAGCTATCCTCCGCACAAGCACGACGTGCACAATCCGCCGGGGGAAGTGGACCTGGACGAGATTTATTACTATCGCATCCGCCAGCGCGAAGGATTCGCCCTGCAACATCTTTACGCCGGGGAAAAATCGGGCGACCACACCGTGAAAGCCAAGGACGGAGATGCCGTTCTGGTGCACGACGGATATCACCCCGTGGTTGCGGGGCCGGGATACGACGTGTACTACCTGAATTTCCTTGCGGGGTCCGCGCGAGCGCTAGCGGTGACCGAAGACGCAGAGCATACGTGGATTCGCGCGACATGGAATGAAACGGATCCGCGGTTGCCCGTCGTTCGGGAATGAGCGGGCAGAGAAACAGAAGCGATGCGAACGAGTTGGCTGGGACGGAGCGTTGAGGCGCCGCGAACAAGGAAACTTTTCGCGCTAATAACTGCAAGGCGCTACGCAATTATTCCAAATACTTATAAACGCTTAGATGAGAAACTGCTGGGCATGGGTGCCGACGTTGCGCGCAACGTCAAGCTAGATGCATCCGTAACTGTCCGTATATGTGGTGGTCAGAAACTTCGCGGTCCATTATGCTTCGCGAAGGGGATCGTGCGATGAAGGTACGGCTGACGACCGCGCAGGCCGTGGTGGCATTCCTGCAAAAACAATACACCGAACGCGACGGCAGGCAGTTTCGTTTCATTGAGGGCTGCTTGGGAATTTTTGGGCACGGAAATGTGGCGGGGATGGGGCAGGCGCTCGAGCAGGACCCGGGCCTGCCGTATTATTTGTTTCGCAACGAACAAGCGATGGTGCACGCCGCATGCGCCTTTGCAAAGACGAGTTTTCGGATGCGGACCCTGGCATGCACGACTTCGATCGGTCCCGGAGCGACAAACATGTTGACCGGGGCCGCCACGGCTACGGTGAATCGGCTGCCGGTGCTGCTGCTGCCCGGTGATATCTTTGCGCGACGGAATGTCGCGCCCGTGCTGCAGCAACTGGAATCGGCCGCGACGCAGGATATTTCCGTTAACGACTGTTTCAAACCGGTGTCGCGCTATTGGGATCGCATCCAACGTCCTGAGCAGTTGCTGACGGCGCTGCCGGAGACTATGCGCGTGTTGACGTCTCCCGCGGAGACTGGCGCGGTTACGCTGAGCCTGCCGCAGGACATACAGGCTGAGGCATACGATTTTCCTAAAGATTTTTTTCGAAAGCGTGTCTGGACCGTGCCTCGCAGCCGCTGCGACCGCCAACTTTTGCTGCGCGCGGCGGAATGGGTGCGCGCGGCGAAGAACCCCTTGATTGTGGCGGGCGGCGGCGTGCTGTATTCGGAGGCTTCGGCCGCGCTGGGCAAATTCGCTGCGGAGAGCGGGATTCCCGTTTGCGAAACGCAGGCGGGCAAAGGCTCGTTGCGCTACGATCATGCGCAAGAAGTCGGGGCCATGGGCACGACGGGAACTCCCGGCGCGAATATTTTGGCGCGGGAGGCGGATCTGATTCTGGGTATTGGCACGCGCTACAGCGATTTCACGAGTGCGTCCAAAACGGCGTTTCAGAACCCCGCAGTCCGCTTCATCAATATCAATGTGGCGGAATTTGACGCTTACAAGCATGGGGCGCTGGCGCTGACCGGGGATGCGCGCGTCACGCTGGAAGAGCTGGGCGAGGCCGTGCAGGGCCATAAAATCGAGGAGAGCTATCGTGACCGGATCGACGGATTCCGCTCTGCGTGGGAAAAAGAAGTAGAGCGCATTCACGCATGGCGGAAAGAGCCGCCGATCACGCAGGGAGAAGTGATCGGGGTGCTGAACAGTTTTAGCGAAAGTTCGGACATTATTGTTTGTGCGGCGGGCAGCTTGCCAGGAGACCTGCATAAATTGTGGCGCACGAAGGAACCCGGTGGGTACCACATGGAATATGGATATTCCTGCATGGGCTATGAAATCGCGGGTGGACTCGGGGCGAAGATGGCGGCGCCCTCGCGGCAGGTGTACGTTCTCGTTGGCGACGGTTCGTATCTGATGATGGCGCAAGAGATTGTGACGTCCATTCAAGAAGGCTGCAAACTCAACATTGTGCTGCTTGATAACCACGGATTTTCCAGCATCGGCGGGCTGAGCAGGGCATGCGGAAACGAAGGCTTGGGAACCAACTACCGATATCGCCGGGGCGATAAATATGACGGAGAACTTTTGCCCGTGGACTTCGCAGCCAACGCGGCGAGCTTGGGAGCCTGGACGGCGCGAGCGCGAACCGGGGCAGAATTGAAAAACGCTCTTGCGGAGGGAAGAAAGCAGGAGCGTACGTCCGTGGTGGTCGTTGAAACGTCTTACGACGACCGCGTTCCGGGGTACGAATCGTGGTGGGATGTGCCGATTGCGGAAGTCTCCGAGAGTACGGCCGTGAAAGCGGCGCGTGGAAAATATGAGGACGCACGCAAGAGAGAACGGTGGTTTTTCTAAGCTAACAATTTACGATTGTTTTTTTCTCTTGAAGCTTTGTTTTTCTTGTCGCTGCCAGGAAGGAGGTCAGGGTGGAGACTACGGCAGTGGCGGTCCCTGCGAATTCACCCGGCCAACCACACCTGAAACGGGTCCTCAGCCTCTGGGATCTGATCTACTTCGGAATCATTCTCACATCGCCAATTGCTGCCGTACCGCTGTTTGGCGAAGGGCAAGTGCTGTCGCACGGTCACACGGTAACGACGCTGCTGTTGGCGATGGTAGCGATGTCCGTCACAGCGGTGAGCTTCGGACGCATGGCAAGCGTTTATCCCTCGGCGGGTTCCGTGTACACCTACATCAGCCGCGGACTAAATCCGAACGTTGGATTTATTGTGGGCTGGGCGATGTTCCTGGAATATTTGTTTCAGCCGATTCAAAACGCGCTATACGCGGTACTGGCGATTCAGCGGCTCGCGCCGCGGTTTCCCTTCTGGCTTTTGGCAGCGCTCGCCGTGGGATTTATCACCATCTGGACAGTGCAAGGCATTAAGTTTACGGCGCGAACGGACGAGCTTTTGCTGGGGTTCATGGTGCTGGTTACCGCGGCATTTCTTGTGGAGTCCGTTCGATACGTGGTACTGCACGAACGCTTCACGGGACTTTTTTCCACGCAGCCGTTTTACAATCCAGCGACCTTTAATTTGCGGGCGCTGGCTGCGGGCACCTCGCTGGCAGCACTGGTATTCATCGGATTTGACGGCGTATCGATTCTTGCCGAGGAAGTGAAAAATCCCAAGCGCAACGTCTTGCTGGCGTCTGTGCTGGTGTGCGTGTTCACCGGGCTTTTCAGCGGGCTGCAAGTTTATTTGGCCCAGCGCGTATGGCCAGACCACACCACGTTTCAAAATCCGGAGACGGCGTTCATGGACGTAGCGCGCCTGGCGAGCGGGCCGCTGTTATTTGCGGCCTACGGAATCATGCTGCTGGTTTCGAGTCTGGCGTGCGGCCTGGCCGGACACGTGGGTGCGGCGCGACTCCTCTACAGCATGGGGCGCGACGACGTGCTGCCCAAAAAAATCTTTGGCTACCTGAGCCCGACGAAAGGCAATCCGGTTTACAACATTTGGATCGTGGGGATCCTGGCGTATATCGGCGTACTCATCATTCCATGGGAACACGCCGCGGAGATTGTAACTTTTGGCGCGCTGCTGGCGTTCATAGGCGTAAATTTTTCGGCGTTTCAGCATTTCTGGCTGTCGCCGGAGGCACGCGGGAGCAGAAATTTCTTCGTCGACGCATTTATTCCAGCGTTCGGCTTCGTGTTCTGTTTTCTGCTGTTGATCAGCCTGCAAACCTGGACGAAGTACGCCGGGCTGGCATGGCTGGGTTTTGGTACGGTGTATGTCGCTTACAAAACGCGCGGGTTCAAACTTCGGCCGAAACTGATGGATTTCACCGACTCATGAGTTGATGGCCTGAACCGGGCCGCGCGAAACGTGCATGGCGAAGCCACAAGACTCGCGAATGCGCAATTCCGGCTGTAGCTTTCGCAGCACGGGCTTGCTGCGGTCGCCGCCGATCCGCTGGATGAGCAATTCGGCGGCTTCGCTTCCGAGCTGGTGCTTGGGCAGTTCGACGGTTGTAAGTCTCGGCCGGAAAACACCGAGCCAGGGATAATCGTCGAAGCTGACAAGGCCGAAATCTTCGGGGCAGCGCAATCCCATTTCCTCCGCAGCCTTGAGCAGACCGATGGTCATCAGATGGTTCGCCACATAAATTCCGTCGGGACGATGCGACAGCAAGGCGTGTCCCGCGCGAAATCCGGAGTCGATGCGGTAATCGCCTTCGATGACCAGTTCTGGTTCGTACGGAAGATTTTTCGATTTCAGGGCGTCGCGAAAACCTTCCCAGCGGGCTTTGGCGTTGCTGATTTTCAGCGGACCGCTGATTAAACCGATGCGCTGTCTGCCGGATCGCGCCAGATGACACACCGCGTCGTAGGCGCCCTGATAATCGTCGGTGATAACGGCGTCCTTGGTGAGCTTGGGATAGGTGCGCATCACCAGAACGAACGGAATGTTGACCTCTTTGATCATTTGCTGCAACGAAGGCCGAAAATCTCCCGCGGCTTTGGTGAGCAGAATCCCATCCACGCGTTTGGAGAGCAGTAAGTCGACGGCATTTTCTTCTTTTTCGAGGTTGTCATCGCTGTTGCAGAGCAGAAGGTTATAGCCGTGTTTTTGTGCGGAGTCTTCAGCGCCGCGAACGACCATGGGGAAAAATGGATTGGCGATGTCCGGGACGATCATTCCGATGGTGTGCGTGCGCTGCTTGGCCAGACTGCGGGCAATGAGATTTGGCCGGTAGCCGAGCTTGAGGATGGCGGCTTCGACGCGTTCGCGCAGCCCTTTGCCAACATGGCTTTTGTTGTTGACCACGGCCGAAACGGTGAACACCGATACGCCCGATTCGCGCGCCACGTCGTAGATGCTTGCGGCTTTCGCTGGGTTTTTTCTGCCGCCGCTTTTTGATGAAGACATAATTTTTATACTCTGCTTCGCGAACGTTGTGGAAGCCGTTCGCTGCGGTGCGTCTGTGAAACCGCGGCAGTCAGTAATCGCTCCTGACGGCTGGTTACTAATATCTTACGACGACTGCTTTTCGTTTTTTCGCTGATTTGTACATGGCCTGGAGAATCGTCATGTCGCGGTGGCCCTGGACGCCATCAGGCTGCACCGGCCGTTGACTCTGGATGGCGGAAGCGAATGCGTCGATTTCAGGCGCGAACTCATCCATCACTTTGAATTTCCTGGTCAGCAAACGGCCACCGATTTTGCCGGTCAAGTGGCGTTCTTCGTCAAATGGGAAAGCGGGGGTCAATGAGACCCAGCCCTTCGAACCTTGGATGAAGAGAAAGGAAGAAATGGCGGCGGAATAGGTGGAACTGCCTTGCACCAGCGAACCACTCGCAAAGTGCATGCGAAAGGATATGCCCTCTTCGACGGAGCGAAAGCGTTCTCTGTCGTGTCGCCAGGACACGGCGGAGACTTGCACGGGATCTTCGTTTATCAGCCAACGACTCGTATTGATGCAGTAGACACCGAGATCCATCAGCGGTCCGCCGCCGGCTTCTTTTTTCTCGAGCATCCAGGGCGGGGAGATGCCGGGGATGTGCAGTTCGCTAAACGCGGTGTTGATGAGGTCGATGCGGCCTAGTTCGCCGCTCTCAATCAAGTGTTTCAAGTACAGGGTGCTCGACTCGAAATATTTTCGGTAAGCGGTCATCAGTTGAACGCGGTGTTGCTGGCAAACTTTCACCATGCGTGCGGATTGTTGCACCGTGGCGGCGAGAGGCTTCTCGCACAAGATATGTTTGCCGGCGCGTGCCGCAAGGATGGTGTAGGCGAGATGGCTCGCTTGCGGCGTGGCGATGTAGACGGCGTCTACTTCAGGTTGCGCCACACACTCTGCAAATTCTTTCGTGTGATAGGCCACGGGCACGTGGAATTTGCGTGCCAGGTCTTGGGCAATCGCCTTATCGCGTCCGACTAGCGCCACCAGCTTTGCGTTTTTTGTGTGTGCGAAAGCGGGCAGCACTGAGCTTTTTGCGATGTTGCCGAGGCCGACTACGGCGAATCCAATTTTTTTCGATGCGGTCATGGAGGTGAAATTATTGGTTTCCTGGTGCGAAATATCTTGCGCTAGCTTTCGCGATCGGCGCGGCCCAGTTTCTGATTGCGAATGGCTTTGTGGTCGACGCCGCGCAATTCTTCGATATTCGAAAGCACTTTATGGATAGCGTTGGCGATGGCGTCCACGTCTTCCGTGCCGCCAAGAAAATGCTGATGCGGGAACCAGACCGCCTCGTGGTACGCGGCGCGGTCAGACTCGGGACAGGAATACATGCTGCGGAGATCGAGCGGTTTTTCGCGTCCCCAGCTTAGGGCGGGGAAGTCGGCGGCTTTCAACGGGAAAAGCGAACTCTTGTAAACAGGCTCGTAAAAAAGCCCGTCGCACGGAATGCCTTCGATTTGCAATGCCGCCACGAAGGAGGCTCGCGGAATTTCTTTGGCTCTCTCCAGAAAATATTTGATTACGTAACCATAGGGAGCCAGCCGCGTAATCCGCGGATCGGGTTTCAGAAGACCGATCGCCGGAGTATTTTGCAGATGCGATTCAAAGTGCTGCATATTTTTCTCGCGGATGGCGGCCTGTTCGGGTAGCCGGTCGAGCTGTGGGCCAAGGACAGCAGCTTGAAATTCGCCGAGGCGATAGTTAAAGCCCACGATGCGATGGTGATATTGGTCCGTGAGACTGGCGCGGCCTGCGTTGATATAACTTTGTACGCGCTCCATATATTCCAGATTATTGGAAATGACCGCGCCACCCTCACCGGAAGTGATGAGCTTGCTGGATTGAAAGCTGAAGGCTCCGAGATCGCCCATCGAACCCGCGCCTTTGCCCTTCCACATTCCGCCGTGGGCGTGCGCGCAATCTTCAATCACTTTGAGATTATGCTTCGCGGCGATACGCAGAATCTCGTCCATGTCCGCGAAGCGCATGCCCAAATGTACGGGAAGGATTGCCTTGGTCTTCGGCGTGATAGCCTGTTCGATTAGCTTTGCGTCGAGACAGTAAGTGTCCGGATCGATGTCCACAAAAACGGGAATGGCATTGAGCAGTAGTACGGGCCCAACGGTACCCTCCCAGGTGTACGCGGGTGCGATCACTTCATCGCCGGGCTGGACACCGATGGCGCGCAACGCGGCTTGAATTGCCACCGTGCCGGTGTTCACGCACTGGGCATATTGCGCCGTGTGTACCTCCGCGAATTTCTTGGCAAAAGCCGCTGCATATTTGCCGGGAAAAGGTTGTCCGCCCCATTTTGTGCTGGTCAGTACATCCTGCAGAGCCGCGGCTTCTTCTTTGCCCGCGATGGGCCATGCGGTGAAGGGCGTTGACCGTTGCGGTTGACCACCGGTGATTGCCAGTTTTCCCACTTGCGCAACCTCTCCAATAAGAGCATCAAACGGCGTTTCGAATTTTTAGCAACAACCGTGCAGAACACTACCAGACTTTTGTGTGTTCGCAAAGCGCTTAGAATAGGAAAAAAACACGCATTTTTCAAACGGCATCACACTGCCACAAAAGCCCGCGAGTCAGGGCCTATCCGGCTTGGGAAGCAGAAAATCCCGCACCACAGCGTCCAGGTCGGAACAGGCGGCGATGAATTGGCGGAGCGTCTGCCGGGTTGGTCCGAAGGAATCGAACTCGTCGATCGACAGGCCCCCCTCGGTGCTGGCGCGGAGAAAGTCGGGAAACTTCCGCGCGAGTTCCTCGACGATGCGTGGCGCGACGGGCTGGTCGATGCGCGAGCGCACTTCCACGTCGCTGGCATTGCAACGCACCTGCCATGCGTGCGGCGGGGAGATCACTATATCGCCGCCAATCAACTCGCTCCAATGCATGTGATTGCGAAATGCCGCCGCAAGCAGCCGCAGCCGATAGCCGCGCTCGCGGAAAAGTTGATAAGTTTTTTTGAAAACGGCCACGCCGGCCCATTCCAAATAACCGGGGTCGATGGTAATTTCCCCGTTCTCTAAAACCAGCTTCAGCCAATCGTCTAGACGGCCGACCATGATGGTGCACACCGGACCCATGCTCGCGATTTCTTTACCTTCTCGCTCCCGTCGCTGCAGGCCACGTTCTACGGCTTCCGCGACCGCTACGCACTGCGGCAGCGTGAAACAAACCGTGGCATTGATGCTCACTCCAGCGTAGGTCGCTTCCTCAATCGCGCGAACTCCCGCACGCGTCACTGGAATTTTTACGATCATGTTGGGCGCCAGAAGGCTGAACTCTATCGCTTGCGCGAGAATGGCTTGGGAATTGCGATACATCCGGGGATCAGTCTGAATGGAAAGTCTTCCGTTTTTTCCTTTTTGCTGGTCGAAGATGGTTTTCAGCACGGCCGCGCTCCGCACGGAGATCTCGCGAACCAACTGCCAGGCAATCTCATCCTCCGTCGCCGTGGGAAGTTCTTCAATCAAGCTTTCAATTCTCGGCGCCCAAGCGCTCATCTCCTTCTTCAATACCCCCAGGACGATTACCGGATTGCAGGTCGCCCCGACAGCGCCGTGCTCGATGGAGTAGCTCAGTTCCTCGATGGACGCCGAGTCATTCCACAGACGCGTAGGCGTAGTCTGCGTCATTTTGTGCAGCGGACTTTTATAGGTGGTAGCAGATGAGTTCGTCACACGGGCCTTCTATCGTGGCCTTGCGCCAAATTGGGAACCATTCACATCGGTACCGGCGGCTCCCGAAGCAAATGTTACGCAACAACTCGATACGAACATTCTAAGCCTCGACCCTGACTGGTTTTGCATCTCTGTGCGACTTTTCCGCGGCTACGGCAATCGCCAGGGCCTTTAAACCGTCGTCACCGCCAATGCGTGGCATGCGATCAGTCAGAATGGTCCGCACAAAATCCTGAACCTCCAACAGGTACGCATCCGCAAAGCTAGTTAGAAAATGGTCGGCCAGATTCCGTGTGCCGCCGGCCGCCGTCAAAAACGTGGCGGGCGTTCGCTCCAGACTCCCCACCAGAATGGAACCCTTCGATCCCACAATTTCCGTGCGCACATCGTAGCCGTAGACTGCCTGCGCATAAGACTCGATGTTCCCGATCGCGCCAAGCTGATATTTAAGGTTTACGACGCTCGCTACGACATCGCCAAATTGCGCCACCTCCGGCCGAATCGCTACCGTGGTGTACGCATGCACTTCCGTTACCTCGTCTTGCATCAGCCATCGCGCCAAATCAAAGTCATGAATCGTGTTGGTATAAAAAATCATGCCATTCACGTTCGATTGGTACGCCGCGAGTGGCGACCATTCCTTATCTCTCCCCAGCGATTTAAAAATAACCGGCACGCCAATCTCGCCTGCTTCAATTCTCTTCATCGCCGCCGCATATGCCGGGTCATAGCGCCGCATAAAACCAACCTGCAACCGCACACCCGCCTTAGCTAGCGCGTCGAGTGCCGCCCGCGCCTCCGCCATTTCGAGCGCCAGCGGCTTCTCGCACAGAATACTTTTGCCCGCGCGAGCCGCAGCTATGATCGCCTGCGCGTGGAACTTATCCGGAGTCGCAATCACCACCGCATCGAGACCTTTGCACTCCAGCATCGCATCCAGGCTGCCGAACGCGTGCTCGATCTCCAGTTCGGTGGCTACTTGCCGCGCTCGTTCCTCAGCAACATCGGCTATCGCAAGCAGTCGCGCTTCAGGCACCAGCCGCCGAAGATTCTCCGCGTGCCGCTTTCCCATTTCGCCGACGCCCAGTACGCCAATCCCCAGCTTCGCCATTCACGCCTCTCCGATTCTCACGCGAGCGTTGCCTATCCTTTGTAGAGGCGCAGCATGCTGCGGCCAGCTTGCCCAGGCGCCCAATATCTCAGGCGTCTTCTTCTCGACGCCCTCAGGGAACAAGCCGCGTCTAACGCGCCGTAGCCGCCGCTCCCAGTTCCCCAACAATCCGCTTCAAATATTTCAAGCTAGCCGCGATACTCTCCGCCGGAGGAGTCGTCGTGTGTCCAAACTTCACGTCCTGCTCCACCACCGACCACCCCGAATACCCGTTCTTCAACATTGTTCGATAGAACGCCGGAAAATCAATGTTGCCCTCGCCAATCACCGTGAACACCTTATGTTCGATGGCCTCTTCAAAAGTCCATTTGTTGCGGCGGGCCTCCTCAAGAACCTTATTATTGCAATCCTTGATGTGCAAAAATCTAAGCTTGCTCTTATATTTCTCCGCCTCTTTCACCGAGTCTCCATGACCATAAACGCAATGACCAGTATCCAGACACAGCCCCACATTCGTATGCGAGGTCGCATCAAAAAATAGCTCGCACTCCTCCGGTGTCTCCACATACGTCGCCACGTGCGGATGAAACACCAGGTCCAATCCAAATTCGTTCGCCACTTTTTCCGCGTCGGCAACAATTCTGCCAATGTGCTTCCATTGTTCAGCCGTCAAAGTGGGACAACCCGGGTCGTACACGCGCCCCGAATACGCATTGCGTTCCGCAGATTGGTCGTCCGCCAGCACCAAAAACGGCGCTTTCAGCGTGGCCAGCAAATCACCTACTTTGCGAATCCGCTCCATCACCGCCTTGCCCGCCGCGGGGTCCGTCATCTTCACCGGCACAAACGACCCGAGCAGCTTCAAGTTTCGCTTCTCCAGTTGCGGCTGCAGAATCTTTGCATCCGTGGGGAAAAATCCGTACGGCCCCAGTTCCGTTCCGGTATAGCCGGCCTCGACCGTCTCATCCAGCATCTTTTCGTAAGACTGCTCCCACGATGGCCCCGGATAATCCAGAACTCCCCAGCTATCCGGCGCCGCCGCAAATAAGAACCTCTCCGTAATCGCGTTCATGCTCTCCCTTTCCCTGCCTGCATCGAAATCTGTGCTTCACAACGCTTGCGCTGGAAGCCGCTAACAAAAAGCTCCTTCAATTCCACGGCTCCAGCACCACCTTCATCGATTCTGCTTCCATCGATTTCTGCATCGCCGCATCCACATCCCGCAAACCATATCGATGCGTAACAAACTCCCGCAGCGGATAGTGCTTCATATAACGCGCCATCTGACGCATGCTCGGCCCATAAGCCGCAGGCTCCTCACCGCCCACGCCAAGAATGCGCACGTTCTTCGCACACAAATGCCGGTGCGGCCCCAGCGAAATTTCTCCCAAATCCGAAAAATTCCCCGCCTCCACCAGCAATCCCCCGATGCGCAACATTTCCAGCGCTTCGGGAACGGCTTCCGGCACCCCCGCGCATTCGATCACCATGTCCGCGCCGCGCCCGTGCGTTAAATCTTTCACAAACTTCAACCGCTCCGCCCTGGAAGTTTTGTCTATATTCACAGCATGATCCGCTCCCAGCCGCTTCGCAAAATTCAGCCGGAACTCGGACAAATCCACTGCGATAATCGTCCCCGCCCCCAGCATCCGCGCCTTCATCAAAAAACACATCCCCAGCGGTCCCACTCCCAGCACCACCACCGTGTCGTCAAAGCGAAACGATTCATTCGGAAACGCCGACATCTGCTTCGTGCGATCCAGTCCCACGGACACCGCGAAAATCTCCGTCAACACCGCCACTTCCGAAGGCAACTCCTCGGGCACCTTCACCAGAAAACTCCCCGGCAAAATGTACATGTACTGCGACCAACCGCCAAAAAGATACGGCGCATTCTTCGCGCTCAGATTATTCCCGTAATCGGCAGTCTTCTCGCAGCAATAATAAGGAAAATCGTGCCGGCAGTAATAACACTCCCCGCAAGAAACATTCGCTCCGACCACCACGCGATCGCCGATCTTCAGCGGCACGCCCTCAAAATCCGTATACCTCCCGTTCTCCGCCAATGGCCGCAATGGTTCCGACATTCTCATGCCCCTGAATAATCGGAAACTCCAGCTTCCGATCCCCATACTGCGTCACATAACCCTGAAACGTATGCTTGTCCGTCCCGCAAATCCCGGACATCTCCATCTTCACCAGCACGCATCCCGCCGCAGGCTCCGGCAAAGGGTATTCCCGTATCTCATACTGTCCAGGTTTTACCAGTGTTGCCGCAAACACGCCTTGGCCCGACATAGTTTGGTTACTCGTAGTTGTTCGTGGGTTCCCGGCAATCTCTGCCGGATGTTTTGCACACGAAAAGTGGGAACCGCGATGGTTGGCGGTTCCCTTGCAGCGTTACGTTCTGCCTCTTATCGCAGCTGGCACTAAAAATTCAGCTTCAGCGAAAGCTGCCCGATACGCGGCGATTGCGCCGCGGTTATCTGGCCGAAGGAACTGGACCCCAGGATCCCGCTCGGCGTAATGAATTGTGCGTGATTGAAAATATTGAAAAACTCCGCACGGAATTGCAGGTTGATCCGCTCGGTCAATTGCGTGCCCTTTAGCAGCGCGAAATCGAAGTTGTTGATACCCGGCCCATGGAAGTAGCGCCGGTCTACATCGCCTTCCGACCCGATGGCCGACGATGCAAACGCTGCTGGGTTGAAATATTGACCTCCACTCGTTCGGGGATTGCTAATGTTCAGAGGACCCACCAAATCCGGCGTGTCCGCGGGAAGTATGATCGGACCTCCGAAGCCCGTACCTTCGAGCGAGTGGTCGTCCGTTTCAACCAGGGTCACAGGAAGGCCCGTAGCAAACCGGGTGATCCCGCTGATTTGCCATCCGTTCGTGAGCCGTTTCGGCCCCGCCAATTTGTCGAACGGCAGATCGTAACTGTAGCTCATTACGAAATTGTTCGTGCTATCAAACGCCGACAGGCCACGGCTGAGCTTTGGATCGTAAGGATTAATCTGTTCGCCATAACCGGATGCATCGTCGAGCGATTTGCTGAAGGTGTAGCCCAGCAGGATCTGCGACCGATGGCTCGTATGCCGATAATTAATCTGCGCCGAGTTGTACACCGAATTCCCGATAGTAATGAAATACGAATCATTGCCAAACGGAACGACATAATTGCCGTCGACCGGGGTGTTGCGATATGGCGCGCTGAACGGTCCCCGTGTTCCCGCGGTAGTCACTCCATTCAAGGTATAGATATCGTTTTCCCCACCCGGTCCACAACCTGCCGCCGCCAGCGCCAGGCACAAGGATGGAATTCCAGGATTCGCAGACTGCGAAGACAGCAAGTGATGGCCTTGCGTGCCGACGTAACTGACAGTGATCAGGTCCGAAGGCGTAATCTGTCGCTGGATCGACAGTTCATAGTTCTCCGCATACGGCAATTTGTTTTTGTTATAGAACGCCGGCGAACTGCCGATCGTGCCGTAGGCCCCCAAGAAATCCGTTAGCGTATCGTAAGGGAAACCCGTCGCAGGATTCGACGCCGAAAAATTATGGGGCGGAGTCGCAACCGGAAAGAAATTCAGAATGGACGTGCCGGTCGCCCGGTTGGTGAACGGCGCGGCGAACGTGGATTCATTCTGGCCCGTATAGTCGCCGAACGGCGCATCTCCGATTTCGTTGAAGTCCGTCGCACCTTCAAACGTCGTGTAGATCTGAGCAAAGCCTACGCGGATGCTGGTCGAACCCGGTTGCCCGAGAAGTTTTCCTAAAATTCCCTCGTGCGCGCCTGGCGAATAGGCCAGCCCCAGGCGCGGCGCAAAATTATTCCACCGCGTCGGCGCCAGGGAGCTCGGGACGCCCGGATCACCCGGAAACACCCATCCCAGCGGAGATCCTGGGAAAACCACAGACTGCTCCCCGGGGATCAATGTCTGGATTTCGTTGAATTTTTCGTGCCACGGCGCGCTGACGTCGTAGCGCACGCCATAGTTGAACGTCAGCCGGGAATTGACGTGCCAGCTGTCTTGCGCATACAGCCCGAAGTAGAAGTTTCTCCCATAGGAAGGCCACGATTGTCCTTGCACGTAAGAACTTGGTGCACCCAGGAGAAAGTCGACAAAGTCGCTGCCCGTCTCGCTTGGCTGACCGCCGCTGAAGTTGGTGCCGAAGAAGTAATTTCCGTTCGCCACGTTGGAAAGATTTTCTTCCAGCTGATTGTAGTGATATTGTGCGCCGAATTTGAGCGTATGCGTGCCGACTACTCTGCTGTAGTTGTCTACCACTTGATAGATATTTTCAACCAGCTGATTCGGCCGGCTCGGCACTCCGATCACAAAGTTATTGAAATCAATTTCGGGCACCCCCTCGACACTCGGCGTACCCGGATAAATCCCTGGTGCGCCATTGGCGCCGGAAGCAAATCCCAGGTCGGCTAGCGATGTGCCCGTTCCGCCTAGCGGCTGATTGAATGAGACATCCGTACGGAAATATCCGAGTCGAAATTCATTGACGGAAGCCGATCCAAAGGTTTTGGTGTCCCCGAGATTAATGTTGTGAGTCTGGCCCTTGCCGGCCACACTGAACCCCGGATACAGCGGCGCGTTCGACGCCCAGTACGGGTCAACGCGATCGTACCGGTCGAAGTAGTAATAGGCCGTCAGGTAACCCAAACCGGAGTTCGCGTCCCCGCGCCCGCTAAACTTGTTGTCGTTTATGCTTAATTTCTGCGAGGTTGTTGAAAACGTCCCGGTCCCGGAACTATCGATGGCGCCATTGGCAGGCAAAATATATTTCAGAAGATTCGAGGCGATTGGCGAAAACGCGGTAGTGGGCAATTGCGCATTGGGGAATACGCACTGCGCGTAAGTTGTACAGGTGGGAGTGTAGTACGCTTCACCAGCCGTTACCGTTTGTCCCAGTTGCGTCGACAATTGGTTCGCCCACGCGGCGCCATTCACCGTTGTGCCGGTCAAACTCCCGGCGATTCCGCTCAAGTTGCCGCTCTCTGTCGCCGCTGACGGTGCTCCAGTGATGGTTTGCGTGACCGGCTGCAGTACTCGATTACCTTGATAATCGGCGAAGAAGAAAATCTTGTCTTTCACGATCGGCCCACCGAACGTTCCACCGAACTGGTTCTGGTGGTAGGCTCCGCGCGATCCTCGGTCGAAATAGTTCGCCGCGTCGAAATCTGTATTCCTGAGAAATTCAAACGCATTCCCGTGAAAACTGTTGGTCCCCGATTTCGTAACCACGTTAATTTGCCCGCCGCTGTAATTTCCAAACTCCGCATCGGGATTGTTCGTGACGATGCGAAATTCCGAGATCGAATCGAGGTTGGGCACCGCTCCGGCGCCGGAATAACCCGTTTCTTGCACCAGGATACCGTTCAAAATAAAACCATTTGCCGCTTCGCGCATCCCATTGACGGAAAGCGCGCCGGAATTTTCGTCACCGGAAACCTGCGGCACCGCAAACCCCGCGGAAATAAACGACCCCGCGTACGCACCCGTCATTCCCGAAGCCGTACCCACCACGCCGGGCTGCAGCGCCAACAAATCGGTATAACTGCGCGTGACCAAGGGCACATCGGTCATCTCCTTCCCTTCAATCACCTCGCCCATCTGCGTATTCACCGACTCCACATGCAAAGCGTCGCTCGCCACTTCCACCGTTTCCGTCGCTTGCCCCACCTGCAGCTTCACGTCCACTGTCAGTGCCGAGTTCACATCCAACACCAATTCCGTCTCCCGGTATGCCTTAAATCCCGATTGCTGTACATCCACCGTATACGTCCCCAGCGGCAACTCCTGAAACGAGTAATATCCCTGCGTATTCGTGTGCTGCGTTGTCGCCACCCCGGTCGCCACGTTCGTCGCCACCACCGTCGCACCCGAAATCACCGACCCGCTCGAATCCGTAACTGTCCCAGAAATGCTGGCCGTCACGATCGCCCACACTTGGCCACTCAAAAGCAGCAGGACCACAAATACAGCGAGAGCGCCATACATGCGAATTTTGTTGTTCATACACCCTCCAAGATTGACCAGCCCTCGACTGCATTCACATAGACGGAAAAGAACAAGCTTCGGCTCCAAAGCCCGTCACACCCGATTAAGGTCATCCGGCGCTAAATTGACACACCGTCTAACCGGTTATCACCCTTGCTCGCGTTATAATGCACCGCGTCCCGCCTTGTCAAGGTGTTTCGCGCAAACCGCCCGAATCGCGCAAATACTTGAGTTCTGCGTATCTCCATGAAAGAAAATGCATCGTCGCATCCATTTCCGTAATTCTCTGCTCGCCGTCAAGTCCCGGCCCTCCGAAGGAGCTAAATTTTTATGTTTAATAACCGATTATCGAGACGATACCCCTCCGCGCGTGCGTCCCGGATCGATCCAGTCGTGCCAAATTAGGCGATGGCCATGCTCCTTCAAGTAGAACAGTCTCGTCGCCCCCCCCATCTCGTTTTGCCCTCCACGCTTCTTTCGCTATACTTACGCAGCCTCCTCTCACTCGCGCAACCCCTGCGCGGGTCGCTCGGGAGAATCATTTCAGTCTCGTCGCGGAAAAACCGGAGTCCTCGCCTCCAGACGCCCGCGCGACAGAAGATCGGACACTGTGGCAAGACCTGAACGGGATCCCCGCACCACGCGGCCTGACGGCGAAGTAATGATTGTAGGCGGTTCGGCCGCAGGTCTTTTCACCGCTGCAAAAATCGCGCAAGGTGGTCGCCGCGTTCGCGTGCTCGAATCCAAGCCGGGATTCGAGACGGCCTCCCGCACGCTCATCGTCACCGATCATTTCCGCCGTCAGCTCGGAACTGCTGCCCGCGAAAGCATCGTCAACGAAATTCGCCGCTTCGAACTCTTCACCGACGGTCGTTCCGCGCAAGTCCCCCTGGCTAGGCCGGATCTGATCATCGAACGCTCGCGTTTGATCCCGGCGTTGGCAAGAACCGCCCGGCAAGCCGGGGCAAAACTCGATTTTGCTACCCGCTTTCTCGGCCTGGCGCCCAATGGCCAGGGACTCAAAGTGCAAGTCGATACCGCTGGCCGTCGAGAGGAACTCCAGGCCGACAGCCTCGTCGGTGCCGATGGTGCCGCCAGCCGCGTCGCCCGCGCTTCCGGCTGGCCCCCCATCGAAACCGTTCCGCTGATGCAAGCGATCATCCGCTTACCGAAAGATTGCCCGCCGGACACCACCAGGGTGTGGTTCGTCCCCGACGACACGCCCTATTTTTACTGGCTCGTTCCCGAGTCCCCCGAGCGCGCCGCCCTCGGCATCATTGGTGAAGACGGCCGCGACACCAAGCGCTGCATCGAGCGCTTCCTGCAAAAGAAAAACATGGAGCCGCTCGAGTGGCAGGGCGCCCGCATCCCCGTGTATAAAAAGTGGATCCCCATTCGCCGCCGTATTGGCAATGGCGAAGTCTTCCTCGTCGGCGACGCCGCCGCACAGGTAAAAGTCTCCACGGTCGGCGGCATCGTCACCGGCTTTCGCGGAGCTCTTGGCGTCGCAAATGCCATCCTGCGCAATGGTGACACCGGCGAACTCTCCGCCCTGCGCCGCGAACTCAGCACTCACTGGCTCATTCGCCGCACCCTTCATCATTTCCAGCAGCGCGACTATTCGCAGCTTGTCGATCTGCTCAACCACGCCACTCGTGAATCCCTCGGCGAAATCAATCGCGACGAGTCCACCCGCCTTCTCTGGCAAGTCGTCCGCCGCCAGCCCCGCCTGGTCCTTCTAGCCCTGCGCGGCCTCCTAATGGGCTCCCCCGCCAAACTCTAAACCGCTTCAAGTTTCTCCCGCCTATATTCCTCTGTTGTACCTCGATGAAAAGGTCCCTTAGACTGCGGCACCCAGCCGTAAGCTGCAATGGCACACAACGCCTCCCTGGGCAGCACTCTGAACCGCCTTGTCTATCTCGCAATCGCCCGCGCCATGCAGCTTTGTTTCGCTCCGAGTTTCCATCACAATAAGAAAGCTTGCAGCTCAGCTTCGCAAGACACGCTGCAAATCGATCAAATCGATTTTGGGGGAGCCTTCGCTTGCGTATCTCCGTAATTGGCTGTGGGTATGTTGGTTTGGTCACCGGCGCCTGTCTCGCCGAGGCCGGTCACGAAGTCGTTTGCACGGACATCAACGCCGAGCGTATCGCTATCCTCAACGCCGGCGAAGTGCCCATCTACGAGCAGTACTTGGGTGAGATTCTAGCCTCCGCTCGCAAGTCCGGCAAAATCTCCTACACTGCCAACATCGGCGATGCCATCCGTGCCGGCGACGCCATCTTCATTTGCGTTGGCACGCCGCCCAAAGAGTCCGGCGAAGCAGATCTCTCCGCCATCGATCACGTGGCCCGGCAAATCGCCGCGGAGGCGCAGTCGACCAAACTGGTCGTGGAAAAAAGCACCGTTCCCGCGCGCACCGGACTCGAGCTTAGTCGCGCCCTTTCCGCCTACTCTGGCGGTGACAACGTTAGATTCCGCGTCGCGTCCAATCCCGAATTCTTGCGCGAAGGCACCGCCGTTTACGATTTCTTTCACCCCGACCGCATCGTCGTTGGCGTCGAAGATCCTTCCGCCGCCGAAGAACTGCGCGAAATTTATCGCCCCATCCTGGATCACAAGTTTCATTGCCCGGTGCACCACGGCGCATGCCCTGCGAGCCACCAAGCCGAATTTCTCGTCACCACCATCAACAGCGCCGAACTCATCAAGCACGCGTCCAACTCTTTTCTCGCACTGAAAATCAGCTACGCCAACGTCATCGCCGACCTCTGCGAAAGAATTGGCGCCGACGTCGAGGAAGTCACGCACGCCATGGGGCTCGACCCGCGCATCGGCACGCAATTCCTGAAAGCCGGCCTGGGTTTCGGAGGTTTCTGCTTTCCTAAAGACGTGCAAGCTTTCATCCATCTCTCCGCGTCCGTGGGTGTGGATTTCGACATGCTGAAAGCCACCGAACGAGTGAACAAGCAGCGCATCGAGCAGTTTCTCAAAAAAATCCACAAAGCTCTGTGGGTCGTCAAAGGAAAACGCATCGCCGTTCTCGGCTTAGCCTTCAAAGCCAACACCGACGATGTCCGCTTCGCTCCCGCTCTCGACGTAGTCAAAAAACTTCTTGACGAAGGCGCGCAACTCCACGCCAGCGATCCCGAAGCCATCGCCGGAACGCGCAAACTGTTTCCGCAAATCCAGTATCACGACGACCCATACGACACTCTACGCAACGCCGACGCCGCGCTGCTCTGCACCGAGTGGGATATCTTCAAAAAATTAGATTGGGACCGTGCCGGAAAACTGATGGCCCGCAAACTGGTAATCGACGGCCGCAACCTCTACTCGCCAAAACACATGCGCGACCTCGGCTTTGAATATTATTCCTTCGGACGACCGTAACGGCCGCCGTCTGTTTACCCCGGTCTTGTCGGGACGGCGGACGTTTTTTGTCGGCGCTCCCGGCGAGACGTATGCTCCGGTGGCGGCAAAAAACGTAAGCTATTTTGTCCGCTGAAATTCCTGCTCGAAATAATGCAATGTTTTCTTCAACCCTTCTTCCAGTTCCACTTTCGGCTCCCAGCCCAAAATCCGTTTCGCTTTGCTGATATCCGGACGCCGCCGCTTCGGGTCATCCTGTGGCAGCGCCTCAAAAATAATCTCCGGTGTGGGCCGGTAATGTGCGCGAACCCGTTCCGCAAACTCCAGAATGGTCATCTCCAGCGGATTCCCGATGTTCACGGGAAAATGCTCGTCCGCCTGCATCAGGCGGTAAATCCCGTCGATCAAATCGTCCACGTAACAAAAACTGCGTGTCTGTTTTCCATCCCCAAAAATCGTCAGCGGCTTTCCGCTCAGCGCCTGAAACACAAAATTCGGCAACGCCCGCCCATCATTCAACCGCATGCGCGGCCCATAGGTGTTGAAAATTCGCACGATGTGCGTATCCACTCCATGATGCGTGTGATAGGCCATGGTCAGGGCCTCCGCAAAGCGTTTCGATTCGTCGTACACGGAACGCGGCCCCACGGGATTCACGTTTCCCCAGTACCCTTCGTGCTGGGGGGAAATCTCCGGGTCTCCATAACATTCGCTCGTCGACGCCAGAAAAAATTTCGCGCCTTTCGCCAGCGCCAGGTCCAGCGCATGCAGCGTTCCCAGCGAGCCCACTTTCATGGTCTCAATCGGATGTTTCAGATAGTCCGGAGGGCTGGCCGGCGAAGCAAAGTGCAAAACGTACGCCACGTCTCCCTCAACTCGGAGCGGCTCGCTCACATCCGCTTTCTCAAATTTGAACTTCCCATTTCCTTGCAAATGCGCGACGTTTTTCTCCGCCCCGGTGATCAAATTGTCCAGCGCCAAGACCTCCCAGCCTTCCTTCAGCAGCCGGTCGCACAGGTGCGACCCCAGAAATCCCGCTCCTCCCGTAACCACCGCGCGCATACGCCCTCCTGGCACCATTTAGAATCGTCTAGTATAGCGTTCACTCTGGCGATTGACCACTTCGCCGCCGCGCGCTACGCTGCTCCCGCTCGGAAAAGCTTCCGCCAGCAATGCCTACGCCATCGCACCCTTCACGTTCCCGCCCGGCGCGCCGCGCGTTGCAAATCCCGCTCGCGACCATCGCATTCCTGGCGTTGCTCAGCTTTCTATTTCTGCTGAACGTCGGGCGTTGGCTCGTTGTCCAGGATCCGCTCGACAAAGCGCAAGCGATCGTCGTTCTCAGCGGGCGCATGCCGGTTCGCGCACTCGCCGCCGCCGAACTGTATCGCGCGGGCTGGGCGCCGCAAGTCTGGCTCACGCGCAGCACCGAGCCCGGCCAAGCCCTGGCATCCCTGAACATTCCATTTCAAGGAGAAGAATTTTACAACACGCAGGTTCTGGTTCGTGAGCACGTTCCACCGCAGGCCATCCGCGTTTTACCCGATTCCATCGTGAATACCGCCGATGAACTCGCCGCGATGTCCGCCGCCCTGCCCGAAGATAAATCTGGCGTGGTAATCATCGTAACTTCCAAAGCCCACACGCGCCGCGTCCGCGCACTGTGGCATCGCCTAGGCCGCGGTCGCGCCATCGTCCGCGCCGCCGCCAACGATCCGTTCGAGCCTGCGCACTGGTGGCGCAGTAGCGGCGATGCTCTGGATGTCGTTCGCGAATGCTTGGGATTGCTGAACGTCTGGGCGGGCTTGCCTTTGCACGGTTCTTGAACCAACCGGCGGCGTTTCTCCGCGATTATGGGCTAAAAGAAAAAGAATTTCCTTTTTCGCGGTGCTTCATCTTCGTCCGCAATCTCCGGCACGTGCGGCAATTCCCGGCCTTCGAAGGCCGCCAGGGGATTCGTCACAAATAGCGCCTCGGCTTTCTCTTCGCCAAATTGTGTTTTCACCGCATCGTACGCGGGACGCAGCTGCAGCGGCCGGCTCGTGGTGTTATGCGCGTCGCTGGCCACAAAGTGAATCAGGCCCGCGCTGATCCAGCGCCATCCATCCTCCTGCGCTCCCGGACCAAACGTCCCGGTCAGCGAGTTCGCCGTCACTTGCACATAGCAACCGTGCCGCACCCATTGTTTCAGCCGCTCCGGACGCGCGCGTAATATCGCGTTACGTTCGGGATGCGTGATCACCGGCTGCAATCCCGCCAGCTGCAATTCGTGCAAGGTATGATCCATCGCCGGTGGTATGGAAAATTCGTTGAACTCCACCAGCAGATAATTTTTTTGATTGATGCAAAATCGCGCCGCTTCTTTCCGCAGCGCGATCATATTCTCCGGGCTCATATGGAAATCGCATCCCGTGGCCAGCACCAGGCGATCACCAAGATGTCCCTGCAATTCCTCCCGGAGTTCCCGCACGCGCCGAAAATCGAAAATGTAGGAATTGCTGGAGTGCGGCGTGGCCACCACGTGCGTGATTCCGTCCGCAATCGCGGTTTCCGCCATTTCCAGCGATTCCTCGATCCCGCTCGAGCCGTCGTCCAGACCCGGCAATATGTGGCAGTGCAAATCAACCATAAAATTTACGCATGCCCGGCGCACGCCCATCGTGTACCCCGTATCTTGCGCTGTCCCGTGGCGTCCGGCAACCGCTCGTAAACAACCTGTAACACTGGAATACCGTCCCGTTTTTCTCCGCAATGTTATGCTGCTATATTCATCCATCGGCGCCATGCTGGCCTGTTGGCTTATTGCCTGCCCCGAAAGTGACCGTGGCCTGAATGCTTCGTCCGGTCACACTTGCGCTGATTTTTTTGTCAGCAGCTCACGAGGAGTGCGTTTTACTTCATGCCCATCGATCGCAAGCCAGAATTTTTCAAGGGTGCTCAACTCAAAGTCGGAATCATCGGCTGCGGCTACGTTGGTTTGCCGCTGGCGCTGCGCTTCGCGGAAGCCGGGCATAAGGTTACTGGTTTCGATACCGACCCAAACAAGGTCAGCATGCTCAATGCCGGGAAATCCTACATCGAGCACATCCAGCAAACGAAAATTCAGCAGTTCGTCAACAGCAAGCATTTCAGCGCCACCAATGATTTCGCGAAGCTGAAAGAAGTCGACGCCATCATCATCTGCGTGCCCACACCGCTCGATGAACGCCGCGAGCCGGACCTCAGCTACGTCGAACAAACGGCCCTGGCGATTCAGCCGAATCTGCAGCGCGGCCAACTGGTGGTTCTCGAATCGACCACCTATCCCGGAACCACCGAGGAATTGGTTCTGCCTATTCTGGAAAAGAGCGGCTTGCGCTGCCCCATCGCCGCGGGTCCGGAAAACGAAAATATTGCCTGCGATTTTTTCCTGGCTTTTTCTCCGGAACGCGAAGATCCGGGCAACAAGCAGTACGGGCTGGCACAAATTCCCAAAGTCGTCGGGGGCCTAAACCCGCCGAGCGGCCGCGCCGCAGTCGCCATTTACGCGCAAGTGGTCGCCAAGGTCGTCCCCGTGAGCTCAACGCGCGCCGCGGAAATGGCCAAGCTGCTCGAGAATATTTTTCGCTGCGTGAATATCGCCCTGGTGAATGAGCTGAAAATGCTCAGCCTGCGCATGAACATCGATATTTGGGAAGTGATCGACGCTGCCGCCACCAAGCCTTTCGGCTTCATGCCTTTCTACCCCGGCCCCGGACTCGGCGGCCATTGCATTCCCATCGACCCGTATTACCTCTCGTGGAAAGCTCGCGAATTTGATTTCTGCACGCGCTTCATCGAACTAGCCGGCGAAGTCAACACCGCTATGCCCTATCACGTGGTCGATGCCATCGCCGCCGCCCTCAACAATCACAAGAAAAGTTTGAAAGGCTCGAAGCTGCTGATCCTAGGCATGGCCTACAAAAAAGACGTCGACGACCTCCGCGAATCGCCCACGTTGAAAATCATGCAACTGCTGCAGCAGCGCGGCACGGAATTCGATTACAACGATCCGTATTTCCCGAAGCTTCACAAAATGCGCCACTACAATTTCGAAGACATGAAGTCCGTCCCGCTGAATCCGCAAACCCTCGCCAGTTATGACGCGGTGGTCATTTCCACGGACCACTCCAGCTACGACTACGGCGCCATCGTCGACGCCGCCAAACTGGTCATCGACACGCGCAACGCCACCCGCCGCGTAATGCGCCACCGCAACAAAATCGTTCTGTGCTAGTGTTCTTTCCCGGCAAGCAGTAGCGGCACTTGCATTTATAGGGGCGCGGCATGCTGGGCCCCATCTCGGCACGATTTCTACACGACGCCGAATGCCCATGACTCAACACACCGAAGAAATTCGCCGCCAACTAGCGGAAAGCGCCCGAGTAAAACAAAGTTTCTCGGACGATTTGGTCCACCGTATTGCCCAATTTTCAGAAAAATCCGCCGCCGCGCTGCGCGATGGCGGAAAATTGCTTTTCTTCGGCAACGGCGGCAGCGCCGCCGACGCCCTCCATTTAGCCGCGGAATTAGTAGTCCGCCTGCGCGCCGACCGCCCCGGCCTCGCGGCTCTTGCGCTGACTACCAACCCATCGGTCCTGACCGCGGCCGGAAATGACTACGGCTTTGAACGCATCTTTTCCCGCCAAATCGAATCGCTGGTAAATTCGCAAGACGTTCTCGTTGCCCTATCGACAAGCGGTGCAAGCCCAAACATCCTCCGGGGCGCCGAAGCGGGCAAGCTGCGCGGCGCCTATGTCGTGGGATTCACCGGTGAAACCGGCGGCTTGCTAGGGGGAAAAGTCGATCTGCTCCTGAACATCCCGTCACAGGACGCGCAACGCATTCAAGAAGCTCACATCACCATCGGACACATCGCCTGCTCGCTCATCGAGCAATTGGTCATCAAGTGAAGAAGTAAAGAAGCCCAAGCTGGGAGGCCGCACTGTGGCGGATCGGGCAAACCCGGTGACATCGCGGGACCGTATCGCCGGGGCCGGCTTCGTGTTGTTCGTCGTGAGCGTACAAGTTCGCTGGATGGGTAATGCCATTATTCTGCTCAGCGCCGGCATGGTCATCGCCTATCTGGTTTGGGTTTGCAGCCCCCTGGAAGAACGACCCCGCTGCAGTGCTCCCGATGTGTCTGCTCGCGATTGCCGTGCAGTGCCTGCATTTCGGCGAAGAATACCTGACCGGCTTCCAGCGGCAGTTCCCGAAGCTGATGGGAGATGGTGAATGGAGCGATGCGCGTTTTGTAGCGTTTAATATGGCCTGGCTCGCGGCGTTCGTACTGGCAGCGCTGGAGGTGTACCGGCGAGTGGCGCTCGCTTACCTGGTGGTTCTTTTCCTCGCGCTGGCCGGAGGGGTCGGCAACGGAATTAGCCATCTACTCGTGAGCGCAATGCAGGGTAGCTATTTCCCCGGAGCGATTACCGCTCTGCCTGCTGGCAGGCACAGGATTGCTCACTAGGCTGTTTTGGAGCGGGACGAGCACGGCAAGCGCGTGAATGCTTACCGCCCGCCGGCCCTCACGAGCTCCACGCGCGCCGTAGCCACCGGAATCACGGCCTCGATCAACACCGGCGTCCGCGCCGCATTATTCGCCAGATACAACGCAAACTGCGCGTCCTTCATCTCCACGCCATTGTCGAAAACACGAATCACGATCTTCGACGCACGAAAATTTCCCGCCGGCACGCTGACATCTTCCGAGACGCTCTCCTCCCGCGCCCGCACATCGTACAATTTGTGCCCGTCATATACGGGACTACGCACCTCCGGCGTCTTCGTCCAATCTACGCCGCGCAGATACTGCATCATCCCCAGCGGATCCCGCGTCCCCGCCAGCACCCGCGCCTCGGTAACATTTTCCGGCGCCACTTCGTTCCCCGTGGCCGTCATGCGTTGCACGGAATCCACTTTTTGCCCGCGCTCGTTCAAATGCATTTCATATTGCAAACTCGCCATCGAAGCCGCATCACTATAGGAATCAAACTGGTCGTCCAGCGCAAACACCATGCGCAGTGGATTCTCCGTATGCGCAAACGCCTGCAAATGCCACGCACTCTTGCCCAAAAAATCCCGTCGCTCGTTCACCTGCAGCCGCAGATTCGCCACATTATTCAATTTGGACACATTCGCGCTGAACTCCAGCACCTCGCCCGCGCGCACCGGCGATTCCCCATTCTTCCTGGCGTCCACCCCGGCAGAGGGCACGCTTCCGTGGGCACCGGCGGTTCCCGAACGGCCGCCCTCTGGCCAAGCGGAACTCTTCGGCCCCGCCAGCGGCCCGGATGCCAGCGCCGGCCGCCCAGCATCATGATTCCAGCGATACCAGTAGTACGCTCCCGCCGCGCACACCAGCAGCGCCAAAATCGCCATCACTCGAATCACTCGGAGGCCCATGCTTGTTCCCTGCCTGCGCTGTTTCCGCCGAACTAAATCCATCCGGCACGCTCTCAGCGTACCAAAACGCGAGCGGCACCGCCGGCTCCTTGCCGCTCATAGAATCAACGCTCATGCAATCATCGAACTCCGTTATTGGGGCGTCTCACGCACCGAGGCTGCGCCCATCTCCACGAGATTCAGCCACGCAAACTGCCGGCGCCCGCGCCGCGTATCCAACCATCGTGCTGGTTAACCCATCCAATGTCCCCTGGAACATGAAACGGCCCGCGAAAAAAACGCGCACCAATCATGAGCATCCTCGACTCTCACCTCGACACCGTTATTTCCCTGCCGTTCACCCCATGCTAGGCTATTCGTTTCATTGAGCGGCCCAACAGCGTGAATCTTCTCTCCCATCCAAAGACGGGCCTCGCGTTCCATTCGCAACTGCTGCTTTGCATAATTTTATTCGCCATTTCCCAAGTCCCCGCGGCCGCCAACCCGCAGCAAGTACGGCTACCCGGCGCCAAGGGCCAATTGGCAGAAATCTCCTCCAGCGGCCCGCAGCGCCGCCAGGGCGACCTGTACATCGCCGACGGCAACGTCGTCGTCCTCTACGGCGACGCCCGCCTCACCGCGGACCATATCGAATATAACGACGCGACCTCCGATGTTGTCGCCACTGGTCACGTCCACTACGATTTCGAAAATCAACATCTCGACGCCGACGACGCCCACTACAACGTCAGCTCCGGTCACGGCCTGTTCCACCATGTCCGCGGCACCATTAAAATCATCCGACAACCCAACCCCGCCGTCCTCGTTTCCGATAATCCCCTCTACTTCCAGGCCGAGGAAGCCGAGCGCCTCAGCGAAGACGTCTACGTCATCCGCAAAGCGTGGATCACCATCTGTGAACCCGAACACCCCAACTGGCAATTCTTCGCCGCGCACGCGCACATCAAACTCAACGACAAAATCGCCATGGTCAGCGCCAATTTTCGCCTTTTCCGCGTCCCGCTGCTCTGGCTCCCCTTCGCCACCGCTCCCGCAGCCTCCAAAATCCGGCAGACCGGATTTCTCATGCCCGATTTCGGCGACAGCTCCCTGAAGGGTTTTATCTTAGGCGACGCTTTCTACTGGGCTCCCACTTCCTGGATGGATGCCACGCTTGGGGGACAATATTTCAGCTTGCGCGGGGCCAGCGAACGCGGCCAGCTGCGCATCCTCCCGAACGGAAACACCTCCATCAGCTATACCTACTTCGGCGTGGACGATCGCGGCTTGATAAACTCACTCGGCGTTCGGCAACCCGAAGGCGGCGAAGACCAGCGCCTGGAAATTAAATCCTTGCTCCCGTGGGGCTGGCGCTTCGTCACCGACTACAACCAACTTTCGTCCCTGACCTTCCGCCTGGCCTTCTCCGACACCTTCGGCGAAGCCATCAACTCCGAAGTTCGCAGCGCCATATTTCTCACTAAAAATTACCGCGGTTTCAGTTTCAACATCGCCGGCGTCAACGACAAAAGTTTTCTCACTCTTCCTTCACTCATCCCTCCGCTAACCCCAGCCACCAGCGTCACTCTGCGGAATTTGCCCGAAGCCCGCTTCAGTTCCGTGGACCAATCGCCGTGGAAAAATCTCCCGTTCTATTTTTCGTTCGACTCTTTCGTCGGAGCCTCGCGCCGCTCCGATCAAATCATCGACACTCCTAAATTCGTCTCTCGCGCTGAGTTCACGCCGCGCGTTACCGTCCCCCTGCACTTCGGCCCCTGGTTCGATATCGCGGCGTCCGCCACCTTTCGTACCACGCGTTACGGCGCCAGCCTCGACAATTCCGGCGCCACCCCCGTGGTCGTCGATCAGTCCATCGTCCGCAACACCGGCGAATTTTCCATCGACCTGCGCCCGCCAACGCTGGAGCGCTATTTCGAACGCCCAAAAAAAAATCGGCGCTACAAACACACGATCGAGCCGTCCATCACCTACCGCTACGTCACAGGCGTAAACAATTTCGCCGACTTCATTCGCTTTGACAGCGATGCCACGCTGACCGACACGAGCGAAATTGAATACGGGTTTACGCAGCGGTTTTTCATGAAGAAAGGCAATGACCAGCCCGAGGAGGTAATCAGCTGGCGGATCGTGCAAAAGCACTATTTCGATCCCACCTTCGGCGGCGCCATCGTCGCGGGCGACAGAAACGTCTTCGAAGCCCTGAATTCCATCACACCCTTCGCCTTCGCGCTCGGACCCGTCCATTGGTCTCCCATCGTCAGCGACTTCAAAATCACTCCCGGCGGACCCTACGACTTCGAGCAAATCCTCGAATACGATCCCACGCTGCAAAAGCTCTCAACCATCGGCACCCTGCTAAAAGTAAGACCGTACGGCAACTTCTTCGCCACCATCGCCGACTTCCGCCTCGACGCCAGCAACATTCTCCAGCCGCTCTCCAATCAGATTCGTCTGCTCGCCGGGTACGGCGCGGAAAATCGCAAAGGTTTTAATTTCACCACTGGCATCAGCTACGACATCGAACACGACCAGCTGCAAAGTCAAATCGTCCAGCTCACCTACAACGGCGGCTGCTGCGGCCTAAGCGTCGAATACCGCCGTCTAGCCCTCGGCGAAATTCGCACAGAAAACCAGTTCCGCGTTTCCTTCATCATCGCCAACATCGGCAACTTCGGTAACCTCCGCCGCCAGGAAAAAGTCTTTTAGCCCTCCGTTTCTCCTGTAGTTCTACCGATTTCAACGGTCCCAATGCGCAGGCGCAACATCTACCTCACGCATACACCGCTGCCCGGCCAATTCCGAAAATAAATATCGCGTCCAATCCCCGGAACGTCTAAGCTCTCCTTGCCATGGACGTCCACGACCACGCCAAAGAACTCGCCGCGCAAAAAGCCCTCGAATTCATCAAGGAAGGCATGATTGTGGGCCTCGGCTCCGGCTCCACCTCCACGCACTTCATCAAACTTCTTGGCGAACGCGTACAAAAAGGCTTAAAAATTCGCGGCATTCCCTCCTCAAAAAGCGGCGAAGATCTCGCCAAATCCCTTTCCATCCCCATCATCGACTTTCATCAAACCAGCGAAATCGACGTCACCGTCGACGGCGCCGACGAAATCGCTCCGGGCCTAGCGCTCATCAAAGGCGGCGGCGGCGCGCTGCTACGCGAAAAAATTATCGCCAGCGCCTCGAAAAAATTCATCGTGGTCGCCGACTCCAGCAAAATCGTAGAGCATCTCGGGAAATTTCTCCTGCCCATCGAAGTCATCCCCATGGCGTCGCCGCTGGTAGCCGCCAAATTGCGCGCCCTAGGAATCCATCCCCAAGTCCGCCACGCCCCAACTGGCGCGGACTACATCACCGACGAAGGCAATCTGATCCTCGATTGCGACTGCGGCGTAATCCAGGATCCCGCAACCCTCGCCGCCGCCATCCGCGCCATCGTAGGCGTGGTGGAGCACGGCCTCTTCCTCAACATGGCCAGTCTCGCCATCGTCTCCAGCGACCGCGAAATCACCCTCCTGACCGCGTGATTTTTTTCGCAGCGCGTCCAATTCCCCGTTCCGTCCAACCGCGCTCGGCAACCTTTTATGGGACTTTATGGGACAATAGTTCTACCAGGGTATGGCTCATCTCCCTCAGCCGCGCTGCGCATCGTCCTTGCCTCTCGCCTCCTCGCGCCAACCGAGGCGTCCGGCATGAATGACGTCTCCCTCGCAGCGGCCTTTCTCGCAGGACTGGTCTCCTTTCTCTCCCCCTGCGTGCTCCCGCTCGTCCCTGGCTACATCTCCATGCTCTCCGGCATCGGCACTGAGCAACTTCGCAAGGGCGAGGCCCCCAGCTCCGGCCTATTCGCCTCTTCGCTCGCCTTCGTCGCGGGATTCTCCGTCGTTTTCATCTCCTTTGGCGCGTCCGCCAGCGCCGTCGGCGCCTTCCTCAGTCAACACCGCAACCTTCTGGCTCCAGTCGCTGGCGCGATGATTCTCCTTTTCGGCCTGCACCTCACCGGCGCGCTGATCAAAATCGCGCCGCGCGTCGGCGTGATCGCCGGCATTGTCCTCGTTGCGCTGGGCGTCGCCAGCCTGCTGCGTCACGTTCCGCTTTTTCTCAACCTCGGCCCCGTGCATTTTTTCTCGCTCAGCATCATCGGCTTCTTCGGACCCTTGCTCGCCCGCTGGCTCAATCGCGACGTCCACCTGCGCAACAAAGCCACGTGCCCCGGCACCTGGAGCGGCTTTCTGATGGGTTTCGCCTTCGCCTTCGGCTGGACCCCTTGCATCGGACCCATCCTCGCCACCGTGCTGGCCCTCGCCGCCGCCGACGCCACTGTCGCGCGCGGCATCTTGCTCCTGGCCGTTTACTCCGCGGGGCTCGCCGTGCCTTTCCTGCTTACTGCCCTGGGCATCAGCCAGTTCATGCGTTTCTACCAGAAATTCCGCAAGTATCTGCATGCCGTCGAAATTTTCAGCGGCGCGCTGCTGCTCTTCGTCGGCACGCTCGTTTTTGTCAACAAGTTGACCTGGCTTTCCGGCAAGCTCACCTTCTTGAATCGCTTTTCGCTCTGAGGAACAATGGATCGAGCACTTGCTCGTCGATTGCATTTACTGGGAAACGTTAAATGAAAAAAGTTATTGCCATCCTCGCTGTCGTAGTCGCCGTCATCGTCGGAACGTACTTCGCCGATAAAGCCACGCGTGTCGGCGCCAAGTCCAAATCCAGCCTGCAGCCCGACTCCGCCAACATCAATAAATTGGAGCCGGAGCTCACTCTCAAGGATCTCGACGGCAAGGATGTTTCGCTCGCGCAATACAAAGGGAAGGTTGTGCTCGTCAATTTCTGGGCTACCTGGTGCGGTCCCTGCCGCGAAGAAATTCCCTGGCTCATCGACATGCAACAAAAATACGGCCCGAAGGGTTTCACCGTGCTCGGCGTGGCCATGGACGAAGAAGGCAAGAGCGTTGTCGCCCCCTACGTGCAATCGGAAAAATTTGATGTCAACGGTACCCCTTCGCTCATGAGCTATCCCATTCTCCTGGGCAACGATGCCGCCGCCGATAAATTCGGCGGCCTCTTCGGCTATCCCACCAGCGTGCTCATCTCTCGCGACGGCAGACAAATCAAGCGCATCACCGGAATCATCAGCTACGATGAAATCTCTAAAGCCATCGAATCCCAGCTCTGATAGGCAGACCACGTGCTCGACGAAAAAGATTTTCAACGCAAAGCCGACGCCGCCTTCGAGGAGCTAAAAAAACGCATGCTCGCTGCCGGGGATGTTCACGGCTTCGATGTCGAAGGCGAAAGTGGAAAACTCGAAGTGCTTTTCGAGGAGCCCGAAGAGGCCAAATTCGTAATTTCTCCCAACACCCCCGTGCGCGAAATCTGGATCTCCGCGCTCTCCACCAGTTTCAAACTCGGCTGGTCGGAATCGCGAAACACTTTCGTGCTGGAAAAAACCGGCGAAGACCTGGTGCAAGTCATGAATCGCGTAATCTCCCAGCAAATCGGCACGCAGGTCATCTTATGAACATCCATCTCGCGGCGTCGAGTCGTGTACGGGCCCATCGATGAAATCGCGCGCCGCCACAATATTTGTCGTTGCCGCTGCCGCGTGCGCGCTGGCAGTCCGAACTTCGCCCGCGCAAGTGCCTAGCGGAAAGGAGGTCGTTTCTCCGACCGCCTACGCTTCCGCGAACCCTGCCGCCCGCAACATTCCGTTTCAAATTGCGGTGGTACTGAAAATTCGTCCGGGCTTCCACCTCAACGCGCGCGAAAAATCCGAAGACTACCTCATTGGCACGGACCTCAAGTTCGCTCTGCCCGCGGGATTCACCTCCGGCGAAGTGGTCTATCCCAAGGGCACGCTGCATACCTTTTCTTTTTCCAAGGATAAGCCGCTGAACGTTTATGAAGGCACGGCGATGTTATTGGTGCCGCTGACCGCTTCCACCGCGGCGCCACTCGGCGAGCAGCATATCGCGCTGAAAATCCGCTACCAGGCCTGCAGCGACGAAGTCTGCCTTCCGCCGGTTACGCTGCCGCTCGATGCCATCGTGAATGTGGCGGCCAGCGGCGCAAAGCCAGCGCATCCGGAAATTTTCACGCCCCGCTAATTTTCTCCTATGACCGCCAACCGTCCATCTTCTGGAAAATGGCTGATCGCAATCTCCGTGCTCGTGTTTCTCGCGATGGTCTCGGGATTTCTCGTTTGGCGCTCCCTGCACATCGATGACTTCACGCGCGCCTGGGTGGTGCGTTCACTATCCGAACGTTTTGACACCGAAGTCGAACTGGCCGACCTGCACGTAACGGCATTCCCTGAAATGAGCGTCCAGGGCCACAACCTGACCATTCATCACCGCGAACGCAGCGACATTCCCTTCCTCCATATCGACACATTTACGTTTCATCTCGGCGTGCTCGGTATCTTCCGCGTCCCGCACGAAATTCGCGGCGTCAGCGTGCAGAATATGAACATCACGATTCCGCCACACGTCGAGAATTCTTCGCCGGCAGCTCGCGCAGCGCAGAAAAATGCGGCTCCGGCACTTCCAGAGCGAAAACCGCTCCCGCCCATCGTGGTGGACGAAATCCTATGCGACAACGCGTCACTCGTGATTTTGCCGAAGGCTGCGGGCAAGCTCCCGCTGGAATGGGAAATTCACGCGCTGAACATCTACCATGCCGGTGCCAACCAATCGATGGCCTTTCGCGGCACGTTGACGAACGCAAAACCCAAAGGTGAAATTGCCACCAAGGGAGATTTTGGGCCGTGGAATCTCGACGACAAAGGCGCCACCCCGGTTTCCGGCTCGTACGAATTCACCGATGCGGATTTGGGCCCTTTTCCCGGAATTGCCGGCATCTTATCGTCGACGGGAAAATACAGTGGACAGCTCGACAAGCTGGAAGTATCCGGAGTGACGGATACACCCGATTTTTCCCTCGACCGCGTGGGGAAACCCGTGCCGCTGCACACGGAATATTCCGCGACGGTGGACGGACTGAACGGCGACACGTATTTGCATCCGGTGCGCGCCACGCTGATCAAATCTGTGATCGTTTCGGAAGGCAGCGTGGTGAAAGTGCCGGACCGCGGACACAATATCTCGCTGAATATTCACGCCCCGGATGCGCGGATCCAGGACATTCTGGCGCTCGCGCTGAAAGCGGAGACGCCGCTGCTCAACGGTCCGGCAAAAATCAACGCGAAATTGTTCCTGCCGCCGGGAAAGATTAAAGTGCTCGATAAAATGATCCTCGACGCGGACATCGCCGTCGATAATGCGCAGTGGAGCAGCCCGAAAATCCGCGAAGAACTGCAATCGTTAAGCCGGCACGGCGAAGGAAAACCCGGCGACGAGGAAGCGGGAAGCTCGCTCTCCAATTTGCATTGCAAATTTCATTTGGAAAAGGGCGTAATTCATTTTTCCAGTGTGACCTTTAGCGTTCCGGGAGCCGCCGTGGACCTCGCAGGGGATTATGGCGTGCAGGGCGGCGAGCTAAATTTCAAGGGCCAAGTGCGGCTGCAAGCGAAACTCTCGCAACTAGTGACCGGGGCAAAGTCCGATTTCCTGAAATTGCTCGATCCTTTTTTTAGCAAGAACGGCGCAGGCACGGAATTGCCGATCACCGTCACGGGCACGCGCGAAAATCCCACCTTTGGCGCTTCCATCTTTCACAAAACGTTTAAGAGGTCCAGCGGAGATAAAACTGGATCGTCAGCGCCCGGAAGAAATTAGCTGCATCGCGCGTGTGGCCAATTCGCTGTTCAGGTGGTCAGCCGATCCGAAGAGATCGGCGTCATTTGCCAAACTTGCAGTGAAACCATGTTGGGGAGAGCGGCTTCCGCAATGTCGACGGACAAAGATTTAGCGGGAATTTGATAAACGCGAATGGTACGGCAGGCATGACCATTCACGAATAGCTCCATCACGGAGCCGTCGATGAACAACGTGATAGTGATTTCCGTGAGGCCCGCGATCGGCAAAGCCGCGGCGGCGCCGTTCACGACGAGTTCGCTTCCCGCGTTGGCGGGATCGAAAGAAAGGCTGAGAAACTTCTGCTGCCCGTCCGTCAAATTCATGGAAAACGGAGTGGGCCGAACGCGCAGAGAAATTTCCGCGGCAAGATTCTCGATCCGCAATCCGCGCAGGGCTTTGAGACGTTGCGCCGAAGTTGTGATGGGAAGCGAAAATTCTTTGCCGCGCAACTTAGCGATCTCCGGAGCAGGCCGCATGATCAGCCCGCCGTCGGAATCCATCGATAAAACGCGCGGCAGAGACATGCACCCCGCCCAGCCGGCTTTGCTGAACTCGGCTTCCGGGCGCGTTTCGGTAATCCAGCCCCACAGAATGCGGTCGCCATTCGCCGCAGTTTGCGTTTTTGGCGCGTAGTAGGCGCCGGAATCCAGCAAGCCGCTTTTTTGCGAGTGAAACTTCATTTCTTTGCGGTCCAGTTCGCCGCTTTCCCAATACACTTTGCGTTCCGTGGAATAAATCAGAACGTCTTTGTCCCCCAACGGAAAAAAATCCGGGCACTCCCACATTTCCCCGGAATCGACCACGTCCGGCGTGTCTTTGCCATTCCATTTGCCGGAAGCGAGCACGCCGGCGTTATCCCAGTGCTTCAGATCCCTCGAACGATACAGCAGAACACGCCCCCCCTGTTTGCGCAGTCCGGAACCCAGGCCCAAAAACCAGAAGGGCCCATCTTTCCAGACAAACGGATCGCGAAACCCGGCAATCAGAGGATCGGCCGGCGGCACAAGGACGGGCCGGACAAATTTCTTCAAGGTTCGCAGATCGGGGTCGATGGAAGTGGCCAGGCATACCACTTCGCGATAATTGTGTCCGGGGTTCCTGAGCGTGGCCAGCTCGGGAGTGGAGGAAGAGATGCCGGTGTAGAGAAATTTGGCGGTGCCGTGATCTTCGACGGCGCTGCCGCTGAAGCAGCCGTCCTGGTCGGCGCTGCCGGGCGTGGGGGCCAGCGCCACGGGCAGATGTTTCCAGTGGAGCATGTCCGGGCTGACGGCGTGCGCCCAGTGCATGTCGCCCCAGACGGCGGCATTCGGGTTGTACTGGAAGAACATATGATAGCTGTCTTGCCAATAGATGGGGCCGTTGGGGTCGTTCATCCAGTTGGCGGCGGGGAGCAGATGATATTGCGGGCGAAGCACATCGGCGGCCAGCGTGGCCGCGAGGTCGGGCGCGACGGATAGCGGATCGGCAGAAGAGAAAGCGCCGAGACGGGGAGCGATGGAAATGGCGGCGGCCGCGGTGAAAATGCCGGAGAGGAAATCGCGGCGCGAGGTGCCCCGGTGCGGAGTTCGTGACATCCAGTGGTTTTTCATGGCGGCCAATAGAGTGAATCGGATGGCCGGCCGATTGCAAGTGTGGAGACGCTAGACAGACATCACGAAGACTACGAGCGTTGGCGCAAATTACGGACGTGGATAGAAAAGCGTTCGCCGCAGACTGTGGCGGCTACGAAAGATCGCCGCCTACAAAAGATTCAGAGCGTCGCGGAGGCGATCGACTACGCGCTGCTGACCGAGCACTACCATAGTGTCGAAGAGCGGGGGCGCTACGGCTTGGCCGACGATCGCCACGCGCGTGGCGTTGATCAGCATACCGGCCTTCACGCCGCCGTCTTCAGCTACTTTGCGCGTGGCGTGATCGCAGGCGTCGTGATTCCATTCCGTCAGTGTGGCCAGGGAGTCGGCTAACTTTTCCAGCAGGGGGCGGGTTTTTTCGTCTTTCCAGAATTTAGCGATGGCGGCGGGATCGCGTGGAAAGTCGTCGGTAAAGAAGGCGCGGGACCACGTGGCGAAATCCGGCAACAATCGGACACGGCTTCGCAGCAGGTCCACCGTTTTTGCGAACCACGCGCGACCGTCTCCCGCAGCCCATTCTTCTTTCCACAAATTATGGCGATGCAATTCCGCCTGAACCTGCCGCAGCACATCTTCGATCGGCAGTTTTTGCAGGTATTGCGTGTTGAACCATTCCAGCTTGTCGCGATCGAAAACACCGTTGGTACGGCTCACACCCGAGAGCGAGAATTTTTCCAGCAGATCGGGGGTTCGCAGAAATTCTTCGTCGGCTCCGGGCGACCAGCCGAGCAGCGCCAGAAAATTGCGAAAGGCTTCCGGGAGAAAACCTTCGGTGCGATACATATTGACGTCGGTGGCACCGTGGCGTTTGGAGAGGCGCGATTTATCCGCACCGAGAATGAGTGGAACGTGCGCGAAGATCGGCGGCTCGGCGCCCAACGCAGCGTAAAGCAAAACCTGCTTGGGCGTATTGGAGATGTGGTCCGCGCCGCGAATGATGTGCGTGATGCGCATGTCGATGTCGTCGACCACCGCACCGAGCTGATACATGGACTGGCCGTGGTCTTCCTCACCTTTACCGGAGCGCAGCAAAACAAAATCTTCAATGTCGTCGTTGGAAAATTCGCGATCGCCGAAAACAGCGTCCTGAATTTTGGTGGTGCCGCCGAGAGGGACTTTGAAGCGCACCGCGGGTTTCGCGCCGGGCGTCGAGGGTTTCCCGTCGCGACAGGAGCAGCGCGTGATGCGGCGGACTTGCGAGCCTTGCGCGGCCTGGCCGGCTTCCGGCGCATGGTCGCCACCGGCATATTTTTCCGCGGGGCAATAGCACAGGAAGGCGCTGCCGTTCGCCAAAAGTTTCAACGCGGCTTCGCGATAAAGCGCGGTGCGCTGCGATTGGTAAAACGGTCCTTCGTCCCAATCGATGCCCAGCCAGGTGAGCGCGGAGATGATGCCTTCAACGAGTTCAGGCTTGTTGCGCTCGGCGTCAGTGTCCTCAATGCGCAGGATCATTTTGCCGCGATAGTTGGAAGCTTTGCCTCGAGCGTAAAGCCAGTTGAACAGCGCGGTGCGCGCTCCGCCCACGTGCAGGTAGCCGGTGGGCGATGGCGCAAAACGTACGCGGACTTCCGTTTCGGGCTGATTTGTAATGGTCTCGCTCATCTCAGTGGCGCAATTTCGCTGCAGCGTAATCAATTAGTTTAGCGAAAGCCGCGCGGGTCGTCCAACGGCGATAAATTAAGGTCGGTCGATCAACTCGCGGTGAGGCGACACATTAACGAAGAGAAATCTATCGAGCCGCGCACTCAGTTGGTGACGGAAATCGCGATGGTGATCAAAGATGGCGCGGTACTCTCTTCCATGGCCTTTCCAACCACCACGCTGGCAGACGCATTGCCGTTGTTCCAGACCGTGCCATCGCGCGATTCCTTCGTCGGAGCACCTAATTTCTTTCTGAGTGCCGCGGCAACTTCCGATTTGTCTGTCCCCGCTACCGTGTAGACGAGAGAGACTAAGTGCTGGTCCGTGAACCGCGCGGTAATTCCCTGGAGGCAGTCCGCGGCGTACCGCTTCTTCAGGGTGCACCCCGGACCGGCATGGGCGGTCAAGCCAAAGATGGAAACATCGGCCCACTGATAACAAGCCGCGCGGGTCTGCTGCGGAGTGTCACATTCCGCTTTGGGATGCTGAGAGACGAAGGTTTCAACGCTTTCCCCCAGCCTATCTCCTTGCAGCTCGAATCCGTCTGAGCTCGGAGGCTGGGACTGCGGCTTTGCCACCGGAGAGTCAGGAATCTGAGTGAGTAGGAGCGCAACGATTATGGACAAGAACATGAAATACCTCTCAGCGCATCCTACCGATTAGGCACACAGTTGACAATCGGAACTCCAAACGGTGCCTGGAACGGTTGCGGCAGGCAGAGTATGTTCCTGGTGAGGCGGAAGGCGGCGGGATGAAGGTGATTATTTTTGGCGCGACGGGAATGGTGGGGCAGGGCGTGTTGCGGGAGTGTCTACGCGATGCGGAGGTGGAGCGCGTTTTGCTGATTGGGCGAAACGCGACGGGAGCGCAGGACAGGAAGATTACTGAGATTGTGCACCCGGAGCTGACGGATTTTTCTGGGATTGAAGAACAGCTTGCTGGTTACGATGCCTGCTTTTTTTGTTTGGGGGTTTCCTCCGCGGGAATGAACGAGGCCGATTACCGCCGCGTAACTTACGACATCACGTTGGCGGCGGCTGGGGCTCTCGTGCGAGTAAGTCCGGGAATGACATTTATTTATGTTTCAGGATCGGGAACAGATAGTTCGGGGAAGGGGCGAGTGATGTGGGCGCGGGTAAAGGGCGGAAAGGAAAATGCGTTGCTGGCGCTGCCGTTCAGGGCGGCGTACATGTTCCGGCCGGGATACATTCAGCCGCTGCACGGGATCAAGTCCAAGACAAAACTGTACGCGGCCATATATGCCCTGGTGGGGCCACTTTATCCGCTGCTGAAAGCGCTTTTTCCGAAGTACGTGGTTACTACGGAGGAATTGGCGCGCGCGATGATCTCTATGGCGAAACATGGCGCGGCCAAGCGCGTGTTGGAGAACACGGACATTCCGGGGCTGAGCGAGACGCATCAAGGGAAGTGATTGCCATCCGCCCAAAAAAGCTCCCGCGTGTAGCCGGGGGCGAACACACCGCTCAGGCCATTTGTGCGAGGGGCGGGGGCACTCGATAAGCTTGCGAAACGCCGTCATTTATCGTGTGTGGAAACCGTTAACCCTCCGAGTGCTGTCTCTTTGGCTACCAGTACGGCGGTACGCTTGCCCGGGGAAAATTTCATCCTCCATAATTGCACGTACCTGGTCGTGTGTTACCGCGGGCGTGACGGCCGCAATTTCTTCGTGCGCCATCTTTCGGGCACATCCGTCGTAACGCGTAAGTGTCGCTGGGCGCGATTTCGCGCTCGGTGCCGTTCGTGGTTTGAGCGTGGAGCCGATCGCAACCTTGCTACCCTACAGTATTATCGCGATGGCCTTTCTGGCGGCAACCGGGCTGGTGGCCGTTTTCTTCGCCTACATTCACAGCATCAAGCGGCAGGATTACCTGCTGCTGTGGACCGTGGCGTGGGCGCTCCTGGCGCTGCACCATACGGGACCAGCGCTGGCGACGTGGATCCCCTCGAGCGCACTGGAAGGGGCGCTGAGCCGCACGGTGTATGGCTGGGCCGCGATATTTTTCTTTCTCGGCGCGCAACGCTACGCATGCCGCAAGTTGTGGGTGCTGCCCGCGGCGATTACCGCTGTGGTCTTGCTCCTGTGGGCGCTGGCTAACGGCAGCAACTTAATCACCCTGGTTCCGGTGGTGATTCCCTCGGCGGCAATCTTTGTGGGCGTGGCGGTGATTTTCTGGCGTGAAAACCGGCGGCAGGAAACGCTGGCGGACCGCCTGCTCGCGATTTCGTTCGTGGCCTGGGCGGCGTTGCGCGTGGCACTGTTCTATTTTTTCAGCGATGCCTCGGGAGAAGTAATCGGCAGCCTGCGCGCCGTGAGCGCGGTGCCGTCGGCGTTCGTGGCCATGCTGATGGTCATGGCGCTGTATGAGGAAGAGAAGCGGCGCATCGAGCGCAACATGCTGGCGCTCTCGAATTTGAATCTGGCGACCTCCAGTTTTGTCGGCGGAGAAATTCAACGCATGCTTTCGCAGGCGCTGGACCGTGTGCTGGGAGTGGTGCGGCTGCCGGCGGGAGCGCTTTTTTTGCATCACGGCGATCCGCAGGGGCCGACGTCCGTGGTGGCGGTGGGCTTGAGCGACGATTTCTGCCGCGCGGCGCAGACGGAGGGTCTCGACGATTATTTGGTGGGACTAGTGGCGCGGCTCGGCGGCCTGCTGGGATTTCGCGATTTACGCGATGCTGGTTTGAACGCGCTCGAAAAAGAGGAGGCCATCCGCCGCTTTCGTGAATTGATGCTGGCGCAGGGCATGCGCAGCGTAGTGGCCATCAGTCTGCAAGCCAAAGAGCAGGCTTTTGGCGTGTTGCTGCTGGGCACGCCCGATTCGCGGCGATTTACCCCCGCGGAGTTGCGGCTGCTGCTGGCGTTGGGACACCAGATCGGCATGGCCGTGGAAAACAGTTATTTGATCCAGCAGACTTCGCGGCGCTCGGAAGAGTTGCACGTCTTGAACGAAATTGGGCGGGCGCTCAGCTCCACGCTGAACAAGGAAGATTTGCTGCGTAAAATCTGGGAAGAGTTGCGGCGGCTTTTCGACGTGGAGAATTTCTATATCGCGGAATTTGATTCCGAGAGCGACGAAATTGTATTCGATTTGGAAATGATTGGCGGCGAGCGCATGGCCAAGCGCAGCCGCGCGGCGGGAAACTTCCTTACCGAGTACATCATCCGCACACGGCAGCCGGTGCTGATTCGCGAAAATTACGTGGCGGAAGTGCGCAAGCTGGGGATCGAGCCGATTCGTGAAAGAGGCTGCTTCTGCGGTGTGCCGCTGGTGGCCTACGACCGCGTGATCGGCGCCCTGGCGGTGTTTTCCGATCACGAGCGCACGTTTGACGAAGGACACCTGGAGTTGCTGCGCGTGCTGGCCAGCGAGGCGAGTATCGCGATTGAAAATGCGCGATTGTTCCACGAAGAGCGCACCAAGGCGCGACATCTGACGCTGCTGAATACCATTTCCAAGAACGCTATCGCCACACTGAATCCGGATGAGATGCTGGCGAAAATCACCGGGCAACTGGAAGAAGGGCTTACCTACGATCACCTGGGGATTGGCGTGCTGGAATATGCGACGCGCGAAATTGTGATTCAGTCCGAAGCAGGGCAACGGCGCGGGGCGCTGGGCAAGCGTATTTCCCTAGATTCCGGCTTGATCGGGCACGTGGCCCGCAATGGGCAAATGGCGATGTATCGGTCGACCGCGCCCGGGGACGCCGCGCTGCAGCCGCTGCTGGCGGATTCCCTGGCGGCGATCGCGTTGCCGGTTTTCTACGGCGAGCAGTTGCACGGGATTTTATATTTCGAATCCTCCGTACACATGGATTTTTCCGAGGAAGAACTCCTGCTGCTGCGGACTTTGGCGGATTTGATTGCCGGCGCGCTGCACAATTCGCTGTCGTTCCAGAAGGCGCAGGAGCAGGCCATTACCGACGGTTTGACTGGCGTAAAGACGCATCGTTTCTTTATGGAAGCGCTGTCCGCGGAATGGAAACGCTCGACGCGTGCGGCGCGCGCGTTCGCGCTGGTGCTCATGGATTTGGATCGCTTCAAATTTGTGAACGATTTTTACGGCCATTTGGAAGGAGATTTGGTTTTGCAGCGCGTGGGCCAGATTCTGGAGACGAATTGCCGCAGGTCGGATGTAGTGGCGCGGTACGGCGGCGACGAATTCGTGATTCTGATGCCGGAAACCACGATGGAGCACGCGCGGCAACTGGCGACCAAATTGAAGGGCTGGGTCTCTTCCGATCCTTTGCTGCGCGAGAAAAATATCAGCGCCAGCTTCGGTATTGCGTGCTATCCGCTGCATGGCTCGTCGCCGCAGGAATTGATCCAGGTCGCGGATGCCTCGATGTATTTGTCGAAGCATCAGGGCGGAAATGCCGTTTCCACGGCGGACCATTTCGATCCCAACGAAGCTAAGAAGTGGAAGCGCGATGTTCTGGAAGCCTACCTGGGCGTGACGCTGAAGCGGCTGTTTTCCACGGGGCCGGACGCGTTTGAAGAAATTTATCAACGCCTCAAACAATTCACGGAATCTCTAGCGGCTACGGAAAGCACGAATGGCACGCCCTCGCCGACGCCGTTTGGCAACCAGGGATTGCCGCAGGCGGTTCTGGACACGGTGACCTCGCTGGCGTTTGCCATTGATGCCAAGGATCACTATACGCAGGGGCACTCGCAGAAAGTTTCCGCCTACGCCGCGCTGATCGCCGAGGGCTTGGCGATGAGCGACGCCGAGGTGGAGGAAATTCGCCTGGGCGCGATTTTGCACGATATCGGCAAGGTGGGAATTCCCGAGACGATTTTGAACAAGAGCGGCCCGCTGAACCCCGAAGAGTGGGAGATTATGAAGTCGCACGTGATTTTTGGCGCGAAGATTCTGGATCCGCTGACACCGCTAGCGGCGGTGCGGCAGATGGTTTTACATCATCATGAATTTTTTGATGGCTCGGGTTATCCGGAGGCGCTGTCAGGGGATAAAATTCCTCTGGGGGCGCGAGTTATTGCGGTAGCCGATGCGTACGACACCATCACCAGCGATCGAACGTACAAAAAAGGGCGGCCTGCGACGGATGCGCTGGCGGAATTGGAACGCTGTGCGAATGCGCAGTTCGACGGCGCCATAGTGGAACTGTTTGTGCGAACGATGCGACAGTTGCCGAATCCGATTATCGAAGTGGCAGCGACAGTGGGACCGCGAAGTTGAATGGAAGCGGGCGGCGTCAAGATTTTATAGTCTGGCGGCGAATTGACGAACTTCCCCGATGTTTCGGTAAAATAAATTCAAAAGTGTAGGACGCCGTCGCGGAATTATTGTTGCTGCTGTTGTTGCTGCTGTTGTTGCTGCTGTTGTTGCTGCTGTTGTTGCTGCTGTTGTTGCTGCTGTTGTTGCTGCTGTTGTTGCTGCTGTTGTTGCTGCTGTTGTTGCTGCTGTTG
>Ga0182018_10000353_pt1 | contig 60543 bp, 55 predicted proteins | sample 812P2MmetaG_FD_120490 | JGI IMG/M metagenome (GOLD analysis project Ga0182018, IMG submission 120490) | Permafrost microbial communities from Stordalen Mire, Sweden - 812P2M metaG | ecosystem: Environmental > Terrestrial > Soil > Wetlands > Permafrost | place: Sweden: Stordalen | collected... | reverse complement strand
TTGTCGACGGTGCGCCCCAATTGTCGACGGTGCGCAATTGTCGACGGTGCGCCCCAATTGTCGACGGTGCGCAATTGTCGACGGTGCGCCCCAATTGTCGACGGTGCGATACGGTCAACGGCGCGATACAGTCGGCGCCACGTCTATCGCAGTCCGGCAAGCGGCGCCAGGGGCTCGGCGATCGACTGGAAGCGGACCACCATGGCGGCGGGTTGTTCCTTCAACGATGCCACCGGCATGAAGCCTGCTTCCATCAGGTTCTCCGCATCTTTTTCCGTCATCAGTACTTCGGCGCACGGTTTGGCCACCGGCTCTCCGTCTTCCCGGTACACGTGCATGGGAAGCCCGTCGACCCGGCGTTCCACGCGGCTCAGCTCCCAGCCATGCCGTATATACGCTTTGCCGAGAAGGTAGCCGCAAAGGAAAGCCGGATTGCCCCATAAATAAGAGCCATGTTCGCTCTTTGGCATTTCCTCGAACGGGAAGCTCTCGATCGCTTCAGTTTCCTTGCCGTAAGGGAGACGCAACAGGAAACGCGGCAGGGCCAAGCCGATCCACGGAGCGTCGGCGGAATGCCGGAGCTCGCTCCAGGCTTTATCGATGCCGTCGCGGGGGAGTTGCGCCTCGGCGATAAACGGAGCTCCCACAGAGCTTCCTAAAGCGCCTAGGCGGTGGAGTACCTGGGCATCCAACTCGGTCTGCGCGAAGGTATAGTTTCCGGCAATCAGCGCCCATTGACCCTTTCGCCGCAGTTCCTTTTGGACGGCGTTCATTTCCGAAACCAGCTCCGGCAAGGTAATGTCCAAAAGATACACCTCGAGGCCGGAGTCTGTGTCGAGCCCGTGAATCAGCATGAATAACGCCCGCCAGGCGGATTCGATGGCTTGCATCCGGGGATGGTGCAGGATGCCCTGCATCAGGTCTGTGGCGAGCGCTTCGCGCTGCGCCTGGCGTTGCTGCTTCGAGGGATCGGGACGGGGTTCCAGGTGGCCTTTGGTGACTCGTTTTATGAATCCCGCCAGATCCTGAGCGTCATCCAATTTCACCGGGGCGGCCGGCTCCGGATCCTGCTCGTCCAACAACTGATCCAGCAGCGAGCCCGAGCCTGGTGCGCGAGCCGATATCGCCGCCGGAGGCGGCGGCAACGCCGGCAGGTGGCGATCCAGGTCCTGGAAGACGGGCAACCGGTAAATCCGGTCGGGGTGAAAATCGTCCAGTTCGCGGAAAGACAGGTGCAGTCCGTGAAGGTCGAGGCTGACCTTCAGGGAAGCCAGAACATCGTCGAAATTATCGCGATCGAGGCGCAGGGGCGTGAACGGACGGGCCACGTTTTCGCGCCACGAGCGGCCGCTGAAATCGCCTGCCAGAAGGATGCGGAAGGGCCTTTGGGGGTCGAGCTCTACGGGACTGGCTTCTTCCCGTTCGCCAATGTGGACTTCACTGTAACTGGATCCGGCAACGCGCGACATTGATCCCACTCCTCCTATCTGAGCGCCTTCTATCGAACCACGTCCCGGGAGAAATGGCAAGGGATGGCGGCCGAGGCGGCACTGCCGGTCTTCCACAGGAGAAGGATTTCGAGCGAATAGTACGCGAATTGGAAACAAGAGTTGTCTCACCCAAACAAAAGTGATATGTTGATGCCCTGGGATAGATTGCCCTCCCGGAAGCTCCAAGGCGCGCGGGGGATCTGCTCCTTAAAAGGACTTCGACATGGCGGAAAGTTTACAACACAAACTAGACCGAGTTCGTTCGCCGCGAGTCCACATCACCTACGATGTGGAAACTGGCGGCGCAATCGAGAAAAAGGAACTGCCCTTCGTGATGGGCGTGTTCGGCGATTTCACCGGCCAACCGGAAGAACCGCTGCCGCGCCTGAAGGACCGCAAGTTCGTAGAGGTCAACCCGGATAATTTCGATTCCGTGCTGGCCGCGATGAAACCACACCTGGCGTTTTCGGTAGAGAACAAGATCAGCGACGATCAGGACGCTGGCCAGGTACGTGTCAACCTGAAATTTCGAAGCATGGATGATTTCGAGCCGACCCAGGTTGCCAAACAGATCAAGCCCCTCAACGACCTGTTGGAATTGAGAACCAAGCTTTCGGATCTGCGCGGCACCCTCCAAGGCAACGACAAGCTGGACGATCTGCTGCAGGCTGCCCTGCGCGACTCCGCCCAGCTGGATCGTTTAAAGAGTGAGATCGCCGAAACCAAGGCCCCCGCCGAACAGGGAGGAACTCATGAGTAAGGAAGTCAAGAAGGCCGCCGCGGCCACCGCGGGCGCATCGGAGACGCAGTCCGTATCGCTCCTCGACCAGATTGTTGAAGAAGGACGCCTGGCTCGCGATCCCGAAGCGAAAGAGCGCGGCAAGGACCTGGTTAAGGAATTCGTGGCCCAGTTCCTCGAAGGGAACATGGGGCTGTCACGCGATTCCGAGGCCATGATCAATTCCCGCATCGCGCAGATCGATCACCTGATTTCACTGCAGCTGAACGAGGTGCTGCACCACCCGCAGTTCCAAAGGCTGGAATCCAGCTGGCGCGGGTTGAAGTATCTGCTGGCCCATTCGGAAACCGGCGAGAACATGAAGATCAAGGTGCTCAACTGTTCGAAGAAGGACCTGCTGCGCGACCTGCAGCGCGCCTCGGAATTCGACCAGAGCGCCATGTTCAAGAAGGTGTACGAAGAGGAATTCGGCATCTTCGGCGGCCATCCTTTCGGAGCCTTGATCGGCGATTACGAATTCGGTAAAGGCCCCGAGGACATGGAACTGTTGGAGAAGGTATCGCAGGTGGCATCGGCCGCGCACGCGCCGTTCATCACCGCAGCCGATAAAACCATGTTCAATCTCGACAGCTACAGCGAACTCGGCTCGCCGCGCGATATGGCGAAGGTCTTCGACACCACCGAGTACGCCAAGTGGAAGAGCTTTCGCGCTTCCGAGGATTCGCGCTACCTGGCCTTGACCCTACCGCACATCCTCATGAGGGATCCGTACGGGAAGGCCACCCGCCCCGTGGATGAATTCGATTACGAAGAGAACGTCGACGGCACCGACCATAACAAGTATCTGTGGGGCAACGCAGCCTGGGCGCTGGGTGCTCGCATCTCCGAGTCGTTTGCCAAGTACAACTGGTGCGCCACCATTCGCGGTGTGGAAGGCGGCGGCAAGGTCGAAGGTTTGACCGTGCACAACTTCCAGACCGACGATGGCGATGTCGCCATGAAGTGCCCGACCGAAGTGCAAATCACCGACCGGCGCGAAAAGGAGCTGGCGGACTTGGGCTTCGTACCGCTGGTGCACTGCAAGAACACCGATTACGCGGCGTTCTTCAGCGTGCAGACGGCGCAAAAAGCGAAGAAGTACGACACCGATTCCGCCACCGCCAATGCGCGCCTGGCGACCAATCTGAGTTATATCCTCGCCATTTCCCGGTTCGCCCACTATTTGAAGGCCATGATGCGCGACAAGATCGGCAGCTTCATGACCCGCAACGAATGCGAATCGTTCCTGAATCGCTGGATCATGGGATACGTGATCGATTCCAGTGCTCCCGCGGAGGCCAAGGCCAGCCACCCGCTTTCGGAAGCGCGTGTGGACGTGGTGGAAGTGCCGGGCAAGCCGGGCGCCTACCGCGCGGTAGCTTTCCTCAAACCGCACTTCCAACTGGACGAGTTGAGCGTCTCGATGCGCCTGGTTGCGGAACTGCCGCCGCCCGCCGGAGGATAGTACCGTCCCGAAGTCAAAGGAGCCGATGGGCGCAACTCGCGCTATGCGGGTTGCGTCCATTGGATGAGTGTATGGGAAGCAGCGCCTTCTGGTGCGCACTGCAACCTGCTGTACAAATCTATGCACCAGTCATTGTAAGGAGGAGATCGAATGGCGTGTGACAATTTTCTCTGGTTTCCGGAGGCTGCCACTGGTGGCCTGCTCAAATCAGGTTCTGACAAGCCGAAAGGCGAGTCAACCGACAAGTGGTTTAACCCCATGAACGCACTGGAATTGCAGTCCATCAGCTTCGGCGTTTCGCAGGCGGAAACGACGGGTTCGGGCTCGACTGGTTCGGCAGCGGGCAAAGCGAAATTCGAAGAGTTCACGGTTGAGAAGTTCGTCGACCTGGCGAGCGTTCCGCTCTACGTGGCATGCTGCGCCGGGGCTCACTATCCCAGCGTGATGCTCGCCATCCGCAAGGCCGGCGGCAGCAATCTGATATACGTGCAGTATGTTTTCCGCCGCGTATTCGTGACTGGCATTAACTGGAGCGGCGGCGGCGGTGAGGAAGCTCCCAAGGAAACCATCAAGTTCAAGTACGGCGCCATGGGAATCCAGTACGTGAAGCAGTTGCCTACAGGCGCAGGCGATAAACCGATTACGGCGTTTTGGAGCGCGGTAAACAACAAGCCGACCTTGGATGTGACAGGCTTGGGTGGAGCGCCACCGTTCATACCCGTGACACAGAGCTAACAGGCGCATGCGGCGACCCCACGGGACATGCCGGCGGCCTGAGGTCAGTTTATTTGCGAATTGTAAAAGGATGAGAGGAGTTCTCAATGGCAGCTGATAATTTTCTATGGTTTCCAACCCCCGCGACCGGTGGTTTGTTGACAGGCAAAGCGGCCCAGCCGGAAGGGGAATCGACCGACGACTGGTTTTCCAAGAAGAAGGCGGTGGAACTCGCGACTTTCGGTTTCGGCGTCGCACAGGCAGACACGTCCGGATCGGGAACGAGCGGCGCCAGCGCCGGCAAAGCTAAGTTTGAAGAGTTCACGATCGAGAAGGACGTGGATCAGGCGAGCGCGCCGCTGTTCCAGGCTTGTACGGCGGGTGCGCACTATCCCAGCATCGTGCTGATTGTTCGCAAGCCTGGCGGCAACAACCTTTTGTATGTGCAGTTTGTTTTCCGCCAGGTCTTTGTGACGGGTGTCAACTGGAGCGGCGGCGGCGGTGAAGAAAACCCGAAAGAATCCATCAAATTCAAGTTTGGTGCGATGGGTATTCAGTACGTCCAACAGTTGTCCACCGGCGGTGAAGGAACCAAGATGCAGGGTGCTTGGAGTACTGTCACCAACCAGCCTACATTGGATGTAACGGGACTGCCGGCGGCGCCGGAGTATCTCAACGGCGCCCAGTCGTAACGATTTGGAAGGGCGCAGGGCCTCCTGACGCCCTTCTCTATTCTTTCAGCTTTCAGCGAACTGAGACGGCAGCCGTATCCCGGTTGCCGTCTCGGCGCATTCTTTTTCCTGCGGAGCGCTTCATAAGGGAAGTCTATGGTTGGCGACAATTTCATGTGGGTCGAATCTTTTGTGGACTCGAAGTATGGCCCTATCAATATCGTGGGCGAGACCACCGATGAGTTCTTTGGTACCATGAACGCCTGCGAGGTCCAATCGTTTTCCTACACGATGGGGGAGAAAGACGATAAAGATGAGGATTCCCCCCAGGGCGACGGCGACGGCAGCGGCGCCCCCAAACCGGGAACAAACAAGGGGGTTTCCTCGGGAATCAAGGTGAGGAGTGGCTCTTTCCAAAGGGGCAAGAGTGGCGGGTCGTCCAGTGGAGGCTCCGTAGGAGGCTCCAAAGGCAAGGCAAGTCTCGGCAGCGTGACCATCAACAAGTTCTTGGACAGCGCCAGCACGAATTTGGCCAAGTGTTGTGCCGCAGGAATTGTCATCCCCACGCTCAATTTGTCGGTCCGTAAGTCGGGTGGAGACCGTCTGATCTATCTGCAATACTGCTTCCGGGCGAACCAGGTGAAGAGTACGGCATGGTCCGGGGGGAGCGGCGATGCACGCCCGACTGAGGCGCTTACCATCGAATTCAAGGCGGTGGGCATGCGATACTACCGGCAGACTGCCGGCGGCAGCCTCATCAATGACTTAGTATCCAGCGACCCGGATAGGGCTAATGCCGACGTCAAGGACAGGATGTTCGACTTTAAGTGGAACGTTACAGAGGGGGAGGGCCAGGAGGATCTCACGATTAACGGTGAGGAAATTACCGATGAAGAGGCCTTCCTGGATCCGTTCGCGGACTGGCTAGACGACTAACAATTCTTATGAGCGCCCAGGAACTTCTTCATGCCGGTAAAATACAGGAAGCCATTCAGGTTCTGAGCAACGAACTGCGCGACCGTCCCGGCGATAACCAGCGGCGAACGTTTCTATTCGAGCTTCTGTGTTTCGCCGGCGACTTTAACCGCGCGGAAAAGCACCTGAGTCTGCTCTCCGACAGCAATGCCGACGCCGCCATCGGCGGGCTGATGTACCGATCCGCGCTCAGTGCGGAGCGCAAACGGCAGGCTTTCTTCGAAGCCAAACAATATCAGGATGCGCCCGCTCCCTCCAAATTTCGGCCGGGCACCGTAAACGGAGAGAAATTCCGTTCCATTGAGGATATCGACCCGCGCATCGGCCCCCGTCTGGAGGTTTTTATCGCCGGCGAGTACGTTTGGCTTCCTTTCGCGCACATCGGTTCGGTCACCTCGGAACCACCTCGCTTTCTGCGCGATCTGTTGTGGGGGTCGGCTACCGTGACGGCGGGTCCGGCGATGGAAGGCAAGGAATTCGGCGAGGTGTTGATGCCCATTCTGTATCCTTTTTCCGCCGCTCACCCGCGGGACGAAGTGAGGCTGGGCCGCGAGACGGACTGGATTCTGGCCAAAGAAGATCCTCTTGAGATCCCGTACGGCCAAAAGCTTTTCGTGCTTGACGAGGAACGATCCATAGCCATTCTCGAAATCCGGTCGCTGCAATTTGACGATTCCATCCCGCAGTCATGATTATGAGTAAGGACCGGTATGCCCCTTCGCGACGATCTGCTCGACCCCATTCCCGGTGAGAATCCCAGTGGCGCGAATCTGCGCTACGATCCGGTTACCGACAAGATTAAAGAAGCCCGGCGGGAAGATGTCGATGCCCCCCAGGGCGAGTGGAAAACCGCCCTCAAAACGGCCGACTACCCGAACGTGATCAAAATGGCCAGCGAAGCGCTGGCGAAACGCGGCAAGGATCTGCAGATTGCGGTCTGGCTGGTGGATGCTCACATCCGCAAGGAAGGCTTTTCCGTTTTAGCCCCCGCTTTCCAGCTTCTTTACGACATGCTGGAGCAGTACTGGGACACTCTGTATCCCGAGATCGACGAAGACGGCGATATGGAAGTTCGCGCCGCTCCGCTGAATTGGCTGGGCAAAGCGACCAAACTCCCCGAGAAGGGGAACGAGTCGCTGGGTTATCTGCCGATCATCTCCGGCAAGTTGAGTTGGACTAAATATCAGGAGTCCCGAAAGGTCGGCTACGACACCGACACGGATAAAGCGGAGGCCCGCCAGCTGGCGGCCAAAGAGGGGAAAATCACCGCGGAGGAGTTCGATGCGGCGTCCGACGCCACCTCCATACCTGCCTTACGGGAAACTTATAAGCAGCTCAACGATGGAAAGGCCGCACTGGAGGCTCTGTCCGGGCTGTGCGATTCCAAATTCGGCGATTTCTCCCCCAACTTCGTTCAGACCCGCGAGGCAATCGAAGAAATCGCGCAAACCGTGAGAATCATTCTCAGCCGCAGGCCCGGCGGACTCGAGGAAGACGCCCCGCCTCAGTTGGACGACGATTTCTCGATGAGCCTCAGCGCCGACACCGAGACTTCGGCCGCGGCTGCCGAAGAATCGGCCGACCTGGCCGGTTCCGCGGGAGATGACTCCGGCGGCGATATTCCCCGGCAGCTGGCTACCATTTGCCGCAATATGCGCTCGCGTGACGAGGAAGATCCTGCGCCATACATGATTCTGCGGGCCTTCGCTTGGGGGAAGCTCATGTTTAAGGCTCCCATGCTGGACCGATCCTCCATCGAAGCGCCGGAGAGCGGACTGCGGGTGAAGCTGAAGCGGCTGGCCGCGGATTCGGAATGGGACAAGGTACTTGAGCTTACCGAAGCGACCATGTTGAGGCCGTGCGGACGCTGTTGGATCGATCTGCAGCGCTACGCCGTGAACGCCATCGAGCAGAAAGGCTACTCCGGAATCGCCAGGGTAGTGAATATGCAACTCCGCATATTCCTGGAGGCCCTGCCCGACATCCTGGACATTACCTTCCCGGACGACACACCGACAACCAATCAGGAAACCAGGGACTGGCTCGACAACTTCGTTATGCTCCGGCGATTTACGGCCGACGCGCCGCCGGCCGATGCGAGCAGCGAGTCGAGCGATACCTCGAGCGACACATCGAGCGATTTTTCGTTCGACATGCCCTCCACGGACGATACTGCGTCGTTAGATACCACCTCGTCCGATACCGCTTTTGAGATGCCCGCCGAGATACCGGAGACCGCGGCCGAACCGGAGCCTTTTACCGTGGAGGAGAATCCTCCCATTCTCGAGGCCGAACAGCCGCCGCCCACCGACACATCTGACGAATTCGCCATGGCGCTGGCCGCTGTCCGCGACGGCCGCACCGCCGAAGGTCTCGGCATGATCACCAGTATTCTGGCGACCGAGCGCTGCGGGCGGCAGCGTTTCCGCCGCCGCACCCAACTCGCGCATCTGCTCATGGCTGCCGGTAAAGGCAAAGTGGCGCAACCGCTGTTGGACGAATTGGCCAATGAAATTGAAGCGCGGCGTCTGGAAGAGTGGGAGCCTTCCGAGGCGATCGCTTATCCGTTGGAACTCCTGATGCATTGCCTGACATCGGCGGATGACGAAAAAAGAACCCAGTTGTACACGCGGATCTGCAGGCTGGATCCGGTGCGGGCGTTGAACGTCTCGGTGTGACATGGCGAACCCGAAACTTATCAAGAACGTTCAGCAAGGCCTTCTCGACAGGTTGGTCGACCTCGAGCCGGACAACCGCAACGAAGTTCCCATGAGCCGGGCGGAGTCCGTGCGCCAGCTTCGGCTAGCCGTCAAACGCGATTTGGAATGGCTTCTCAATAGCACCCGCATGCCCATTGAGGTTCCCGAATCGTGCGGTGAAATCGAGAACTCGGTGCTTTTTTACGGGCTTCCCGATATTTCCAGCGTTTCCATCCAGGATTCAGCTTCGCAACACGGGCTGCTACGCTCCCTCGAGAAGGCGATTGAATCGTTCGAACCGAGGCTTTCCCGTGCCCGCGTGACCGCCAGGGGAAAGTACCGCGCCACCAACCAGTCCGTTACCTTCCACGTGGAAGCGATTTTAATGATGGACCCTGTCCCGGAACGGTTCTCCTTCGACACGGTACTGGAACTTTCCAAGGGCGCGTACACCGTGAAGGAAGATTAGCTTCATGCCCCGAGTGATTTGCGGAGACATGCAATTCGGCCGGCCGCCCGGCGATCTGGCTCGCTTGGGCAGCGATTTAATAGGCCGCGATAACGAGAGAGCCTCAGGGGCCACCGAAGGCCATGAAGAACGCTTAGTTGGGGGACTCCCAGGTCTATGTTTCGGCCTCAGAGGGCGAGGACACTAGCGTGCGCGACGAACTGCTGTTTCATTATTCGCAGGAATTGACCTACCTGCGGTACCTGGGCGCTGAATTCGCGAACAAGTACCCCAAGGTGGCTGGCCGTCTTCTGCTGGAGGCCGGCAAGTGCGAAGACCCGCATGTCGAGCGTCTGCTGGAGGGTTTCGCATTTCTGGCGGCCCGCATCCATACCAAAATCGACGACGAGTTTCCGGAAGTCATCGAGTCGCTTCTCTCCGTCCTCTACCCATACTATTTACGTCCCATTCCTTCCGCTTCGGTAGTTCAGTTCCATCTCGACCCGGCACAGGGGAAGCTCATGACGGGGCTCAACGTCCCGCGCGGTTCGGTGCTGTACTCAGCCCCGGTGGCCGGTGCTCCGTGCAAATTCCAGACCATCTACGACACCACTTTGTGGCCCCTCGACATCAAGGCCGCCGACTGGCGGTCGGCCGACCGGCTCCAGCCGCCGGCGCCATCGAGCGGCGCCGCCGCCGTCATTCGCCTGGAGCTCCATTGTTTCCAGGACGTCAACTTTTCGAAATTGAATCTCAAAACTCTTCGCCTGTTCCTGCAGGGCGATGGGAGCGTGGTCAACGGCCTGTTGGAGCTGTTGTGCAATAACTGTGTGCAGATCATGGCCCGCGATCTGGCGGCGCCCCCCAAGAAGAGCGGGGTGTTTCCCCCGGGTTCGCTGCGCCATGTGGGCTTCAATATTGACGAAGGCCTATTCCAATTTCCACGGCGCGCTTTCTGGGGATATCGCCTCCTGGAAGAATACTTCGCTTTTCCCGAAAAGTTCTATTTCCTGGACATCTCCGGCTTTGAAAAGCTGGCCGCGGCGGGATTCGGCGACAAAATCGAACTGCTTTTCTTCCTGTCCGAATTCGAGCGGGCCGACCGCCGGCAATCGCTCGAATTGGGCGTCTCCAAAACCACCTTCCGGCTGGGCTGCGCCCCGGCGGTCAATCTCTTCCAACAGGTCGCCGAACCGATCCTGGTGGAGCAAAAGAAGTTCGAGTACCGCATCGTGTCGGATGCCCGCCGCGAGGAGGCGCTCGATATCTTTTCCGTCGACGAAGCGACCGGAGTCATGGGCGGTTCCAGCGAAACGGTGGAGTATCAACCGTTCTTTTCCCACCGCCATTCCGGTATCGAGGGTCCCACCCAAACCTTCTGGCACGCCACGCGCAAACCCTCCGGATGGCGCACGAACAAGGCTTCCGACGTCTACATCACGTTCGTCGACTTGTCGGGCGCCAAGAAGACACCCGATAAGGATTCCATCACCTTGCGGCTCACGTGCAGCAACGGCGAACTGCCCGCGCGGCTGCCCTTCGGCAGCGACACCGGCGACTTTCAATTGGGAGCCGGCGGACCGATCACCCGCATTGTGGCGCTCACCAAACCCACCGACGCGCTGCAACCGCCGGACGGAAAGGGACTTCTCTGGCGCCTGATCTCCAAGCTTTCGCTGAACTATCTTTCCCTGGTTTCCGAAGGCGGCGATGCGTTTCGCGAGATCCTACGTTTGCATAACTTCACCGGATCGCTGTCCGCCGACAAGCAGATTGAAGGCATCCTCAGTCTGCGCAGCGAACCGCATTTTGCCCGGCTGACGTCGAGCCAAGGCGTTAGTTTTGCCCGCGGCACCCGCGTGGAGATCGAACTGGACGAGGATCAGTTCGCCGGCGTCGGCGCCTATACCTTTTCCGCGGTAATGGATGTCTTCCTGGGGTTGTACACTTCAATGAACAGCTTCAGTCAATTAGTGGTGAGGACAAGACAACGAAGGAGAGTTCTGAAACAATGGCCGCCGCGAGCGGGACAGAAAATCCTGATGTAGCGCTGGGGAGTCCCAACGTAGCGCTGGAGATGGTGCGCCAATCGCTCTTTCGCGAGCCCTATTCGTTCGACTTTTTCCAGGCGATGCGTGTGCTGGGATGGCTGGAACCGGACAAGGTGCCCGTCGGACGCTATAACCATCCTCAAAATGAAGTGGTGCGCATCGGCGCGAACCCCATCCTGCATTTTCCACCCAGCGCCATCCATTCGCTGACGGAACGGCCCGGCGCCAGCCCGGAAATGATTGTCAATTTCATGGGTCTGATCGGCCCGCTGGGCGCGCTCCCGAATTACGTCACCGAGTTGATCGCTTCGCGCATTCGCGCGAAAGATCGGACCATGCTGGCGTTCTTGAATATCTTCAACCACCGCTTAACGTCGTTGTTTTACCAGGCGTGGGAGAAGAATCATTTCACGGTAGCTTATGAACGCGACCGTACCGATCCGATAACGAGCAGTCTCTTTTCCCTGGTTGGGTTCGGCACCAAGGGTATTCGCGGCCGCCAGCCGGTGGAAGATGAAGCATTCATCTACTACTCCGGGCTATTCGCTTTGATGCCGAAATCCGCCTTGGCGCTGGAATCCGTGGTGGGCGATTATTTCGACATTGCGGTGGAGCTGGAACCGTTCGTGGGAGTCTGGCGCCGCCTGGCGCCGCCGGATTTTTGCGAATTCGGCGGACCTGTCCCGGAATCCACCCAGCTGGGTTTCGGCGCCGTGGTGGGTGAAGAGGTCTGGGACCAGGGCTCGCGCATGCGGCTCAAATTGGGCCCGCTGACTTTCGCGCGCTATCGCGATTTCCTGCCCACCGGCAAGGAATGGCCCGCGTTAAAGGCCATGGTCCGCAGTTTTTGCGGGTACGACATAGAGTTTGAAGTGCAACTGATTTTGCGCCGCGAGGACGTCCCGTCTTTTGAATTGCGTTCGGCGGACGAAGGCGCTTTGTGCCTGGGGTGGCAAACTTGGTTCAAATCGGGCGGCGATTTCAACCGCGACCCGGGTGATACTATTCTTTTACTGGGAGACGCGTAACATGGCTACAAATCTACGTGCCGTAATCGGCAAACTGAACTCGACAACCCGCGGTGCGCTGGAAGGCGCGGCGGGCCTTTGCTTATCTCGAACCAACTATAACGTCGAGATTGAGCATTTCCTGATGAAACTGCTCGATGCCAGTGGTGCGGATTTCGCGTTCATCGCGAAGCATTTCGAAATTGACAAGTCCCGCCTTGCGGCGGAACTCAACCGGAGCATCGACAAACTCAAATCCGGCAGCGCGCGTAATCCGGCGATCAGCGAGTCGGTGCTGAAAATGTTGAAGGAAGGGTGGACCACCGGTTCGCTCGAGTTCAACGACGATGCGGTTCGAACCGGTTACTGCGTCCTCGCGCTGGTGAGCACCCCGGAGCTCGGCCGCGAAATCAACGAGGCCAGTAAGGAATTCCAGAAGATCAATGCCGACGCCCTGAAAAAGGACTTCGCCGCCATCGTTGCGCAATCCGAAGAGGAGACCCAGATCTCCACGGCGGATGCCGAGGCCGCGGCCGCAGGGCACAAGCCCAAAGCCGGCGGCAAAACGCCGAACCTCGATCAATACACCGTCAACCTCACCGAGAACGCCAAGAAAGGCAAGATCGACCCCGTATTGGGCCGCGATTTCGAGATCCGCCAGGTGGTGGACATCCTCACCCGCCGCCGCCAGAACAACCCGATTCTGGTGGGTGAAGCCGGCGTCGGCAAGACCGCGGTGGTCGAGGGCTTCGCCCTGCGCATCGCCTCGGGCGATGTGCCCGAGCCGTTGAAGAAGGTGCAACTCCACACTCTCGACCTGGCCCTGTTGCAGGCCGGCGCGGGCATCAAGGGCGAGTTCGAGAATCGTTTGAAGAGCCTGATCAACGAAGTGAAGTCGTCGCCCATACCGATTATTCTGTTCATCGACGAAGCTCACACCATGATCGGCGCCGGCGGCGCCGAAGGGCAGGGCGATGCGGCCAACCTCTTGAAGCCCGCTTTGGCGCGCGGCGAACTGCGCACCGTGGCCGCCACTACGTGGTCGGAATACAAGAAGTACTTCGAGAAGGACCCCGCATTGGCGCGCCGCTTCCAGCTGGTCAAAGTGGAAGAGCCCGGCGAGAAACAGTGCGAGCTGATGCTCCGCGGGCTCGTTCCGGTCCTCGAGAAGCATCATAACGTTCGCATCCTCGACGAAGGCCTGGCAGCGGCGGTGAAGTTGTCCAACCGTTATCTTCCCGACCGCCAGTTGCCCGACAAGGCCGTCAGCGTCCTCGACACCACCTGCGCGCGCCTGGCGCTGGGCCAAAACAGCGTTCCCCCGCCGATCGAAGACGCTCATCGCAGTCTCGACGATATCGCCGTGCAGACCCGCGTCCTGGATCGCGAAGTGGCGCTCGGCGCCGACCACAGCGAGCGCCTGAACGAACTCGCGGCGGAAAAGGCGACTATCGAAGCACGGCTGGCCAGCTTGGAAGCCCGTTACCAAAAGGAACTGGCGCTGGTCAACCAGATCCGCGAGATTCGCGGCAAATTGGAAGAGTCCCACGCCGCCGGGGGCGCCGCCTCCCCGGAAGTGGCGACGATGCGCGAGGAGTTGCACAAGCTCAATACCGACCTGGAGACCATGCAGGGAGAGACGCCGCTCATCCGCGTCTGCGTCGACCAGCACATCATCGGCGAAGTGGTCTCCGGCTGGACCGGCATCCCGGTCGGCAAAATGTTGAAAGACGAAGTGGGAATTGTGCTCAAGCTCGAAGAGCATATGCACAAGCGCGTGATCGGCCAGGAATATGCGATTTCGGCCATCGCCCAGCGCATCCGCACTTCGCGCGCCTTGCTGGACGATCCCAATAAGCCGGTGGGAACATTCCTGCTGGTCGGTCCCAGTGGTGTCGGTAAGACCGAGACGGCGCTGGCGCTCTCCGACCTTTTGTACGGCGGCGAGAAGAACGTCATCACCATTAATATGTCGGAATTCCAGGAAGCGCATACCGTTTCCACCCTGAAGGGCTCGCCTCCCGGATATGTCGGCTACGGAGAAGGCGGAGTCCTCACGGAAGCCGTCCGGCGGCGTCCCTACTCGGTAGTGCTGCTCGATGAAGTCGAGAAAGCCCACCCGGATGTGCTCGAACTCTTCTTCCAGGTTTTCGATAAAGGGAGCATGGAGGACGGCGAAGGCCGCAGCATCGACTTCAAGAACACCATTATCATTTTGACGTCCAATGCCGGCACCGCTACCATGGCGAAGCTCTGCGCCGATCCGGAGACCGCTCCTAGCCCGGAAGGGCTCGTCAAAGCGCTGAAGCCCGAGCTGGACAAGGTCTTCAAGCCGGCGTTTCTCGGCCGCCTGGTAATTACGCCTTTCTATCCCATTCAGGATGAGGCTATGAAGAAGATCATCGTCCTGAAATTGGGCAAGATTCAGCGCCGCTTGCAGGAGACTCATAAGCTGTCACTGACTTACGATCCTAAGCTGGTGGAAGAGGTGGCCAAGCGTTGCACCGAAGTGGAAAGCGGCGCCCGCAATGTGGATAACATTCTCACCAATACCCTGCTACCGGACATCTCCTGCAAGTTGCTGACGGCATTTGCCGAGGGAATCCGGCCAACATCCATTCATGTGAGCATCGGCGAGGACGGTTCGTTCGTTTACGATCAGGCGGCCGGCCACGCCGCCGCGGGCCACGGCGGCTAAGAGAAGCGCATCGCATTCTACAACCTGAAAGCGTGGGGGGAAAGGAGACTCTATGGCTGAAATTGACCAAGTAAAGTTTACCCAGGAAGGCCGGCTCATCAAAATCAAGACCACCCTGGAAGACAATAAGTTGCTTCTGGAGAAATTTGAAGGGGCTGAGACTCTTTCCCAGCCGTTCGAATTCCACGTCACGCTGTTGTCCAACGACCAGCAGCTCGATCTCAAGAGTCTCCTTCGCACCAACGTAACCGTATCGCTCACCCAAATTGACAACACCACACGCTACTTCAACGCGGTTGTCCACAGTATCATGCACGGCCAGGAAGGCTCCGATGAAGCCGGCCAAGGAGCCAAGGGACCCGACTCTCACGTGCTGACCGTCTATGAAGCCGTTCTGGTGCCGAAGGTTTGGTTTCTGTCGCTCAATTCCAACTGTAAGATCTTTCAAAACCTGTCCGTCCCGGAGATCGTATCGAAGGTCCTGGACGACGCTAAGATCTCGGATTATAAGTTCCAGACATTCGGCACTTATCCGAAGCGCGAGTATTGCGTGCAGTATCGCGAAAGCAGCCTCACATTTATCTCCAGGCTGTTGGAAGAGGAGGGGATATCTTACTACTTCTTGCACGAGGCAAGCAAGCACACGATGGTGTTCATGGATAATAACACCACTCGCGGCGCTGCCCCGCTGCCGAAGGGCCAGACGAGCATCAAGTATTCCTTTGAGAAGGAAGGCTATGTGAGCAAGGACGAGGAAGGCATATCGGGTCTCGAGCGCATCGAGACCTCCTTCCCCGGTAAGACCACACTTACCGACTATGACTTCACGAAACCTAACTTGAGCCTGCAAGGCAGCACGGGCTCGGACAACGAGGAGGTTTTCGATTATCCCGGAGAATACAGCGAAGTAGACGATGGGGCGCGGATTAGCCGCGTCCGGATGGAAGAGCGCGAATCTTTGCAACACGTAGTGAACGGAGTAAGTAAGGTGCGCAGCTTAGCACCCGGACACTCCTTCACATTAGATAAACATTACCGGAAAGATAATAATGGCGATTACTTTCTAACTTCGGTACATCATGAGTTTACCGAATCGACTTACCGGTCGGACAAGGGCATCGCGCAACAGGCCGGGAACACCTTCACGTGCATCCCCAAGAGCGTCCAATATCGCCCCCCGCGCGAATCGGAAAGGCCTACGGTGCAAGGGCTTCAGTCCGCGCTGGTGGTCGGGAAAGAAGGCGAAGAGATCTGGGTGGATCAGTACGGGCGCGTGAAAGTGCAGTTCTACTGGGATCGTGACGGCCAGAAGAACGAAAATAGCTCCTGCTGGTGTCGCGTGGCCCAGGTTTGGGCCGGAAAGAATTTTGGCTGGATGACCATTCCCCGCATCGGCCAGGAAGTGTTGGTCGATTTCCTGGAAGGCAATCCCGACCAGCCGATCATCGTCGGCCGCGTCTATAACGCCGATCAGATGCCGCCGTGGACGCTGCCTGACAATCAGACGCAGTCCGGCATCCTCACCCGCAGCAGCAAGGGCGGGAGTGGGGACAACGCGAACTACCTCCAGTTCGAGGACAAGACGGGCTCCGAGCAGATCAATGTCTGGGCGCAAAAGGACATGAATACGACGGTGGAGAACAACGACACGCAGCTGGTTCAAGTGGACCGGAAAATTGACGTGAAAGGAACTCACACCGAGACCATCGTCGGCAACACCAGCATCACCATCACCCAGGGGAATCATGCCACCGATGTCCAGACCGGCAACCAGACTATCGACGTCGACACTGGCAATCAGACCACTACCATCAAGACAGGGAATCAATCTACAACGTTGAACACGGGGAATCAGTCCACCCAACTCGACTTGGGTAATATCACCGTTAATTGCGACCTTGGCAGCATTTCGATTACGGCCATGCAATCGATTACTCTTACCGTGGGCGCCAGTAGCATTACTATCAGTCCCGCGAGTATAGAGATTGCCTCTACGATGATCACGATCTCAGGAGACGCCATGACGACAGTGGAGGGTGACGGCATGCTGACTCTAACCGGCGGCATCACCATGATCAATAGCTGATATGACAGTCAAAGAACTGAGCGAAACCGCCGGCCTGAGCGCCCCCGCGTGTGCACTCGTCAAGGACGAATCGACTCCGTCCGCCTATCTCGACGAATTGGAGAAACAGGAGTTGTACACGGACGCCGTCCGGTTCCTGGCGTTCAAGTTACCTCCCGATGCCGGTATCAAGTGGGCCATCGCCTGTATCAAGGAACTGCGCTCGCCCGAGAGTCAAAAGGAGAAGGATGAGGCTCTCGATGCGTCCAATGCATGGATAAAGACGCCGGGCGACCAGACACGATTTGCCGCCAAAGATGCGGGGGGAAAAGCGACCAAGGGCGAGTCGAAGCTTTTGGCGATGGCGGTCTTCATGAGCGGAGGCAGCCTGGCGCCCCCCGGGGCGCCGGAGACTCCACCGCCGAAATACGCCGCGCAGAAAATGATCGCCGGAAGCGTTCAGGTCACCGTGGTGAGCCACGAGCCTGCCAAGGCCAAGGAACGGTACAAACAGGCGCTGAAGATAGGAAAGGCGCTCGACGCCCCAGGCGCCTGAAGGCGACTGCAAAGTCGGGGACCACTCCTTCACGGCCGTGGCTCCATGGGCAGGATGTGGCGAACTATTGGAGCACCGCGCCCGCCGGTGGCTGGGCCTCCGCGGGAGAACCTTTGATTTCGATACCTCCCACCGCAATCCGAAGGCGAATCCGATGAGCCGGCGCCGGTGCTTCCAGCCTCAATCCGCTGCTCCACAAGCCATGATGAAAATCGCCGTCAAAATCGGAAGTGAGCGTGCCGAGTTGACTCTTGGCATCGATTGAGTATTTTCCGCCTTCCGGCAGAAGGACCACAAGATCGCCGGAGCGGCCAGCCGCCTCGATGTCCCCCAGCATGTTACTAATCAGCACGTCTCCGTCTTTATGGTGGATCACCAGGTTGGCATTCCGCGGCGCGCGAATCCGATACTCCAACATCACGTCGCCCTCCTCGCTGAATGGATGGCGCCACCGGCTGAAATGGCTCACCGATGTCGAGATATCGAGTTCGCTGTCGGAGCGGTGGTTGACCGTGACTTTCACGTTGTCGGTGAGCCTGGTGGCTCCCTGGTCGTGCGCACCGTAAAGCTCGTCCGGCGATTTCGTCAGCGTGATCTCCACTTCCGGCCGGTCCCAACCCTCCACCCATAGCTCGCCGAAGGAGTGATTCACCTGGATCGTACCGCCCGCCGGAAACGGCACTGTCTGGGTGGTGCTCTTGTGAATCAGCTGGTTGCTTGTGTCCGCGCCAAAACCCGGCGCCGCGATCGCCAGAAACGCCAGGAAGGGAACCGCCGCTTGTCTGTTGGTCATAAGATATCGTCCGCCTTTGCGCGTGCATCCTTCACCGTCGCCAGAAAACGCCGCGATAATTCGTGGATCTGCGCTTCTTTTCTCTTATAGAGCGCTTCCGCTGGAATGAGCTGCGCGCCGATGCCCAACGCGCTGGCGCCGGCCGAAATGAAATCCGCGGCGGTGTGCTGGGTGACCCCGCCGGAGGCGATCAGCGATATATCCGGCAGCGGCGCTTTTATGGTGCGGATGTAATGATGGCTTCCCACCGCATCGCACGGGAAGATCTTGACGAAATCGGAGCCGGCCTTCCACGCGGCAATCACTTCGCTCGGGGTGAGAGCTCCGGGGAAGACCACCACGCCCTTCCGCAACGCGAATTCCACCACCTCGGGCACGAATCCGGGGCTGGTAAGGAACCGGGCGCCCGCGTCCACGCATCGCTGGGCCGTTTCCACGTCCAACACCGTTCCGGCGCCGACGATCATCTCCGGCAGCTTTTTGCACAATCCCGCGATGACATCTACCGCGTGCAGTACCGTCATGGTGATCTCCGCGAGCGGTATCCCGCCGTGATACACCGCCTCGCCCGCAAACAGAGCGCAATCCTGGTCGGAGACCCGGACTGCCGGAATGATGCCGATTTCCTCGATACGGGCGCGCACTTCAGCTCTAGTCACTGTCCCTTAGGATAACCTGACGGGAGTGCTGCGGACACCGCTTGCTTGTGCGCGCGGCTCATTATTACAGAGCCGCGGCCGCGAGGGAGCAGTGCTTTGCGTCGTATTTGCGAACCACAAAGTGCCGGCCTTCATCGCCCGGAAATTGCAGGTATTGAGGTGTCCAACGGCTGGCGCGGCGATGCGGAAGCTGCCGCTGGGATCGCTCCGAACCGATATCGGCGCATATGCCGCGGCGCTTGCCGGCCGGATCGCGATGAGGCCCCTTCCATGCTATGGCCTCTCGCGGGAGTAGGACTTACGCCCCAAGTTGCGATGCTAAGGTCTCATAGTCCCGCACGTTGAATGTCACCAGCGCATCGGCGCGTCGCTCGGATCGCGCAGCTGAGGCCGCCACAGAGCCCGGAGCTCCGGCAGACGGCTTCGTGCTCCAGGGCGGCAGGCGTGCTCCAGGGCGGCAGGCGTGCTCCAGCGGGCTGCCGGGACTGCTCCTCGCGTAGAACCGTGGCTGGACCGCCGTGGGGCGACCTTGCGCGCCGGCATCCAGCAGGCCAACATTCCGGCGCCGACGAGGACTGCGATGGTTACCGCGTAGACTTTCGGGTCGCCGGCGGGCAACGTCGCGGCGCGCGAAGATTGTCGCGTTCCGCTCTTATATAATGAGCCGAAGGATGGTGTCACGCATGCGTATGGTGGCCTCTTGCAGCTTAGTGGTTTTGGCTGTTTTCGCGGTTCCCCCGATGGCCGCTTCGGCGACGGCGGTGAAAGCTCGGCTGCCGGTGCTTTTCGAGCGAAATGGCGGCGAGTTTCCGCTGCTGGCTCGGGGTCAGGGCTACGCTCTGCTGTTGGGGCGCGGCGAACTGCAATTGCGGCAGCCGGGCGCGGGAACGGCTACGATCCGGTTCACGGGCGGCTCACAGGGGTCGGCGCCGGAGCCTCTGGCTCCATCGAACACTCTGGTCAACGATTACACTGGCGGCCGTGCGAATTGGCGCGCCGGCGCTCCGACTTGGGAGCAGGCGCAGTACCGCAATCTCTATCCGGGGATCGATCTGCTGTTCTACGGCAACGGCGGGCAGATCGAATATGACGCGCGGGTGAGCCCAGGCGGCGATCCGCGGCGCATCGTTTTCACTTGCGAAGGGCTCGTGCCGCGGCTGGAGGCTTCCGGCGATCTCTCGTTGCCTCTGGGGAAGGGTTCGGTCACCTGGCACAAGCCGGTGGCGTATCAGACCGTCGGCGGCCGCCGGGTGGCAGTGGAAGCCGCGTTCACGGTGAAGGGGCGGCGCGTGGGCTTCAGAGTGCGCGGATGGGACCGGCGGTATCCGCTGGTAATCGATCCGACTTTGAGCTTTTCGACTTTTCTGGGCGGAAGCGGATCGGATTTCCTGCGGGGGGTCGCGGTGGATTCGAGCGGTAATGTGTATGTCACGGGCTGCACCAGTTCGGGAGATTTGCCGGTGACGGCTGCGAGCTTCCAGTCGGCTTATAAAGGGGGTTCGCAATTCGGCGGGCCGGCGGATGCTTTCGTAGCTAAGTTGAATCCGACTGCCACGGCGATCACTTATATTACATACCTGGGCGGCACGGGGGTCGACTCGGGGTGGGCCATCGCCGCGGATAGTTCGGGCAATGCGTACGTCACGGGATTCACGGATTCCACCGATTTTCCGGTCACGAGCGGCGCGTATCAGACCACTTTCGGTGGGGACCAGGGAGTATTCAATTCGCAAACGGGAGACGCATTCGTCACGAAATTCGGTCCTACCGGGAAGCTGGTCTGGTCGACCTATTTGGGAGGGCGGAACGACGAGATCGGCAGCGCGATTGCAGTGGACTCGTCGGGCAACGTAGTGGTGGTGGGCGCGACGCAATCCGCCAACTTCCCGGTTACCGCCGGCGCGTTTCAAACGACGTTCGGCGGCGGCGACCAGCCTCAGACGATTTCCGAACAGGGATATGTCACCATCAATTTTGGGGATGCTTTTGTATCGAAGCTCAACCCGACCGGCACAAGCCTGCTGGCTTCGACGTTTCTGGGAGGAAGCGGAGACGACATGGCGGACGCAGTGACGATCGACAGCCAGGGGAATTTCTGGGTGGGAGGATCGACGGCGTCGGGTAATTTTCCAACCAGCGCCAACGCTTTGCAACGCACTTATGGGGGCGAAAGCAGCCAGGAGTTACAGGCGATTATCCAGCTGGGAGACGGATTTGTCGCCGAATTCAGCTCCGATCTTACTAAGTTGATGTATTCGACTTATCTGGGCGGCTCGAACGACGACGGGGTCACGGGTGTGGCGGTGGACATCGCGGGCGAAGTCTATGTGTGCGGCTTTACGCAATCGAGCAACTTTCCCGTGAAGGGCGCTTCGGCGGGCACTTACCATGGGCCTGCTACACCGCCGAATCAGAATCCATACTTGCTGGGTGACGCTTTTGTTGCCAAGCTTACACCCGCAACGGGCCTGATTTTTTCGGAATATATCGGCGGCCAGTTGGACGATGCGGCGGGCGGGCTGATACTGGACGGTCAAGGTAACGTGGTGATCACGGGCCTGACGAACTCGAGCGATTTTCCGACGACCTCGGGCGTCTTTCAGGGCAAGTATGGAGGAGTGGGGGCGGCGTCTCCAAATATAACGAACTGGGCGACGGATCTGGGCGACGGATTTTTGACCCAGGTAAACGGCTCGACAGGGGCGATTCTCTATTCGACATTTATTGGCGGTTCGAGCTTCGATAGTCTGTTCGGTATCGCGGTGAATCCTGGCACGGGTCTGGTATATCTGGTTGGGACATCATATTCAGCGAATTTTCCGACCACCGCGGGAGTCATTCAACCGGCGCCCAATACGAAAGTTGCCGGCACTTCGGACTCCGTGATTATGGCGTTCACTTTCCCGGCTGGGCAGACCGGACCTCCGGCGCCGACCATCGCGGGCGCGGCGAACGCGGCCAGCTATGGCACCGGGACGTATTCGCCGGGCGAAATCATCACCATTTTCGGCACGAATATGGGACCGGCCACGTTGATGACGGCGCAGATTGCGAGCAATGGGAAGCTGGCCACGCAGTTGGGGAACGCCGAGGTGCTGTTCGACGGGCAGGCCGCGCCTTTGGTGTACGTGTCGGCCACGCAATCGGCAGCCGTGATTCCGTATGAAGTGGCCGGCAAGGCGTCCACGCAAATGACGGTGAGCTACAATTCGGTGGTCTCGGCGGCGACCGCGTTGTCCATCGGGCCGGCGAAGCCCGGGCTTTTTTCGCTCAACGAGCAAGGTACCGGCCCAGGAGCGATTTACAATCAGAACTCGACTCTGAATTCCTCCACGAATCCCGAGTCGCCCGGCAACTATATCGCGCTCTACGGTACGGGCGAAGGCCTGTTAAATCCCGCGGGCAGCACCGGAACGTTGGCTCCCACCGCACCCCCGTTCCCCACGTTCGCCGGCTCGATTTCAGTCACTATCGGCAGTGTGCCGGTTCCGGCTTCGGGGATCGCGTATGCCGGCCCGGTGCCGGGATTCGTGGAAGGCGAATTTCAGATGAATATCCAGATACCGGCAACGGTAGCGGCGGGGAATCAGGCGGTCGTGGTGACGATTGCCGGGGTGTCGAGCCCGAATAATCTGACGGTAGCGGTGAAATAGGCTCGCTCCGCTCGCCTGGGCAAGCTGATGAAGCTTACCCCACATTACTTAAAGCCGACGGTGCGGGCGGAGACGGAGATCGCGAAGGATAGGACGCGGTCGAGGCCGGCGGCAGCGGCGGTAGTGACGGAGATCTCCGGCAATTCCGCCAGCAGCACCAGGTTCAACGGAAAGCCACGCGGATGGGCCGGCATGGGAGGGATGTTGGCGAGCGCGTAGGCCGGGATTTGGAAGCTTCGCGAGGCGGCGTTCGCGAGGCAGGCACAGAGGCCGAGGGCTCCGCTGCGCGAGTCGTCGTTCATCGCCACGATCAGCACATAGCGGCTTTTGCCGGAAGATTGCCAGGTGACGTTGGCGCCCTGAGATCGGTCGATTTCGGTGAGTTGCTCGCGATTTTGCCAGACGAGGGGCGGCGCCACGCGGACGCTGGTCCGGAAAGCGCCGACGCCGGAGCCGCCGGGCGCGGTGATCCGGTAATCGCCGGGTGTGAGGAAGATCGGCAGGTCTTTGGCGCCCGGGACCGGAGGACGACCGCCAATTACGCCCCAGTAAACGCTTCGAGGCTCGGTGGGTGGCAGCAACTGTGGCGCGCCCGCCCCTTGCACGGTCACGCTCGGCCCAGCTTCGAGAGGCTTTCCCTGCATGGCTGCTAGCGCCGTCAGGGGCGAGGTGATGGAATGAAGTCCAGCAGTCCCGGTGTAGGTGGTGCAGGTTCCGGCGGGTGGAAAGAGGAACAGAGGGCTGACGGCGTTCGCATCGGTTTCGACGAAGCTCGCCATGCCGGCGTCGACGATGTAATTGTGGGTGTCCGTGGGGCCGAGAGCCATCTCCAGATCGGCATGCACCAGGATGGCGGTGGCCACGCGAGCCGTCCGGTTGGGGAGCCAGGCCGCGCGGTCCAGGCAGGGCTTGCCGTCGCGGTTGACGGCCATGGTGACCGCGTTGCTGTACGTGCCCGGCGCGCTGAGGACTTCCACCGGCACGTGGCAGCCTTCGGGCGTGTCGGCGGGCAGGGTGAAGGCGATGGTGTCTACGCCAGGGCGCTCCATCGTTGGGCCAAGCACGCGAACTGCTGCGGCGGGCCGGCCGGCGACGAGCACCTGCGGTCCGGCAGGGCGACGAGCGCGCGAGCCGAGGCCCGTGCCCGTCATGGTGACGGCTTCATCCGGTCTTGCGGGGCGATCTTCGGAATTGGGCACGCCTGTGGCGTTGGAGATTTCCCCAGGCCCCCATCCCTGTCGGTTACGGGAAAACGCTCCGAAGCTCGATTCGGCAATGGTCACTGGCCATTCCAGGCTGGCCTGACCGTTTTTGATTACCTGCAGCATGGCGGCGCCGAGCGGAGCATTCTCGGGCAGGCGGGCGGTGATTTCGTTTTCGCTCGCGGAGAGCGCAGCGGTCTCCACCGAGGTGTCACCGCGGCGGAGGCGGACGATGAGCTTGTCGAGCGGCGCGGGGCCGAGGCGCCAGCCGCGAATGCGGATCAGCGATCCGGGCGCCACTGCGCCGGAGGGCAATTGCGACGGCATGCGGCTAGCGAAATTGCTGATTCCGCCCTGGGCGATGGCGGGCGGAGCTTCGCCATCCTGCGCTATCGCCAGAATCACGCTGCAGGCGGCGGCGATTGCGACCAGGCGCGATCTCATTGGCCCACCCGCTGCAATTTGCCGCTGAGCGCGAAGGAGTCGGGCAGAACGATCAGGGGATGGAGGATGGCCTGGAAGCGTTGACTTTCGTTCTTCATGGCTCCGCCCCAGGCGACGCGGTTAGGGTTCGCGAGATCGATATGTTGGGCGGTGTTATCGAGGTAGGCGTGCCACACCAGGGTAGCGCAGTCGTAGGCGTCGGAAGTTTGCAGGCGGCCGCGAAGTTCGTCGACGATGGACGCGAATTCATCGGCATCACGCGGGTTGTCGGTGTCGGGATCCCAGAGCAGCCAGGCGCGGTAGATGTCGCCCAATTCAGCAGTGCGGAACGGCAGTCCGCGAGCCGCCGTGCGGCGCGCCCATTCGAGGATGCGGGCGCGATCGTGGCTGTCGAGTCCGCCCGCAAGCCGGAAAATATCGACCCGCTCGCCGTTACGCCACACCAAGCTCTCCTGGATGGGAACGACCGCCACGGGCCCGCGGGAGGTGGCGATGTCTTCGGTGACGGCTTCGAGCAACTGCGGATTGCCGTCGGCATCGGGCCCGATGTAGAGGGCGGCGTGGGTGTACACGGGTTGGTATAGCGCATCCTGCGGGGAATTGCGGTCGTGCGCGAGGATCACATCGCCGGTCTGCATGGCATCGTAGGGGGCGGGCGTTCGAGGCGCCGCGCCGGCGGCAATTTCGAGGCGGACCTTCGATTCACCGGCTGTGCCTCGAACGGTCAGCCGGTGCGGGCCGGGCGCCATGCGGAGGACGCGTTCGAAGTGCCCGGCGGCATCGGATTGGATCTGGGCGGCAACGGTTTCGCCATCCAGGATTTCGAGGCGCGCTGAGGGCGCCGCTTCGCCCGCGATGGCGACGTAGGGAGCGCGCGGATGTGCGCCATCGTGAGGCGAGTCAAGGCGCAGGGGCTGCGCGAAACCTATCGCGAAAGGACACAGAAAAAGGGAAATGACTGAAGGCCGCACGTGATGCGATTCTATCACTGGGTCGGCATGGCTTCAGTTCTCCGAAGGCCGCTCGACGCGATCGAGTTGTTTCTTCACGGTGGAGAAGAGGGTAGGCCCGAGATCGCCGGTTCCGGGCGGATGGCCGATGGCGCCGCGGGCTGAGGTGCAATTGAGATACGGAGATAGACAGCTGAAGAGGTACTTGCAAAAATTCCCGGAAACCGCTTGCTTGCGCGCGGCTCATTAATCCCGCGTTGAAACAGCAGCCCTTACTGAGCCGCGACCGCGAGGGAGCGGTGCCTTTCGCCCGATTCAGCCGAATATTGCAAGTACCTCTGAAGCATGTCCCATAGCTTTCGATTCTCGATGGCTGGGGACGCGGTGCGGCGGACCCCCTGGTCCGCTGCCGGCCCCCTGGCCGGCCTATTCCCATTGTGAGAGTCTCTTCTACACAGAAAAGCGGCACGAGGGCTGTCGCGCAGACCAGGGGGTCTGCCGCACCGCTTCTGCGGAATTCCAGTTCGGCGAAGAACTATGCGGCATATCGGCGTTCGCATCGCCCTATCAGGCGGCGATGGCGCGATCGTCGGTTGGCGATAAGGACGCCGCATTGGACGATCTGGCGAAGTCGGCCGAAGCACGCGAAGGACAGATCTTCTACATTTCCTACGATCCGGCGTTCGACAGCATTCGGAACGACGCGCGATTCGTGGCGTTGGAAAAGAAGGTGGGGTTGAAGTAAGCCACGGCGCAAAAATGAAATTTGGTGGCCACAGATGAACACCGATGAACACCGATTAAAACAAATTCTCTTCTTATCGGTGTTAATCCGCGGCACATAGTGCTTTGCCTCAGCGGCGATGTCGCCTGTAGAAATTTAGCGCAATCTGTGATTCCCGAGGAATTTAATGCCTCGGGAGAACCGTCTCCGTCGTAATACGTCTAAGAGAACAATGCGAAACCTGTTGCTCGACCTGCGTTATGCCTTCCGGAACCTGCGCAACGCCCGTGGGTTCGCCCTGGTGGCGGTCGCTACGCTGGCCATCGGGATCGGCGCGAATACCGCTATTTTCAGCATTATCGACACGATTTTGCTGCGCCCGCTGCCGTATGCCAATGCCGAACGGCTGGTGCGCCTGAACGAAACTGAGACGGCGCCGGGAAGATACCCCTTTGCCGGGCCGGATTTCGTCGATTGGAAAACCCAGAACCGCACATTTCAGGACATGACGCTGTTCACCTGGCCGAACGACATGAACCTGAATGCCGGCGGGCACCCGGAGCACATCATCGTGCTGCCTACCGAAGCGAATTTCTTTTCGCTGCTGGGCGTGAGGCCGATGATGGGACGGACTTGGGCCGAGGGCGAGGATCAGCCAGGCAAGGATGCTGTAGTAATTCTCAGCTATGCACTGTGGAACGGCCGGTTTGCCGGCGATCTGCAGGCGGTGGGCCGAACCGTGGAGCTGAATTCCAAGAAATACACCATCGTGGGCGTGATGCCTGAGAGCTTCCGCTTTCCGTTCAAGTCGCAGGCCTGGATTCCGCAGGATATGGATACCAAGGCTCTGGGGCAACGCGGAAATCATTGGGCCAACGCCATCGGGCGAATGAAACCCGGGTTGACGATCCAGGCGGCGCGGGCGGACCTGAAGGTGGTCGCGGCGCGGCTGGAAAAGCAGTACCCGGACTCGAACGATCACATCGGCGCGGTGGTCACTTCGCTGCGCGAAGACATGGTGGGCAACTCGCGCGCCTCGTTGTCCATGATGCTGGGGGCGGTGGGGCTGGTGCTGCTGATCGCGTGCGCGAATGTGGCCAACCTGCTGCTATCGCGGGCTATAGCGCGGCAGAAGGAAGTGGCGATTCGCAGCGCGCTGGGCGCCTCGCGGCTGCGTCTGCTGCGCCAATTGCTCACCGAAAGCCTGCTGCTCTCGTTGGCCGGAGGAACGTTGGGCCTGGCGCTGGCGTGGGGAATCGTGGAGCTGTTCTCGAAGGCGAAGAGCTACAGCCTGCCGCAGTTCAATGCAGTGGAAGTGAATCCGGCGGTGCTGGCTTTCACCTTCGCGCTGGCAATCGTCACCGGGGTGTTGTTCGGCGTGTTCCCGGCACTGCAAATGTCGCGCCCGGACCTGCATGAGGAGTTGAAGGGCGGCGCCGGCGCGTCGATCAGTCACGGGCGGCGGCGCCGATTCACCAGTAATGTGCTAGTGGTGGCGGAGATTGCGCTGTCGCTGGTGCTGCTGGTATCGGCAGGGCTGCTGCTCAAGGATTTCGCGCGCATGCGCGGCCTGGATATCGGGGTGAGGCGCCAAGGCGTGTGGACGGGGGCCGTACGGCTGCCCGACGAGGGATACAAGACCGACCGCCAACAGTACGATTTCGGGCAGGCGCTGCTGGAAAAGGCGCGGCGGATTGGCGGGGCGGACGCCGTGGCGCTGACCGACCATCTGCCGCTCGAAGGGGGCAGCAATTACTACGCCAAGCTGCGCGGCGACACCCGTCCCCGGAGCAATCAGCTGGTGGAGCTGCACGCCGTCACTGCCGATTATTTCCGCGCGCTGGGCATACCCCTGCTGCAGGGGCGGGGTTTCAACGATCAGGACATACAAACAACGCTCCAGTACAATTCGAAGCTCTACCCGATTTACGAGAGCGGGGGCAATCCGCCGGAGGAGTTACGGGACGGAATGATTTACCCTTGCGTGATCAATGAGAGCATGGCCAAATTCTTCTGGCCGAAAGAAAGTCCGCTGGGCAAGATGTTCTCGCAGGGCGGCGATCACGGTCCGTGGAGGCAAGTGGTGGGCGTGGTAGGAGATGTCCCGGAGTGGGGCTTGACGGAGAGGACGGTGCCGGAAGCGTATGACGCCTTCACGGGCCGGTCGCGGCAGTTCCTGGTAGTGCACACGATGACGCCGGCGTCGGCGGTGACGGCGCAAGCGCGGCGTGCCCTCGGTCAGGTTGACGCGACGCTGCCGCTGTACGATGTCCGCTCCATGGATGAAGTGGTGGCTGGGCAGGCGCAGGGGCAGCAATTCCTCAGCATGCTGGTGGGGTCGTTCGCGGGGCTGGCGGCGATATTGGCGGCCATCGGGATTTACGGCGTGCTGTCTTACCTGGTGACGCAGAGGACGCGCGAGATCGGCATACGCATGTCGCTGGGCGCCAGCCGGTTCCGCGTGCTCGGGGAACTGCTTCGGCAGGGAATGACGTTGGCGCTGGTGGGATTGGCTGTGGGCGCGGTCGGGGCGGCCGCTTCGGGGAAGATTCTGGCGAGCTTACTGCATGAGGTCAAGCCGGGAGATCCGCTGGTGTTCGCGGCGACCGCCGTGCTGCTGGCGGCAGTCGCGCTGATTGCCTGCTATGTGCCGGCGCGCCGTGCGGCCCGGCTCGATCCCATGAAGGCGCTGCGGTACGAGTAGGGCGCGTGAAGCAGCAGACATTACTTTGCAGAAAAACAGGCGCTATTCTGCAAAAAACAGACGATCCGCTGCAAAACACTTCGGTGCCCCTCCAGCCCTGTTCCGAACGAAAAGTTCCGGCCAGCACCCATGCCGCTGGAAGGTGGCAGATCCCGCCGAACATGGCTTTGGGGAACCCTTCGGACAAAGGTCCGACATGGCGCAAGGGGGCCTGCAAGGACGGTCGGCCTAGCCCGGCAGGCGGTAAGCTTCTAGTTTCAAGTGCTTGCATCGATCATAGAACATAAAAGATGTTATGTTGTACAGACTCCCGCTAGCCCCGCGTTACGATTGGGAGCTGGAGGTCGGATAATTAGGTGCCGCAAGGTTGCTACGTAGTGCTGCACATCGGAACGGGTCCCTCACATGCCGAGGTGAAAAGCGGTCCGCCACTCGTGGTCACGGGTACCAACCGTTTTCCGTTGAGCGAAGAAATTAGGATCGAACGACTTGATGAGCAGCTCGCCAAACGTATTCAGACAGCTTGCGAGCCTCCACATTACAAGATCGACAGTTTTCTGCACGACCGTCACCTGTACGCATTCCTCCGACGTGCTTCCGAAGCCGAAGCAACTAAATACGAAGGGATGGGGGAACTTCATTCGTTGATCGCTCTATCCCGCTTGGTTCGTCCAACTAGTGTTGGCGACCGCTACTCCGCTTTTATTTTGGACTCTGGCCTCGAAGATTCAGCCATCTATGCGATCCAGTATAAGGGTATAAGTCCTGATGTGTTCGTCAACAAGACACAACGAGATTGGCTTTCGGTTCAAGACGGGGAGGAGTTACGCAAGCTGATGCCGTGGTTGTCGAAGACCAAGCCGATGCACGACCGCGTCCGCCGTGCATATTGGAACCACGATTACGCAATGCGGACTGCCTACCTAGATATGCGATTACCCCTTGTTGTGTCGGGGCTCGAAGCGCTAATAAACGTTCGGAAAAATGACAACAAGTGGCAGTTCCAAGATCGCGTTCAACAACTCGGTAAACACTTCGGCATTGGTCTAACACACGATGATCTATCGAAGGCATACGATTTGCGATCAAAGATAGTTCACGCTGAGAGCTTTCTATATGGTTTGGGGGCTATACTGCCCGAGAACCAGCACAACAGCCTTTACGACAAACTGGAATGCCTTCTACGAATGACGGTCAGAACTTGCTTGCTGGATGAGAACAACTTTGGCAACTTCTTTCGTGATGATCACGACGTAGAAGCTCGCTGGCTGCTTGGGTCTAAACCGAAGAAGCCGAAGAAATAGCACGCATATGCTCTGGTCACCCGGCAAGCGCCCGGTAAAGGGTGGTCCGGTTGACTTTGAACAGGTCAGCCACGTAGTCACGGCTCGGCGGCTTTTTTTTCGCCAGTAGCTTGCGGGCCTGGTCGATCTGCTGCCGCGTGAGTTTCGGCTTGCGCCCGAATTTCACGCCTCGCTTTTGCGCGGCCTTCACACCGGCGCGGGTCCGCTCGCTGATAAGGCTGCGTTCGAGTTCCGCCAGAACACCGACCATCTGCCACATGGCGTGGCCTGTCGGTGTCTCGGTGTCGATTGCCTCGGTCAGCGAACGAAATTTCACGCCCCGGCGTTTCAGGTCGTCGAGCATGGTTATCAGGTCGCGCAAGCTGCGGCCTAGTCGGTCCAGCTTCCACACTATGAGCGTGTCGCCGTGTTCGAGTTTCTTCAGGCAACGGAGCAGGGCAGGGCGCTTGGTCGTCGCTCCTGATTGACCGTCGTCTTTGAAAATAGTTTTGCATCCGGCCTTCCTCAGCGCCGCGAGTTGCAATGCAGGGGTTTGGTCGTCGGTCGAGACGCGGGCGTAGCCGTATTTCATTGGCCCTCAGAGAGTTGATGGAGGTATTGCTTGCCTCGTTCCGTAATTCGACAGGCCAACGGGTCATCACCTGCCATTGGAGTGATGGGAACCGGCTCAACATACCTTTGCTTGAGGAGCCGATTGTATTGATCGCGCTGGTCCGGTTTCACAGGGAGGAAATCGGGCCAAGCAACTGCAACGTCGTGAAGAAAATTGTCGTCCTCGGTCATGCCTCCATTTTGCACTAGACATTTGCAACATGGCAAACCCTTTATTTACGCGCCTTCAGTGAATGATGCAGGACTTACCCTTTGCGACACGGCAAGGTCGCCCAGCTCCAGCAATCTGGGAGAGTCTGGCTCATTTGGCTGAAGAACCAACCGTGACTTTCGCGTACGACGGCTCGTGGAGTCCGACACGCTCCATTACCATGGTAATATTGGATATGGCGATTGCACGCTCGAAGGTCACCGCACAAGGGCAGATTTCAGTACCGGTGGACGTGCGGCGAAAGCTCGGCATCGGACCGGGCTCCGTTTTGGAATGGGATGAAGAGGGCACTAGCATCGTCATCCGCCGCGCAGGCCGCTTCGGTTCAGAGGATATCCATCGAACGCTGTTTGGAGTACAGCCACCGGAAACGCGAAGTGTCAATGAGTTGAAAGAGGGGCTCCGGCATTACGTACGAAGGCGCTATGCGCGCCATTGATACGAATGTGCTGGTTCGGCTGATCGCGCGGGACGACTCCCGGCAGGCCGCCGCTGCCGAGGCGTTCGTGGAGAAAGGCGCCTGGGTCTCGGTACTCGCATTAGCCGAAGCGACGTGGGTGCTGGCCACAGTCTATGAACTGAGTTCGAAGGACCTGGCCAAAATGATCGAGATGTTGCTTGACCATCGGGATTTGGTGCTACAGGATTCCGAAGCCGTTCAAGATGCCCTGAAACTCTTCAAAGCGAAACCAGCACTCGGTTTTTCCGACTGCCTGATGCTTCACGTGGCACAGAAAGCCGGGCATCTGCCGTTGGGCACATTCGATCGGAGTCTTGCCAAGGTTGACGGCGCCCAAGAGCTCTAGCGGAGGTGGCGTATGTGGCGCCTGCTCTAGATTTGACATCCGGTGCGGCCGCGTCCACTCGATCGCAAAAACGCCCAACCCGCCGCAGTGCCGGCGAGTAGAACGCGAGAGTGGCGCAGCGTCCAAAATCGCCGAAACAATCCAAGCGATGCGCCACCCCTTAACTGACCGATGCCCGGTTCGAGCTCAAACGGCGATGGCCGAGACTTGCAGGGTAATCTCTGCTTTGACGGTGTCGCCGCTGCGGCGAATCCCGGCGCGGAACTCACTGACTGCGCGCCAATTCCGCGCAGCCGCCAGCATCCGCATCCCCGCTCTAATTTGCAGGACAATTCTTGTAGTCTTGTAGGATTAGCGAGCGGTTACGCGCTATGAGCGGCTTGCTGTTGCTGCAGGGCCGCCATGCGTTCCTGCATTTGCCGGGTAAGGTGCGGCGTAATTCCGAGCATGCGCTCTATCAGCATCAATTGCCCGCGATGGTGCATCTCGTGCTCCTTGGGGGAGAGCAGCCCCTCCCAACGGGTTTTCGGAGCCTGATTCATCTGCGGCGGGAAGCTGACCGTTTCGGCGAGCACTTCGTCCGACAAACCTTCCACGAATTTGGCGTATTCCTCGCCGTTTTCGTGCAGCGCTTTCAGAATGTCGGCCTTGGTGTGGAGTTTCGCTTCCGCCGCGGCAAACCCGGCCATCACTTCGCCGAACATTCCGACCTTCAATTCGGTGTGCCGCTCGCCGTGCAGGCGGATCGGCCAGGCCGTGGAGACCGCGATATGCTTTAACGTTTCCGCTACGCTGCGAGTACCCTCGGCGGGACGAAAGTCGTACTTGTCTTCAGGAATCTCTTCGGCGATCTGAATTGTGTTCTTGCGGACCGTGCGAAAAGATTGGGCCAGGTTTTTGGCGTCGTATCCATGCATAATGGTTTCTCTCCTATTGAAGGCGATTCCGCCCACCTCATTATAGGAGGTCAGGCCGCTTCATTTGACGACAGAAGTGTTGCATCCTGTAAACAATGAAGGTTCTGATCGACACTTACCCGCTGTTGGTACGCAGCGCCGGTGTCAAGAACTACCTGTATCGCTGGGTTGCCGCTCTCCGGCGAGCGGCTCCCGCCGGCGCGATCGGGACCGTGCCGGCAACCGGAAATGGCGCGGAACTGAACCACGACGGATCGGTGGTGGGGGCGTTCGCCACGTACCGGAATCTGGCCGCTCTGGCGACTGCCAACCATACTGGCCTGCCGGTGCTCGACTGGCTGGCGGGCAAGGCGGACATTTTTCACGCCAGCAGCCTGGTTCGGAATCCGCCGCGAAGGCCGCTGCTGACCGCCACGCTGCACGATTTGACTACCTGGACGATGCCGGAACTGCATCTGGCGGCGAACCGGCGCGCCGATAGTCAGCTGGCGGACAACCTGCGCCGGGCGCACCGCATCATTGCCGTCTCGGAAGCGACGCGGCAAGACGCCATCCGGCTCCTGCACATTCCCCCCGAAAAGATGGTGACGATTCACTCCGGCGTGGCGGACGCGTTTTTCGACGTCCCCGCTGGCTCTGTCGCAGAGTTGCGCGCACGGTACCGCCTCGATCGTCCGTTTATTCTGTTTGTCGGCACCGTAGAGCCGCGCAAGAACCTCAACGGGCTGGTGAGCGCCTATCGCGCCCTGCCGGCGAGCCTGCTAGACGAATTCGAACTGGTGGTGGCCGGGCCGATGGGCTGGGCCGATGCCGAAACGGCGCAACTCGTGCGGTCGGTGCGGTATCTCGGATACGTGCCGGAACGCGACATCGCGGCGCTGACCGCCGCGGCCGCCGTATTCGCCTATCCGTCGCTGTACGAAGGGTTCGGATTTCCGGTGGCGCAGGCCATGGCGGCGGGCGTTCCGGTAATCACGTCGAATGTGTCGGCGCTGCCGGAAATCGCCGGGGATGCGGCGGAACTGGTGGATCCGCGCAGCCAGACCGAGCTACGGGAGGCTCTCAAACGCTTGTTACTCGATGCGGACCTGCGCGCGGCGATGTCCCGGCGGGGAAGGGTGCGGGCCGAGGATTTCCGATGGGAGGCATGCGCGGCGAAATCGTGGCGATTCTTTCAGGAGGTGGCGGGCGCTTAGATTTTGTGGCGCAGACTCTTAGTCTGCATTACTAACGGACAGAATCTTCGTGCGCCGCGATGATTTTCCGAAAAGCGTCCGATCTAGTGCCGGCGTGCCCAGTGCGCCAGCCACCCCTCAGCGGCCTCTGCCACCTCTGCCCGCTCCGGTTTTGAATTTTGTTCTTCTCGGCGTCTCAGCGTCTCTGCGGTGAAGATCCTCTTGCGGCTATGCCGCGTTGCGCCACATTATCCAAAGTCAACGTACCGGGAGTACCAAGGGAGAACCCGTATCCCTATCGGAGATCTTGAACGAGGATGTCGTTTACTGATTAACTCGATTACTATAAGGCAGCGGCGAGTGTGCGCCGATGAATTTCAAGGAAGAGGAATCGGATGAGTACAACGACTGAGCAAGGTACCCTGGCGCTACGCATGACGGAAGGGAAAATTCCGGTGTCGGAAGCGCTGCACTATGCCATGAGTCTGGCCGAGGCGCTCCGCAAGCTGCACGATACCGGGAAAGCCCATGGCGCGGTGGCTCCATCCGGTATCGTTCTGAGTGGAACGGCTGTGGAATTGATTCCTTCCTTGGGCCCGCTGGCTGCGGTGACGCCTTATACCGCGCCGGAAGTGTTGCAAGGGGAGACCGCCGATTCGCGCAGCGACATCTTCTCGTTCGGCGCTATTGTTTTCGAGATGTTGACGGGGCGCCGCGCCTTCGACGGCGAGAATCAGACTGAGCTGAAGCTGGCCCTGTGCAATGCCGCTCCGCCGCCGTCGGGCAGTCCCTCCGTCGACCGGCTGGTGACCGCCTGTGTGGCGAAGGCCCCGTCGGCGCGCTGGCAGCGCATGCAGAAGATCATCCTCGAACTCAAGCTCCTGACCGTGGCAGCGCGCCGGGCAGATACGCCGCCACCGGCTCGTGGCGCAGCGGAGTCGGCTTTACGCTCCGAAATCCAGCAGCTGGAAGCACGCCTTTCGGTGCGCCTGGCGAATTACGAAAAAAACATCGCAGTCATGCAGCAGACTGCCGCTGAGTCAGTGGAGAACTTTAAGGAGCACATCGCCGGTATTCATATGCAGCTGGCGGCTCTCCAGGATCGCCCCGTGCCGGCGCCGGTTGACGTCGAGGCTTTGACGCAACAGATTCACGGACGCCTGCAGGAAACCATCGCGGCCGTCACCCAGCAACTGCATGCGCAGGTGCAGGAGACGGTAGAGGCGGGGAACCGGCAGCATTCCGCGCAGGTGCAGGAAGCCTTGGGATCGACGAAGCAGGAACTGGCCGCGCAGGCCACCGAGACGGCCGCAGCCGTAAACCAGCGGATGGCGGCCGCCGAGCAGAATATGGAAGAGATCCGCAAACACTTTGCGACGTTGCAGTCGAATGTGGCCGGGGATCTTCACGATTTCGAAAAGACGCTGAAGGTACAGGGTGTCGCCATCGACTCGGCGCGCACGGCAATGGCGCAGACCGACGATCTGGTGGAGCGGGTAGTGGAAGCGCTCGAACTGCTGCAATCGAGCATGATCGATCAGCACGAAACTGCCGGTGTGAACTAGGCCAGGCGGGCACGCTGAAGACGGACCGCTTGCTCACTTCACGCGCGCGGCTCGGTAACGGCGCCTCCGCCGGCTTACTTGGGGGGCTTGACCGTCAAGCCCTGCTTCGCCAGGGGACTGTCGGGAAAACGCTTTCGCAGGTCCTTCAAAGTATTATTGGCGTCCTGCGAGCGGCCCAATCCCGCTAACGAGTCGGCCTTGTAGTAAAGGCTCTCGGGCGTCCGCCTGCTGTCGGGATAGTTCTGGAGCACGGTGTCGAACGCTTTTACGGCGTCTTCCCATTCCTCCTTGGAATAGTGAATGCTGCCGATGTAATACTGGGCGTCCGGCGCCTGCGGTGAGTCCCCGAACTTACTTACATAATCGCTGTACTCTTGTAGCGAGAGATCTAATTTGCCGCCGAGGCGGTCGCCTTCCGCATTGGCGAATAGATCGGTGGCGGAGATGGGCGGCTGCTGCGCCGCGGCGGGAGGTATTTCGGGGGGCTGCATGGACTTGACGATGGCCGTCAGGTCATTCATCTGGGTCGTGAGCCGGCTGACCACCGCGCTCAGATCGTTCACTGCCTGGCGAGTGGTGTTCTGCTGGTCGGAAATCGCCTGTAGCTGGGTTCCAGCGGCGGCGCTGGCGTCGAGGATTTTCGTCTGCTGGTCCTGCTGGTGCTGCAGGTTTTTTTGCGCGCTGTCGCTGAAGGCGGCCATGGATCTGGCGAACTGTTCCGCAGCCGCGCGCAGCTGATCCGCGTTGGTTTGACTCTGATCGGACAGCTTGCCCTCGAGCGATTCTTGCATACCTTTGATCTGTTCCTGCAACCCGCCGATTTCGCGCAAGACTTCGAGCATGGTCTCGGTAGTCTTGTCGGCGGCGGAGAGGAGTGGGGACGCGATCAGCAGAATTGTCAACAGGCGGCGCATCGTTTGGAACTCCTTATCGTTCATCCTACAGCGAGCAGTGAATCCTTGCACCGAAGCGCACTTTTGGCGGACAATAAGACAGCACCAGAGGGTTCAAGAATGGACGATCTTCAGCCGGGTAGGTCAGGCAGCGGCGTGTCTCGCGTCCGAAATGACCTGATTACGATTTTTCAGAAGAGCGGACAGCTCGTTACGGCACTGCTGGAATCGGCTTCGCAGGCGATTGTCAGCATCGACCGTGGAGGCAGAATCGTCCTGGCAAATCGCCGGACGGAAGAGATATTCGGATACAGCGGCGAGGAGTTGCTGGGGGCGCGCATCGAAATGCTCCTGCCGGAATCCAAACGCGCCTCCCACAGCCACGACCGCGATAATTTCTTTGCGCGTCCCCGAACCCGCCCGATGGGAATCGGCATGGACCTGGCGGGGCGCCGCAAAGACGGTAGCGAGGTTCCTGTTGAGGTAAGTCTGAGTTACGTGGAGGTGGATGAGGGCACCTTTGCCATCGCCTTCGTGAGCGACATCAGCCAGCGTAAGAGGCTCGAAGAACAGTTACTCCACGCCCAGAAAATGGAAGCAGTCGGCCGGCTGGCCGGCGGCGTGGCGCACGACTTCAATAATATGCTGACCGTGATTTCCGGCTACAACCGCATGATCCTCGATGAGCTTTCGACCATGGATCCGCTGCGCGGTTACGCTGAAGAAATCCTGAAAGCCGCCGACCGCGCCGCGGCCCTGACCAACCAATTACTGGCGTTCAGCCGGCGGCAGATCATGCAGCCGCGCGTGATCAACGTCAATGCGGTGCTGATCCAGACCCAAAAAATGCTCCAGCGGTTGATTGGCGAAGATATCGAGCTGATTCTCGACCTCGGCGTCGATATAGGAAACATCAAAGCCGATCCGGGCCACGTGGAGCAGGCCATCGTCAATCTGGCCGTGAACGCTCGCGATGCCATGCCCATGGGCGGGCACCTGAGAATCGAAACTGCGGATGTAGTGTTGGATGAGACGTATGCCCGCACGCATATGGGCGTGAAGCCGGGCGAATTCACCATGATCGCGGTGAGCGACGATGGACACGGCATGGACGCCGAGACCCGGCGCCACATCTTCGAGCCGTTTTTTACGACCAAGGAAAAGGGCAAAGGGACCGGTTTGGGTCTAGCGACCGTATACGGGATTGTGAAACAGACCGGCGGAGACATCTGGGTGTATAGCGAGCCGGGGCAGGGGACCACTTTCAAGCTGTATTTCCCACGCGTCTTCGAACCTGTGTCGGACCCCGCGGGAAGCGATCCGTCGGCGACCCGGCAGAGCGGCGGCGAGACCGTCCTGGTGGTGGAGGACGAACAGGCGGTTCGCGATCTGACGGTGCGGATTTTGCAGCAGCTCGGCTATACGATTCTGACGGCGTCGAGCGGCGGGGAGGCTCTGGAGATCAGCCAGACGCACGCCGGCCACATCGATTTGCTGCTTACCGACGTGGTGATGCCGCAAATGAGCGGTCGGCAATTGGCCGACCATCTGCGGGAGAGCCGTCCCAAGACCAAGGTGCTGTTTCTCTCCGGCTACACCGAGAACACGGTGGTGCATCACGGGGTGCTGGACGCCGGGGTGGATTTTCTGCCGAAGCCGTTCAGCAGGGAGAATTTGTCAAAGAAATTGCGGGAAGTGTTGGCGAAGTAGGTGATGATGTGTCGCAGCCTTCAGGCTGCTGGGTCGAAACTTCCCAGAAACCTCGTCGTCTTCGGTTGAAGCTGAAACCGCTTGCTGACGCGCGCGGCTCGGAAACGCAATCGCCGATACCGAGCCGCGACCGTGAGGGAGTGGTCCCAATGACGAACTCGGTTTCTGCCGCCAGAGACGCTTCCGGCTGGGACCGTCCCCTTGCTCTTCTCAACCCGCAGAAGTGTCTGCGCCACGAAGGCAACTGCTAAGTATTCTTGCGCAGCGGATTTCGGTAGCTAGCTGCTAAAATCCTGTCATGTTCCGCAAGGTCCTGATTGCCAATCGCGGAGAGATCGCGGTGCGCGTCATTCGCACGCTCCGCGAGATGGGCATCTGCAGCGTGGCCGTTTTTTCCGACGCCGACCGGCTCTCGCGCCACGTCCGCATGGCGGATGAAGCGGAACATATCGGGCCGTCGCCCTCGGCCGAGAGCTACCTGGTAATGGAGAAGGTGCTGGATGCCGCACGCCGGCACGGCGTCGACGCCATTCATCCCGGATATGGATTCCTGAGCGAGAACGCCGAATTCGCGGCGGCGTGCGAGGACGCGGGGCTGGTCTTCGTCGGCCCATCGTCCGAGTCGATTCGCCGGATGGGTTCCAAGACGGCCGCCCGGCAGACTGCGATTGCCGCGGGCGCGCCGGTGGTACCGGGCACGAGCCACGGAGTCACTCTGGAGGAAGCGCGGGCGTTCGGCGCCGATAATGGCTATCCGATTCTATTGAAAGCGGTGGCCGGCGGCGGCGGAAAAGGCATGCGCCGCGTGGATCGCGAGGCCGATCTCGAATCGGCGCTGCGGGACGCATCGAGCGAGGCCGGACGCGCCTTCCGCAATGCGGATGTTTATGTGGAGCGCCTGATCCAGAACGGCCGCCACATCGAAATTCAGATTCTGGGCGACCGCCACGGCAACATGGTGTATCTCGGCGAGCGCGAATGTTCGCTGCAGCGGCGGCATCAGAAAGTGATGGAGGAGTGTCCGTCGCCGCTCATCGCGCAGTATCCCGAAATGCGCCGGGCGATGGGCGAGGCGGCCCTTCGCGCGGCGCGCGCCGCCGACTACTACAACGCCGGTACGGTGGAATTCCTGGTGGACCGCGGCCGCCGCTTCTATTTCCTGGAGATGAACACGCGGCTGCAGGTGGAGCATCCCATTACGGAGCTTGCCACCGGGCTCGACCTGGTGCGATTGCAGATTGAGATCGCGGCCGGCGGGCGGCTGCCGTTCACGCAAGAGCAGGTCGCGCTGCGCGGCTGGGCCCTCGAGTGCCGCGTTTACGCCGAAGATCCTTATAACAATTTTCTTCCGTATCCCGGTAAACTCACGCGCTTGACGCGTCCGCTCGGTCCCGGCATCCGTATCGATGGCTGCGTTTACGAGGGCTGGGTGGTGCCGATGGAGTACGATCCGCTGCTGGCGAAATTGGCGGTGTGGGCGGATAATCGCGAGAATGCCACGGCGCGCATGATCCGCGCACTGCGGGAATACGATGTGGGCGGCATCCACACCAACATCGGGTTCTTTCGACAGATTCTGGAAGACGAAGAATTCCGCCGCGGGAATCTGCACACCGGTTTCATCGACGAATTCCTGGCGCGCAGCCATGCGCCGGAAGCTCTGCTGGATGTGCCGGCTGTGGCCGCGCTGGTGGCGGCGCTGCACACCATGAAGCGGAATGGCAACGGCGGCCCGAAGAACGCGCCGGCTGCCAGTGCCTGGAAGGAAATCGGCAGAAGCGAGATGCTGCGATGAAACTCACACTGCACGATGGGAGAGGTGAGCAGTCCATCGAGATCGCGGCTGCCGCGCCGGATTACCGATTTCGGCTGGGCGACGCGGAGGAGCGCATCGCGCATGTGGAGGTGCCCGAGCCGGACGTATATTCCGTGCTGCTCGATGGGCGCATGTACGATGCGCGCGTGGAAGAGACGCCCACCGGCCTGGTGGTGGTAATCGACGGGTACCGGTTTGAGATGGAAGTGCGCGATCCGCGCCGCTGGAGTCGTAAGGATGCGGCTCGCGCAGGCGATGGCGTGCAGACGGTGGTGGCGCCCATGCCCGGCAAGGTGGTGCGGGTGCTGGTGGCGCAGGGCGATGAGGTGAAGGCCGGTCAAGGATTGCTGGTGGTGGAAGCGATGAAGATGCAGAACGAGATCAAGGCAGCGCGCGCCGGCCGGGTTTTGAGTCTCACGGTGAAAGAGGGCGCGACGGTGGCGGCGGGCCAAGTGCTCGCGACGATCGAGTAGTTCACCGCGAAATATTCACCGCCGAGACGCAGAGACGCGGAGAAGGGTCAAAGTCAAAACCGGAGAGCGCTGAGGTGGCGGAGGACGCGGAGAACGGCATCCCCACGCGTAAGAATTCTATGTTTTCTCCGCGTCCTCTGCGCCTCTGCGAGAGATTCTTTTCTTGGACACTCGTGAGCTGGCCTGAGTTTCGGGGGGATACCGATCCACAGCAAAGAAAAATCTTTCTCCCGCAAAGTCGCCAAGGCGCAAAGAAATACAAATAGTCTTTGTTCTGACTGTTGGGGGGTGTTTTCTTTGCGTCTTAGCGCCTTTGCGGGAAAATTTCTTTCGAACACCCGCGAATTGCGATTGCACTGCGGGGCGATAGCCAGAGATCGGCCAGATTTCTTCTGCGGAAAAGCTATCCGCGGCCGATTTTTTGCACCAGCGAGCGCAGGCGCGGCGAGTTCATGATGCTGTCGGACTTTTCCTTGCAGAGGAAGACCATGCCGGTGGAGCGCTCGCGATAGGCCTCTTCCAGCCAATTGGCCGCGCGGTCGGTGTCGCCCAGGCTCAGCGCCACGTGGCCCAAATCGAAAGGCGAGACATATCGCTGCGTAGCCAGTTCTTCCAGCTCCTGTAGCAAGCTCTCGCTCTCTTCTTTCCGTCCCAGGCGGGCGTACGTGCAGGCCAGAACAGAAAGGGCGTGGGCGTTCCCGGCGGAGAGTGTCAACGCGTGATCCAGTCTGTCCTCCGCATCGTCATTATTCGACTGCGCGCGATCGATACTGGCCAGGAGCAGGTCTGCCAAGGGCAGTTCGGGGTTGAGTTCCTCGGTGCGATTGGCCATTTCCGTGGCGGCGGTCGAGTCCTTGGCGATGTGCAGCGCGTATGCCAGGTTCATGCTGGCCATCACCGACATCGGTTCCATCTGCTCGGCCCTTCGCAGCTCCGGCATCGCTTCCCTCAAACGACCCTGATCGCGCAAGAACATTCCATACCATAAATATGCCGCCGGCAAGCCCGGGTTCAGCTCGATGGCGCGCCGATATTGGCTCTCGGCTTTCTTGAAATCCCAATTGTAGGCCTCGGTAATGGCGGCCAGCGCGACATAGCCCTCGGCCAGGTGGGGATCGAGGGACAACGACCGCTCTGCCGCCCGCCGCGCTTCTTCCATCCCATCGCGCGGAGGCATGTAGCCGTACTGCACCAGGTTGTCGAGCGCATCGGCCAAGCCGGCCCGAGCGGCGGCGAAGCGAGAATCTGCGCCGTAGCCTGCCGGAAGCAGTCGGCGCTTCGATGCAAGGCTGTCTCCGTCTGGCGATCCAACAGATAGCGGCCGCGGCTGTACAAGTCCTGCGCGATGGCATCGGGATCGTGGTTGGCGGCGCGCCCACGCCACGAATTCCCCAAAAAGAGGAAACCGGCGAGCGCCACCACCACGGTGCCCACGGCCACTGCAGAGCGGGAGTTCCGATGCGGCTCGCCATCCGGCGGGGGAGCCGGGGTCTCGGGTACTGCCACGAACTCCGGCTGCGGAATTCGCGGTATATACGTTCGGGCGGGCAGCTCGATCGTCATCGGGTCCTGTGCGCCCGCGCCGGCATAATATTGCGCCAACTTCGCCCGCAAGTAATGCGTCTGTACACGCACGATGGGATCCACCCGCGGATTGAAATCGGCGTTGCGATTGAAGATGCGCACGCCCAGGGTGTATTCCTTAATTTCCGCACCGCGGCCCGCCAGCGTCTCTTGCACCAGGTATCGCAGCAGGCGGGTCAAACTGGGTGACGACGCTAACGGAGGCCGCGAGAGCATCCGTTCCAACTGAGCATTCACGGAATCTTGAAGCCCGGAGTCCGACACAGTGTTATCCCTCCCTCGGGGTCTGCGAAATAGATAAGACGAGTGAAGTGTCGGATTGTTTCGTTACTTTATGCGATACCAGTGAAACTTTTTAGTAACGAACAGAGATCGACAGCTCCTGTTAAACTGGATGATTCTATGGCGATCAGCAAAGACCTGCTAGAGATCCTCGTATGTCCCGTCTGCAAGGCCGTAGTGGAGCTCAAGGCCGACCAGAGCGGACTGAAATGTGTGGAATGCCACCGGGTTTATCCCGTTCGCGATGATATTCCGGTGATGCTGGTGGACGAAGCCAAGATCGAAGAATAGACGCCGTGGGCAGCGTTCTGGAATGTTTACCGCACGGTAGTCGCGTCGCCATTGTCCGAATCCGGTCACTGGGCGATTGCGTTTTGACTACTCCCGCGCTCGACATTCTGCGCCGCGCCCGGCCCGACTTACGCGTTTCCATCGTAGTGGAAGATCGCTTTCGCGATCTGTTTGAAGACAATCCCGACGTGGACGATATTCTGGCGCCGTCCATCGCCGCGCTCCGCCGATGGCATCCCCGGCTGTGCTTGGATCTGCACGGCGGCACACGCAGCGCGTGGATGTCCGCACTGTCCGGCGCCGAACACCGTGCCGGATTCGGACACTTCCGTCATCCATGGGCTTACAATCTCCGCATTCCACGCGCGCAGGAAATTCTCGGTGAAGAACGCACGGTCCATACAACGGAACATCTCGCCAGCGCGATGTTTTGGCTGGGCGCGGAGACCGGCGAGATTCCGCGGGCCAAATTGCTGGCGCGCGATGCCGTGAAGCGGTCGATTGCCGTAATTCATCCGGTGGCGGCGACACCGCAGAAGACCTGGCGCACCGATGGATTTCTCGAGGTTGCCAGGCGACTCAAGGCGCTGGGGCTGGAGCCGGTAGTCATTGGAGCGGATTCTGACGATCTGTCGCCGTTCCATGATTTCTCGATCGTGCAGGGTGCGCCACTGGCAAAGGTTAAAACTCTGCTCGCGGGCGCATCTTTCTTCTTAGGCAACGATTCCGGGCCGGCGCATATGGCGGCGGCATTCGGATTGCCCGTTGTGGTGATTTTCGGCGACTCCAACCCGGCGATTTGGGGACCGTGGCGTACGGCATCGGAAGTGGTGACTGCGCCGGACGGCATCGGGCAGGTCGAAATTTCCCAGGTGATAAACGCGCTCGAGCGCCTGCGAGTGCACGCATGAAGACTGTCGCGCGACTGCTCTCCTACGGCCGGCGATACTGGCCGCACCTCGCGAGCTCCGTCGTGATGATGGCGATTGCGGGAGCGGCGCAGGCGGGTATGCTGCTTCTGGTGCGGCAGGTGTTCGACCGTGTGCTGGTGAATAATCCGCCGCCGGGAAAGACGCCTCTGTTGCCCCATCCCATTTTCGGCCATCAGCTTTATTTGGAAAACATCGTTCCGCTGCACCGGCACGATGTGTGGGTCATGGTCGCGGTGGCGATCGTCGGCGTCTTCCTGATTAAAGGACTCTTCGATTACTGCGGCAATTATCTGATCAGCTACGCGGGATTTTCATCGGTCACCGATTTGCGGAACGCCGTCTTCGAGAAGATTCTCAGACATGGCGCGTCGTTTTTTGAAGCGCATTCCATCGGGCAGTTGATGTCGGGCGTGATGAACGATGTCGATAAGGTGCAGGTGGCGACGTCGCAGATCATGGCCGATTTCCTGCGGCAGATCTTCGCGGCAGCCGCTTCCATTTTCATGATGGTGAGTCTCGATCCAAAATTGACGCTCGCCAGCCTGATTGTTCTGCCGGCGGTCATGCTGCCTACCACGCGCGTGGGGAGGCGGATTCGCCGCATCAGCAGGGGCACGCAAGAGCGGCAGGCCGAGTTGAATCAGGTCTTGCAGGAGGCGCTGAGCGGCCACATGGTGGTGCGCGCCTTTGCCGCCGAAGGCTACGAATCGGGACGATTCCGCGCCGCCGCGCGCCGTTTGCTGAAGACCAACGCGCGCTACGTGTTGCAACAGGGACTCTCGTCGCCCATGATCGACATGCTGGCGGCGGCCACCATCGTAGGCCTGCTCACCTATGCCAAACAGGCCCACTCGCTCACCGCGGGCGGCTTCAGCACGTTCATAATCGCACTCATTCTGCTGCTCGAACCGGTGAAGCGGCTGGTGGGAATTTACAATATCTTCCAGCAGGGGATCGGCGCATCGCACAAGATTTTCGAATACCTCGACTATCCTGAGGAGATCGTGCAGAAGCCCGGCGCGGTCAAGCTCCGAAAGTTTTCCGAGGCAATCCGTTTCGAAGGGGTGTCGTTCCACTATCCAGGCGCACCTGAGGGTTTCCGCATCCAAGGGCTCGACCTCGAGGTGAAGGCCGGACAGGTGGTGGCGCTGGTGGGCTCAAGCGGCGGCGGCAAGACCACCGTCGCGAATCTGGTGCCCCGCTTCTACGACGTGACAGCCGGCGCGGTGAAGGTCGACGGGCATGACGTGCGCGATCTGGACCTGGCGTCTTTGCGGGAATGCGTCGGGCTGGTGGCGCAGGATACCTTCCTGTTCAACGACACGGTGGAGCGCAATATCGCCTACGGTCGTCCTGACGTCCCGCCGGCCGAGATCCGCCTGGCAGCCGAGATGGCGCTGGCACACGAATTCATCGAGCGCATGCCTGAGGGATATCGAACCGTAATCGGCGACCGCGGCGCGAAGCTCAGCGGCGGACAACGCCAGCGGTTGGCGATCGCGCGCGCGTTGCTGAAGAACGCGCCCATACTGATTTTGGATGAAGCGACGTCGCATCTCGATACCGAGTCGGAAATGCTGGTGCAGAAGGCGCTGGCCAATCTGATGGAGCACCGCACGGTAATTGTGATCGCGCATCGGCTGTCGACGATACGCCGCGCCGACAAGATCGTGGTGCTGCAAAAGGGCCGGATTCTCGAACAAGGGACACACGAAGAGCTGATCGGGCTCGCCGGCATTTATCATCGGCTGCACGATTTGCAGTTCGAGGACGCCGGGTCGGTGATGGATCTATGAGTTCACCAAATCCAAAAGAATGTTCACCGCAGAGACGCGGAGACGCAGAGAAACGCATCGGGGAAGAAAAGAAGGTCAAGACCGGAGAGCGCAGAGGAGGCGGAGGGCTGGCTGCCGCAGTGGGGGCGTTGGCGCAAGATCCGCCGGCTACTTTCCTCCGTGCTGCTAGTGCGCACAATCTTCGTGCGCTAAGACCCCGGAGTCTTACGCCTCCGCGTCCTCTGCCACCTCAGCGCCCTCCCGGTTTTGACTTTGAATTTGGTTTTTCTCAGCGTCTCAGCGTCTCTGTGGTGAAATGGTGATCTCGTGAGCTTACGCAGCATGACCGGCTTCGCCCGGGTCCGAAAGATCGCGGAGGACACCGAAATTGTCCTCACTCTGAAGAGCGTGAACCATCGCGGTCTGGATTTGCATTTCCACATTCCGTCCTCGCTCGACCCGTTGGAAAACGACATCCGCGGCATCGTCAAAGCCGGTGTGTCGCGTGGGCATGTGCAGATCAATCTCTCGCTGGTGCGGGTAAGCGTCGATACGGCGGGTTTGAACCGCCCCTTGCTGGCGCTCTACATGGGCGCTTTCCGCGAAGCTGCTGGACTCTACAAGGTCACCGATCAGCAGCCGGATCTGAATGCCGCGCTGCGTGTTCCCGGCATGCTGGGCACGGGCAGTGAGGATGCTGAAATCAGCGAGGAGCTGTCCAAGGCGATCCTCGAAACTGTCGCCGAGGCCGTGAGAGCGCTGAATGCTTTCCGCGAGCGGGAAGGCGCCGTGACGGCACAGGAGATGCGGCAGCGGGGCCGCAACATTTGCGAGCTGGTCGTCCGCATGGACGAAATCCGCGCCAGCGCCGTGCCGGCCTTCCTGAAGCGCTTGCGCGAGAAACTGGCCGATCTGCTGCACGGCGCGAGCGTCGACCCGCAGCGGCTGGCGCAGGAAGCCGCGATACTGGCCGACCGCAGCGATATCGCCGAGGAGCTGGTCCGCCTGCGCACGCACGCCGCGCAACTCGACGAGATCCTCGCCGGCCACGGCGAAGTAGGCAAACGCCTCGATTTTCTGCTACAAGAGATGAACCGCGAAGCCAACACCGTGTTGTCGAAGACGGGCGGCCTGGGCGATCTGGGCCTGACGATTACCGAGCTGGCGTTGGCGGCGAAATCGGAAGTCGATAAGATTCGTGAGCAGTCGCTAAATTTAGAATGACGACAGTCTTTATTATTTCCGCCCCTTCCGGATCGGGGAAATCCACGCTTGTGGAGCGCTTGATGGCCACCGTACCGGGGCTGATGTTTTCCGTTTCGTACACCACCCGCCCGCCGCGGGGTCATGAAAAGGACGGTGCGAGTTACCATTACGTGACCCGCGAAGAGTTCGAGGCGATGACTGCGCGGGGCGAGTTTCTCGAATGGGCTCAAGTATTTGGCGATCACTACTATGGCACCCACCAGGGCATTCTGGAGGCGGCGCGGGCGGCCGGGCGGGACCTGGTACTCGACATCGACGTGCAAGGTGCGAGACAATTGAGGGATCGGATTCCCGAAGCGGTCAGCATATTTATTTTGCCTCCCTCGCGCAAGGTTTTGGAAGACAGGCTGCGCGCCCGCGGTGAGGACCGGGAGGACGTAATCGAGAGACGGCTGCGGGAAGCGGCCGTGGAAATCCAGAAGTACAAAGATTACGATTATGTTTTGATCAATCGGGAGCTGGCGGAATCGGACGCTGTTCTCAGCTCGATTGTGCGGGCCGAGCGCATCCGGCGCGACCGGATTGAAGATCAAATCGAACCCATTCTGGAAACATTCAGGACTTGAAGAGGAAGAGAACTAATGGTTGACAAAGCGCCCCGGAACAACGCCCACTGTACCCTTCCGGACGACCCCGAACAGAGCACTTACCGCTTCATCATCGTAGCGGCCAAGCGAGCCCGCCAGTTGCAAGGCGGCGCACGCCCGGTGCTGCCCACGTCATCGAAGAAACCCACCGTCATCGCCACTGAAGAGGTGCGCCGCGGCTTGGTGAAGTATAGCCTCACCGGGCACGCGCCGGAATCGACGCCGGTCGAACCCGAGGTATAGGGATACTTTCCGTGAGCTACCCGGTTTTCTTTGCAGCTTTGCGGCTTGGCGGGAAAACATTGTTTTTCTCCCGCAAAGGCGCAAAGGTGCAAAGGAAGACAAGAGAGGGCTGGCAAGTATTCTCTGTGGCCTCGGCCACCTCCGTGGCCTCGAAATCCAGGGAAGACGGGGCAATCCGTATTACCCAACCAGCCTTTTTCCGCGGCCTTCCTCAGTGTCTCTGTGCCTCTGTGGTGAACCATCTTCTATGCGCCTGATTCTGGGTATCGGCGGCGGAATCGCTGCGTATAAGTCGGCCGAACTGGCGCGACTGCTGATGCAGCAGGGGCACGAAGTTCAGGCCGTGATGACGCGCGCGGCGGAGGAATTCGTTCGGCCTCTGACTTTCGCGGCGCTCACCGGCCGCAAAGTGCTCACCGACCTGTTCGCCATCGAGAGCGCTATCGAACACATCTCCGTCGCGCAGGAAAACGACATTCTGGCTATCGCGCCGGCGACGGCCGACCTGATGGCCAAAATGGCGCACGGGCTGGCGGACGATTTTCTCACCACTCTCTATCTCGCCTTCACCGGCCCGGTGGTAATCGCTCCCGCGATGAACGTCAACATGTGGCAGCACCCCGCTACCCAGGCCAACCTGGAGACACTTCGCCGGCGCGGTCACCGCATCGTCGAGCCGGACAGCGGCTATCTGGCGTGCGGCATGACTGGCCCGGGCCGCCTGTCGGATCCCGAAACGATCGCCGCCGCCATCCAAAGCGAAATGCCCCGCCGGCACGATCTCGATGGCGAATTCGTCCTCCTCACCGCGGGGCCGACGCAGGAGCCGCTCGATCCGGTCCGCTATATTACCAATCGTTCCAGCGGCAAGATGGGGTACGCACTGGCGGAAGCTGCGGCGGCTCGCGGCGCACAGGTGGTGCTGGTCTCGGGGCCGGTTCATCTTGCTCCGCCGCGGGGTGTGGAAGTGGTCCAGGTGCACACCGCCGTCGAGATGTACAAACAGGTGATGGTACACCTCGCGCCGGCCACCATCGTGATCAAAGCGGCTGCCGTGGCCGATTTCCATTTGAGCAAGGTGCCTCAGCAGAAAGTCAAGAAGACCGCCGCTCGCATCTCTCTCGAGCTCGATCCCACCCCCGATATCCTTGCGGAACTGGGGCGCAAGAAGGGCGACCGTTTGCTGATCGGATTCGCGGCGGAGACGCAGAATCTGGTGCAGGAGGCACGGCGCAAGCTGGAATCGAAGAACTGCGACATGGTGGTGGCGAACCTGGTGGGCGGCTCCGATAGCGGATTCGAGAGCGACGCCAATGAAGTGACGCTGGTGATGCGGACCGGCGAGACCATTCCGCTGGCGCGCGCTTCCAAACGGGAGATCGCCGACCGTATTTTCGATCGGGTGCTGCGCCTGCGACTGGAAATCCATGCCGCCGATGGACGCTGATCGACTTCGCCAATACCTCGAGTTTTACCAGGACCTGGGCGTGAAAACCGTCTATAGGAGGGATGCTCCCATGGCTGAAACCGGGAAACCTCCCGGAGAGGCGCCACAGCCAGCTGCGCCGAAGCCCGCTTCGGCCGGCGAGTCTCTCTTCCAGATTCTGGAGGATATCGGCGATTGCCGCCGCTGCCGTCTGCACGAGGGCCGCAATAAAATCGTGTTCGGCGTGGGCAATGAGCGGTCGCCGCTGGTGTTTGTCGGCGAGGGTCCGGGCGCCGATGAAGATGCGCAGGGGATTCCATTCGTGGGGCGTGCCGGCCAGTTGCTCACGCAGATGATTGAGGGCACGGCGAAAAAAGAGGGAATCGATCTGAAACGTGAAGATGTATACATTTGCAACGTAGTGAAATGCCGCCCGCCTGACAATCGCACTCCCGAACCGGACGAAATGGAGATCTGCGGGCAGTTTCTCTATCGCCAGCTGGTTACCATTGCTCCCAAGGCCATCTGCGTACTCGGCGGGACCGCCGCCAAGGCCATTACCGGCCACAAAGAGGGTGTCACCAAGATGCGCGGGAAGTGGTTTAAGTGGCGGGATATCCCGGTGATGGTGACGTACCATCCATCGTTCCTGCTGCGGGCGTACAATCAGGATGCCAAGCGCGAGGCCTGGGAAGACCTCAAAAAGGTCCTCCATTTCGCATACGATTGAACCGTCGGCGCGGCGCACCGGCTCTGACCGTATCCCATACGTGATAAAATACGTTTTCACTCTTACAGCATGCTGCTTGCCAGAGAAGTTGTTACTTTTATCTCCAAACAACTCGTGAAGAGACTGTCCGCCGGAATCATCGAGACGTCTGCGCCCGATGCCGTGGCGGAGAAGATCGCCGCGGTTATCGGCGACGAACTTGCCGTCGAAGACCGCCTCAACGACGAAGTGCGCGACCTGCTGAGCCAGTATGCGGAATATATGCGGCGCGAAGGCGTCAGCTATTCGGAGATGTTTCGCCGCATCAAGAATACGCTGATCTCGCAGCGCAAAGTAATTCGGGCGTCCGGCCGCGATACCGGCGACGCCATGAAGCTCTCGCGCGATAAAGTGACGGATATCTCGCACAAAATTGTCGATATGCTGCGCAAGAATCGCGACCTGCGCATGAAGGACAAGAATACGAATAATGTGCGGCTGGAGATCCTCCGGGTGATGAGCGATTTTCTCACCACGGAGGACAAGGTGGACCGCGCGGCGCGCGACAAGATCCGCACGCAAAAGCGCGAAATCCCCGAGGGTACCGAGGAGTGGGATTTACTGCATCGGCGCTACTACTCGGAAGAGTTGAAGAAGCTCGGGATCGATTTGAACTCGCGGTAGGCTTCATACCGAGCCACGACCGTGAGGGAGTGGTAGCGGCGCGATAAGGACCGCTTGCTTACGCGCGCGGCTCGGTAACGCAATTCGCGCGGCTCGGAAAGTCAGCGTTTGTAGCCGATCGTGCGCAGAAAGCCGCGCCGCTTCTCGGCATCTTCCGCCGTCTCCACGCCCTTCGGCGGGACACCGTCGATCACACCCAGCACTCCACGGCCTTGTTCGCTCTCGGCGACCACAACTTGCACGGGGTTTGCCGTGGCGCAGAAAATCGAGCAGACTTCCGGCACGTCCTTGATGCGTCCGAGCACGTTGATAGGATAGCCATCGCGCATCGCGACGACGAATATATGGCCTGCTGCAACGGCTGACGCGTTCCGCATGGCCATCGCCTTCAGTTCCCCGTCATTGCCGTCCACGCGCGTGAGGCATGGGCCCGACGCCTCATTGAACGCGACTCCGAATTTCATCTGCGGCACGGTATTTACGATGGCCTCGTAAATATCCTCCACCGACTTGATAAAGTGCGTCTGCCCGAGAATGAGATTGCCGTTCTCGGGGACCTCCAGCGGCACCAGCTTCAGTTCCATATACCCGTTCATTGTAGCCATTAGCCATAATAGGAACGTGGCCCTCACGTTCCACGTCGCGCGCGAAACGGTGCTCAACAAGGTAACCGCGTCGCAGTTGACGCCAGAGGAAATCGCACTGGATGCCGCGGCGGGCCGCGTACTGGCGGAAGACGTCGCAGCGGATCGCGATTCTCCCGCGCTTTCCCGCTCGGTTCGCGACGGCTATGCGGTCCGCGCCGGCGATCTGCCGGGCGAACTTACGGTAATCGGCGAAGTCCGCGCGGGCCAACGCTTCGAGGGCGAATTGGCCGCCGGTCAGGCGATCGAAATCATGACCGGCGCACCCATTCCCCAAGGAGCCGACGCCGTGGTGATGGTGGAGCACACCCGCCGGGTCAACGGCCGCGTGCGCATTGAAAGCTCCGCTGAGCCGCGGCAGTTCATCAATCCGAAAGGCTGTGAAGCCGCCGCGAACGAGACCGTGCTCAAACCTGGCAAGCGCATCGACTATGCCGACGTCGCCATGCTGGCTGCTTTCGGCCGCACGCACGTGAGTGTCTACCGCAAGCCGGAGGTGGCGATCGTCGCCACCGGCGATGAAATCGTGGAAGTCTCCGAAACTCCCGCGGCCTTCCAGATTCGCAATTCCAATGCGTACTCGCTGGCGGCGCAAGTGGCGCGCGCCGGCGGGATCCCAAGAATTCTGCCGGTGGCGCGCGATACGGTGGAACATACGCGCGAAATCGTTCTGCGCGGCCTCACCTCCGACCTTCTCCTGCTGTCCGGCGGCGTTTCCGCCGGCAAGTACGACGTGGTGGAGCAAGTGCTTTCTGAGATTGGCGCGGAGTTCTTCTTCGATCGCGTGCTGATTCAGCCCGGCCAGCCGGTGGTATTCGGAAAGACGGTGGGCGCGAACGGCAAGTTCTTTTTCGGACTGCCGGGCAACCCGTCGGCTACCATGGTGACGTTCGAGATTCTTGCGCGCGCCGCGGTGGAACTGCTGGGCGGACAATCGGAATCGCCGCTGCCTATGCCGTTCGCCAGACTGACGCGCGATTTCCGCCATCGCCCCGGGCTCACGCGCTTTCTGCCCGCGCAACTCAGCGCCGATGGCACGGAAGTGACACCCGTAGAGTGGCACGGCTCGGGCGATGTCCCGGCATTGACGCGCGCCAACGCCTATCTGGTGGCCGATCACTTCCGCGCCGAGTACCCGCGCGGCGAATTCATTCGCGTACTCCTCAAATGAAGAAACTTTCGCATTACGATTCGGCCGGCAGCCCGCGCATGGTGGACGTCAGCGAGAAACAGCTCACACGCCGTGAAGCGCGCGCCCACGCCTTCGTGAAAATCGCGCCGAAAGTCCTGCGCAAGCTGCCGGAGAATCCCAAAGGCAACCCGCTCGAAATCGCCCGCATCGCCGGTATCGCCGCGGCCAAACGTACGTCCGAGCTCATCCCGCTGTGTCACCCGCTGATGCTCTCGCACGTCAACGTCGACGTCGCGGTGGAGAAAAAAGGTGTCCGTATCGTCGCCAGCGCCGCCACTACCGCGCAAACCGGAGTGGAAATGGAAGCCCTTACCGCCGCCGCCGTGGCGGCCCTGACGGTTTACGATATGGTGAAGGCGCTCGACAAGTCCATCGAAATTCAGGATCTCTATCTGCTCGAAAAAACCGGCGGGAAGAGTGGCGATTACCGGCGAAAATCATGACCAATGCCGCAGTTTTGACCATCAGCGATTCCGCCAGCAATGGCAAACGCGCCGACCGCTCCGGGCCGGCCGTGCGTGAACGGTTGGAACAACTGGGCTGGAGCGTCTCAGTGGTAGAGGTAATTCCTGACGAGGCGGGCGAAATCAGTGCCCGCCTGTCGACACTCGCCGACGGCGGGCAGGTCTCCGCCATCTTCACCACGGGAGGCACCGGGCTCGCTCCCCGCGACGTTACCCCCGAGGCTACACGCGCCGTGATCGAGCGCGAAATTCCGGGATTCGGGGAAGTTATGCGCGCGCGCGGGCGCGAATCCACTCCCCTAGCCGCGCTCTCGCGATCCATGGCCGGCACGCGCGGAAAGGTGCTGATTGTCAACCTTCCCGGTTCCCCGAAAGCGGCCGTGGAGTCCTTAAATGCTATCGTAGAACTGGTGCCTCACGTGCTGGAGTTACTCCGCGGGCAAACGGAACACGTGTCTCTACAAGGGAACTGATATGCGTCGAATACTCCTTTTGTTGACCCTTCTCAGCGGATCGCTGGCGGTTTTGTCGGTGGCCCAGCAGCCACCTTCCAAGCAGGCGCCCGTTCCGCCAGTGGACCTCCTGCAGACCAACGACCTGAGCAAGTTCACCGTCACGTTGCAACAGGTGCTCGCGCCGGTGCTGGTCTACGACAAGAAGCACAACTACGTCAACGGCCTCCAGGCCGATCAGTTCCGCCTGTTCGACAACGATAAGGAGCAAAGTCTTACTTCCGTCGATGTTACCTACACCCCCATCTCGTTGGTGGTGGCCGTTCAGGCGAATTCCGAGGCCGACAAGATTCTGCCGCAGGTGAACAAAATCGGCGCCATGCTCAAGCCGATCATCCTGGGCGACCAGGGGGAAGCGGCCGTGATCGCCTACGATCATCGCGTGCGCCTGCTGCAGCCGTTTACGAACGACGCAGACGATATCACCAAGGCCATCAAGGGCATCAAGGCCGGCAGCACCAGTTCGCGACTGATCGACGCCGTGGAGCAGTCGATTTATCTGTTGCGGAACAAACCCAAATCGCGTCGCCGGGTCCTCCTGGTAATCGGAGAAGGCCGCGACGCCGGCAGCCAGGCCCACGCGCGGGAAACGCTCGAAAAGTTGCAACTCGCGAACGTGGCGGTTTACTTCGTGGACATGTCTCACATCATCGGCATGCTGACCAAGCCGGCGCCCGACCCGCAGCCGGCAGCGCAGCCTCCAGCCGCCATGGGGAGTCTCGGCGGAGGGCACCCGTCGACGCCGACCACCGACGACCAGGCGTTTGGAACCGACGGCTATAGCGCCGACGCGATTCCGCTGATGGTAGAGATTTTCCGCGACGTGAAGAACATCTTCAAGGTGTCCACCGCGACGCTGTTCACCAAGGGTACCGGCGGCGAGCAGTTCCCGTTTGCGACTTCACACGGGTTGGAGCAGGCGATCTCGGCGATCGGCGACGAGCTGCACAGTCAGTACCTGATCACCTATACTCCGAACAATACGGGCGACGGCGGTTTCCACAAGATCAACGTCGAAGTGGTCGACCGGCAATTCAAGTGCGAGACCAAGCCCGGCTACTTCATGTCGCCGATCTTCCATTAGCAGGCGAGCTTCGCTCGCCTGGGCAAGCTAAAGCTTACCCCACGTGGGACATGCTTTAGCTTGTCCTGGGTCGTCAGGCTTCCGCCACCAACGCCAGCGGCGCGGCCGGTAGCGGGCAGATAGTCAGCGAATCCCTCTGCACCTTATCCCATTCGCGGAGAGCGAACCCATGGCTCTCGAAAAACTCGCGAATGCGTGCGGAATTCCATCCCATCACGTCCTCCATTACCGGCACGAGAACGCTCAAAGCATCGTCGCTGAGCACCGTTCTCCGGGCGATCTGGTTGATGTAGGTATTCTCGGACACCGCGATGGTCAGCCCGCCGAGGCGATTGACGTGCATCATCACATGGACGTCGGAACTACCGTCACCCACGTAGGTGATGCGGTGATGACTGATGGGCAGCGCGGTGCGCAGTTTCTCCAGCACGGCGACTTTGCCGTATCCGGCGGGAACGCGCACGATAGACTCAATCTCGCCGGTATCCTGGGCGTAGCGGAACTCCGTGCCGATGATGTGGTCGGCGGGCACGATGCCTTCCAGTGCCGCTTGGATCACCTCTTGCGGCGCGGCCGAGACCACATAAAAGTTGAAGCAGTGACCGTCCAGATCGCTCAGCAGCTGCATCAGAAGCGCGATGTTGCCTTTGAGCGGAATGCTGCGGCCGACTTCGCGCAGATGCTCGCGCCGGACGCAGCGAAATTCCGGATCGTGGAGCAACAGGTAGGCCAGTTCGCCACCCTGCTGCACCAGGTGAATGTCCGCCAGACCGCGGATCCGTTCCATGAAGCCCCTAACCCCGATCAGTTCGCTGAGGACCAGTCCGGAGTCGTTAAAACTCAGGGTCTGATCAAAATCACTCACGAATAAATGTTCCTTGGCCCTTGTTTCCAACGTTGCCATTGAGTCCTCCTTATCTTCATTGGATGTGCCGCCTCGGAATCGGTTGCTATAGTCAGCCTTAAAGCTGTAATATCAACTATTATGCCACGAAAAATCAGTAACTTGCCGAATGTCCCCAAGTACCGGCAAGTCTTCGAAATGCTGTCGCATGAGATTCTTTCGGGCAAATATCCCCCGGCGCAGAAATTCCCCAGCGAAGCGGCCCTGGTGCAGCGATTCGGCACTTCGCGGATCACCATCGGGCGCGCGCTGCGCGAACTGAGCCAGCGCGGACTGGTGGAACGCGTGGCGGGATCGGGAACGTTCGTGGGCCGCGGACACGTCTCGGCCGATAGCCTGGTTTTCGGCCTGCTCATACCCGATCTTGGAACCAGCGAGATCTTCGAACCCATCTGCCAGGGAATTGCCACCGCTCCCACCGCCAGCCGCCACGGTCTGCTTTGGGGACATTCGACGGCCGGGGCCGCGCCGCCGGAAGAGCAGGCGCTGGGATTGTGCGAACAGTTCATCGCGAGCAACGTGGCGGGCGTTTTCTTCGCGCCCTTGGAAAGAGGCGAGTCGGCGCGGAAAACGAATGTGACGATTGCCGGGCGGCTGCAGGATGCGCGCATCCCCATCGTGCTGCTCGACCGATCGCTTGAGCCCTATCCACACTGTGCGCACCACGATCTGGTGGGCATCGACAACCGCTGCGCCGCGCAATTGGCAGTCGCGCACTTGGTGGAGCGCGGGGCGGGGCAGATCTCGTTTGTGGCGTATTCCGGCGGCGCCGCCACGGTGGACGCGCGCATCGCGGGATTCCGTGAAAGCTTCCAGGCCGGCTCGGTCTACCGGGTGGATGAAATTACGGCGGCCAGCGTGGGTGCGATGCTGAAGAGCTTCCGGCCCGGCGACGGATTCGTCTGCGCCAACGATCGTACCGCGGGCGAGTTCATGAGGGTCGTGCTGGCGCTGGGATATCGTGTGCCGGAGCATTTGCGCATCGTGGGGATCGACGATGTGGAGTATGCCAGCCTCCTTCGGGTGCCATTGACGACGGTGCGGCAGCCGTGCCGCGAGATTGGCGAGGCAGCCATGGAGACCATGCTGAGCCGCATCGCCAGGCCCAATCGCCCGAGCCGCGAAGTCCTGGTGGAATGCCGGCTGGTGGTGCGCGAATCGGCCTGAGCACGCCGAAGAAAATTTGCCGGCGCAGCTGAATTGAAGCTCGCCTTTCGTGTATGCTAGTCCCATGCGATTTTTAGTTACGATGCTGCTTGTGCTGGTGCCGTTGTGTGCGCAGGATGCGCCCCCTCCCAAGAAGGGCGGAGGCGGACCACCGAAGAATCTGAAGGTTTTGACGGTGGAAGAATTGCATAGCGGCGTGATGGGAAAATATGTGGCCGCGCTCGGCGTGGGCCAATCGGGCGGATGCAACTTCTGCCATGTGCAGGACAAGGCGAGCGACGATAATCCGAAAAAGAACATCGCCCGCGCCATGATCACGATGGTGAAGGACATCAACAGCAAGACGGCGGCGGCCACCGGCGAGACCGGCAAGGAATTCGTCACCTGCTACACCTGCCACCGCGGAAAGACGGAGCCCGACACTGTGGCGCCGGCGCAGTAGGTTCAGCACCGTCCCTGGGGTTGCTGTGTTACCGAGCCGCGCGCGTGAGCAAGCGGTCCGCTCGCTTGGAAAACCAACTGGCGGAGCGGGCCTGCCGACCCGCAGCCGAATCCATGGCTCGGCACTGGCCGGACCTGGGGGTCCGGCGCGGACGTGGGCGTCCGCCCCACCTCGCCGGTTTTTCATCACCTTTGGTGGCGCGCCGCGCCTTGGGCACTCCCTTGAGAAACCACTCCCTCACGGTCGTGGCTCGGTAACACAAGCGTCGCTCGGTTGGTCGCGATTCGCCATCTCTTCGGGGTGGCGAGTTTGTCATCGCCTTTGGTGGCGAGCCACGCCACGATCGCTCCGCGGCGATTGCGGCTCGGAAACGAGAGCATGCGCTGAACCGCGACTCCCCACGTTATGATGGGGCATGCGCGTTCGCGAACTGGCAGACTGGCTGGGCGCGACTTATGAAGGCGATGGCGAGAAAGAGCTGCTGGGCGTAGCGCCGCTCGAAACCGCCGGAGCTTCCGATGTCGCGTTCGTCGCCACTCGAAAGGCGGCAGCACAAACCGAGAATTCAGCCGCCGGCTGCCTGATCGTGCCCACGGAGTGGCCCAGCCCCAGTCTCCGCACGGTCATCCGGGTATCGCAGCCACGCACCGCCTTCGCCCGCGCTCTCAACCGTTTCTATCCCACCGCCGAACTGAAGCCGGGAATCCACCCCACTGCCGCGATCGGCAAGGATGTGGATGTGGGCGCCATGACCTTCGTGGGCGCTCATGCGGTGATCGGCGATGGAACGCGGATCGGCGTTTCCTCCAGCATTGGAGCCGGATGCGTCATCGGCAAGCGAGTCTCGCTGGGAGAAGGCTGCGTTTTGCACCCCAACGTGACCGTCTACGACAACGTGGATATCGGCCGCCGCACAGTTCTCCACTCGGGCGTGGTGATTGGCGCCGATGGCTTCGGCTACGTCATGGAAGAGGACCGCTGGCAGAAGTTCCCGCAGGTGGGGCGGGTGGAGATCGGGGACCACGTGGAGATCGGCGCCAACTCCTGCGTGGATCGCGCCGCCATGGGGGTCACGTCGATCGGCGAGGGCACCAAGCTCGACAATATGGTTCACGTGGGCCACAATTGCCGCATCGGGAAACACGTGGTGGTGGCCGCGCAGACCGGTTTTTCGGGCGGCGTGATTGTCGGAGATTATGCCGTGATTGGCGGGCAGGTGGGGATCGGCGATAAGGCGCGCATCGAAACGCGGGCGGTCCTGGGCTCGGGGTGTGGCGTGTTGACGTCGAAGATTGTGCGCTCGGGCGAGACGGTCTGGGGCACGCCGGCGCGGCCGCTCAAATCGCACCTGGAGCAGCTCGCCAACCTGAGCCGGTTGCCGGACCTGCGGCGCGAGGTCGCCGAGATCAAACGCCGGCTCGCCGAACTGGAAGGGAAGCACTGATGCTAATTGTAGTGGGCGGCCATTCGCGCAACATCGGCAAGACGTCGGTGGTGGCGGGTTTGATTCGCAAATTGCGCCACCGCAAGTGGACCGCGGTGAAGATCACGTTATATGGCAGTGGAGTGTGCGCGCACGATGGCGGGGCCTGCGGATGCGAACCGGCTTCCGGCGAAGCTTTCGAGCTGTCGGAGGAATACCAGCCGAACGACACCGATTCGGGGCGATATCTCGCCGCCGGTGCGGAGCGCAGTTTTTGGCTGCGCGCGCCAGCGGGCGAACTGGCGGGGGCGGCGGGGACGGTCCGCAAAATGATCGAGTCCGCCGGCAACGTGATGGTGGAATCGAACAGCATCATGGAGTTGGTAAAACCCGATGTCTTTCTGATGTTGCTGGATTTTTCCTGCGAAGACTTCAAGCCAACCAGTTTGCGCTTCATGGACCGCGCTGACGCTTTTATCGTGATCGATCGGGGAATCAATGCGCCGCTCTGGGAGGACGTTGCTCGCGGCATGTGGGATGGTAAGCCGCAGTTTTTAGTGAAACCGCCGGCCTATGTGACAGCGGCCGTGGCGGACTTCGTGAGATGCAAGCTGTCAGAACCCGCCGTTTCCCGATGAACCGATTTCACGTGTACTTCTTCGTTGGCGCGCTCCAGCAGTGCCGCCGCCTGCGCCACCTGGCGCGCCATGATGCGCATCTGGTCGCGAACGCGGTCCGAAGGGTGGTCTAGCACCATTTCCAAATAGAAGAGGCTGGTTTCCAGGTTGCTGAGCGGCTGGCGGAGATCGTGAACTAAACTGTGTAGGATCTCATCGGAGCGGGTGACGGTGCACATGGTACTCATTGGCGGGCAGCGTTCAGTATACCCCGTCGCAATGCGCCTGAATAAATTTTGTTGAGATTTTAATGTTCTCGCGACACTGCGCAGAATGGCGCTGTATCGCCATGCACCACCACGCAATTCCGGCCATGTCCTTTGGAGGCATAGAGGGCAAGATCGGCCTCCCGGAGGAGTGCGCCGGCCTCGTTCGCCCGAGGATGAACTCGCCAACTCACGCCAATACTGCATGTCGCCTGCAGGCTGGCGGATCCAGTTTGGAACGGGGCGTCAGCGAATGTTTGGCGAACCCGCGCGGCCTGTGCCTGAGCGCTTTGGGCGTCGCACCCTGGAAGCACGATCACGAACTCCTCGCCGCCGTATCGTCCCACCGAATCGTAATTGCGCACCGATTCGCGCATGCGGTGGGCGGCTTCGCATAACACCGCATCGCCCGCGGCATGACCATGGGTGTCGTTGATTAGCTTGAATCGATCGAGATCCACCATCAGCACGGAAAGCGCAGTATTTTCGCGCGACGCCCGGGCCAGTTCCTTATCCAGAATTGCGAGGATCGAATTGCGGTTGAGCAGGCCGGTAAGGCCATCGTGGGTAGCTTGTTCGCGCAGCGCTTCCCGCGCCGCCAGAAGCTGTTGCTGCAGATCCAGAATGCGGCGGCCGGCCCGCAGACGCACGCGTAACTCGTGTGCCTGAAAAGGCTTGGTGAGATAGTCGTCGGCGCCGGCCTCCATGCCTTCCACCAGGTCCTGGGAATCGGTGCGGGCGGTGAGCAGCAGAATGTAGACGTACGGTTCGCGGCCGGCTGCGCGCACTCCCCGGCAGATATCGACGCCGTTTAGCCCGGGCATCATCCAGTCGAGAATCGCCAACTGCGGACCGTCCGGCTGCTGCAAGGCTTCCCAGGCCTCATTGCCGTCGTGGGCCACGACCGGAGTGTAGCCCCACTTGGTCAGCATATTTGCCAGCATCGATTGGAAAACGGGGTTATCTTCCGCCGCCAGGACCTTCATGGGATGGTCGGCCGTCGACCGTTCGGCATCCCTGATACGCTCCGCGACAATGGCTAATTGAAGATCCGGAAGCACTTGTCCTCCGTTGATTCTTTTCGGCCATGTACCGTCAGCCAAGAGAGTACGGAGGTACCAGCGGAGGCGAAGAAAAGACCCGATATCGGCGATCAGTGCACCGGATAGCGGGCGCGCAAACCGAAGGGTGCGATCTCGATATCGAATGGCGTGCCATCCCGGCGGATCATCTGGTAGGTGCCGCGCATCATTCCAGTGGGAGTTTTGAGGGGGCACATAGACGAGTATTTGAAGGATTCGCCCGGCGCGAGTACCGGCTGCTCTCCCACCACCCCGGGCCCTTGCACCTCTTCGGTGTGCTCCAGCGCGTCGGTAATGATCCAATGCCGGCTGAGGAGCTGTACCGGTTCCGAGCCCTGATTGGTAATGCGCACAGTATACTGAAAAATCCACTCGTCCTGGCCGGGCCGGGAGTGTTCCGGGGAGTGCCGCGACAGAACCTCGACGCGTACTCCTTGGGTCACGGCGTCGGAGATGGGCGCGAGGTCGAATTGCAGTTGCTGCATAGCCGTTCATCATATCAGGCCTGCGCAGCGATGGATAAGACGGAAGCCATAGTTTTTAAAGGACTAGTACTGCAAGCCTGGTACCAATTCACCATGCCGATCTTGACAGGGGACGCACAATTTGACAAACTGACGCGGAAGAGCTGATTGTCGAGCTGTTTCTTGGAGGGACTTTGAGAAGAATTCTTGCCGTTACTTTGTTGTGTGTGGGCGCTGCCGCAGTCGGTAGCGCAGCATTTACAACCCCCGAGATC
>Ga0182018_10000350_pt1 | contig 60641 bp, 52 predicted proteins | sample 812P2MmetaG_FD_120490 | JGI IMG/M metagenome (GOLD analysis project Ga0182018, IMG submission 120490) | Permafrost microbial communities from Stordalen Mire, Sweden - 812P2M metaG | ecosystem: Environmental > Terrestrial > Soil > Wetlands > Permafrost | place: Sweden: Stordalen | collected... | reverse complement strand
TTTTCTTGACGAAAACGGCGAATCCTGTTACAAAAGCTAGCTCTTGTGATGTGACATCTCGCAAGTACGGGCTCCCGTTCAGGGAGCTTTCCTCCGGGGGGAAGGGCGCCGTTGCTGACAGGGACGGTGGACTTGCGGACGCGGGCCGATGCCCGACCGTGTTCAGCGGTAAAGAAAAGCGCCCCCGGAAGATCGCCTGAAAAATCTCTTATGAAATTAAACGATGGAGGATTACTGATGCGCACCAGACTCGCAACTGCCCGAGGGACGGGTGAAAGCAAGCTCGTATCCCGCTTGGCTAGGTTCTTCGCCGCGGCTTCCGCGCTCGTGTTAATGCTGATGAGCGCCGGAAGTGCCATGGCGGACGAAAGCACGGGCGGCGAGGCCAATCTGAAACTCCCCGACCTCTCGCAGGTCCGGTTCCTCTGGGGAATTGATGGCCACCAGCTGCTGGTCTGGGGCATCCTGTTCTGCATTTTTGGCCTGGCGTTCGGCATGACGATCTACGTGCGGCTGAAGAATCTGCCCGTGCATCGCTCGATGCGCGAAATTTCAGAGCTGATCTACGAGACGTGCAAAACCTATCTCATCAATCAGGGCAAGTTTCTGTTTCTTCTGTGGATCTTCATCGCCGCGGTGATCGTCCTCTACTTCGGCGTGTTGCGTCACTACGAAGCGACGAAGGTCACGATGATTTTGTTTTTCAGCGTCGTGGGAATCCTGGGAAGCTACGGAGTTGCGTGGTTCGGGATTCGCGTCAACACCTTCGCGAACTCGCGGACGGCATTCGCGGGCCTTCGCGGCAAACCCTACCCGATTTATCAGATTCCGTTGCGCGCGGGCATGAGCATCGGAATGATGCTCATCAGCGTTGAATTGCTGATGATGCTCATCATTTTGCTCTTCGTTCCGGGCGACTACGCCGGGCCCTGCTTCATCGGTTTCGCGATCGGCGAATCGCTCGGCGCCGCGGCTCTGCGCATCGCCGGCGGCATCTTCACAAAAATCGCCGACATCGGCGCGGACCTGATGAAAATCGTATTCAAGATCAAAGAGGACGACGCGCGCAACCCCGGCGTGATCGCGGACTGCACAGGCGACAACGCAGGCGATTCGGTGGGCCCAAGCGCCGATGGTTTCGAAACCTACGGCGTCACCGGCGTGGCGTTGATCACGTTCATCCTGCTCGGCGTGTCGAACCCGGTGGTGCAGGTACAGTTGCTGGTATGGATCTTCGTGATGCGCATCGCCATGCTCGTGGCCAGCGCGGCGGCATATTTCCTCAATACCGCCATCGCCAGCGCGCGATTCAAGAATGTTGACAAAATGAACTTCGAATCCCCGCTCACGTCCCTGGTATGGATCACGTCGCTGGTTTCGATTGCCATGACCTTCCTGATTTCCTACTTCATGATCCCGGACCTGGCAGGCGATACCACGCAGTGGTGGAAGCTCGCGACGATCATTTCCTGCGGAACCCTGGCGGGCGCGGTCATTCCGGAACTCGTTAAGGCATTCACTTCGACCGCATCGCGGCACGTCCGCGAAGTTGTCTCCTCGGCGCAAGAGGGCGGCGCATCGCTGGGAATTCTATCTGGCTTCGTGGCGGGCAATTTTTCGGCCTATTACCTCGGCTTGACCATGGTGGTACTGATGTCGATTGGATACATGGTCAGCCTCGGCGGCCTCAGTGCCATGATGATCGCAGCCCCGGTATTCGCGTTCGGGCTGGTAGCGTTCGGCTTCCTGGGAATGGGCCCCGTAACGATTGCGGTTGACTCGTACGGTCCGGTCACGGACAACGCGCAGTCGGTCTACGAGCTATCCCTGATCGAAAAAATCCCTAACATCAAGCAGGAGCTCAAGACAGACTACAACATTGACGTGAACTTCCAGCGCGCCAAGGACATGCTGGAAGAAAACGACGGCGCCGGGAACACCTTTAAGGCCACAGCCAAGCCCGTGCTGATCGGCACGGCGGTCGTCGGCGCGACCACGATGATTTTCTCAATCATCATGGCGCTGACGAACGGCCTCACCGAGAATGTCGCCAAGCTCTCGCTGCTGCATGCCCCCTTTGTCCTCGGCTTGATCACTGGCGGGGCCATGATTTTCTGGTTCGTCGGCGCGTCCACGCAGGCGGTAACAACCGGCGCCTACCGCGCGGTCGAGTTCATCAAGGCAAATATCAAACTGGAGGGCATCGAAAAAGCCTCTGTGGAAGACAGCAAGAAGGTGGTCGCCATCTGCACGAAGTACGCGCAGATGGGCATGTTGAACATTTTCATCGCCGTGTTCTTTGCCGCGCTGTCATTCGCGTTCGTCGAACCCTTCTTCTTCATCGGCTACCTGATTTCCATCGCGATTTTCGGTCTGTACGAAGCCATCTTCATGGCCAACGCCGGCGGCGCATGGGACAACGCGAAGAAAATCGTCGAAGTCGAGTTCAAGCAAAAAAATACTCCGCTGCATGACGCGATGGTTATTGGGGACACGGTAGGCGATCCGTTCAAGGACACGTCTTCCGTCGCGCTCAATCCGGTGATCAAGTTCACCACGCTGTTCGGCTTGCTGGCTGTGGAGCTGGCGGTCGATCTCGCGTCGAAGAATCCGGAACTGACGCACATCCTTGCGTTGGTGTTCTTCCTGATCTCGTTCTTCTTCGTCTACCGGTCGTTCTACGGGATGCGAATCAAGGCGGGAGCCGGGTAGAAGCTTGCGTTACACGGGACGTGCGCCCAATTCGCGGACGAATCAGGCGCCGTCCCGGGAGTCTCGCGTCCATCTCCTGCTGAAATTAGGATTGAAGTTCGCGTAACACTTTCCATCAAAGGCCAGAAATTCGCCACCTGTACTTCCTCTAAACCTTCGACCAGCATACTTGCTCGATCAATCCTGCTAGCTTGATTCGAAGCCGTTTTCGGCTTCGCTGCAAGCTACCCTCCTGGCGAGGGCGTGATAGCTCTTTGAAAACTGAATAGCAATTCCGATGAAAGCGCGAAGGGGCGCCCCGCTGAATGCGTGTGTCGCAGTTCGGTGAACGCGTGAAGGGGGTCGCTGAAGGCGTGTGTCGCAGTCGGGTGAAAGCGTGAAGGGCCGCGTCGCTGAAGACGTGTGTCGCAGTTCGGTGAAAGCGTGAAGTGACGCTTCGCTGAAGGCGTGTGTCGCAGTTCGGTGAAAGCGTGGGGCCTTCAGCCCCACGAAACGCGCTCCCATAGCCCGTGGCTTCAGCCATGGGCTCTTAAATTGCCGCGCTACTCTCCAACTGCGAAGTAAGTTCGGTCCCGTTCGCCCTGCAAAATCTGCCGAGGAACTACCAAACAGGGTGACACACCATGCCGAGCAATTTCTCGCCTAAGTCATTGAAAACAAAGAAAAGTGGCACCCGCAGGGTGACACACTTTTTCAATGGCCTGGCCGCTACGATTTTGTCACGCCAAGGAACTGGCGCGGATCGTTCGCGAAGCCGGGGAAGACTGCGCTGAGATTGTTGCCGCCGAGATGCTTCGTCATGATTTCGCCGAGGACGCTGCGATAATCCGTGGTAACTGCGAGGTCGCGTCCCTCGTAAAGCTGGCCATCGCTCATTCCCGGCCAGCGCGTATAAACCTTTCCGCCCTTGATATCGCCTCCCATCAGCAACATGCAATTCGCATGGCCATGATCGGTGCCGCGGTTGCCGTTCTCATGAGCCGTGCGGCCGAATTCAGACATGCTGACGAACACGACATCGCCCATACGGTCGCCCATATCCTGATGGAACGCCGCGATTCCCTGCCCCAGGTCGCGGAGCAGATTCGAAAGCTGCCCCTGCACTCCGCCTTCGTTGACGTGATGGTCCCAGCCGCCGCTATCGAGAAAAGCGACCTCAAGCCCAAGGTCAGACTTGAATAACTCGGCGATCTCCATCAGGCTTTTGCCGAAGCGGCTATTGGGATAGTTCGCCCCATTTTCAGGCGCGTACGAATCGGGATTAATCTTCTTGAGCTGGTCAATCGCTTCGAAGGTTTCCGCGCCGACGCCGCGCATCGCCTGGTCAACCGTCTGTGCGTACATCGCCTCAAAACCCCCTTCGACGGTCTGTTGCGGGCCGTACATCTTGAACTGTTTTAAGTCCGGGATGGCGACAGCCGGCGCGCTGCCTGCAAGCGTCCGCGGAAGGTATGGGCCGAACGCTACCGCACGGAAAGGCGACGCCTGCTCTTCGGGCATTGATTGCAGCGCGCGGTTGAGCCACCCATCGTCGGTGGATTTCACGCCGGGGGTGCCCGATTCCATGAAGTCCTGCGCGTCGAAATGCGAGCGCGAAGGGTCGGGCGAGCCAACCGCCTGCACGATCGCAAGCTGGCCGTTCTGAAACAGCGGTTGCAGCGGCTGCAGGCTCGGGTGCAAGCCGAAGAATCCGTCGAGGTCGATCGCCGCATCCGTGCCGCCGCTGCGCGGCTGAGGGATCGCAATCGTCGGACGCAGCTTGTAATAATTTGGCTCGCCGAACGGGACGACCACGTTCAAGCCGTCCATCGCACCGCGCTGGAATAGCACGACCATTTTCTTTTTGCCCTGGCCGCCAGTCGTAGCCGCAACCGCCCGCTGCAGGAACGACGGCAAGGACGCCATCCCCAACATCGCGATGCCGCCATTCTTCAGGAAGTATCGCCGGGAAATCGTCATCTTAATTCTCCCTATCGGCGCTGAAATTCCGGCGTGCCGAGTACCAGACCGGAAAGCAATCCTTCGTTCACTTGTTTCACCGGATCATCCAGCTTCGCCTGCAAAACTTGCGGATCGTTCAGCCGGCTCTCAAGCGTCTGGCGCGTCGCCTCATCCACCTGCCCGCCCAGAAATAGATCCACAGCGCGCGCGAGCGCCATCTCAGGATCCTTGGATGCGTCGTCGCCGAACATCGTTCCCAAATCCACGTTGGTTCCCGCGAGGCGCCCGTTCGAGAACGCGAGTGCAAAGTTCAGGCGGTTCAGAAGCGCACCCGTATTCACCCACGTTTCAGATTTGTCCGAATAACCGGTGGGCGGCTGGCACAAAAAGAGCGGTTCGCCCATTCGTCCAACCCACTGCGCCAGCGGCAACGAAATAGTCACGTCGGCATTCAACGCGCGCGCCGTGCTGGAAACCAGCTCGAACGGCGTCTTCACCTTCGCGCGGTAGGTTTGCTTCGACCAGAACTCCGGCGAGTAAATCATGGCCTTCATCACGCTGCGAATGTCGCCGCCGCTTGATTCGTATTCCTTCGTCATGCGATCGACAAGCGCGGGCGGTGGAGTATCGGACACGAAATGGCGCGCGAGTTCGATGGAAATAAATCTCGCCGTGTGCGCGTCGTTCGCAAGCATTTTCAACGCTTCCTCGCCGTCCTTCTCGCCGCCGTAGTTGAACGTGTGACCCATCACCACTTTCTTGCCCTCGGCATGGAACTCGGGCTTGAACACGAAATCCGGGTCGCGGCGCGGCTCACGCACCGTCCAGCCGGTCAAGCATCGCGCCATTTGAATCACGTCGTCCTGTGTGTAGCCTGTATCCACCCCGACGGTGTGCAGCTCCATCACTTCGCGGCCGTAGTTCTCGTTCAAACCGCGGTCCTGCTGTTGCGGACGCGCGCCGCCCTGCGGCCCCTGAATTTGTCCATTCGGGTCGGGAAATGTTCCCGGGCCTGGCGGAAATCCTCCGCCGAACGCGCCTTGATAGCGAGCGCGCCGCATCGCGATTTCCTGTTGGTGCTCCTTGAACGCCACCGGATCGACGCTCTGCCAATTGTCGAGGAAGAAAAGCATGGCAGGGCTCTTCGCGGTGGCCGTCAGCAAGTCTTCGAACTTGCCCATCGTGTGCGGACGAATCGTATCCCGCACATACGCCGTCAGCATCCACTTGTCCGCGCCCTTGTTGGCGAACACGTTGAAATGGTTGAACCAGAAATCTTCCATCACGGCTTCGAGCTGGCGCTGGCTGTAAACCGCCCGATCCAGCTTGGCCATGGATAGCTCGGCAATAATTCGATTCGGACCCTGTATTTTCGCAAGCTGCTCCTGCGCCTTGTCCGTGTTGTCGTCGCCCGAGTCCGTCATCTGCGCCATCGCGGCGCGGCGTTTCCCCACAATTTCCTGTTTGTACTCTTCCTTTGTCTCACCCGCCTGCTTGGCGGCCTGATTGGGAGGCGGAAACTCCTCCAGAAGCTTCCTGGCGGGCATGTCCAGCGTCGGATAATTTTCCAGGCGCTTGTCGAGGGCGGAATCATCAATGGATTCAGGATGGAGTTGCTGGTCAATCCATTTTTCGAGGCCCATCTGCCGGACGCGTTCCACGTCCCCCGGACGCGGGCCATATGCTAGGCGATTGAGCGCGTGCAGGATGGCTTGGTCTTCCGTTAGCTCGGTGATGGGAAGGTGGCCTTTGAACTTTTTGTCGAGCGGCGTCGAATCGGAAGCGGAGTCGACAGCCTTATTGCGCTTATCGGCGTCGGCGTTCGGCGTAGCGATCGCAAACAGCACCGCCAACAGCGCGGCTATCGCGATCCCCAGAAACGCAGCTCCCGACACGTCGAGATGCCGGATCGGCTTACGAACCGCACACACGGGTTTTCTTGTCCGCGCCATGGCCTTCATTACAGTTTAACCCCGCACCCAGGCAATAGTTGCGCTGGAGCGCTAGGAGTTAACGAAACAGACATCGTTCATTGACGGTGCGGGGGGCGAAGAGCGCCGCAGTCGGGTGGGCCCTAAGTTGAGGCATTAGAGCCCATTCACGGCACTATCAGGCTAAACTTGCTGGGCCGGGCGGCAGCTTCGCGCTCTTCTCGCGCCTCGGCATTGTAGGCAGCCCCCAGAAGGACAATCATCGCGGCCAGAAACATCCACAAAAGTAAGCCGATTGCTGAAGCCAATCCACGGTACAGCACGTCGTACGGCATCTTCCGAACATACCAGCCGAAGGAAATGTCGGCGGTCCACCACAGCACCGTCGCAACTGCAGCACCCGGCAGCAAGTTTCGATATCCGGCGTGACCGGGACGCCCAACACGATACAGCAGGACCAGTACGGCCATCGCCAAGACAAAAACGCCCACCGCATAGCCGATCCATTCGACATAGTGCGTAAAATGGGGTGAGGCAGTGTGCTGGATCAGCCACGCGCGCAATTGCTTGCCGAACACGGTTAGGACCACGACGGCCAGCATTGGCACGATCGTGAGGCAAAGAAGACCCAGTGCTCGCGCTTGCCGCCGCCAATAGCTCGGCTCCATCAAATCACCCTCGATTACGCGGAAACCCTCCATCAATCCGACCATGGTCTGCGTGCCTGCTAAGAGGGTTCCCCCCAAACCCAGCACGATCCACCGCCCGGGATGTATCGTCCGGCGCACAAAATATCCGGCCACCACTCGCGCGCTTCCGGGGGGAAGAATTTGCATCAGGCGATTGGGGATCTCCCGAATGGCTTCTGGAAATAGCGATGTGCCGCCAAGAATGCCGAGGGCCAGCAGCAGCAGCGGGAAAAACGCCAGAAACATATTGAAGGCAACGGCCTGGCTGAGCGTCACGCAATCCGGGAAAATCCGCCCGAAAGCGCGAATCAGGGTCCGCAATATCCTGTCCATCGCCATTGGCCGGAATTATACGGGAACCTCGGGAATTCACGCTCACTGTTTCGCGCGACTGCCGTGCCCTCCCGCCGCCGGCGGAGCGCCCTTGCCCGAGCATCAAACCACGGGTAAACTGCAGACGAAATGACCACCCCGCCCAAGATGACGACAACTCGCAGCGAAGAGATTGTCCGCAAGCACAAGCAGTTTATCTGGCCGGCGGTCACGAACTACTACCGCGAACCACTCGTGGCCGACCACGCATCCATGCAATACCTCTGGGATATCGAAGGCAATAAATACCTCGATTTCTTCGGCGGGATACTCACCATCGGCGTCGGACATTGCAATCCAGAGGTGACGTCGAAGATCAAGACGCAGATCGACAAGCTGCAGCATACCTCGACGCTTTTCCCCAACGAAGCGATCGTGGCGCTGGCCGAAAAGCTTGCCCAAATCACGCCGGGAAAGCTCCAGAAGAGTTTTTTTACGAGTTCAGGCACAGAGGCAAACGAAGCCGCCATTCTGCTCGCACGCATGGCCGGGCCAAGCTACGACGTGGTTGCGCTGCGCCACGCATACGCAGGCTCGTCCGCGCTGGCCAAAGCCGTTACAGGCCAGGCCCCGTGGCGCAAAGCCGGCGTCATCAGCGTGGGCGTCTCGCATGCGGTGAATCCGTACTGCTATCGCTGCCCGCTGCACTTGAAATACCCGGAGTGCGGCGTGGCGTGCGCGAACGACGTCGAGAATTTGATCCAGACCGGCACGAGCGGCTCGATTGCGGCGTTCATTGCAGAGCCGATCCAGGGCGTCGGCGGCTTCATCACTCCCCCGCCGGAATACTTCAAGATCGTCTATCGCATCGTGAAGAACTACGGCGGCCTTTTCATTTCCGATGAAGTCCAGACCGGTTTCGGGCGCACCGGAAAGAAATGGTTCGGCATCGAGCAGTGGGAAGTCACGCCCGATATCATCACCTGCGCGAAGAGCATGGCGAATGGAACGCCCGTCGGCGCGACGATCACGACAGCAGAACTGGCCGACAAGTTTCAGGGCCTCACGATTTCGACATTCGGCGGCAATCCGGTAACCTCCGTTGCCGCGCGCGCCGTGATTGAAGTGATCGAGGAAGAAAATCTGCTGGAGAATACGCACGTGGTCGGCGGCTACTTGCGGATGAAGCTCGACGAGATGAAGGAAAAGTACCCCCTGATCGGCGATGTTCGCGGCATGGGAATGATGCAGGGGCTCGAACTCGTCCGCGACCGCCAGACCAAAGAACCTGCGCCCGCGGAAACGACCGAATTGATGGAGCGGGCGCGGGCAAACGGCCTACTTGTCGGAAAGGGCGGCCTCTACGGCAATGTTGTCCGCATGGCGCCGCCGATGAATATTTCGAAGAGCGACGTGGATGAAGGCATTCGCCTGCTCGACAAATCGTTCGGCGAGATTTCCGCCAGGTAACTCGCTCGCGCAATTGCCTTCCAGAGGAGCGCTATACGGCCGGACTTTTCGATCGCGAAATTTACCTGGATATTGAAACGCTGCGCCTGTCTCACGAAGTGCAAGGCGGCTGGTCGAACATCCCGGGATTCGGCGTAGCTGTCGCCGTGACCTGGGACAAAGAAAGTCAATTCCGGCGCTGGTTTGAGCCGGACGCAAAGAATCTCGTCGCGGAGCTCGAGACCTTCACGCACGTCGTCACGTTCAATGGCAACCGCTTCGATCTCGAAGTGCTTCGCGCCTATGCTCCGGTGGATGGTTTGCGCCGGCGCTCGTTCGACGTGCATGAGGAGCTGCACAAACTTCTGGGGCATCGCGTCAAACTCGACCAGCTCGCCAAAGACACCCTCGGCACCGCGAAAAGCGGCGACGGAATCGAAGCCGTGGGATGGTGGCGTGCGGGAGAGAGAGACCGCGTGGCCGCATACTGCGAGCAGGACGTCGCAATCCTGCGCGATGTCGTCGAACACGGGCGCGCGAAGGGTTACGTGATCGTGAAATCGCGCCAGGTGTCCGTGAAGTGGGATTAGATTTCGGCCAGCCGACGGAATGCCCTCCGCTGATGTATTCTTTTAATTGATGAGATTCTCACGACGAAGCTTTCACCGCCATAAAGCGGTTCATCGAGCGATCCGGTTGATTGCGCCCGTGCTGGTCGCGATGATTTCGCTTGCGGCGCAGTCATCCACGGCAGGACAGACGGGAGCGCCAACCGATTCGGTGCGTGTGCACTGGAAGGTGCTCGAGATGGCGCAAGTGAGGCTCGACGACAAAGCACCGCTGAAGTGGAACGTCTACCAGCCGGACAAAAAGGACAACAAAAAGGACAAGAAGAAGGACTCTGACTTGGTACTCGTACTGCTCGGGCACCGCTACCTGATGCTCGACACCAAAGCGCGGCTCGTTTACCTTGTCCCGATTTCCGATCTTCTGGCGCAAGGAACGGATTTTGAAAGCGGCGACCTCGCCCAGCAGGCTCGCCTGGTCCCCAGCACGGACTGGACTCAGCGCGACGTCGGTCCCGCCGAGTTGTACCGCCTCACGCTCGGCGACTACGGCAGCGTACTCGAAGTATCGCTGCCCCACATGCCGGACCTTCGGCCGTTCTACTGAGAGCCGCCTCTGCCCTTGCCAGCTTTAATCTGCAAGCTGCGCCAAATCATCCACGCGACGGTGGCTACCATGCCGAGCCATCCCAGCACCCGCACGGCGTGGGCGATCTGCGTGTCATGATCCAGGACGCCGAGCTTGCCGAACAGATATGCCCAATCGTGAATGACGTCGTCGCCATCGCCGATGGTGAGCAACGGCAACTCCTGCGCGCGGGCGTCGGCCATGTACGTCGCCACGGGTAGGAGTTGCTCGAAAAAGAAAAACATGCAAAATGCTGTTCCCAGAATCTGGCGCTGAAAAATGAAGAATGTGGCCAGCATCAGCGGAACGCTCAACTGCAAGATCGTGCCCCCGGCAACGGCGAGAAACTCGCCGAAAAACCGGAAAAGTAGATGGCCGCCCTCATGAATGGGAACGAAGACAAGGTCCATCATGAGGAGCGCGCCCGTGCCGCGCGCCGCTTGAAATAAGAACAACAGGTAAAACGTGGCCGCTATGATAAGGGCCGCTCGATGCACCGGCTGCCATTCGTCTTCCAGCGGTTGCAGGAACGGCAATCGCTCCGTCCATGATTCAGGCAGGCGCATGGCGGATAACCTCAGCGATGAAACACGTCAACGACCCAGGGAATGCCCACCAACCCATCCTCTACCTTCACCTCGACGACATCGCCGCGGCTGAAGTTGTCGAAGTTTACGCGGTCCACCGGGACGCGCTCGATGCGATGACCTTCGCGCCAGGAGGTCACTACCAGGCGCCGGCTTGGCAGCGCTCCGCCCATCGAGAATTTCCCCACCACACGCGCCTCTTCGACCTGCGGCGGGGCGCGGTCGAACGCCCCATTTGCCAGCATCAAAGCTGCGAAAATCCACGGCAGAGGGATCAGTCCGTAGTAAACGCGTTTGAGCGCCTCGAGTTCCAGGTGGCGCAGCGCGCGGCGCTCCAGCCCTATCGCCAGCCCCAGCGTTAGAAAGAAAAGCAAGCCGATGAAAATCAGGATGCCGTCGAGCTCCAGTGGCGGATAGCGGTTGCTCGCGGCCACAAACGCGAGAGCGCCGAGGACAAAAAACGCGGTGCGGTTCAGCAATTTCTTGCGGAGCGCGAACTCCGCCTCCGAGGAATTGAGTCCGCAAAAATCGCAAACGTCCGCGCCGCGTTCCGCTCCGCAATTCAGGCAGTGCGTCATTTCACCGTGCGGACGCTCGACGGAGGATTCGCGAGGCAGACCATGTTCTCGTCGCGGCCATTTGAGAGGAGCTGGCAATCAATCTCCTGGGCGCTGCGGACTGCCTGATCGTAGCTCGACCCGGCGGCGGTCGCGCAGTGCATCGCGCCCTTGAACGCCACGCAGACTTCGTATCGCTCGCGCGTCTGCTGGAGCGTCGAGTAAGCGAGTATGCCGATCAGTGCAATCGCTCCCAGTGCGACGATCCATCGAATCTTGTTTGATTTCTGCGCCATTGTAATTTAGTCGATTTCCGTGACCGGACGCCCGCGCGCTTTCCCTTCTCCGTCATTCGCGCGGCGCACCAGTTCCTCCCGCATATGCTTTTTCAGATGCGGCGCGAGCCCTTCGAGTTTGGATATCTGCCTCAAATCGCCCAGGGGCAGCTGGGGCAAGAATGCCTGCACGGACGCGGCAGGCGTATGAGCGTTGCGGACCAGCGCGACCCGCACATTGTACTGGCAAGACCATTTTGGGTGGTGGGCGATCGCCACGACAACACGCTCGGGCACGCCCGGCTTTGCCAGCACTTTCAACACCTGTGCCTCGGTGAGGAACGGATTCACGAGCGCCAGCTTGATTGCCTGAGCGTGTCCCTCCGCAAGTATCGCGCCGGCAACTCGCGACGGGCCGCGGCGCGCGAGCGTTAGCTTTTCTCCGACCGGGAGGTGCGGCACGCGCGTCAGGATGACTTCTTCGGCCACACGACGGATATCCGCCGGTGCGGACGGCAACAGGCTCAATCGCACCAGATCGAAAAGAAAAAGCTGCCGAACCGCCGCGAGGGCGAATCGCTTCGGGGTGCGCGGATGCCGCGCCAGTCGGAGCCGCACGCCTTCGCTCGACGTCCACTTCCCCTCTCCGGCAACAGCACTGAGAACGCTCGACGGCAGATCGAGCCGTTCGAGCATCATCACCACGTGCGGTTCGTCGAGATTGGGATTTGCAAGCAGCGCCAGCAAAGCTTCCTCACCCGCTTCGTGCAGGAGCGATTTCAATTCGTCCCCGGCAGCCGATCGGGCGCGCTCGATCCGTGCGTCGGGTTCAGGCGGCATTGCCCTTTGCATTGCCCAGCCGCACGGCCATCCGGACCGCAGCCTCGGCTGGAGACATTTCCACGGGAACGCTGACCACTCGCGGAACTGACGTCCTCAGCTCCGCATCAATCGCAGCATCGAAATATTTCGATCGCCCATTCGCGCCGCCCACCTTCGCAACTGGGACTTCTCGATCGCGCCAACCAAGTTCGCTCGCGACACACTCCACGAGTCCGGCGAGTGATACAGCGGCACCCGCGAGAATCCCGCGAGCGACCGCGTCGCCCTCGTCGGCTAGCGTTGCGACCAGCGAAAATGTCCTTGGAAAAACCGAGTCCGGATTCTTGGTGATCTGTTCGCCAAGCTGATCCCAATTGCGGCACTGATGAAACTCCAAAATCCGGCCAGAAAGCGCGGTCTCCGGTCCTCGACGCTCTTCCGCCAGCGTCACCGCATGCGCGGCGCGTCGCCCGATATCAAAAGCGCTGCCTTCATCGCTGAACCATGGACCGCGCCCGCCCGCACGCGCCGTTCGGCCGCTGGCATCGCGGCCGAACGCGGCGGATCCCGTGCCGGCGAGAAGAATGATTCCTTCGCCCGAGCCGAAGGCCGCTTCGAGCGCGATTTCGAGGTCTGTCGTCACGCGGACGCGCGCATTCGGATAGCCGTGCTCGAAGAAAGTCGTCGCGCGGCGCGCGACTTCCGACCGGCCGGCGCCTCCCAGCCCGGCGCAAATCCCGCGAATGTGCCCGGAATGAATCTTCTCCTGTTTCAAAACCGAGTCGGCCGCGTCGCTCAGTGAGAACCATGCCCGCGCGTAACCCGTTCGCACCGGGTTTGAGGGCCCCGCGGACGCGCGGGCGACTACGCGTCCCTCGGCGTCCGCCAGCACGCAATCCGTCTTGGTGCCGCCGCCATCGAGTCCAAGAAAATAAGAAGCTTCAGCAGCGGAAACTTTCTCTGGCATGGACCTCTTTCAGTCTGCTTGACAGCCTCGGAAGCGGGCGGTTAGCATCGCGCGACCTGCCGGGCACGGCTCGATGCGAATCAGCCCATTCGACTTCGCGATCATCGTTGCGTATCTCGTGGGCATCACCCTTTTCGGCGCGCACTTCCGCCGCGGCCAGCAAACCCTGCGCGATTACTTCCTTGGCGGCCGCACCGCGCCTTGGTGGGCAATCGCCTGCTCGATTGTCGCCACGGAAACTTCAACGCTGACGATCATCGGCACACCCGCAATCGCCTACGCGGGCAATCTCGGGTTTCTACAACTCGTATTGGGGTATATGGTCGCGCGGGTCATCTTGTGCGTGGTGCTCATCCCGCAGTATTTCCAGGGTGAATTTTACACGGCTTACCAGCTTCTCGAGAAGCGTTTTGGCAATCGGATGAAATCGGCGGCGGCGATCGTTTTCATGGGAACTCGCGCGTTGGCCGAGGGCGTGCGAATTTCAGCGATCGGCAAAGTCGTAAGCGTCGCGTTCGGGACTGGCGAGCGGTGGTCCATCGCCATCGTGGCAGGGCTCACGATCGCGTACACGTTCGAGGGTGGGATGAGCGCCGTAATCTGGACCGATGTCGCGCAGTTCGCGCTGTATTTGACCGGCTCCGTCGCTGCTTTCTTTCTCCTCCTGCACAAAATCCCCGGCGGATGGCATCAGGTGACGTATTCAGCCGCGGCGGCCGGCGGAAAGCTTCGTGTGTTCGATTTCGCGTTCAGCCTGACCAGGAGCTACACCTTCTGGTCGGGCCTGCTCGGCGGAACTTTCCTCACCATGGCCAGCCACGGGACCGATCAGACAATGGTCCAGCGGCTTCTGGCGGCGCGGAATGAACGCGACAGCAAGAAAGCGCTGCTGGCAAGCGGCGTCGTTGTGTTCGTGCAATTCGCGCTTTTCCTCGTCCTCGGCGTGATGCTTTTCGTCTTCGCGCAACATGCGTCGCTGCCTGTGCAGGGTGACACGGATCGAATTTTCCCGGAGTTCATCGTGCGCGACATGCCCGTCGGCATGGCTGGCCTGGTGCTGGCGTCCATCTTCGCGATGGCCATGTCGAACGCCAGCGGTTCGCTGAACTCGCTGGCCTCTTCGAGCGTGATTGATCTTGGCGCGCGCGGGGCAGGAACATCGCCGGCGCAGCAGCTCGTCCGCTCGCGGCGCCTGACGCTCGTCTGGGGTGTGGTTCTAGGGCTGCTGGGATTGATCCGCTGGGGCGGTGTGCTCGAGGCGGGACTCACGATCGCTTCGATCACTTATGGCGCCATGCTCGGAGTTTTCCTGCTCGGCACCTGGAATCGTCGGGCAAATGAGAACGGCGCGCTCGTCGGATTTGCGGCTGGAATCGCGGCGATGATCGCGGTGAGATTCTGGACGCCGCTGGCGTTCACCTGGTACGTGTTCGCCGGGACGATCGTAACGTTCGCCGTCGGTTCGGTCGCGAGCTTCGCGAGCGGCGCCGCGATCAAGCCCAGGGTCGTTCCAGAATAATCGCAGAATTAGAGCCGACGAAATCTGTCGGCTAGCGCGCCCGCCACAAACAGATCGGGATGGAGAAGGTGCGCAAGGAGCGCGACTCCATCGGCAAGACGCGGTCCCGGCCGGGAGAAGTAGGCGTTCGCATCAACCGCGAAGATACGACCCTCGCGCATGGCTGGCAATTGGTTCCAGCTCTCGGGAAACCGCGACACGTAGCATTCCTCGGCCGCGCGTGCGGAATTATATCCGCATGGCATGACGATAATCACGTCTGCGCGCGACTCCGCAATTTGCTCCGTTGTCACTTTGAACGAGGGCTCTCGCAAGCGCCCGAGCACGTCTTCCCCGCCGGCGCGGGAGACCATCTCCGGAATCCAGTGGCCGCCCACGTAATACGGGTCCAGCCACTCAAGACACAAAACGCGCGGGCGGGACCGAGCGCCGGCAGCCGTAGCGGCGATCGAGGCGACCTGCCGCGCCAGCGCCGCTGCGAGCGCGTCGGCTTCATTCTGGCGGCCGGTCGCTGCGCCAACGCGGCGGATATCGTTCCAAACTTCACCGAGTGAGCGCGGGGTCAACGAAAGAACCTGCGGCTGCTGCGGAAATCGCGCCAGCGCCGTCGCCAGATCGTCCGGAGAAGCAGCGCACACGTGGCACAAATCCTGCGTCAGGATCAGTTCGGGCGCGAGCGAGCGAAGGAGCTCGGCATCCACCGCGTAGATGCTCTCGCCGCGCGCGATAATTTCGCCGACCTGGCGGTCAATCTCCGCGGGCGGCGCGTGCGGGTCAATGCGCGTTCGAAGCAGCGAAGGTTTCGTCGCCGCGTCCGCGGGAAAATCGCATTCATGGCTGACGCCGAGAACCGAGTCACCCAGGCCGATGGCGTAAGCGATTTCGGTCGCGGACGGCAATAATGAACAGATGCGCATCGCGGGCTCAGTCATACAGTAGATACTTTGCGCGCGTCCTACGGAACTTGTCGAGGTCGGCGGACCAGCCGGACACGATCTCGGCGGGTGCGTCACCCCGTTTCAAGCGATCGACAGTGGATTGCGAGCCGAGAAGCTCGATGGTCTTCTCGATCTGAAACTTGTCCGGGTACATGCGATGCAGCACCTCGGCAATTTCAAGCCCCATGCGCATGGATTGAAGCTCGCTGCGATTCGTAATGCTCACCGTCACGCCCTGGCATGGCTCGCCGCGATAGAGATCGTCGCTCGGAGTGAATTGCGCAGCCACAAAGCTCACGCCCGGGATCTTGCGACGGGTGAGCTCCGCGGCAAATTCGTCCGCGCGAACCCAGGGCGCGCCAATCTTTTCAAACGGCGCATCCGTGCCGCGCCCAACGGAAACGCCGCCCGCTTGCAGAATCTCGATGCCGGGATAAAGGAATTCGGCGTTCAGCGTACGCAGGTTCGGCGAAGGAGGAATCCATGTGAGTCCCGTCTGATCGTAGGTTTCGCTGCGGCGCCAATTGCTCATGGTTACAACGTGCAAATCCGCGCCGATTTTGTTCTCGGCATTGAACATCTGCGCGAGCTCGCCCGGCGTCATGCCGTAACGCACGGGCATCGGGAAATATCCGGTGAAGGACGTGCGGTCGGGGTCGAGCATCGGCCCCTCGACCACTTCTCCGCCCAGCGGGTCGGGGCGGTCGAAAACAACGAAAGGAATGTGGTGCTTCGCGGCCGCTTCCATGCAATACGCCATGGTCGTGACGTAAGTGTAGAAGCGGACTCCGGCGTCCTGTATGTCGAAGATCAAAATGTCGATGCCTTTCAACATCTCATCCGTCGGACGGCGCGTCTTGCCGTATAGGCTGTAGATTCGAACGCCGGTCGCAGGGTCGGTGCTATTTGCGATGGCCGCGTCGGCCTTCCCGTTGATGCCATGCTCGGGGCTGAACATCGCAACGAGCTTGAAACTCTCCCTCCCAGCGAAATAGTCGATTGTGGGCCGTCCCTGGAAATCCACGCCCGTCTGGTTTGTGATCAGGCCAATGTGTTTGCCCGCGAACGGTTCGGAGTTCATGGATTCGTAAATGTCGACGGCTGTGAGCGTGTGGCTCACTCCGGCGAATTGCCCGGAACGCATTGGTGCGCAAAACAACCATGCGATTGTGACCACAGCGAAAATGGCTTGAGAACGGTAACGAAACATGGTCGAGACGCTCGATTGTGCCACATGAAATCGCGTGCTATATACAGCTACGGGATGCAGGCGTCAACAAAGAAGGCCCACGGTGGAAATGATGCGTAAATGGGGGCTTTCAACGGCGGCGCTGGTCCTCGCGGCAATATTCTCGCTCATGACACCTCCCGCCCGCTCGCAAAAAAAATCCCCGGCGAACTCAACGCCAACTGCCTCGAATGCCTGGGTCGAGCAGACGCTCAAGAAGATGACACTGCGCGAGAAGCTCGGGCAGATGCTGATGGTGACATTTTTCGGCGTGTTCGATTCGGCCGAAAGCCCCGAGTATCGTGAGGTGCTTCACGAGGTCGAGGACAATCACGTCGGCGGCCTAATCATTGTCACCGATCGCGGGCCGCTCGGACTTGAGCGAAGCCAGGTGTACCCCACCGCCGTGATGACAAACGAACTCCAGCGCCGCGCGAAAATTCCGCTCCTGGTTGGCGCGGATTTCGAAGCCGGCACTGGGATGCGACTCGACGAGGGCACGTCGTTTCCTTCCGCGATGGCGATTGCCGCGACGGGCGACCCGAAACTCGCGTACGCCGCTGGCAAATACACGGCGCTCGAAGCGCGGGCGGCCGGTGTGCAATGGATCTTCGCTCCGGATGCGGACGTTAACAACAACCCCGACAATCCAATCATCAACATACGATCTTTCGGCGAGGACCCGGCGAGCGTCGCGGAATACGTGAAGGAGTTCGTGCGCGGCGTTGAAGACAACGGCGCGCTGGCGACGGCGAAGCATTTCCCGGGACACGGCAACGTCGGCGTGGATTCGCATATCTCGCTGCCCACAGTGCCGGGCGACCGCAATGAGCTCGAAGGAACCGAACTCGTTCCCTTCCGCGCAGCGATCGCCGCCGGCGTGAGTTCCATCATGCCGGGCCATCTGGCTGTGCCGGCATTCGAGCCCGATCCCGCGATTCCGGCGACACTTTCGCGAAATATTCTGAGTGGCCTGCTGCGCGACGACATGAAATTCCGGGGCCTGATCATTACCGACGCTCTCGACATGGGCGGCGTTGCGTCGAACTATCCTCCGGGCGAGGCTGCTGTGCGGGCAATCGACGCCGGTACGGACGTGCTTCTAATGTCGCCCTCGCCCGACGCAGCGATCGCCGGGCTCGAGGAAGCAGTGAAATCCGGCCGCATCTCCGAGAAACGAATTGACGCTTCCGTGCGAAGAATTCTGGCAGCCAAAGCCCGGCTGGGACTCAACAAGAACCGCACGGTTGACGTCGCGCGGCTGAACGAGAAATTCGCGCGCCCGGAATATGAAACAGAAGCGCAAAACATCGCCGATCGCGGCGTCACCCTGCTGCGCGATGCACCTTGGCTCCTGCCGCTGGACGCCACCAAGCCGCTGCGCGTGTTGCTGGTCGCGCTTTCCTCCGATGCCGATCCGAACCCGGGCGAGACGATCGAGCCGGAAATTCGCCCGCGCGTTGACTCGCTCAAAGTCCTGCGCGCGGATACGCAATATTCGCCCGTCAGCACGCTGAAGCTCCCGCCGCCGGACACGTACGATGTGGCAATAGCAGCCCTTTTTGTGCGCGTTGCAGACCGCAAGGGCGACGTCGGCTTTCCGGACGACCAGCTTGCGTTCGTGAACCAATTGCTGGCCGCGGGTAAGCCGACCGTGGTCGCTTCTTTCGGCAGCCCGTACCTGATCGAGCGATTTCCGAACGCGAAGACGTGGCTCGCTGAGTTCTCAACCAACGATGTCTCGCAGCGCGCCGCAGCTCGCGCGATATTCGGGCAGATCACGATCAGCGGCAGGATTCCGGTGACCGTGCCCGGAACCGTGCAGCGCGGTGACGGCATGCGGGTAGCCGAAAATCCGATGACGCTGCAGCCCGCGCCCGCGGCGTGGACGGAGCGCCTGAAGCCGGCCTTCACTTTACTCGACCGCGCGGTTGCCGACGGTGCTTTCCCCGGGGGTGTACTCGCTGTCGGGTGGAACGGCCAGCTTGCGGTGCACCCGTTCGGGAAACTCGAACTGGATGGCGAGGAATACGAGGTAGATGAAGACTCGATGTACGACGTCGCCTCGCTGACGAAGCCAATCGTCACGACCACGGCGGTGATGATGCTCGTGCAGCAGGGCCGGCTCGATCTAAATCGCCCGGTCGAGAACTATTTGCCCGATTTCGCGGCTGCCGCAAAGTCCGACCCGGACCCGGCGTGGCGCGCTCGCGTCACTCTCCGCATGCTGCTTCTGCACGATTCCGGGCTTCCCGATCATCGCGACTTTTACAAGCAAGCGAAGGGTCACGACGCGATTCTGGCGCGCGTTCTCGCTGAGCCGCTCGTTCGCGAGCCCGGAACGCAGGTGGAATATTCCGACCTGGGATTCATTCTGCTCGGCGAGATCGTCGAGCGGCTGACCGGCGAAACTCTTGATACCTTTGCAAAGCGCGAAATCTTTCAGCCGCTCGGGATGGACCGTTCCATGTTTAATCCGCCGCGCAAGCTGCGCGAAGACATCGCGCCCACGGAAATGGACTCGACCTTCCGCAAGCGGCTCGTCTGGGGCGAAGTACACGACGAAAACGCCTGGGCCATGGGCGGAGTTGCAGGGAACGCAGGCCTCTTTTCGACCGCTGGCGACATCGCTGCATTCGCCCAGATGATTCTCAACGGAGGCATCTACGGCCACGAGCGCCTCCTCGCATATTCCACGATCCGGCAGTTCACGGCGCGCCAAACGATTGGCGGTTCGGCGCGCACTCTCGGCTGGGATGTGCCCGAGGAGCCGTCCTCGTCGGGCCGCTATTTTTCAGCCACAAGCTTCGGGCACACCGGCTTTACGGGCACGTCCCTGTGGATCGATCCCGAGCGGAAGCTGTTCGTCGTTCTCCTGACAAACCGCGTGAATCCCACGCGGGCCAACGAGAAGATCCGGCAAGTGCGCCCTGCGCTGCACGACGCGATCTTCGAAGGTCTGGGGCTGGCTTCCGGCCAGGCCGCCCGATAACTCCCTCGGCACAATCTCTACCAGAATCCTGCGAGGAGCCGCCACTGAGGCTTCGCTGCCGCTATAATTATTCAGGGTCTGGGGCGCTCCTTGAAGGCATCGAGGACAGAACAACGGAACCCGCGTTCGCGCGGGCTTGACAGGAAGTCAACTCTCGATATTTTGCGCGCGCTCAGCCGGGAAGATGCAACCGTTGCGCTGGCCGTGCGCCGGGAGCTGCCGCAGATTGCGCTCGCGGTGGACGCCATCGCGAAATCGCTGCGGGGCGGCGGAACGCTTTTCTACATTGGCGCGGGAACGAGTGGCCGGCTCGCGGTGCTGGACGCGGCAGAATGCCCGCCGACATTCGGAACTCCACCTGGAATGGTGCGGGCGATCATCGCCGGTGGCGAACGGGCGCTGCGGCACGCGGTCGAAGGCGCGGAGGATTCCGCGGCAGATGGCGCGCGCGATTTGCGGCGAGCAGGCGTATCGCGCGGCGATGTGGTCGTGGGGATCGCTGCGAGTGGCGCGACCGCTTACGTGCTCGGCGCGCTTGCGTGTGCGCGGCGGCGGGGCGCCGTCACCGTCGGGGTGACTTCGAATTCACGCTCGCCGGTGGCGCGCAAGGCGCGCATCTCCATCTCGCCCGACACCGGGCCGGAGGTGATCGCCGGTTCCACGCGAATGAAGGCCGGGACGGCGCAGAAGATGGTCCTGAATATGCTTTCTACTGCCGCGATGGTGCGGCTCGGTCGAGTCTACGAGAACTGGATGGTTCACGTGGCGCTGACAAATCAGAAGTTGCGGCGACGCGGCGCGCGGATTCTGGAGGAAGCGGCGGGCGTAAGCCTGTCCACTGCGGAACACGCTCTGCGTCAGGCGGGCCACAATCTGCCGTCTGCGCTGGTCATGCTCAAGACCGGAGTCAGCGCGCGCGATGCGCGGCAACGGCTGGCGGCAGCAGGCGGCAGCGTCCGGCAGGCGCTGGAAGCAGCAAAGAAACATCAAACTAATCTCAGGGGCCGGTAACAGGACATGGACCGATTCAAGATTCAAGGCGGGCGCAGGCTCGAAGGCGAAGTCCGAATCAGCGGAGCGAAGAACGCCGCGCTGCCGGCCATGGCGGCGTCGCTGTTGACGGCCGAAGCCGTGCACCTCAAGAATATTCCCCACGTGCGCGACATTATCACGATGGCAAAGCTGCTCGCGCACATGCGTTGCAAGGTGGAAAGCCCCGACATCCCGCCGAGCGAATTCGTCATTCGCGCCGAGAGCGTCTCGCACGCGGAAGCGCCGTACGAACTGGTGAAGACCATGCGCGCCTCGGTCCTGACGCTCGGCCCTCTGGTCGCGCGATTCGGCTATGCGCGCGTTTCCCTTCCCGGAGGCTGCTCGATCGGCGCGCGTCCGATTGATATGCACATCCAGGCGCTGGAAAAGCTAGGCGCGACGATTTCGGTGGATCATGGCTACGTCGAAGCGCGAGCGACGCGCCTTCACGGCGCTGTGTTCCGCTTTCCGAAGATCACGGTCACGGGGACGGAAAATATCCTCACGGCCGCCGTGCTGGCCGAAGGCGAAACCGTTCTCGAAAATTGCGCGCTCGAACCCGAAATTCCCGATCTCGCCGCCCTGCTCGTCAAAATGGGAGCGAAGATCGAGGGCGCTGGGACGCCCACGATTCGCGTGCAGGGTGTTGATAGACTCCACGCCGCGACGCACACCATCATTCCCGATCGGATCGAAGCGGGCACATTCCTCGTGGCCGGAGCCATCACCGGTGGCGAGCTGCTACTGAAGCACTGCGAACCCCAGCACTTGACCGCCGTCATCGAAAAACTCAAGGAGTGCGGTGTCGAAATCAAGTGCGAGGGGAAGGGCGGGCTGCGCGTGCGCGCCGCGAAAAAACTCGTAGCAGCCGACGTCAACACCGAGGAATATCCCGGCTTTGCGACCGATATGCAGGCGCAGTTCATGGCTCTGGCCACGCAAGCGCACGGCATTTCGCATATCCGCGAAACAATCTTTGAGAATCGCTACCTCCACGCAAGCGAGATGGTGCGCATGGGCGCAAACATCTTGGTTGACGGGAATACGGCGGTGATTACCGGACCGGCACAGCTCAGCGGGGCTCCTGTCACGGCCTCGGATCTGCGCGCCAGCGCGGGACTCGTCCTCGCGGCGCTCGTCGCCAGCAACACCACGTGGATTGACCGCGTTTACCACATTGACCGCGGCTACGAACAGATCGAGCTGAAACTCACCGCGCTCGGCGCGAGCATCGAGCGCGTCACCCAACAGTCCTGAGACGACCGTTTGTCCCAGCCGCAAATGATCGGCGGACAAAAAAAGGGAGGCGATCACTCGCCTCCCTTCGAACACCCGTTCATCGGACGCCGCGACGTCCAATTAACGCCGAAACCAGCTGCTAGCCCGCCGCTTCCGTCTTCGGTTGCTTATCGCGCTGGTCGCGCAACACAGCCTTGCGGCTCAGCCGGACTTTGTTTCCTTCGATGGCCAGCACCTTCACGAGCACCTGGTCGCCTTCCTTGAGCTCGTCTCGAACGGCGCGGATGCGCGCCTCCGCGATTTCGCTGATGTGAAGGAGGCCGTCCGTGCCGGGGAATATTTCGACGAACGCGCCGAACTCCGCTATTCGCACGACCGTGCCGAGATATGTCTTGCCGATCTCGGCGGTCGCGGTGATGTCGCGGATCATCTTTAGCGCATTTTCCGCGGCGAGTCCGCTGCTCGCGAACACATGAACCTTGCCATCGTCCATCACGTCAATCTTCACGCCCGTGGCCTCAACGATCGAGCGGATTTTCTTTCCGCCCGGCCCGATCAGGTCACGAATCTTGTCCGTGGGAATCTGTAGCATGTGCAGGTGGGGCGCATACGCCGAAATTTCCGGCCGCCCGTTCGAGATCGTCTTCTCCATGATGTCGAGAATTTCAAGACGCGCCTTCCGCGCTTGAGCCAGTGCCTCTCGCATCATGGCGACGCTGACACCCGCGACCTTGATGTCCATCTGCAAAGCCGTAATTCCCTGCCGTGTTCCGGCGACCTTGAAATCCATGTCACCGTAATGATCTTCGGCGCCTGCGATGTCGGTGAGGATCGCGTATTTCTCGTTCTCCACAACGAGGCCCATTGCGATTCCAGCGCACGGAGACTTCAACGGCACGCCCGCGTCCATCATTGCAAGTGAGCCGCCGCAAACCGTCGCCATGGACGACGATCCGTTCGATTCGAGGATATCCGAAACCACGCGCATCGCGTATGGAAAGTCGGCTTCGGAAGGAAGCAGGTTGCCGAGCGCCCGCTCGGCCAATGCGCCGTGCCCGATTTCGCGCCGGCCCGCCCCGCGCAGGAATTTCACTTCGCCCACCGAAAAAGGCGGGAAGTTGTAGTGCAGCATGAATCGTTTGAACACGTCCTGCTCGAACAGCAGATCGAGCCGCTGCTTGTCTTCCTTCGTGCCGAGCGTGGTGGTCGCGAGCGCCTGGGTTTCGCCTCGGGTGAAGAGAGCCGAGCCGTGCGCGCGGGGCAGCACGCCCACTTCGCATGTGATCTGTCGGACCTGGTCGAACGCGCGGCCGTCCGGGCGCCGGCGGCGAACAAGCATATCGTCACGGAAGATGCGCTCGCGAAGCCGCTCAAATGCGCGATAGGCCAGCTTGCGCTTCTCCAGGTCCTTTTCATCAATGCTTCCCATGATCTCGGCCTTGACCTCGTCTACCAGGCCGTAGCTTTCGAGCTTGGGGTGCTTCTGGGTGTCCACCGCGTCGCGCAACCGCTCGCCGTATTTCTGCGTGATGTCTTTGTAGAGCGATTCGTCGAACGCGGGAGGCTTTACCGTCACTTTCTTGGGGTTCACGCGGCTACCCAGGTCGCGAATCGCCGCGACGATCTTGCGAATTTCCGCGTGGCCGAATTCCAGCGCGTCGGCGACGGTGTCCTCGGAAACCTCGAACGCTCCCGATTCAACCATCACGATCGCGTCGGCCGAGCCTGCGATGATCAGGTTCATCTGGCTTGTCTTCTGCTCCGCGATCGTCGGGTTCACCACGAGCCTGCCTTCGAGCATTCCCACGCGAACGCACGCGATCGGGTTGTCGAATGGAATCTTGGAAATGTAGAGCGCCGCCGAAGCCGCGGTGACGGCGACTACGTCGGGGTCATTGTCGCTATCGGCTGACAGCACCATGGCGATGATCTGTGTTTCGGTGGCCCAGCCCTCCGGAAAGAGCGGCCGCAGCGGCCGGTCCGTCAGCCGCGAAGTCAGAATTTCGCGTTCCGAGGGGCGCCCTTCACGCTTGAAAAATCCGCCCGGAATTTTTCCGGCGGCGTAGGTGTATTCACGGTAATCCACCGTGAGGGGGAGAAAATCTTTTTCGGTCGCCTTGTTGTCCATGCAGGCGGTGGCGAGCACAACTGAATCGCCGTATCGCGCCACTATCGCGCCGTGGGCCTGTCGGGCCATCTTGCCTGTTTCCAGCGTCAGCTTGCGTCCGCCGAGATCCAAACTCACTTGTTCAAACATCCATCACATCCTTCTGTCCCGGCTCACCGGGAACGGTCATCAGATACGAGAGAAATACTCTCGGGAAATAACTTGAAGAGGGAAAAGCGCATACAGCGGGGCGCCGGAAGGCAAAATGATTAGCTGGCAAATGACCTCGCGCACCGCGCCGCTTGCGGCCCGCCTGCAGGCCGACAGTTCAAGTTTGTGCGGTGGAGGAACTTGCGGCCGGAGCGGCCGCTCGGGGGTTCCGCGCTACTTGCGCAAGCTAAGTCGTGCCACAATCTCGCGATACCGATCCGGGTCGCGCCGATTCAGATAGTCCAGCAGCCGGCGACGCTTGTTGACCATCATGATCAACCCGCGGCGCGAAGCATGATCTTTTGCGTGGGACTGTAGGTGCGTCGTGAGGTAGTTGATGCGCTCGCTCAATAGCGCTATTTGCACTTCTGGCGATCCGGTGTCTTTCGTATGAACTCTGTACTGCTCGATTACACCGGCTTTGGCTTCCATCAACTGATCCTCCCTCTGAAACGTCGTGCCCCTGCTCTATGTTCTTCGCCTCTTCAACTCGAAAATGCTAGCACAGAGCCTCTAGCCCGCAAAGGGAATTTACCGCTGCCGCCAGCTGCCAGCTGCGCTATTTCCCGTTTCGGACCAGCGACAGGAACTCGTCCCGCGTCTGTTTGTTCTCCCGGAACACGCCGAGCATCGCGCTGGTGACCGCTTCCGAGTGCTGCTTTTCCACTCCGCGCATCACCATGCACAGATGCCGCGCTTCGATGATCACGCCGACGCCCTGCGGGCTGAGCTGCTCCTCGATTGTCTGCGCGATCTGGCTCGTCAGCCGCTCCTGGATCTGCAATCGCCGCGCGTACATGTTTACCAGGCGCGCGATCTTGCTCAACCCCACCACTTTCTTGTTCGGGATATAGGCCACGTGGCATTTGCCGAAAAATGGAAGCAGGTGGTGCTCGCAAAGGCTGTAGACCTCGATGTCCTTAACGACCACCATCTCGTCGTAGCACACGCTGAACATCGCCCCGTTCAACAGTTTCTCCGCGTCCTGCCCGTATCCGCTGGTCAAGTAGCGGAGCGCTTTCTCAAAGCGCTCGGGGGTGCGCTGCAGCCCTTCGCGATTGGGATCCTCTCCCAGATGCACCAGCATCTGGCGGACCAGTTCGGCAATCCCGGCTGAACCTGTCGCTTCTGAAACGGCGATATCTGTTGTCTCGCTCATGGTCGTTTTGTTCCTCATGGCGCGCGTTGCTCGCGGTCGCCAATTTCCCCGTCGAATTCAAAGCTGTTCTTGCTCGTCTCCTCGAGTCGCACGCGCTCGAGGCGCGCCGCCGGAAATCCTTTCAGGCGGCGATAGATTTCCCGGCAGATGTTTTCGGCTGTCGGCACTTCTTTGTTGAATTCGGGAACTTCCTCGTTCAAATATTTGTGGTCGAACGCTTCGACGACTTCGCGCTCGACAAACGGATCGAGCTCGCCGAGATTCGCGACCATCCCCGTCTCCGGATCCACCGCGCCGGAAATCGTCACCTCGAGCGAATAGTTGTGCCCGTGGCCGTGGGGATTGCTGCACTTCCCGTAGATGCGCTGATTGTCGGTCTCGCTGAAATTCGGCCGGTGCAACCGATGCGAAGCCGCGAAGCGATAACGGCGCGTCAGCGAAAGCTTTAGCGCTCGGCTCACGCGCGGCTCCCGCTGGATTCCGCCGTGCAATCCGCAAAGAGATCGGGCGACTCGTAGAGCCGCACGCGATCGAGCTTTCCCTTCGCGATCTTCGGCTCCAACAGCCGCCAGATCGCCGCCGCGATGTTTTCGCACGTGGGAATCTGGCCGGCGAGCTCCGGCACTTCATAATTCAGATGGCGGTGATCCATGCGCTCGCCCACTTCGCGCTGCAGAATATCTTTCAATTCCTTCAGATCGAGCACCATTCCCGTCGCCGGGTCGGGCTCGCCCGCCACCGTCACTTCCAGGACGTAGTTGTGCCCGTGGCCATGCGGATTATTGCACTTGCCGAAGACGCGGCGATTTTCCTCCGCCGAGAAATTCGGATTGTGGTAGAAATGCGCCGCGGAAAACTCGATTTTGCGTGTCACTCGAATCATGGCGTTCTCGCCGCATATTCTCGGCCCTTCCAGACGACTTTTCCCCTCGTGCTCTTCCACCACGATTCAACCAGCGCTGCGCTGTAAAGCGTGGAACCCACCACGTGATATTTGATGTAAGACGTCGGGTAGAGATTCCGGTACAGCGCTGCCGCATAGGCCAGGTGCCTTCCCAGCAGAACGCCGGCGAACACGCCAGCCACAGCCACCAATAGCGAAGTCCTGACACCCGCAAAGTGCAGCAGCGCGACAATCAAAAGTCCGGCTTCCGAAATCGGAAGAGTCTCGATGAATTCGAAAAACATTGGCTTGGAATCTCCTCCCATCAGCGGATAGAGATTCTTCGTCCAGCCTTGCCACATCGCTGCAAACGACCGGTACATTCGCGTGCGCACCACTCCCATGGGAGCCGTGAAATAAATACCGTAGCCATTCCGCTTCACCAGCCGCGCCAGCATCACATCATCCAATATCTCGCGTGCGACGGCCGCGTGCCCTCCCACCGCGTCATACGCGTCCCGCAGCACGAGCAGAAACTGGCCGTTTGCGGCTGCATCGGGCCTCGCCGGATCGTTTACGCGCGCAAATGAAAATCTTGCCGCCAGCCTGCAATAGACGAAAGGAATCAGCGCGCGCTCCCACCAGGTCTCCATTTCCTGTTCTGGTGAATACGAAACAAATACGGCATCGTGATCCACCGCATCGCTCAGAGCGCGGCGCGTTGCACCCGGGTAGTGGTACGTGTCTGCGTCCGTGAATAGCAGCCAGTCGCCTTGTGCGGCGGCAGCGCCAATCGAAATCGCATGGTTCTTGCCGACCCACTCGGCTGGCAGCGGACCTGCCTCGATCACCTTCAGCTTCGGAATCCGTTTTGCCAGCTCCGCCAGAATCGCGCCGGTGCCATCCGTGGATTGGTCGTTGACCACAATGACCTCTCCGACTTCAAGCTGCATTGCCACTGATTCGACTGCGCGAGCGATTGACGCTTCTTCGTTTCTGGCGGGAATGATGGCGGAAACCAAGGTTTTTACGATCCCATCCACAGGGGCTGCTAAACTGTTCGTTATCTCTTCGGCGATGCTTCTATTATAGGGCGCTTGGATGGCGGATTGAAACGGAAACTGAAAACTGGGCTCGTTCTGGCTTTCATCGCGGGACTTCTCGTGCTGTTTGCGCGTCCGGATTACAGGCAGGGTGAACCGAGCCTGCGCGGAAGCACGCCAAAAGATTTTACGCTCACGCTGGATGGCAAGCCGGCGCATCTTTCCGACCTGCGCGGCAAAGTCGTTCTGCTGAACTTCTGGGCCTCGTGGTGCCAGCCGTGCATTGACGAGGCGCCTTCGCTGAATCTGCTGCAGCAGCGCATCGCGCCGCTCGGTGGCACCGTGCTGGGAATCAACATCGGTATCGACGACGACGAAGCGGCGTACGAAAAGTTTCTGGCGACGTACAACATTGACTTTCCCACCTACCGCGACGCCACCAAGCAACTCGCGGCGTCCTACGGCACTGCCGCCTATCCCGAGACCTACGTCATCGACCGCAAAGGGCGCCTCGACCGCAAAATTGTCGGCCCGCAGGATTGGACCAGCCCCGAAATGATGACTTACCTCGATTCCCTTCTAAACGAAAAATAATCACGCCGGGGCATTCGTCACTCGTACCGCAAAGCCTCAACCGGATCGAGTTTCGCCGCGCGCATCGCAGGCACGAAGCCGCTCAAAATGCCCACCACTACAAGCACCACTACCGAAGCCGCGAGAATTTCCCAGGACACGTGCATCTGAATATCCACTCTGCCGGACGTGTCCTCGTACGCTGGCCCGAGGAACGGCAGCGTCCCGATGGCTGCACCGATACCCACCGAAATCAGCACGCCGATCGCGCCCCCGGCCATGGTAATCGCCAGCGCCTCAGTCAAGAACTGCACGCGGATATGTCTGCGCCGCGCGCCCAGCGCCCTTCGCAGCCCGATCTCGCGAATGCGCTCGTTCACCGTTACCAGCATGATATTCATCACGCCCACTCCGCCAATCCCCAGCGTCAGCAAACCGACAAACAGCAGCAGAAACTCCAGCCCGTAGGAAATCCCCATGATGATCGGCCGAAATTCTGCCATGCTGTCAAACAGGATTGCGCGCTTGTCCGTCGGAGAAAAATGCTGCCTTTGCGCGAGTATCGAAAGCACCTGTGCCTTCGTTTGCGCGTCGAATTCACCCGACACCGGTTCAACCACCAGTACGCTCGCGGACTTGATGTCCCACAGATCACCCGCGGTCGAATACGGAATCCACGCCGAGCGGTCATCGTCGGTGAAATAGCTGCTCTGCTCGAATTTACGGTCCATCACGCCTACCACGGTAAATCGCTCGCCTTGAATCGTGACCGGCTCGCCCACCGCAGGCAAGCCCGCAAACAGTTTCTTCTTGAGCTGCGCCCCTAAGAACACCACGCGCCGCCGGTTAATTTCGTCGTCCGAATCCAGCCACCGCCCAGCGAATGCCACCTCGTTCCGCATTTCGCCGTATTGCTCGCACACTCCGCGCACCGCCGTGCTCGTCGAGCGCTCCTCGTGGGCGAGATTCGTGAATTTCACCGATTCAGGGCATACCTGCTTCGCCAGCGTCGCCGTGGCGCGCAGTTCATCCAGGTCCGGCTGCTCGAATTTCACTTTCTGCCCCGCGCGCTCGCCGCCGGCCTGCTCGCCCGTCGTTCCCGGCCAGCAGATGATCACATCGTGCCCGAATGAATCGAACGTGTACATCAGCACCCGGCGGAATCCCGAGCCGTAGGCCAGCAGCATCGTCACCGCGACAATGCCCCACACGACTCCTGTCATCGTCAGGCAGCTGCGCAATGGCTGCCGGCGCAGCGAACCCCACGCTTGCCGTACGATTTCCTCGAACACGCGCGCTAGCCTCCCGCCTCGTACCGCAGCGCTTCAATCGGATCGACGGCCGCCGCACGGCTCGCTGGATACAGCGCAGACGTCACCGCAATGGCCGACAGCAATACCAGCGCCAGCACGCCGGACTGCCACGTCGGCAGCAGCCCGGCAAACACCTGGGGCATCGGCAGCAAGTCCACCAGCGCGCAAAATCCGTATGCGATTCCCATTCCGATCCCTCCGCTCAGGAACGCGATGATCATCGTTTCCGCGAAAAACTGACTCAGGATCGACTGCCGCGTCGCGCCCAGCGCCTTTCGCACGCCGATTTCTCGCGTCCGCTCGCGCACCGCCACCAGCATCACATTCATCACTCCCAGCCCGCCCAGAAACAGCGTCACAATACCCACCGCGCCGGTGAAATATTCGATTCCGTCCATGATAAGCGCGTTCGCTTGCGCGTTCTTGATCGTGTCCCACACGAAAATCGCGTCTTCATCCTCTGGATCGAACGAGTGCATCACCGCGAGTGCAGCCAGGGCTTCACGCTTGCAGTCCTTGTGCAGCGCCAGCGATTTCGGCACGACCAGCAGATGTTCGATCGTGTGCGGCGGCGCCGGCGGCTGATTTGGGAAATCGCGCACCACGGCGCTATAGGGAACAAAAATCTTTCGAATATCCGGGCCGTCATACGACGAATTCTGGTCCTTCGGTTTCATCACGCCGATCACGGTGTACGGAATGTCGCTTAGCCATACCGTTTCCCCGAGCGCCTCCCGGCTGCCGAACAGCTGCTTCTTCGTGTCGCTGCCGAGAAATGCTACCCGGTTGACGTTCGCCACGTCCGCATCGTCGTAGAATTTCCCCTCCCCCACGTCGAGGCTGCGCACTTCGGCAAAGGGCGGCAGCGATCCCGAAACCTCCAGGTTGCCGCTGTTGTATCGGCTCCGCAGTTGCACGTGATTGTCTATTTCTGGCAGTGCGAATCGGCACGCCGGCGACTGGTCGTCGATCTCCTGATAGTCGTTTTCGCCGATGTGGACGTCGCGCCCGGCGCGCATCCCGCCCGCTTGAACCGTGGTGCGCCCGGCAAAGAAAATCATGATGTCCTTGCCAAAGCTTTCGTTATTGCGCTTTAGCCCCACGCGCAAGCCTTCCGTCGCCGCCACCATCAGCGTGATCGAAATAATTCCCCAGGTGATTCCGAACATGGTAAGAAACGTGCGCAGCTTATGTGCCCAGAGGGTATGGATCGTGTCTTTAAAGAGGTCGCTGAGATTCATGGTCGCTGTTGCTGTTGAAATGTCATCCCAAGCGAAGCGAGGGCTCTCTCTTACAGCTCATCCCAAGACCACTACTGCAAAATCACCTTCTGCCCTTCGTTCAAGCCGGAGAGCACCTCGGCCTTCACACCGTTCGTGATTCCCAGCTTCACCGCAAGCTTCTTGCGGCCATCCTCGCCCTTGGGGTCCGCGACTTCCACCGACGCATTTTTATCCTTGTCGAAAATCACGGCGCCTTCCGGAACTAGCAGGACACTTTTCTTTTCTTCCAGAATAATCTCGGCATTCGCGCTCATATTTGCGCGGAGCTCGCCTCCCGCGTTCTGTATGGAGACGCGCACCTCAAACGTTGTCACGTTGTCTTTTTCCTGCCCGAGCGGCGCGATCTTGGTCACCCTTCCTTCAAATTTCCTGTCCTTGAATGACTCGACCACAATTCGCGCGTCCTGGCCCAGATAGACTTTGCCGACGTCGGCCTCGTCCACCTTGCCCAGTACATACACTTCGCTCGTGTCGCCAAGCGTCATCACCAGCGTAGCCTGCGAGCCGAGAACCAGAATCGAGCTGACCGCGTCGCCAACCTCGACGTCCTTCGAGAGCACCACTCCATTCATCGGGCTGGTGATCGTTGCATATCGTAGATTTTCCTCGGCGTCGTCGAGCGCGGCCTTGGCCTGCGCCACTTGCGCTTTCGATTGCGCCACCTGCGCCTTGCTCATCTGTGCGGCGCGCACCGCGGACGATTGCCGGTTCAATCCCATTTGGTAGTTCTTTTCGGCATCCTGCATCACGTTGAGCGCAATTAGCCCCTGCTTGAAGAGATCGTGCGCGCGATCCACGTCGTTTTTCAGGAAAGGCACGTCGGGCCCTTCGGCATCCACCAAATTCTTTTGGTACGAAGCCTCGGCAGCTAGTTGCGCGGCCTGCGCGGCTTCCAGGTTGGCCTGCGATTCCGCGACGCTGGCGCGTAGTTGCTCCTTGTCCAGATCGGCGAGGACCTGGCCGGTCTTCACTTTGTCGCCCGCATCAAGATAGATTTTTTCGACGATTCCACTGGCCTTCGATTTCACTTCCACTTTTGTGAGCGGCTCGATCTTGCCGGTGGCGACCACGGACCGCGCAATATCGCCGCGCTCCGTCGTCGCGAGTTTGTCGGGTTCGATTGTGTGCGTCGGCCGCAAGGCAGCCGTTGCGATCACGATCACCGCGACGAGTACCACCGTGACGCTTCCCAGCACAATCCAGCGCTTTCGCTTTTTCCGGCCGTTCTTGCCGTTACCGCCATTCGATTCCACGGACGCCCCCGTCTGCCACTGTTCGACGTTCCACCTGTAGATACGTAAGCCCCGTCGGGAATGTTCCCTGTTCAATCTCGACTGGGCGAAGGCTTTGACAAACAGGCGATAATGGACGTTCATGGAACGAGATCCAGTCTGCGGGATGACGGTTGAACCCGAGCGCGCTGCGGCCAAGGCCGAACACGCCGGAAAAACCTACTACTTCTGCTCCGCCGGGTGTGCCGGCAGGTTCCGAACGGAGCCCGAGAGATATCTCGTCGCTAAACCGCCCGCCCCAATCACCGGGCAAGCCGATCTCGTTCAGCTTGACGGTATCAAGCCCGCAGCCGTTCCTCTCGCGAAACCATCGGTGTACACCTGCCCAATGGATCCCGAGGTGCGCCAGAGTCACCAGGGCCCATGTCCCAAGTGCGGTATGGCGCTCGAGCCGGATGTTCCCAGCGCGCCCGCCACTCGGACCGAGTACACCTGCCCGATGCACCCGCAAATTGTGCGCCCGGGACCGGGTTCATGCCCAATTTGCGGCATGGCGCTCGAACCCAGGACCGTTTCGCTGGGCGATGAGGAAAACCCCGAGCTGCGCGACATGCGTCGGAGATTTTGGATCAGCTCCGCGCTGGCGATTCCGGTTCTCATCCTCACCATGGCCGATTCCCTTCCGGGGCATCCTCTCGAATCCTTCGCCTCCAACCGGACCCAGGCATGGTTGGAGTTCGCGCTTGCGACTCCAGTCGTGCTCTGGGGCGCGTCGCCCTTCTTTGTCCGCGCATGGAACTCGCTCGTCCATCGCAGCCTCAATATGTTCACGCTCATCGGGCTCGGCGTCGGCGTCGCCTACTCTTACAGCGTGGTCGCGACGCTGTTTCCCGGCATCTTTCCCGATTCGTTTCGAGGCCCGGGCGGCGTGGTCGCGCCTTACTTTGAGGCCGCCGCCGTCATCGTTGCATTGGTGCTACTGGGGCAGGTCCTCGAGCTCAAGGCGCGCGGCCAAACGGGTGCGGCGATCAAGGCGCTCCTCGGCCTTGCTCCCAAGACCGCGCGCCTCCTTCGCAAGGACGGCACTGAACTCGACATTCCACTTGAACAGGTCGCGCCCGGCGATAGCCTCCGCGTTCGTCCGGGAGAAAAGATTCCGGTGGACGGCGTCGTTCTCGATGGTTCGAGCAGCGTGGACGAATCAATGATCAGCGGCGAGCCGATCCCTGTCGAAAAGCAATCGGGCGCCCGCGTCACGGGTGCAACCGTCAACGGAACGGGGACTCTGGTTATGCGCGCCGAGCGCGTCGGCTCCGAGACTCTACTCGCGCAGATCGTGCGCATGGTGAGTGAAGCGCAGCGCAGCCGCGCGCCCATCCAAAAGCTCGCGGACGTCGTCGCAGGCTATTTTGTGCCCATCGTCGTTGGAGCAGCCGCGCTTGCTTTCCTGATTTGGGCGTTGTGGGGACCCGCTCCGCGCATGGCGCACGCGGTCGTCAACGCCGTCGCCGTGCTGATCATCGCGTGCCCGTGCGCCCTCGGCCTCGCGACTCCCATATCCATAATGGTGGCAACCGGAAAAGGGGCGACGCTCGGCGTCCTTTTCAAGAACGCTGAAGCGATCGAGCTGCTCAGAAAAGTGGACACGCTCGTCGTGGACAAAACCGGAACGCTCACGGAAGGCAAACCAAAACTGGTTTCCGTCGAAGCATTTGACGGCTTCGACTCGACTCGGCTGTTGCGCCTCGCCGCGTCGCTCGAGCGCGCGAGCGAGCATCCGCTGGCAGCGGCGATTGTCAAAGGCGCGGAAGAGCGCGGAATCCCGCTCGCGCCAACCGAGTCTTTCGAATCTCTCACCGGCCGTGGCGTCCGCGGACGCGTGGACAACACCCGGATCGCACTCGGTAATCGCAAGCTGCTTGACGAGCTCGGTGTGGACCCCGGCGCAGCCGCGCAGCACGCGGAAACGACGCGCGCCGACGGCCAGACCGTGATGTTCGTCGTCGCGGAAAAACAATTGATCGGCCTGCTCGGCGTCGCCGATCCAATTAAGACAACAACTCCAGAGGCCCTCCGCCAGCTCCATGATGACGGCATCCGCGTCGTGATGCTCACAGGCGACAGCAACACAACGGCTCAGTCCGTTGCCCGCAAGCTTCAGATTGACGACGTGGTTGCGGAAGTCTTGCCACAAGACAAGGCGGCGGTAGTTAAGCGGCTGCAGAGCGAAGGCCGCTTTGTTGCCATGGCCGGCGACGGCATTAACGACGCTCCAGCGCTCGCCCAGGCGCAAGTCGGAATCGCGATGGGCACCGGAACCGACGTGGCCATGCAGAGCGCCGGAGTCACGCTCGTAAAGGGCGATCTGCGCGGGATCGTCCGGGCGCGGTCCTTGAGCCGCGCCACCATGAGCAACATCCGTCAAAATCTTTTCTTCGCATTCGTTTACAACTCCATCGGTATTCCGATTGCGGCAGGAGTTCTTTATCCGTTCTTCGGGTTGCTGCTCAGCCCGATGATCGCTGCAGCGGCGATGAGCTTCAGTTCCGTGTCGGTGATCGCCAATGCCCTGCGTCTCCGCAGCGTCAAATTGTGAAGGTCCACCGCTCCGCGTGTGAATCCCGCGCGATGCCGATGCTATACTGCGGGCATGACATTCATGACCGTAACGTACGAATTGCAGAACCCGCTCAAGGCCGAACAGTTCCGGGCGCTCGGCCAATTCGCGAACACCTACGGGCTGCAGCGGTTTCGCTTCGACGAAAAGACCAATCGGCTGCACTTCGATTACGACGCTTCGCGCCTGCGCGAGAACGTGGTCGAACACGTGCTGCGCGAAGCGAGAATCCCGGTGCTTCGGCGGGTTACGCCGGCCTAGCTCGACGTACACACCAGATTTAGACACGAGAGGAGCTTTCCGTTGCCGTTGTACGAATACAAGTGCGTGAAGTGCGGCCATCGCTTCGAGAAGATCGAAAGCGTCACAGCGTCGGAAACGAAGAAGTGCCCGAAATGCGGCGCGCGCGCGCCACGCATGGCCTCCGCGCCCGCGATTCAGTTCAAGGGTTCGGGTTGGTACGTCACCGATTACGGCGGAAAGAAGTCCGCGCCGGCTGCGAGCGAAGGATCGGGCGATTCGGCGCAGGCGAAGACTGGCGATAAGTCGTCGGAAAAATCCTCGGAGAAATCTTCGGAGAAATCGTCCGACAAATCCTCGGAATCAAAATCGGAGTCGAAGACTGAGTCGAAGCCCGCGGCCTCCGATAATTCCAACAAAGGCGCCGCGAACCGCAAGAAGAAGTAAACGCTAAAGCTTGAGTCCCTGCAAGTAGGCGCGAAAGGCCTTGCCGAGCTTTGGATCCTTCAGCCCGAAATCAACCGTTGCCTGCAGAAATCCCAGCTTGTCGCCCGCGTCGTGCGTCTTCCCATCGTAAATGCACGCGAGCAGTTTGTTATCTTCGGCTAATCTGCAAAGCCCGTCGGTCAATTGAATTTCGCCGCCCGTGCCGGGCTTCGTCTTCGCCAGGTAGCCGAAGATTTCGGGCGGCAGCACGTAGCGTCCCGTGACGCCAAGATTCGACGGCGCCTTTTCGGCGCTCGGTTTCTCCACCAGATTCGTGATGCGCAGCACCTTTTCGCCCCAGCGTGATTCCTTTTCAGGCTTTGCGTCCACAATCCCGTAAAGATGTACGCGCTCACGCGGCACGCGCTCCACGTGAATTGCTCCCGAGCCGGTGGCCTCATAAATTTCGACAAGCTCGCGCGTCGCGGGAACAGCGCCTTCCATGATCACGTCGCCCAGCAGCACCGCGAACGGCTCGTCGCCTACCAGATCCGCCGCGCAGAGCACCGCGTGGCCAAGTCCCAGCGCTTCGCTCTGGCGCGTGTAGCTGAATTGCACTCCCCTGCCGATATCGTGGACCAGTCGCGCCAGATCCGCCTTACCGCGCTGCTCCAGAAAACTTTCCAGCTCCGGCGAGAGGTCGAAGTGATCCTCGATGGCGTTCTTGTGCCGCCCGGTGACGAAGATCACGTGCTCGATGCCCGACGCGATGCACTCCTCGACCGCATACTGGATCAGCGGCTTGTCCACCACCGTCAGCATTTCCTTGGGAATGGCCTTCGTCGCTGGAAGAAATCGCGTTCCCAGACCCGCCACAGGGAGGACAGCCTTGCGCACCTTCTTCGTTTTCGTCGTCATGTTTTTTGGGGATGCCTGGCCACAACCGGGCGAGCCATCTTGCCTATGCTAACATAGCGATTTTGAGCGACCGTGAAGATTGAGGCGTGCGTGTGAGCACAAACGAACATCTGAACGAGTGTTTGATCCTGGGCATTGAGTCGTCGTGCGACGAGACGGCGGCGGCGATCGTGGCCGGCGGCCGCCGAATCCTTTCGAGCGTGGTAGCGTCGCAGACCGAGATTCATCGCAAATACGGCGGCGTGGTGCCGGAGCTCGCGTCCCGCGAACACCTGCGGCAGATCGTTCCCGTGGTGCGGGAAGCTGTCGAGCAGGCGCGTGTAACGATGAAGGATTTGGACGCCGTGGCCGTCACGCACGGACCGGGGCTGGTTGGCGCGCTGCTCGTCGGCGTGACCTACGGCAAGGTGCTGGCGCTGGCGCTCGGCAAGCCGCTGATTGGCGTAAATCATCTGGAGGGCCATGTCCACGCGGTGTTTCTGGAGGCGCACGCGGCCGGGCGCGCACCGAAGCTGCCTGCGGTCTGCCTGATTGTTTCCGGCGGGCATACGATTCTCTACCACGTGAAGCAAGAGCGCGCGAACGGCGGCGCACAATTTACCTACGCCCGGATTGGCGGCACGCGCGATGATGCGGCCGGCGAAGCCTACGACAAAGTCGCACGCATGCTCGCGCTGGGCTATCCCGGCGGCCCGATCATTGACCGTCTGGCGGCGCATGGGAACGCTCAAGCCGTCCGCTTCAACGAGCCGAAGATGAGCGGAAATGTCTTCGACTTCAGTTTCAGCGGGATCAAGACCGCGGTGCTCTATCACCTGCGCCGCAATCCGCAGCTCGAACCCGAAATCGAAGCGCGAAGGCAGGCGCTGGCGCGCGGCGATCGCAGCGCGGACGCATTGCGCGCGCTTTCGAGCCCCGCGACGCTCGACCTGATCGCCAGTTTCCAACGCGCCGTAGTGGATAACCTGCTCTCGCGCACGCTCGCAGCAGCTGAAAAATACTCGGCACGCACCGTGCTCGTTTCGGGCGGCGTCGCGGCCAATAGCGAGCTTCGCCGCGCATTTGAGGCGGAAGCACTGCGCCGCGGAATCGAAGTTTATTTCCCGAGCCGTGCGCTTTCGACCGACAACGCCGCCATGATTGCGGCTGCCGGGTACGCGCGCTTTGTGGCAGGCGAACGCGCCGATTCGACGCTCAACGCCGAAGCAAATTTGCCTCTCGCCTAGCGATTTTCCGGATCTGTACACCCCTCGTTTCTGTGTCGGGTAACCGTGTGCGCTTTTGTTTGTTTTCAATGAGTTACGGATGATTCTACTCGGCACCGTGTGTCGAGTAATCGGGCGAGGTAGACGAGGCACAGGAAGCGGAGGAGGCGAGGAATGCCACGCAAGTCGAGGAGCGGAATCCTGGCAGATGATGCCCGTGGAAAACCCGCGCTCGGGCAGACACACTTCGGCAGCACGCTGGAGCCTTCGTTCGCGTTGGCGCATTTCTTTCATTCCAAAACCACGCTAACATGCGGCGCGAAAAGCAAGTGGATTTACGCCTGTGGACTTTGGAAGAGAGGTGAGGGGCAGGGGCGAGGGACGCGATGAACGAACACGCGAACATGAACGGGAAAATATGCGTCGTGACGGGCGCGAACAGCGGAATTGGGAAAGAAACCGCGCTGGGGCTGGCGCAGATGGACGCGCACGTTGTAATGGTCTGCCGGAACGCTGAAAAGGGCAAAGCGGCGCTCGAAGATGTACGCCGGGAGTCGGGAAATTCGCAGGTTGATCTGCTGATTGCGGACATGTCCTCTCAGGCTTCCGTGCGCGCGCTGGCAAAACAGATAATCGCGAAATACCCGCGGCTCGACGTGCTGATCAACAACGCGGGCGGAGCCGCGCGTGAACGAAAACTGTCCGCGGACGGCATCGAAATGACACTGGCCGCGAACCACCTGGGACCCGCTCTGCTTACGCTATTAGTCCTCGACCTGCTGAGGGCCAGCACGCCCTCCCGGATCATCAATGTCTCGTCGGAGGCTCAGCGCCGCGCGCGTCCCGACATGAACGATCTTCAATTCGAGCGCCGCAAATTCAATACATTCGCCGCCTACGGACAATCAAAGCTGCTGATGAACGCGTTTACGTTCGAGCTGGCCCGCAGGCTAGAGGGAACCGGCGTGACGGCAAACTGCCTGCATCCCGGGGTGGTCGCGACCAACATCTGGGGCGCCGATCCGCCGTTCATCTTCAAGATGATCATCGCCGTGGTGAAGCCTTTCATGCTCAGTTCGAAGCAGGGCGCCGAAGCCTCTCTGTATCTCGCCACCTCTCCTGACGTGGCGCAAACCTCCGGACAATATTTCGTCAAGTCGAAACCCGCGCAGTCCAGTCCCCTCTCACGCGATCCAAGAATAGCGGCCGAAATCTGGGGGTGGACCGAGACAATGATCGGCCAGCGCTTAGCGTAAGGCCGCGAAGGCTTGGCTATCGAAACCAGTCAACGATCGAATATTGACTCGTCGAGCATCCGCTGGCACAGTTGCACTGTTTTCAGACGATTACACAGGAGTTGCAAAACCGTGCATATTCCCCGCCGGATTATTCTGCTCTTCCTGGGTTTAATTTTCGTTGCAGGCGCGCCGGAAGTCCGGTCACAAAACCGAGCTTCTGACAGCGCGCCTGTCCCGACCGCCAGTCCCGAGGTTTCTCTGCAAGATGCACAACACTTTTTCCGCACCGGCAAGTTCGACGCCGCCATTCAGGCTTACACGCAGCTCGAAACGGGGCCGCAGGCGGTGTTCGCCTACACCGGGTTAACGCGCGCGTACCTGCGGAAGAAGGATCCGAACGACGCGTACGCGGCGGCGGCCAAAGCAGTCGAAATCGCGCCGAATGTCCCCGACGCAAAAGTGGCGATGGGTGAAGCCTACTTCCGGCAAGGCAAGATCCCCGAGGCGGAAGCTCAGTTCGTCTCGGTGATCAATAGCGGCGCGGAGAACGCACGCGCCTATCTGGGCCTAGCGAGGGTCTCGCAGACTATTTCGCTTTATCACCGGGAAAAACAGATGATTGATAAGGCCCGCGAGCTCGATCCCGCCGATCCGGATATCACGCGATTCTGGATGGGAACCCTTACGCTCGCCGAACGCATCAAGGCCTTGCAAAGTTATCTCGCGCAGGAAACGGACGATGACGACGAAGCGCGCACGGCGCTCCAACGTCAACTCATAATTCTACAGGGCGAGCCGACAGTGCCTGCTCATCAGTGCCGGATGGTCTCGAAAATCAGCTCCACGACGACGGACTTAATTGAGCTTCTTGACAGCCCCACCCGTCTGCGAGGCTACGGGCTGAACGTGAAATTCAATGGAACGTCCGCGCGCCTACTACTCGACACAGGCGCCGGAGGAATCCTGATTGACCACAAGCTCGCGGAGAAAGCCGGGGTCGAGCACGTCGTTGAATCCAGTATCCGTGGAATTGGTGACAAGGGCGCCGCGGGCAGCTATGTGGGACACGTTGACAAAATCCAGATCGGCGACATCGAATTCGCGGACTGCAACATACAGGTGGCGGATCAAAGCTCCGTGATCGGCGGCGACGGACTCATCGGCGGCATGGTCTTCTCCCGATTCCTGGTTGACATCAACATGCCCGATCGAAAACTCCTGCTGAGCGAGCTGCCGCGGAGGCCGGATGAGACCGCGACGGAGGTGTCGCTTGAATCAGGCCAGGAGCGCACCCCGCACTTCAGCGACCGATACATCGCCCCGGAGATGAAAGCCTACACGCCGATCTTTCGAATCAATCACATGCTTTTGATTCCGACGAAGCTAAATGGTTCGGTGACGAAACTCTTCCTGATTGATACCGGCGCTTTCAACAACATTATCTCGCCGGACGCGGCGCGCGAGGTAACCAAAGTCTCGGACGATCCGCGGATGCACGTCAAAGGGATCAGCGGCAGCGTGAAGAACGTTTATACCGGAGACGAACTGACTCTGGCGTTTGCGGGGCTGCGGCAGAGGAATCAGGACATCGTCGCGATTGATATGAAAGGCATCAGCGACGGGGCGGGCACGGAGATTTCCGGAACGCTGGGTTTCGCCATGCTGCGGTTCCTGGATCTCAAGATTGACTATCGCGACGACCTGGTTTCATTCTTCTACGATTCAAAGCGGGCCCACTAAGCGCGGGCGAGAGAACCGGGGCAAGCCGTCTTCGGCGTTCTTCCCCTACAGCAGCGGTGGGTCGTAGATGTAGGCGAGGCCGTCAGCGGTGACGGCGTAGGCTTTCGAACCGTCGAGCGACCAGCGAAGGTTGACCACTCCTTCCGCAGCGTACTCGTCGAACACCACCAGCCGATTTAAATCCACGAGAAACAAGCGGCCCTTGGCGGAGTTCTTGAGCCACGAACTGAAGCACAGGCACAGCGGCAATTGCGGGTGGCACGCGCATAGTTCAGCGCCAAATGGCAGGACTTGTGGCTCCGCAGGCGGCTCGCTGGATTGCGCGGCCGGCACGCGATACGCCTGGCCGCCCGAGCAATAGATCAGCTGGCGGCTGTCCGGCGTCCACGCGATGTCCGTGATGTGCCCTTGCGCCGGAATCACCTGTTGTCGCCGCAAGGTCGGAACGTCCAGCAGGACGATCGAGTCGTCCGCCCACTCACCCTCGATTTCAACGACGCTCGCAAGCGTGCTTTCGTCCGGGCTGAACGCGGTGCGGCCGAAACCGGAGAACGCGCCTCCGTCGCTCGCGTCCGCATCCAGCGTTTGAGCCTCGACCCAATTTTCGGCCCAGCCGGCCGCGCCAAATTCGGCGACCGGATCCGCGTCGAACGGCATGGCACCGGGCGATTGATTCGAGGCCGGCCACAATCGCAGCCGCGCTTCCGCGCCGCCGCGCGAGGCTGCGGCGAAGTAATTTCCGGTGTCCGACCATGTCACGCACGAGGGAAAACTCTTGAAATCGCCGAAGCCGCCGAGAAAAACTTTGCCGTGGAGATCGAAGGCATGCAGTTCGGGCAGCCAGCCGCCCCATGCCGCGACCAGGTTTCGCGCCGTCGGCGACCACGCAAACGCGGCGGGAAGGCCTGGCGGGCACACGTCCGGCTCGCCCGGAACCACCAGAGCCAGCGTCGGAACGCCGCGCTCGATGTCGTAGAGTGCGATTCGCTCCGTTCCCTGCCGCACCATCGGCGAGAGCGCGCACAATTCGCCTGCCGGCGAAATCACGAGCTGCGGCGATCTCCCGGTGAACACCTTCTTGATGAGCCAGTTTGAATCGCGCGCGAGGTCGCGCAAGCCGCGCGTCACCAGGGCTGCCGACCGCACCGCCAGAGCCTGAGCGGGCGCGCGGACAATCTGTTTCGCCGGAGATTTTTCCTGAGTTTCCATCAGCGGGGGTGCGGAGCAGATGTCTCGAGGCGCTGCTTCGCAAGCGCGATCTGTTCGTCTACTTTGGCGATCATGTCTTTCAGGACATCGTGGCCGTTCTGCCCTGCTTCATCCACTCGCGCCTTGAGCTGGTGCAGATCGGAACGCAGCAAGCCCTGGAGCTCCGCTTCGATTTCAGCGAGCCTGCCGCGCGCCTGGCTGACGCGACGAATCACGCGAATCAGCTCCGCGCCCGGGCCTTCGCCCTCCACTGCCTCAGGGCTGTGCTCGTAGGCCGTAAGGATTTTTTCGAGGCGCGCCTGGTCTCCGCGCTCATACGCCTGATTCGCTTCCGCCATCAATTGCTGGCGCTTGGCACGGTCGTCGCGGTCCGAAGTGAGATCAGGATGGACGCGCCGCGCCACCTCGCGATAAAGGCTTTTCATTTCAGGAGACGCATGGAAAGAGCGCGGTTCGTGGGCGGATTTTTCTCCGGCGACGGATTTCGTCTCGCCGGCGCGGGCGCGGGCTTCCGACGCCGCTTGCCGGGCGCGTTCGTTGCCCGGCTGCTCGGCGACAAGCCGCTCGGCAATCTGGGCCTTCCATTCATCAAGTTCGGCGTAGCGCGAGCCTACAAAATGCAGGTAGCGGCGCTCGAACGCGGCGAGTTCGGCGCGCAGATTCGCCGAGCGCAGCTCGCGATCGGCAAGCTCGGCTTCGAGCGCGGCTTGCTCTTCGAGCTTAAGAGCAAGCTCCTGTTCTTCTGGTTTGGCCGGACGAGTGTCCGCCGTCTTCAAGGCCACGGTCTTCGCCTCTGCGTGTCACCTGCAACGAGCGCGGCAACGGATTACATCCCGATACGCCGCACTACTCCGGAAACACACTTAAATTGTACGATGCGGGCGCAGCCGCCCCGGACCGGTTGGCAAGCGCAGTTTCCAGAAGTGGAAATACCCGCGATCTCGCGGGGCTGCGAGGCCATGCGCGCCAATTTGTCTCTGTGAAGCGGCGCGAAGTCACGGGACATTCATGGTCGGCCGCCCGACAGTGTCTTACAATTGAGCCATTCTTCCATTCAGGAGGTAGCAGAACCATGCAGGAAACTGCGGAGCAATATAAGAAGCGCATGTTCGATTTCATGGAAGGGCACGACCCGCTGAAGCTGCAAGCGGCTGCACCCGCAAGGCTCGCGAAGCTGCTGAAGGGTGTCAGCCCGGCAAAGGCGCGAAAGCGCCCCTCGCCGGACAAGTGGTCTATTTCAGAAATCGTGGCGCACATCGCGGACACGGAGCTCGTCGGCGGTTATCGCATCCGCGCCGTACTGGGACAACCTGGGACGCCCATCATCGGCTTCGATCAGGATGTTTGGGTGAAGGCTCTGCACTATGACAAGCGGAACGTGAAAAATTCGTTCGCGCAGTACCGCGCGTTGCGGGAAGCTAATCTCGCGCTGCTGAAGTCACTGACGCCGGAGCAGTGGAAACATGCAGGGATGCACAACGAACGCGGCGAGGAAAGCGTGGAAATGATCGTGCGCATGTTCTCGGGCCACGACATCAACCACATCGAGCAGATCGAGCGTATCCTGGCGAAAAAGAAGTAGAGGAACGCGATTCGTTCATCATTCGACGGACACGTTGCGCCCGTCCCGAGTTGATGATCCCAATGGGATCGTCACCAGATGCGGCAGCGAATTGCTTCGGGGCGCACCATTTTCGAATCCGCGGCGCAGCCCCAGGCCTTTGCGAATATCGGCATGTTCGAAAGAGGGCCGTCCACCCGAAAAGAATTCAGCGGGTGCGGGTCCGTCTTGGCGCGGAGACGCGCGGCCTCCGGGCGGAAGTTCGCGGGCCAATGAGCGGCATAGCCAAGGAAGAAGCGCTGGTCGGACGTGAAACCGTTGACGTCTGGGGGCGCGGGCTTTCCGGCCAGCGTCTTTTGATATGCGGCGTAGGCAATCACGAGCCCGCCCAGGTCGGCGATGCTTTCGCCTTCCTCTAGCTTGCCGTTGCCGTGCAAACCGGGCTCGACCTCAAACGCCTCGAACTGCTTCGCGATGCAATCGCCGCGCTCCTGGAAATTCTTCAGGTCCTCCGGCGTCCACCAGCTTTTCAGATTGCCGTCGGCGTCGAACTGCGCGCCCTGATCGTCGAAACCGTGCGTCATTTCATGGCCGATAACGGAGCCGATGCTGCCGTAGTTAAACGCGTCATCCGCCTTGGCATCGAAGAATGGCGGTTGCAGTATCCCCGCTGGAAAAACAATTTCGTTGTGCAGAGGCGTGTAGTACGCGTTGACCGTCGGCGGCGTCATCCTCCATTCGCCGCGGTCCACGGGCTTGCCGATCTTCGCCAGGTCGCGCGCTTGTTCGAACGTGTCGCCGCGAGTGACGTTCTCCACATACGAGCCGCGATCCACATGAAATGCCGAATAGTCGCGCCATTTATCGGGATAGCCGATCTTGAGGTTCATGGCGTCGAGCTTGTGGATGGCTTGCTCGCGCGTGGCGGGGCTCATCCAATCGAGCGTCGCGAGATCCTCGCGCAACGCGGCCATCAGATTGTGGACGAGCTCGAGCGCGCGAGCCTTGGCTTCCGGCGGGAAATAGCGCTCGGCGTAAATTTGACCGAGGGCCTCGCCGAGTTCCCCGTCGGTGGCCTGCACGCAACGACGCCAGCGCGGGAGGTTTTCCTTCGCACCAGTGATCTGCTTCCCGTAAAAATCGAAATTCTCGTCAACGAACTTCGCGGACAGCGTCGGCGCGGCGTTGTGAATCAGATGCCAGCGAAGATAGGTCTTCCAATCCGCGATTGAAACGGAAGCGAGGGCTGCGTCCACGGCCTTCATCGCATCGGGCTGAGCGACATCAACTTGGGAAACGCTGGGCGCGCCGACCTGCTTGAAATATTCGGGCCACGAAAAATGCGGAGTCAGGCCGGCAACTTCCACAAGCGTCATCATATGGTAATTCATCTGAGGGTTGCGCAAGTCTTCACGCTTCGTGGCGGCCTTTGCGAAGGTCGTCTCGAAATCCAGGACGGCTTTGGCTTCCGCGGCGGAAGTGGCGGCGTCATCGCCCAGCAGCATGAACATGTTGGCGACGTGCTTGACGTAGCCGGCGCGAAGCTGTTTGGAGCGGTCGTCGTCATCGAGGTAATACTGGCGGTCGGGCATCCCCAAGCCGCCCTGACCGGCCGCGAAAATCACCTGCTTGCTGTCCTTGAAATCCTGGAGCGAGCCGAAGCCAAAAACGACGTCTACGCCGACGCGCTGCAAATGCGCAATTTCCGCTTGCAGGCTGGGAACGTCCTTGACCGCCGCGATGCGCGCGAACTCCGGATCAAGCGGCTTCGTGCCTGTCGCCTCGATCAGAGTTTCGTCCATGCAGCTGGCGTAGAAGTCGCCGATCTTCTGGCGGTTCGATCCAACCGCGGCGGACTTGTCCTTGGAAGTTTCCTCCAGGATTTGATGCAGAGCATCTTCGTTCGCGGCGTTGAGCACGCTGAAAACCGCCCAGGTGGAGCGGTCGGCAGGGATTGGGTTGTTCTTCAGCCATCCGCCGGACGAAAATTTGTAGAAATCATCGCAAGGGGCGACCGAGCGGTCGAGATTCGTGAAGTCGAACCCCGGAGCCGCTTTAGCGGTATCGTCCGGCGCGACCGAATCGGATCCGCCGGCACCAGGGGAATTCGCGACGAAACCGGCGCAACCACGGGACATCGGAGCTTTACCCGCCGCGGCGCGGTCTGGACTCGCAGACTGTGCGGCAAGCAACATCGGGAACGCCATCAATACCAGGGCTGTAAGCGCAAAGCTCGCACGTCGAATCATTGGAGATATCCTCGCACGAATGGAATCACTGGGCACACACGTGTTCCAGTCGAATAAAATTGCGATTGGAAAGCTGCCCCAGGGCAAGAGTTCTCTGCCCGCCACCCACCGCACCGATATTCTGCGTTCGCGCCAATCAACTGTCAATGCCGCGAACTAGCGAGTCTCAGCTAGTTGTCGATCTGCGCGCGCTGCAGCTTGTCGGAATAATCCACGTACACGGTCTTCCACTCGGAGTAGAAATCGAGCGCGGCGAGTCCGGCCTCGCGGTGGCCATTGCCCGTGTTTTTTGTGCCGCCGAACGGTAGGTGCGTTTCGGCGCCGATGGTCGGCGCATTCACATAGACGATGCCGGTCTCCAGGTCGCGCTGCGCGCGGAAAGCCTGGTTCACGTTGCGCGTGTAGATTGCCGCCGAAAGGCCGTACTTCACGCCGTTGGCGATGGAAATCGCATCGTCAAACGAATCGAACGGAATCACGGAGACGACTGGACCAAAAATTTCTTCCTGGCAGACGCGCATCTCGGGGTCGCAATCCGTGAACACCGTCGGCTCGTGGAACCACCCGCGGGCGTGGACCCCGGTCTCGAGCCGGTGGCCTCCCGCGGAGAGCTTCGCGCCTTCGGCGCTGCCGATGTCGACATATTTAATCACCGTCTGCAGCTGCTGCTCGTTGATGCACGGACCCATGTGCGTTGCCGGGTCGAGCCCGTCGCCAACTTTCAGGGCCTTCACGCGCGCGACGAACTTCTCGACGAATTGACGGTAAACGCCCTTCTGCACCGCGACGCGGCTTGCGGCCGTGCAGCGCTGACCGCTGGTGCCGAAGCCGCCCCAGACCGCTCCTTCGATCGCAAGATCGAGGTTGGCATCGTCCATCACGATGATGATGTTCTTTCCGCCCATTTCCAGATGGCACTTCTTGAAAGTCGGCGCGCACGCCTGGCTCACAATGCGGCCCACTTCGGTGGAACCGGTAAAGCTGACGAGACCCACATCGGGATTATTGAGCATTGGCGCGCCCGCATCCGGGCCGTATCCGAACACCACGTTCAGCACGCCCGGAGGAAGGCCCGCTTCCGCAAGAACCTGCGTGAGATTGTATGTGGAAAGCGGAGTGTCTTCGGCGGGCTTGAGCACGACCGTGTTACCGCAAATCAGGGCCGGCATCGCCTTCCACGACGGGATCGCCATCGGAAAATTCCACGGCGTGATCAGTCCTGCGACGCCGATAGGTGACCGAACCGCCATCGCGAATTTGTCGGGCAGCTCGGACGGCGTCGTATGACCGAACTGGCGCCGGCCCTCGCCTGCCATCAGATAAGTCATGTCAATCGCTTCCTGCACATCGCCGCGCGTCTCGGCCAGAACTTTGCCCATCTCGCGAGTCATGTCGCGGGAGTAGTCCTCTTTGCGCGCGACCAGAATCTCGGCAGCGTGAAACAGGATCTCGGCGCGCTTGGGCGCAGGCGTCAGCCGCCACTTGTTGTACGCAGCCTTCGCCGCCTCGACAGCCCGTTCAACGTCCTCGGCCCCGGACGCCGGAAACATCCCGACCAGCTCATCGGTGTTCGCTGGATTGCGGTCCTCGATAACCTTGCCGCCGCGGGCTTCGACCCATTCACCGTTGATATAGTTCCTGAAAATTTTCGGGGCAGATGCAGTCGCCATCCTAGTTCCTCCCAGCGGTTGTTGTGCGAGCGCGCGCATGTAAGTTCGGCACTATCATTCGATGATGCAGAAATACCGAAGACTCAGGGTAACAATCGCGAGGCACACACGTCAACGCGGGGACACCAGCGTCCGTGACCAGGCATGAGGGAGCCTCAAATCAGGGGCGAAAGCGGCGCTAACTGCGCGACGACACTTACTGTTGTGGCGACTTAGGGGCTGGACTAGAACCATTCGAAGAGGAGTTTGTTGATGCGATCTGCCCGACAGGCGGCGTTGAAGTCTGACTGGATGGCGGAGTAGCAGGCGCCGTGGAGCAACAGCTTGGCCGAGCGGCCGCCTTGGGCGCCGAAACTCCCGCAATATCCGAGCCAAGCCCAAGTTTCTGCAGCGTCGGGGCGTCCAGTTTGCCGTTAGCCTCTATCCCGTTGGCCGACTGAAACTTCTGCACCGCGGAGACTGTGTTGGAATCCCATTTGCCGTTCGGATCGCCCTGATAATAGCCACCCCGCGCGAGCGCGGACTGGATTTCAGTAACTCGATCGGCCGTGGGCGCCTTTTGCGTCGGCTCCCGCTTGGCGTGATGCTTTTTCTTGTGACTTACGGGCTTGGAAGGCGCGGAAGAGGGACTCGTCTGTGAGGCGGTCGTCTGCGGCAAAGGCCGCGGCGCGGCCGCGCGCACGGAAGGAGCGCACGCGAGCGCCAGAGACGCGATGATCGAAAGCCATCTCACCAGATTTGTCCCTCTTATTTGAAGCCTGCCAGCCGGATTTTGCTGCCCCCACCCGGCCACTCTGCTTCAATTATGGCAACTTGGCCGGGCGACTCAAGCCGCAGGGCCCGGCGAGGGACCTATCAGGTAACGGTCAGATGCGGCCAACGGGCGACTCAGCGCAGATCGCCCGGGGGAACGGCCAGGGCTTGCGCCGCATTATCGGCATCGCTGACTTCAGCTTGGAGCGCGCTCGCGCGGCTATCGAGCCGGTCGAGAAGATCGGTGGTCATGTTGCCGCCTTCTCCCGGCGTGGGCTGGATCAGAGTGATTCCCTGCGCGGAGAGCTGGTCCTGCATCCCATCAACCACTCCCTGCACTTGCGCCAGCTCTTCGGACGCGTCACGGGCTTCGCGTGCCGCAGCGGCCCTTTGTTCCTCGGGGGACGCCTGGCTCGCAACCAGCTCAAGGCCGCGGCCTTCCACCAGAATTCCCGGCGGCAAATCGTTCTGCCGGGCCAGATCGCCGAGCGCGTCAATCTGCTGCGCGATCTCCTGCCGGCGAGCCTCCAGCTGAGCGATTAGGTTGTCGGTGGTTATCCCCTCGCACGGCGCGTTCAGCACCAGCCCCGTTGGCAATCCCGCGCTCGTGGCACGGAACTCGCGCAATTCCGCTTCGCGGCTGTCAATCGCTGCTAGGTCGGCATCCAGCGCCGTCACCTGCTGCGCATACCATCGAGGATCCTGCTGCGGATCGAGCGGCATTCTCGGCGCCGCGGACTTCGGCGTAGTCCGCACAGGCAGTTCGCCGACCACGCGCACAGCTGCGGCGGAGTTCGTGCTGGTCTGAGACGCGCGAACGGCCACGAAGTCAGGATTGAGCCGCTCTACATCATCGTTCGTCCAGACTCTTTTCTGGGTGTCCGGCTTCGGCGTGCCTGTCGGCTGGGCAGGCCCTCCGCCCGCGAAGGTCGCCGCCGGAATTGCCAGGCCGATGCACAACGCTACCGCCGCAGTTAGAGACAACGAGAAACGTACGGGATTTCGCATGGCTAAACCTCCATATGACGCGCCTGCCTGCGGGGGAACCGAAGTATGCCACGAGCGGCCCGTTATCGGCAAGCTAGGCTGGCGCGCGGTAGTGACTCATTTTGAATCGAGCAGCGCCGCGATGTCCGAAATATCCCAAACGCGATCCGTGACTCCTGCCGCCATTGCGGGAGTAATACGCAATGTCTTATGAATCCGGCAAAAATTGTAGTGCATATAATGAAGAGCAATTGCGGCCAAATGATTATCCACTTTCTTTGAAAAGGCGTTGGTTAAGCGAGTAAAGCGGCGCATATTCATTCGCATCGTTAAATTCTGACGCTCCACAAAGCTAGTTGAAATGTGTGCAGGATCAGGGGTTCCAGTGATAGCTACCGTTTGGCAATCAATACATTCCGGTGGGCTGTATTTCGTATCATACCCAGATTCGTTGCCGTAAATTTTAACCAGCATTGCGTAGTCAATCTCTGAGCCGAAGGCGCTTTCAACTGCCTGAAGATAGGCGCGATGTCCATCAGTAGTCAGTTGCACGCGGTCTGCGAGCCGTGATGCCAGATCATCCATAAAAACCTTCGCAGCTTTGGCTCCTCGATTTCCAACCATGAATGACGGTACCAATTTCGTATCCGCGTCAATCGCTACCCACGTCCAAACATCCCCGAATCCAAATTGCCCCGCTTTATCGCTCGGAATATTCTTTTCCTTCGCGTAACAAAAACTCCAAATCTCGTCGCACTGAATTCGTTTGCACCGTAGATTGCGAAAAGCCTTGTCTTGGTACTCCAAACAGGCTTGTCCGATCTGCGGCGACAGCTTCAGAACGGTATTAAAAGCCACGTCGCACATACGTGCCGTCGCTCGCAAAGAGTTTCCTTCCACTAATGCTGCGATAATTTTCGCTCGTTGATTTGCATCCAATCGATTCATAATAATCATATTGTACTTGAGCGGCTCAAGCATATCAATGGGAAAATTATATCTTTTAAGAGGTTTGGTCGCAGCCACCGCCCTACCAGTACTAATATATTGTCTATAGTATAACCTCCCTATTATCAGCATGTTACGGTTCGTTTTGCTTAGTTTTTAGTATAGTATTTGGTAAACCGCGTGATTCCAGTTGACTCTAAATTATAAAGCGACGTAAAATTATCGAGCATCACATTTGAGAGGAAAGACCATGATGACTACCGAATCTGACAAAAAGCCGACAGTGGCCTACGTTCCGTTCAAGACGTTTTTGTCTGCTATCGACGGACTGAAGCCGCGCGTTCCAGTAAATATCAATCGAACGGTATTAGACAACCAGTCTGGGGCGATGATTAGCCAAATCCTAGGCGCGTTTCGATTTCTCGGATTGATAGGGCCGAAAGGCGAACCGACTACTGATCTTCATTTGCTGGTTGAAAATGAAGCAAATCGAAAAGATACGGTGCGCAAAATAATCCAGAGAAGTTACATTCCTGCGATAACCCAGGATTTAGCAAAAATGGACTTACGAACCCTTCAAGGCGCGATGCAATACTATGAAATAACAGGCGCGACTTTGCAGAAAGCGATCACTTTCTTCTTACAGGCTGCTCGATTTGCGGAAATGCCTCTGTCTCCGTATCTAACCAAAAAGACAAGGGGTCCAAACACCCGAAAGAAACGGGGCTTATCCCCTCGCGCAAATCAAGAAGAAATGGGGCAACCGAATTTCGTTAATCCGCTGACAGGCGGCCCTCACAAGACAATTAAATTGAGCAATGGTGGTTCGTTAACGCTACAAGCCAATGTGGATACATTTCAAATGACTTCGGAAGATCGCGGATTTGTTCTCAAGCTGCTCGATTCAATTGAGGAATATGAGGCGCAACTTAAAGCCAAGCGAGAGAGCTTCTAGTTTAAAAGGAGGCAACACCGATGAGGAGGGTAACGGCCCGCGCCATAATTGCACGGCCTATCGATGGCGAACGGGACAAGAAGAGCAAAAGCAAGGCCCGTTTCCGATAACTCTTTGCAGGAGGGTCGGAAACGGGCCGCTTTCATGATAGGTGCTGTACCAGACAGGCTGGAAGGCTTGCGACTTCCGGCCCCATCTTACTTCTTTTTTGACCACCGTGCCTTAGCTGCTTTAACAGCTATGGCCTTTCGCTTACTGGCGGAAAGCGCCTTTGATCTGGCCTTTCCGCCCTTAAGTCCTCCCTTTCGACCAATGGACGAAAGATAATCCCGAATTGATTCCGTTGCATCCTGCTCTTCCAAAGACATAGCTACAATTGCCGCCCCTAGTTGATTGGCGTCATTCGGTAATGTTGTGCTTGAGCGCCTCATGCATTTACTGTCTCAGAACAGCATTCTCCTTGTCTACAAAAATTTGAAAAAGGCCGATTCAAAATGAGTCACTACCTGGCGCGCCGTAACCGATCCGCCTTCGATAATACGAATGGGAGTCCGGTCGGCCTATGCGGACTTGCACCCGGTTTCGCGGGGAATTTGGGGTAGGATGTGCGGTTCCTCAGGAGACGGTCCGGTGACGAAATTTGCGATCTCTCTGGCGTTTGCAGCCGTTCTGGCATCAGGCGCGTCTGCACAAAACCAGGAAAGCTCCGGAACCGCCGGCCGTTCGCCGAGCTATCTCGTTTGCCAACTGCATGACTTCCAGCACGGCCAACGCGCCGGGCCGGGAACCCCATTTGTGGCCGGCGCCGTGGCCAAGCTGAACGTGGACGATTTTGTTTCTCTCGCAGCCTACGCGTCTTCGCTCGCGCCGTGATTCTCGCTGCCGCAATGTGAACTTCAACCCCGATTCGCCGGCTGCTCCTGATTAATCATGAATGTAGACATCTGCTCGAAGAAAGCCCGAAGGAATTGTTCGACCTCCGCCGGCAGAGCCGCCTCCGCAAACGCTTTGTCCATCAGCTGCATCCAGCGGTCGCGGGCCGCTTGATCAATCCGAAATGGAATATGCCGCGCCCGCAGGCGAGGATGTCCGCGCTCTTCGATGTACCGCTGCGGACCTCCGAAACGATAGATCAAGAAATCTCGAAGACGCTGCTCGGCGGCCGCGAATTCGTCACGCGGATACATGCGCCCCAGAATGTCGTCCTCCGGGACCTGGCGATAAAATGCCGCCACCAGGCGCGTGAAACCTTCCTCGCCGATGATTCCGTAAATGCTGGCTTCGTCCATGATTATTTCAATCGGTTTTGCGCTTCTGTGAATCCGCCCGTGCCGAAGCGGGACACACATCGAGCCAACTGCGGAACTGCGTCGGAAATTGAACTCGGGAAATGCCTCATCCCGATCGGGAGTTGTTAGCGCGACGCCGGAATGGAGCCGGCCAGGTATAGCGTCAGCACCCGGTCGGCGTCAGACCGGCGCGCGATCCTGAATAGCACGTCCGCGCCCGGCTGCAGTTTGGCCATCTGCGCGCGGTAGTCCGCGAGCGATTTGATCTCGACGTGGTTGACTTCGATGACCACGTCGCCGCGCGCGAATCCAACATCCTCGGCAAAGGTCGCAGGTTCGACTTCCGTCACGACTGCGCCCTCGATCGTCCCCATTCCCAATTTGTGCGACAGATCCGGGGTCAACTCCTCCACGTGAAGGCCAAACTGTGCCGGCTCCTCCGCCTGATCGGGCTGTGCGTCATCGTCCTGCGCCGATTGCGGGAAAATCTTCGTGCGGTCGGCGACGGTTATCGTAACGTCCTTCGTCTGTTTATTGCGAACGTAGCGAATCTGGACGGACTGGCCAATCGGCGTCTGCGCGATCGGGTTCACCAGATCCGCGCCGGTATGAACTGGCTGGTCGTTCACATTCGTAATCACATCACCGGCCTGCAGGCCAACTTTGTCGGCCGGGCTGCCCGGTTCAACCGCTTCGAGCACGATTCCGTATGGCGCGCCGAGCTCCCTCATCAAAACAGGATTGTTGCTGTTCTCTTCCTGGAATGTGACGCCAATCGAACCGCGCACCACTTTCCCCGCCGTAACGAGCTGGTTATAAACCGTGATGGCCGTGTTGGACGGCAGCGCAAAGCCCACTCCCTCAAATCCGCGGCTTCCCGTGTAGATCGCGGTGTTGATGCCGATTACTTCCCCAGTGAGGCTCACGAGTGGTCCGCCGGAATTGCCGGGATTGATCGCCGCATCCGTTTGAATAAAACGCTGGAACTGATGGCCCACATTCGAACGGTCCTTGGCGCTGACGATGCCCGCGGTTACCGTGGAGTTCAATCCAAACGGGCTGCCGAATGCGAGTACCCAGTCTCCGACCTGCACTCCATCGGAATTCCCAAGCTTGGCAACGGGCAGGTCGTGATCGGCTTCGATCTTGATGACCGCGAGATCGGTGTCCTTATCGAAGCCCACCACGCGGGCGCTGTAATGATTGGAATCGCCGTCCAATGCGACTTGAATCTTGGTGGCCTGGTCAATCACGTGGTCGTTCGTGAGGATGAAACCCTTCTTATCCACGATGACGCCCGAACCCAGGCTGCGCTCCGCATCCGGCGCGTTGTCGGGCGAATCAAAGAAGCGGTCGAAGAAATCCTGAAATGGATCGTTCTGCCCGTGCGGGGTTTTGCCGCCCCCTTTGGGCTTTTCGATCACTTGCGTTGTGGAGATATTGACCACCGCCGGACCCAGGCTCTTCGAGATGCTCGAAAAAGCGCCCGAAAGGCTGATCGGATCGGGAATTGCCAACAGCGAAGCGCCATTGGGCGCTTGCGCGCGTGTGGCCATGGCGCGGCCCGATATCAGCGTGCCGATGATGATTCCGAAGCAGAGCGTGAAGGCGACGAGGAACGACGCGAGGAATTTCCGGTTTCTTGCCCAGAGCCAGAGCTCTCGAATTTCGATCCCCATCCTCGTACTCCTTCGTGGTCGCCCGATGCAGCAGAAATTTCAGTATAGCATTCATTCGGACGCCGCAAGTCTGCCGCGGGTGGCCTTTGCCGTGACTACCAAGGGGCTCCGGCGTTAACGGGGTTTGCCAACCGGCCCCCTCAGGGGTAAAGTCTCTGCGCTCCAGGGACGCTCCCACGGGCGGACGATCCTCCATGTTTCGCAAGGGCGCAACCGATGAAAGTTGAGTTCGGCGTTATAGACCATGTGGACCGGCAGGACGAGCCTATCGCCAAGACCTACGATAGCCGTCTGAAGCTGCTGGAGCTTTACGACAAAGCCGGCTTTACGACGTTTCATATCACGGAGCACCACAGCACTCCGCTTGGGCTGGCGCCCTCGCCCATCGTTTTTCTCGCGGCCGCGTCGCGCATCACCGAGCGAATCCGCTTCGCTCCTCTGGTGCTGATCGCCACGCTTTATAACCCGGTGCGCCTGGCGGCCGAAATCTGCATGCTCGACCACCTAACCAAAGGCCGGTTCGAGATCGGAACCGGCCGTGGAGTTTCCGGGGTGGAGTTGGGATTCTTCAACGTTCGGGAGCAGGACGCCCCGGCGATGTACACAGAGGCGATGGAAGTCGTGATGGCCGCGCTCACCAGGGACACCGTGGATTTCCACGGCAAATTTTTCGACTTCACGAACGTGCCGATCGAACTGAAGCCTTACCAACTGCCGCATCCTCCGCTGTGGTACGCGACGAACAGTCCCGAAAGCGCGGCCAAAGCGGCTCGCCAGAATATGAATGTGGTCACCTTGGTCGGGTCCGCCGAAGCGGCCAAAATAATCGCCAGCTATAAAGAAGCCTGGAACGCGTCCCACGGCGGCAGCGGCAAGAAAATGTTGAAGGCGGGTATCACCCGGTTCATCTATGTAGGAGAATCCGACCGGCAGGCCCAGGAACGAGGAGCGTTCGGCTCGCGGAAATTTTACGAGAGCCTGGTCTATCTATGGCGGAAATTCAATGTCACCGCGATGAGCCTCGAAGAGGTAATCCGCTCTGCGGAAGCCACCTTGATCACCGGGACTCCCGCCGCGGTTCGGGCTAGGATCGAACAAGAGCTTGAGGAGTCAGGCGCCAACTATTACGTTCCCCGGTTTGCCTACGGAAACCTCACCCACGAAGAAAGCGTCCGCTCGCTCGAGTTGTTCACGAGCGAAGTAATGCCTCATTTTCAGAAATAAATGTCATCATTCCGTGCGTTGCGTTGCGATCGAAGGCGGCGAGCGGCCTGAGCCGGATCAAGACGGTCTCTTTAGTTTTCCCCTGATATGTTCGGCAGAGGAGCCGCCAGCGGATCGTCGTCGAGTGGACGAGGCCCGGTCAGCACCTGGAGCTCTTCCTCGTCGGTTGAGTTCGGTTCGAGCTTTTTCTGCGCGCGGCGCTCGGCCTTCGCGCGCGCCTTCTCCATCCGCTTCATTTCTTTTTGGCGCTTCTGGAATGTGGTTGTCACGGGATCTCCTTGGAATCGAACTCGGACGCGGGCTACACCGCCGTCCACAAATGCTGCGCATCATTCCCTACCAGCGAGGTTCGCGCGGTTGGCGCGGAGATTCGCGGTAGTCCTCGTTCGAAAATCTTCCTCGCCCACCGCCGCCGCCGCGTTCCCCGCCGCGGCCGCTGCCCGAGCCTCCGCGGTCGCCACCGGGACCGCCGCTTCGTGGGCCACGCGGTCCGCTCGACGCTTCCTTGGGCCGCGCTTCGTTCACTTTCAAATTGCGGCCGCCGAGGTCCTTGCCGTCCAGCCCTTGCATCGCCGCTGCGGCCTCCGCGTCATTGGGCATCTCCACGAACGCGAAGCCTCGCGACCGGCCCGTTTCGCGGTCCATGGCGATGTGAACTCGGGCGACCTGTCCGAATGGCTCGAAGAGCGCGCGCAGATCGCCTTCGGTGGTTTGAAAACTCATGTTGCCCACAAACAGATTTTTCATGCTCGTCCTTTCCTGGACAATGTCCCAGGCTGGCGCGATGTTTCACGGCACCTGGCGATGTGCCGTACGCCGAAATCAGCAATTCAGAACCGGATCAAGTCGAGCGGGGACGCCTGACGCGGCGCTCCCACAGACTCACAAGCGAGGCTGGCACTTCGAAAGCGCACATATACTTTAGCACGTTCCGCGGACAGATCGTAGTACCACCGTCCCACGCCCTATTTTGGCGAATCCTGAGGAAAAGAAAAGAGCCGGCGACACGCCTCGCCGACGGTTTCGTAGGGGAGCAGCATGCTATGCCCGGCGCACATTCTTGGCGGTGCGCCGCCATCAGGCGGTGGTCTCGTAGCGGCCATCTTCAGGTCCGGGATACTGCCGGGAGGCGGGGCATCATCCCCGACATCAGCGGCTCAAGATCGGCGAGGTTTTGGAGTCGGCGTAATGACTCTGGAATCCAGGTGGGTCGTGGCTTTAGCCACGACATAATTTCCAAAGAATCAATCCGCCAGTAGCCGCTGAAGTTCCGACTCTACAGCTGCCACGCAGTCAACCGGCGTGCGGGCCCCCGCAATGCGCGCCCGCGCGCCGGATGAAGAGGCACTCCTAAAGCGATCGCAGGAAATTCAGCAGATCCTGCTTCTGAGAATCGCTCAGGCCGTTGAAGAGGGAAATCACGCCGTTCGCCTCCGAGCCCTGGCTGGCGTGGGCCTCAATCGCCTGCAACAGCCCTCCGTTTGCCGGGGTCGCGCGGCCATCATGCAGGAAGAAAACGCGCTGGCCCACTCCCCACAGAGGAGCCGTGCGGAAATCATTGGGCCCGGCTGCTCCCTGCGACACTTGATCCGACAAGCCGGATCCCATGTTGTGAACCAGAAGATCCGAGTATAGATTCGCCGTCTGGTTGCTCAACCCCGGCGTGAAAGCGGAAGCGGCGGTCTGAAGCGACGGCGTATGGCACATATCGCAATGCACTACTTGAGTGAACAGATTGCTTCCATTCTGAATGGAACGCAGCGACGGATTGCCGGGAATTCCCTGAATGGACGGCTGCGGCGGCGCCAGGAAACGCATGAACGCCGCAAACATCACCGTGTCGCTGGGAATGTTGGGGCCGGACAGGTTGAAGTTTGTCGCGTCTTCCGGCATGGAATTATAGAGGCACGCGGCCGGAGGATTCGCCCGCTTGTTGGGAAACAGTTCGTTCGTCACTCCCATTTCGACGTCGTAGGCTTCGCCTGCGAATACTTCCAGCGACTTGTTCTGCGCCTTCCAGCCAAAGCGGGTAATCGAACCATCGTTGCCGCTCGTGTTCGGATAACCCGAAATCCCGAGCTGCTGCTTGAGCGCCGCGTTCGCGTTCATGTTGTTCAGAATCGTTGCGTCGGGGATGTTCTCGATCAAGCCCGCGCCAAAGACCGGCGTGGGAATGCGGAAGATCAGGTCGTTGAGCTGTCCCGCAAGTTCGTAGTTCGGCTGCGCCATCGTGCAATTCGGCGCGTCCGGGCGCCCCGCGATGCTGAACAGGTCGTGCACGCCGCCATCGGGAGCCTGCGTCAAACTATTGTTCGCGATCACGTACGGAAACCGCGCTTCGCGCACCGGCCCGTCCGCGGTGATGAAGAATGGCAGCATGTTAGTCGCGCCGTCCGCCGTGGCGACGGCTACCTGCGGATTGGGTCCAATGTTGGGATATGCGTTGGCGCTGGGACTGGAGCCGCCGACGGACGGTTGCGCATGGCAACTTTGGCAACTATTGGAATTGAAGCCGGGACCAAGCCCCTCGCCCGGTTCGCCGGGAATCGAGCCGCTGACCGAGTCCGTCTGCATAAATCGCGCTAGGCCGTTTCGAAAAAACTCAAGCTGATACCCATTCAGCGTCGAGAGCGCCTTCCCCGCGCCAACCGATCCGGCGCGTGGGCCCGGGTCCTGCGCACCAGAGCCGCCACCCGAATTGCCTCCCGGGCCGCCATTCTGACCACCGTTTTGACCTGCTCTGGGGCCGCCACCCTGCGCTCGCGCTAGCGGAGTCGAACTGAATGACATCAGCGCTGTGATCGTTGCTGCGATCGCGATTTTTCCGTGAATTTTCATAACCATGGTCCTCCTTGTCCGGGTGTTGGAGAGCGGCAAGACACACCCCTCCCGTGCAAACTTTTTTCACCTCAACGCTGGGCGGGCAACCTGAAAATCGTCTGGACTAAATCGGATTCCATTCGCAGCCGACTGTTGAAAGTTCAGCCCTCGAATGCGGTGGGAAGATATGCGAGGACGTCATCCACGTCAATGTGCCCGGGGTACAGTTTTCGTACAGGCGAACGTACAGCTGTCACTTCGGTTTTTTTGCAGCCATCCAGAGCGAATCGCTGGTGGGCAGGCAGTCGGCGAGCGGACGCGCCAGCGGCTCGAAGCCGCCGCGACGCAAAATTTCGCGAAGCGTGCGCGGCGTGAAGTAATTGCAGTGCGCGGGGATGTGATAGCCGCACCAGTCCATGCCCCTGATCGTGCGGTTCCAGCTTGCGTAGTTGGGTGTTTTGATCACGGTGACGCCGCCTGGCTTGAGAACGCGATGCGCGGCGCGCAGTCCCGCGATGGGCTGCCATTCGTGTTCGATGTAGCCGAACTGGGTCACCACATCGAAGGAATTTTCGGGCAGGTTGCTTGCGAGCTCCGTCACCGGGCCTTCGAGGATTTTCTCCGGGGAAATCCGCTGCCGCGATATCTCCGCGCCGCGCCTGCTCAGCTCGATCCCCGTCACATCGAAGTATTTCGACGCGAGCACCAGGAATCCCCCGTCGCCGCAGCCAAAATCAACGAGCTTCCCTTCCCTGATCCATCGCAGCGTCTGCGAGACCATGCGCCCGTTCGTATTCGGCCGCAGCGGGCGCAGCAAACGCGAAAGCAAAACCATGATCGGCTGCTTCTGCTTGCGCTCCGATGCCGCTTTCGCATGCTCGTCCATCCAATCGTGGTCCCGCGCTTGCACGTCGTACGCCAGCTCGCTGCCGATGAATACCATGCTGCACCGCGCGCACTCCACGATCTCCCACCGACCGCGCCGCGAAAGCACCTTGCGGTCCATGCCGCCACAGAGCGGGCATGGACGCGCTTCGGCAGCCAGCGATTTTGTCAGTGCACTCATAAACGCGAAGACGGCTTAGAGAACCGCGATTCTACCACGCGAAAACAGCACCGCCCGGATGGGGTCATATGGCGTACGGCGTTTTGCCACCCGTGTTTTCACCACGGGCTTGTCCGCGCCTTTGGTAACAACGGTCGCGCCGTCATAGCCGGTTCTCCAGCTGCCGCGTCCAACGAAGATGGCTCCAGGCGTTGGCGAAACTCCCCGGGCATATGTCAGACATATGGCCACATTGAATCTTAATATTGGACATGCAAGCGCAAATTTCGTTCTCTATAGACCACGGGTGGGAAAATTGTGACGCGACCGACAAACGACACTCCCGGACAAGCTACGGTGCACCAGCGGGTGCAGTCCCAGTTCGGGGCTGCCGCGGAAGCCTACGGCACCAGCCTCGTGCACGCCGACACCAGCGCGCTGCAGCGCGTCGTCGAGCTGGCGTCTCCGAAGCCAGGCGACGCGGCGCTCGACCTCGCCACTGGCGCGGGGCACACGGCGCTGGCGCTGGCTCCGCGCGTCGCGCGGGTGATCGCTTACGATTTGACGCGGGAGATGCTGCTGGAGACGCGCCGCAATGCCGCCGCGCGCGGGCTGGCGAACGTCTATACGCAGCAGGGGCCGGCGGAAAAGCTTCCATTTCGCGATGCGAGCTTCGACATCGTCACCGTGCGCCAGGCGCCCCACCACTTCGCCGACGTGCGCAGTGCAATCCGCGAAATGGCGCGGGTGGCCAAGCCCGGCGCCCGCATCGTGATCGTAGACAGCACCTCGCCGGAAGAGCCAAATCTTGCCTCACAGTGGGATCACATCGAAAGGCTGCGCGATCCATCGCACGTCCGGAATTATTCCCCGACGCAATGGCGCGCTATGATTGCCGACGCCGGGCTGCGCGTATTTTCTGAAGAACTCGGCTTCGCCACTGAAAATGGACGGCCCATGGATTTCGCCGCATGGACGAAGCGAATAAACACCCCTCCTGAAGCCGTCGAGGAATTGACGCGGCTGTTCCGCAACGCCACCCTCGCGCTGGCCAATGCCTTGCGGATCGAAGTCGTCAATGACGCTATTTTTTTCTGCGTTCCGGTGATCACGATCGCAGCGCTCCGAGAATCGAAATAATGCCCCGATATCATCGTGGTGCTCCGATTGGCCAACGCTCACCCGAATTGCTACAATAGCCGTGGGGAATGGAGTAATCCCGCCTATGGCTCCACGCACACTCTTCGAGAAAATCTGGGATGCGCACATCGTCCGCGAAGTGCCCGGACAACCTTCGCTGATCTATATTGACCGTCACTTAATCCACGAAGGCACCACGCCGCAGGCGTTCTCCGGTTTGAAACTCGCGGGACGCAAAGTTCGCCGGCCGGAGCTGACCTTCGCGGTAATGGACCATTCCGTCTCGACAAAAGATCGCCTGGCGCCGGTACTCGATTCCGACGCGAAATCCCAGTTTGACGCGCTCGCGAGAAATTGCCAGGAAAACGGCATCAATCTCTTCGACATGCACAGCCGGAATCAGGGCATCGTGCACGTGATCGGCCCGGAGCTGGGAATCACGCTCCCCGGCTGCACCATCGTCTGCGGCGATAGCCACACGGCTACGCATGGCGCATTCGGCGCGCTGGCCTTCGGCATCGGAACCAGCGAAGTCGAGCAT
>Ga0182018_10000349_pt1 | contig 60727 bp, 49 predicted proteins | sample 812P2MmetaG_FD_120490 | JGI IMG/M metagenome (GOLD analysis project Ga0182018, IMG submission 120490) | Permafrost microbial communities from Stordalen Mire, Sweden - 812P2M metaG | ecosystem: Environmental > Terrestrial > Soil > Wetlands > Permafrost | place: Sweden: Stordalen | collected... | reverse complement strand
CCCGACCCCGACCCCGACCCCGACCCCGACCCCGACCTTCGGTCCTGCTCTCCCAAACTCCCGCTACACCTGTCCCGTCGTCCTCCGCGGCGGGGGCTTTCATTCCTTCCTCGCGGCGGCCGACACTCGCTTCGCCTTCGTCGACGGCAACGATCTCCTCGCGCTCGTCAACCGCTCTCCCACCGGCGCGCTTTCTCCCGACTACGTCCCCTCGGATCTCGTGGACGTGCGTGATGGCTCCTCACGGGCGGCGCGGGAATGCGAGGGAGCTCGGCCCTGCCTGCGCCGCGAGGCCGCTATGGGACTGCGCGCGATGCTCGACCGGATGCGATCGCAAGGGGTCGAGGGGCACATTGCGTCGGCGTACCGCGGGTTCGGGACGCAATGCTGGGTCTTCTCGAGCTGGGCGCGTCAGGCGCACGGTGGCTTCTGCGAGGCGACCGAGCAGAGCGCATTGCCAGGGCACAGCCAGCACCAGCTCGGAACCACGGTCGACCTCTTCACGCGAGAGTGGGCGCAAGAGGGAGCGAGGACGGGGCAGGGAGTGTTCCGCGACGGGTTCGGCTGCTCGGCGGGCGGCAAGTGGCTCGACGAGAACGCCTGGACCTTCGGCTTCGTCGTCTCGTACCCGATCGACCCGGACGACCGGCGCGACGGCTCCCGCTGTCTGGCGCGCGTGGACCGGGCCGTCCCGATCGATCCGAAGACGGGGTACAAGAGCGAGCCCTGGCACGTGCGCTTCATCGGCGTCGAGGACGCGGCGCGGTTTCATGACGCATGGCTCGCGAGCGGACCGGGAACCCCGGGGGAGATCACGCTCGAGCAGTGGCTTCGCGCACTCCGCGGGCTGAAGGGAGACACCGAGCTCCCGGTCTGCGACGGCTGCCAGTGTGGCGCGTGCTCCACGCTGGCGGACGACGACAGCGCCGGGTTGTGCAAGGGCGAGTCGCTCCGGCTCGACGAGAGCGGGAGCGTTAAGGCCGCCGACGAGGAGCCGCGCATCCTGGATGCGCACGCCATCGCGACGCCCGACGGCGCAACGCTCGTCGACGTGAGCATTCACGCGGCGGCGCACACGCCGACGCAGACGCCGGCGACGACTCAGGACGGGCCGACGTACGTGGGAGGTGCGACGTTCGAGGCTCTCGTTCCGTATCCCGACGCGAAGCCGCATCGCTACGTCGACCTGCCAGGCGCTTGGCGCATCGGTGTAGAGCCCGTGCCCGCGGGCGCCGCGAGCTGGCCCTGGCGCACCTCGCTCGCAAGGCCGGCCCTTGCCGCGACGTGGAACCGGGCGAACATCGTCCTCCCGGCGAAGGCGGGCGACTCGCACGTGCAGCTTCGTGTCGTCCTACCTACGGGTGCCTCCGGACTGCGCGTCACGCTCCTGCGCGACGGCGTCGAGCACGGCGCGCGGGACGTGACCCGGGACTAAAAGCTGACCGAAGCGCGGGGCATGTGAGGAGCCTCACGCGGCCTCTTCCCCCTTGCGCTTGCGGGCCTCGATCCCCGCCGCTCGACCGAGCTCGCGGTGGATGCGTCCCACGCGCTCGATCTGGCCCTTGGCGGGGAATCGCTCGTAGAAGCCCTCGACGCGGAAGGTCTTGGCGAGGTCGGTCCACGGCGCCAGCTTGCGCGCCCAGCGGCCGATCCGGCCCTCGACGGGCTCGGCGTCGACGTGCGCGAGGTCCGCGCAGACGCGAAGCATCGCCTTGATGGTGACCGGCTTGGTGACCATGAAATGTGCGGCGCCCCACGCGCCGCCCCACACCTTCTCCGCTGCCTTGAAGAAGTCGCGGACGACGCCGTAGAAGCGCTCTTCCTCGCGCTTGGGACTGCGCTTCTCGATGTTGCGCCACTCCATCGCCGCCCAGCGGTGGATCTCGTTGAAGAGCTCTGCCTGAAGGATCCACTTGTCCTGCTTCGACCGACCGCCCAGGCGGTTGATCTTGTAGCGGAGCGGGCTGTCTCCCTCGCTGTAGAGGCGCTCGACGACCCGGGCGGCGAACTTCTTGTCGGGCGCCGCCCACGAGACGCGCTCGTAGAGGTCGACCAGGTGGCTCTTGTTGATGCGGGTCGGGGTCGAGTTGATGATGACGAACATCTCGGTGGCGAAGTCCTCGCTCTTGCCGTCGAAGATGATGCACGGCACGTTCAGCGACCGCGCCTCCGCCGGCTGCTGCTTCATGTAGAAGTGCAGGGCGGCGAGGCGGTGCTGGCCGTCGATGATGAGGTATTTGCTGCGGGGTCCCTCGAGGTTGCCGACGTTCGCGAACGGCTTGACGGGCTCGAAGCGAAGCTCCTCCGCGGTGAAGAGGAGCACGGTCCCGGGGATCGGCGGCTGGCTGACGGCGGTCTCGTAGTAGTTCTTGATCGCGGCGACCTTGGCGCGCGACATCTCGCGCTGGAATGCCGCGTCCGTGCGCTCGATCTTGCCTATGAACTGGCCTACTTCGTCGTCCCCTTCGCCCTCTTCGGGCGAGAGGCTGCGCTCGCCCTCGGCATAGAAGCGGGAGATGAAGCGGACCTTGTCGAGCAGATCTTCGGCGGGATAGGCGGCGAAGTAAAAGACGCTGTCCTTCTGGCGTACCTGCGTGGCGAGCATGGTCCGCGAGGATAGTCGAATACGCCCGGCGGGCGCATCCCGTCAGCACCCGCAGATTTGCAGGCAGTCGGCCGCTGAACCGCACTGGCTCTGGCAGGTCCTGTCGCACCCCGGGGCCACGGAGCCCGCATCGGGGGGGGCCGCAACCTGGACGCAGAGGCCCTCGGATACTTGCTCGCAGACCCCGAGGACGGTCTGCGATTGGAGCAGCTGAGAAGCCTGGGCGCACGTCGTGGGCGCGCCGATCGGGCAGACGGAGCCGCTGCAGAGGCATTCGAGGTCTATGGGCGCCCCGCCGGCGTTCACGCGAAAGCCACAGCCCGGGAACGCGCCTGGATCGATGCTGACACCCGGGCACGCGTTGATCCCCGCGCACAGGACGACCTGGGTCGCCGGGTCCGTCGTACAGCCGACGCCGGTGCCGGTGCCGTCGTCGCTGCTCGAGGCGGCGGAGGTCGAGCCGCTCCCGGTTCCGCTGCTCGGGTCCGTCGTGATCTGCAGGCACGCTACGAGCGGAAGAAGCGCGAGGGCGGGCCAGGGCTCGAGACGCATGGTGATCTTCCACTCGCCCGCACAGGCCGGCCGGGGCAAGTTTTCGGCGGATGCGCTACCGTCCGGCGGCTCTGTCATGACCACACTGAAGACGAAGACCCTAGGATTCCTGGGTGCCGGCAACATGGCCGGCGCCATCATCGACGGGCTCTTGAGTGGAAAGGTGCTCCCGCCGGAGCGCGTCCTGGCGAGCGACGCGAAGCGGGAGCGGCTGGAGCACCTTCACCAGCTTCGCGGCATCCGGACGACGAGCGACAACCGTGCCCTCGTGCGCGAGTGCGACGTCATCGTGCTCGCCGTGAAGCCCCAGGCCATCGACAAGGTGCTGACGGAAGTCGGCGACCTGGTGCGGGGCGATCAGCTCGTCGTGTCCGTCGCCGCGGGCGTGCCGATCGAGGCCATCGAGGGGCGCCTTCCTTCCGGATCGCACGTCGTGCGGGCAATGCCGAACACGCCGGCGACCGTACAGGCGGGCGCCACGGCTGTGGCCAGCGGCGCGCACGCGAGCGAGGCGGACCTTCGCATCGCGCGCGAGCTGTTCGAGGCCGTGGGCCGTGTCGTGACTCTCGACGAGTCGCTGCTCGACGCGGTCACGGGGCTGAGCGGGAGCGGCCCCGCGTACATCATGCTCATCATCGAGGCGCTCGCGGACGGGGGCGTGAAGGTGGGGCTGCACCGCGACACGGCGCTGCTCCTCGCGGCGCAGACCGTGTTCGGCTCCGCGAAGCTGCTGCTCGAGACCGGGGAGCACCCCGGAAGGCTGAAGGACATGGTGACAAGCCCTGGCGGAACGGCCATCGCAGGCCTTCACACCCTCGAGAGCGGCGGGCTTCGCACGACCCTCATCGACGCCGTCGAAGTGGCGACGAGGCGCGCCGGGGAGCTCGGCGCCGACATGATCGCGAAGCTTCGCAAGAGCTGAGGGAGAATCCTCCCCTCCCTGTCTCTAGTCTTCCTCTTCTGTCGATTCGCGCTCGCGCGGGAGGTTCACCGTGTCGCTGATTATATAGAGGGGGCGGCGCTTTACCTCTTCGTAGATGCGGCCGACGTACTCGCCGAGGATGCCAATCATCAGGAGCTGAACGCTCGCGAAGATAGCGATGATGATGACGATGGCCGTCCAGCCCTGGACAGTCTGCCGGAAGACGTACTTGGCGAGGAGGGCCCAGACGATGACACCCACGCTCGCGGTGCTCATCAGCATTCCGAGGTACGTCGAGAAGCGGAGCGGAAGGATGCTGAAGCTCGTTATCCCGTCGACCGCGAAGCGCACCATCTTGCGTAGCGGGTACTTCGTTTCGCCCGCGAAGCGCCCGGGGCGATCGTAGAGGACCTCGGTCTGCTTGAAGCCAATCCACGCGACCATCCCGCGCACGAAGCGATGCGTCTCGCGGAGCTCGCGCAGGGCCACGATGACGCGGCGGCTCATCAGGCGAAAGTCGCCCGTGTCGAGCGGGACCTCGTTGGGGATCATCGCCGCGAAGACGCGGTAGAACCACCGCGCCGTCAGCAGCTTGAACCACGTCTCCCCCTGACGCTTGCGCCGCCGTCCGTAGACGACGTCGAACCCCTCCCGCCACCTCGCGACCATCTCGAGGACGACCTCGGGCGGATCCTGCAGGTCGGCGTCCATCACGACGACGGCTTTCCCTCGCGCGTAGTCGACCCCCGCCGTGATGGCGGTCTGATGCCCGAAGTTGCGCGCGAAAGAGAGGATGCGGTAGCGCGCCTCCCCCTCCGCGACGTCGCGCAACAGCTCCATCGAACGATCGCGCGAGCCGTCGTTGACGAAGAGGACCTCGGTCTCCAGCGGCAGCTTGGCCAGGAAGTCCTGGAGCCTCCGGTGAAGCTCCGGGATGACGTCTTCCTCGTTGTAGATCGGAAGGACGAGGCTGAGAGTCGGCCTGGGGAGCAGCGTCACTTGGAGATGAGGTCGGCGTACGTCACGAACCCGATCAGCGTCAACAGCATCAACAGGCCGACCGCGTGCACGCGGGCCTCGATCTTCGCGTCGGGTTTGCGCCGCGACACGGCCTCCGCGCCGAGGAAGATGAGCCGTCCACCATCGAGCGCGGGAAAGGGCAGCAGGTTGAACGCCCCGAGGTACGCGCTCAGCATGCCCAGGAACTGCAAGTAGACGCCCGCGCCGATCCGCGCCTGCCGTGCGGTCTCCTTCACGATCCCGACGGGCCCGCTCACCTGAAGCTTCGACTTGCGGGCGATGACGCGCCCGATCTCGCGCACGTTCTCGTAGACGAAGAGCGGCGGCGCGATGACACTCAGCTTGGCGGCCTCGCCGAGGCCCACGGGCTCGACGCGGGTGGGTGCCAGCACGTGGATGAGGCCCTCGTCCTTGTCGCCCTTCGGTCCGGGCGTGACGGCCAGGTGCAGCGCCTGGCCCGAGCGATCGAGGGTGAGGTCGACCGCCTCGCCCGGATGCGACGAGACGGACTTCTTGAGCTCCACCCAGCTGTGGATCTCTTCACCGTTCACGGCGAGGACCCGGTCTCCCGTCAACATGCCGGCGACCTTGGCCGGGCCGGGGTCGACCACGACACGCATGCCCGTTTCGTCGGCGACCTCCCGGCCGCCGATGAGCAGGCCGAAGAAGATGAGCACCGACGCGAAGAAGTAGTTCGTGAGAGGACCGGCGGCGATCGTGACGACGCGCGCCCAGAGCGAAGCGTTCGCGTAGCTCCCGGTGTCCTTGGGGTCAATCTCCTCGTACGGGTTCATCCCCGCGATCTGCACGTAGGCGAGGAACGGAACGATCGCGATCTGGTAGACGGTGGGGCTGTCCTTCGATTTGTGCTTCCAGACGGTGGGACCAAAGCCGATGCTGAAGCGCACGACACGCATCCCAAACCGGCGGGCAGCCACGAAGTGGCCCCCCTCATGCACGATCATCAAGACGGCCAGTCCGAGAATGGCGACGAGGTAGGGCGCGACCGACATCTTCTTCGAACTCTAAGACGCCCGGGGGCGTGGCGCCATTGGCTAGTCTCAAGAGGTCTCACGAGCGTGGCTCGCGAGGACGGCCTTCCCCTCCCGGACCCCGCCCTCACGTGCTACGAGAGAGCGCCTCATGTCGAATACGCCAAGCAAGCAGCCCGTACCCCCGGCCGGTGGCGGACCGGGAATTCAGCTCAGGGGCGGGGCTGCCATTCTCGCTCCCGTATCGTCCTTCCCGAACGGCGTGCCCGGCAACGCTCTCGTTCTTTTGCCCATCCAGCCCAACGGCACGCCCCTCGAGAAGAAGATCGTCGACGGACCGGTCGCGCTGATGATGGAAGAGGTGTGGAAGCTCCTGGGCTTCAACGGGCCCGCGGTTCAGGTGCAGGACGAGCAAGGACGCCCCATCGCGATCGGTCTGGACGACCTGCTGAGCGGCCTCGAGAAGCACTGGACCGAAGGGGAGGAAGACCTGAATCGCGGTCGCATCTTCGCGCAGGAGCTCATCAAGTACGGGCGTCACGAAAAGGCCGAGAAGGTGCTCTCCAAGGTCGTCGCCCTGGGCGGAGACGGCGAAGACTGGCTCGGCCTCGGCGTGGCGCAGTTGGCACAGAAGAAGCTCGACAAGGCCGAGGCGACGCTGCGCGGCGCGCAGAACCTGCTCAAGGACTCTCCCTTTCCGAGCCTCCAACTGGCCAAGGTCATGAAGGAAAAAGGCGACCGGAAGGCGGAGCGCGAGAACACCGAGCGCGCCATCCAGATCGACAACAACTCGGTCGATGCCTGGGCGTATCTCGCAGGGTCAATCAAGGAGACTTCTACTACCGACGAGATGGTCAAGCAGATCGAGGAGCTCGCCAACGCGCCCGTAAACGGCAAGTGCGGCGCGCCGTACATCGCGCTCCAGGGGTTCTTCTCCACAGACCCGAAGGACGAGAAGGCGCGCGAGGTGGCGATCGGCTACGCGAAGAAGGCCGTGGCGCGTGCGCCGAGCGATGCCCTCGCCCTCCTCTGCCTCTCGGCGCTTTACGGGCAGGCAGGCAAGGTCGACGAGGTCGTGAAGCTCCTCGCGCCGCACGAGGCGATGATGCAGCGCGACGTGCGCGTGGCGCACAACTACTTCGAGGCGCTCTTCCAGATGCGTGACCTGCCGAAGATCACCGCGCTCCTCAACAAGCTGGCGACCAGCCCGGTCCGCGAGGTCAAGCAGTTCGCGATCGAGCGCTCGCGCGCGGTCTCTCAGATGCTCGCGCAACAGCAGCAACAGCTCGCGGCGACCGCTCAAGGCGCGAAGGTGCTGCCCTAACCCCGCGAACGGACGAGTATCACCAGGAACACCGGCCCGCCGAGCAGCGCGGTGACGGCGCCGACGGGCACCTCCGTGTGGACGAGCGGCACCATGAGGCGGACGACGAGGTCGCAGATGACGAGCGTCACTGCGCCCCCGAGGAGCGACACGGGCAGGAGGACTCGCAGGTCGGGCCCCACCAAACGCCTCGCCGCTTGCGGCACCACGAGGCCCACGAAGGCAATCGGCCCCGTCACGCTCACGATCGCGCCGACCACCGCCGCGCAGGCGAGGAGCACGCGCTTCTCGAGCCGGCGCACGTCGATCCCGAGGCTCGCCGCGGACTCGTCCCCGAGGGACAGCACGTTGATGCGCCCGGCGTCCGCGACGAGCACGCCGACGCCAATCGTCACGTAGGCCGCGACGAACGCGAGCTGCGACCACGACGGGACGTCGAGGTATCCCATGAGCCACCAGACGAGGGACTCGAGCTTGCCCGGCTCGGCGAAGGCCTCGATGAAGGTGATGCAGGCCCATGCGACGGAGTTGACGACGACTCCCGCGAGCAGGATGGACACGCCGCCCGCGCGGCCTGCGCGAACGAGGGCCCAGACGATCGCGGTCGCCGCTGCCCCGCCCGCGAAAGCCGCAGCGGGAACCGCGGCCGCGTCGATGAACGTCGCTGCGCCCAGACCCGACGCGATGGCGACCGTCGCGCCGAGGGCGGCTCCGCCCGAGACCCCGAGCACGTACGGCTCGGCCAGCGGGTTTCTCAGGGTGCCCTGGAACGCAGCCCCCACCCCGGCCAAGCCGGCGCCCGCGACGACTCCGAGCAGGACGCGCGGCAAGCGGTAGTCGACGAGGATGTCCCGCGCGCGCGACGAGCCGGCGAACAGATCGCCGAGCTTCGCCGACCCGCTCCCGTACCCCACGCCGCACGTGATCGCCAAGGCGAGCGCGACGCCGCAGAGGAGGATGACCAGCGAGCGCCGCACGGACTTGGGCGCCCCCTGCCTCACACGCGGTTGCGCTCGTAAAGGATGCGAAGGCCGACGAGGGTGAGCATGTCGTCGACCTCACCGATCGTCCTCGACAGCGGCGCGATGAGCGGCGCGAGGCCCCCGGTGGCAATGACCGCGCAGGGATACCCGAGCTCGGCGAGGATGCGCTCGACGAGGCCGTCGACGAGGCCCACGTATCCGTAGACGATGCCGGACTGCATCGCGTGGACCGTGTTGCGGCCGACGACCTTCGGCGGCTTGGCGATCTCGACGCGCGGCAGCTTGGCCGCCCGTGTGAAGAGGGCGTCGGCGCTGATCTGCAGGCCGGGCGCGAGGACGCCGCCGAGGTATTCGCCCTTGGGGGTCACGACGTCGAAGTTCGTCGACGTCCCGAAGTCGACGACGACGACGCCGCCTTTGGCCTTCTCGTAACCGGCGACGGCGTCGGCAATCCGGTCCGCGCCGACCTCGCGCGGGTTCTCGATGAGGATCGCCATCCCCGTGCGGATGCCCGGCCCCACGACGATGGCCTCGTGCCCGAAAGCCGTGCGGACGAGGCGCAGCATGGGCTCGGTCAGAGAAGGGACGACACACGCGAGGATGGACGCGTGAATGCTCTTCGGATCGAGACCTTGCATGTCGAGCAAGGTTCGAAGGCTGACGGCGTATTCGTCGGCCGTACGGCCGCGCGCGCTCTCGACGCGGAACTGGTGGACGAGCGCCTCGCCGTCGAAGAGGCCATAGACGATATTGGTGTTGCCGACGTCGATGGCGAGCAGCACTACGACGCCAACCTTTCGGTCAGTAGCATCGACATGGCCATGATCGTGTGCTGCGGATTGACTCCGAGGTTCGTCGGTAGCGCCGAGGCATCGAGCACCCATACCCCGCGCACGCCGTGCACCGCGCCGTCGAAGCCGACGACACCCGACCGTTCGTCGGCGCCCATACGGCAGGTGCTGAAGAGGTGCGCCGACATCATCGCCCAGTCGCGCGGGTCCAGCGAAAGGTCGTCCAACTTGGCGAGTTCGTCGGGCGACGTCAAGACATCCGGGCCGCCGTGCACCCCCGGGTAGACGCGCACGGCGCCCGCCGCAAAATGCATCTCCGCGAGCCTCTTCGCCCCTTTGCGGAATCGCTCCATGTCCTGACGCTGCGGCGTGTACTCGATGTTCGTACGACTCCTCGCGGGGGAGACGCTGCCCTCCGCCTCGGCGAGGACCTGCACGCCCCACACGGCCATGTTCGGGTAATCGGCCATCGAGCGCTGGAAGGCCGCGCCCATGCCCGGTAGCCGGACACCCGCGAGCTCCACCGGAAGGCTCGCGACCTCCATCTTGAACCCTTCGTGCCGGAACTCGTCGATCTCGTACGACTGTGTGGCTCCCTCCCAGAGTCGCACGGGGTCGCGATAGACGCCCGCCACCGCCGTTGCAGGGTGCACCCGGAAGTGTCTGCCGACGTGCTCGCGCGGGCCAATCCCCGATCGGCGCAGAATGCAGGGTGACTGCACGGCGCTGGCTGCGACGATGACGCCACGGCGCACCGCGATCCGGAACGACGAGCCGTCGGCTCGCCGGCCGGTGACGGCGACGGCGCGCGCCGCGCTCGTCTCGATCGTGCGCACCTCGTGATCCGCCACGAGACGGGCGCCGAGCCTGGCCGCGCGGGGCAGGTAGGTGACCTCCATGCTCTGTTTGCGGCGCGTGGGGCACGCTTCCAGGCAGCGGCCGCTGCCCTGACAGTCGAGGACGTTGCGGCGTATCGAGTGGCCGCGCCACCCGAGTTTCGCCGCGCCGTCGCGCATGCGCGAGCCATTGCCGCCGAGCAGCCTGTCCGGGGCCGGGGCGACGGAGAGGTCTCGCTCGATGCGATCCATCTTCGCCTCGAGCGCGGCCAGGGGGATGGCGTCGCGGGCGCCGATGGAGCCGAACGCTCGCTCGTAGGAGTCCTCCGGTAGCCGCCAGACGATCGCGCCGTTGACGACTGTCGTCCCGCCGAGGCACCTGCCCTGGAGAATGGGGATGACGCTCCGCCCCATCGCAACCTGCGTCCCCCGGTCTCGGAATAAATGCATGAAGGACGCGACGGAACCGAGACCGCGATCCTCGTCACGCACCTCGGGACCCTCCTCGAGCACGACGACGTCGCGTCCCGCCTCAGCCAGGACGAGCGCCGCCGTCGCGCCGCCCGCGCCGCTGCCGACGACGACGTAGTCCGCCACCTCGGCGGTCATCCGCGCACCACGGCCAGGGGGCCGACCCCGAGACGCGCCCGCACCGCGAGGTTCGCACCCCAACCCATGAGCGCTATCGCTTTGAGCAGATAGAACCCCTCGCGCACGAGGTACACGTGTGAGCCGGACCACGCCGCGAGGTAACGGACCCGTGTCGCGCGGGACAGCGCGTCCGCTGGGAGAGGCACGCCCACGAAGAGGATCGGCAGCCAAGTGACCGCCCAGACGACGACGCGAAGACCGAGGGCCGCCCGCGACGGGACTCGACGGAGGTAGTCGTCGAGGAAGGCGGCAACCTCTCGCCCGACGTCGATCGACTCGCCGAAGACGTCCGCGAGGACCACCGCGATGCGCCGCTGCGCCCCCTCTCCGAGGCCCACTTCAGCTGCTCCGTTCCGCAGCGAGGTCCGACAGGTACTGCACGACGCGCTCGAGGGCGCCGAGTCCGGTATAGACATCGCCTCCGCGACCACGCTCGATGGCGTCGGCGATGATGGCCGCGACCTGCTCGGCGGTCTGCCCGCCGGGGAGCGATCGCGAGTCCGCTCCCCCGCCCACGGCGTTGAGCCCGAAGTCCGTCGTGACGACGCCCGGCATGACGCACGTCACGCGCACGTCGGGGCAGTCGCGCGCGACGTCCATCCGCACGTTCTCGGTCAGCGAGTTGAGCGCGTGCTTCGCCGCGCTGTAGGCCGAGCGAAAGCTGGCGAACGGGATGCGGGCCAGCATGGACGAGACGTTGACGAGATGGCCCCGGCGCTTTTGTCTGAAGTGCGGGAGCACCGTCTGCATTCCGTAGAGCGCCGACTTGACGTTGTCGCGGATCATCGTGTCGAGGTCCTCGTCGGTCAGCTCTTCCACCGACCGCGTGATGCCACGGCCTGCGTTGTTGACCCACACGTCGACCCGGCCGAAACGATCCAGCGCGGCGGCGAGGATGCGCGCCACGTCGTCGCGGCGCGTGACGTCGGCAGGGACGACGACGCACGGTGCGCCGGTGGAGGCCGCGACCTCCGCGAGCTTCTCGGCGCGGCGTGCGGCGATGACGATTGACCCGCCCCGACGGCCCACTTCGCGCGAGAGAGCGGCGCCGATGCCGGCGCTGGCGCCGGTGATGACGACTACCTGTTCTTTCCAGTCGAAGGATGCGGGCATGCGTCACTCCTCCACTCGTACCGCGCGTACCACGTCTCCCTCCGCGATGGCGTCCCAATCGCCCTCGGCGTGGCCGATCCAGGGATATTCGCCGTCGAGGTGAGGGGACCGAGCGAGGGTCACGAAGATCTGACTCGACCCGGTATCTCGGCCGGCGAGCGCGACCCCGACATCGAGCGGCCCGAAGGGCGCGGGTGCCGTTTCGCAGCGAAGGAGTTCCCCTGAACCGCCGTATCCGTCACCGCCTCGGTCGCCGAACTGCACGACGAAGCCCGGGGCCACCCGGTGAACTTCGATGTTCGTGTAGAAGCCGGAGCGCGCGAGCGCCACAAGGCGAGTGACGGCTATCGGCGCAAGAGACGGATCGAAGCTCACGGCGACCGCTCCGGCGTCGGTGTCGAAGAAGACGCGAACGGGCCGCGAGAGAGGATGCCCGACCTCGGCGGCAAGCTCGCCCGGTGCCTCGGGCGGCGGGCAAACCGCGTCCTTGTCGCCGGCACCGGCGAGCGCCTTGGCCGCACGGGCCCGCACGGTGGCGTTCGTGTCCTTGCAGGCCTCGCGGGCGTAGGCACGCGCTTCGTCCAGGCCCGCGGCCAGGGCGGCCTCGACCAACGCAGCGTGGGTTTCGACGAGGTCCGCGCTCCAGCGACGAGCGATGGCGGCGCGCAGCCCTTTGGCCACGGCCGCGTCGAGCTCGCGGGCTGGGCTCGCACTCGGGGGAGGAGCGCCCGGATCGAGCGCGGCGAGCCTTTCGCTCCTGGCCAGGACGAAAGCCCGGTCCGGATGGCCCTGGACGACACTCGCCGCAACGGCCACGACGCCCGGCTCGCCTGCAGCCAGAGCTTCGCCGAGAGCAGCTCGGCCCGCGTCGCCGAGCTCCGGATGACGCGCGATGAGATTCAGGGCGGCTTCTCGCACCCGAGGGTGACGACTGCGCGCGAGCTCCACCCAGGCCGCACGGCGCGCTTTCGCGAGAGGCTCCCGGTCGAGGGCCACGAGGCGCGCTCGTTCCCCCGACTCGCCGTCGCTCACGTCACAGGTTCGGAGCACGTCCGAATCCCACGCCCCGAGCGCGAGCTTCGCCGCCGCGACGCACCTCGCCGCGGACGCCCTCCGCAGGAGCATCGCCGGGGCGCCGGCTGGCGGATCGAGTCGCGCGACGGCCCATAACGCGGTCGCCGTCCTCTTCGGCGGGTCGTCGCCAACCGCCTCGAGGGCCGCCATCAGTGTCCCGAACCCGTCGCCGGCGAGACCCTCGGCCTTTGAAGGGACGAGCTGCGCAAGCGCGTCGGCGAGGGCCACTTGCCCCGCCTTTCGCAAGCGCGCGAGGCCATGGGCCGCCTCGGCCCGTTCCGGCGGCGAGAAGTCGCCGGCATCGAGCACGCGCGCGAGCTCGGTCGCAGCGTCCGTCTCACCGGAGCGACCGAGGGCTCGCACGGCGAAGATCCGCCCCGGCCCTTGGTGATCGAGAGCCGCAAGCGCGGCCGTCACCAGGCGCGGCCCGAGCTCATCACCCGCGCCGCTGTCGGTGCGTCCGAATGGATAGAGCGCCGCCGGGAGCGGCGGAGAGCCCTGCGCGGCCTCGAGGAGCGCGGCCGAGGATTCGATCGAGAGAGAACCGCGAAGCCCTGCGACTTCGCCGAGAGCGTAAGCCGCAGCTTCGGCGGTGTCGCCCCCCCGCCGAAGCCAGGCCCGTAGCGTCTGGTCGGAGGCGTCGCCACCGCATCGTCCGAGCGCGCGAATGATGGCGGCCTGCGATGGGTGGGGACGCCGCGAAGAGGCCAGGCGTGCGGCGAGCGCCCTGACGTGCGTAACCTCGTGCCCCTTGCACGACTCGCCCAGCCCGTAACTGGCCCAGGATACGACCTCGTCGTCGTCGTCCTCGAGCGCACGGAGCAGCGGAGCGTCGTCGCCGTCGAGGATGCGCGCGCGGGCCCGAGCCGCGGCACGGCGAATGGGGGCGTCGTGATTGCGCTGGAGATCGGGTGGGATGTCCTTCGCGCGTCGTCGGTCCTCCGCCCGGTCGATGGCCACGATTGGATCGTCGGCGTTGGCCACGGAAGAGGCGTCGGCCCGTGCCGGAACCGGCGCCGACGGGCGCTTCGAGCACGCGGCGAGGACCATCACAGCCGCGGCGAGGACGAACGCCCCCACGACCGACAGCAGTCTCTCCCTTGCCCGTGTCCAGAGCCTCCGCGCCCACGGCACGCCGACCGCATCGGCCGCGACCGCCACGTCGAGCGCGGCGCCCGCGCGCTCGAACAGAACGATCGCACGGGCCATGTGCCAGTCGCACGTGACGAGGATGGCTCTCGGCGATCCTCGTCGCGCGAGCACCTCAGTGGAGAACCGCGCATTGTCTCGGGTCGACAGCGAGCAGCGCTCCCGGACGATCGCCCTATCCGGCACTCCTCTAGCGGCGAGCTCGCGCGCCATCACGTCGGCTTCCACTCGGCCGCCCCACCGGCGCCCCCCGCTGGCGATGACGACGGTCTCGGCAGAGCCCCGCTCGGCGTAGACCCTAGCCGCCACCTCGACCCTCCGGAGGAGTGCCCCTGGCAACAGCCGCCCGGCCGAATCGAGGCTCACCTTGCAGCCGAGGACGACGACCGCTCGCACGAGGACAAGGAATACCCTTCTTCGTGCCAACGAGGTACGCTCGGCAGAGCCCCGCCGAGGGGCCCATCCCACGGGGAGCCGACAGGGGCAGATGAAGATTACCTTCTGGGGAGTTCGCGGCAGTATTCCGACGCCGGGGCCCACCACTGTTCAAATCGGCGGCAACACGAGCTGCGTCGAGGTGCGGGCGGGCAAGGCGATCATCATCTTCGACGGCGGCACGGGGCTGAGGCTCCTCGGGCGCAAGCTGCTGAAGGAGATGCCGATCACGGCGCACATGTTCTTCAGCCACGTGCATTGGGATCACATCCAGGGCTTCCCGTTCTTCGAGCCCGCGTTCGTCGCGGGCAACGTCTTTCACTTGTACGGCGGCAACAACGTCTCCCGAACGCTCGAGGAGACCCTCGCCGGTCAGATGGATCACCCGAACTTCCCGGTGCACCTGTCCGCGATGGGCGCCAAGATGACGTTCCGCGACCTCGCCGAGGGAGAGGCCGTCGAGATCGACGACGGCGAGGGGGGCAAGGCGCGCGTCACGAACGCGGCCGGCAATCACCCGCAGGGCGTCTATGCGTTCCGGGTGGACCATCGCGGCAAGGCGATCGTCTTCGCCACGGACACGGAGCACTACGAGGGCCGGATCGACGAGAAGCTCCTGAAGCTCTCCCACAAGGCGGACGTCTTGATCTACGACTCTCAGTACACGCCCGAGGAATACGGTGCGAAGAAGGGCTGGGGCCACAGCACGTTCGAAGAGGGCATACGACTCGCGAAGGCGGCAGGCGTCGCTCGATACGTCCTTTTCCATCACGATCCCGGCCAGGCCGACGCGGCGGTGCTCGACAAGGAGAAGCGCGCGGCGGCTCTCTTTCCGAACGTCGTCACGGCACAAGAGGGCCTCGTCATCGACGTCTGACGGAGATCGCGAAAAAGGTGCGCTCCCGGCCTCGAGCGGGACGCGTCGTTGCGCGCCTTTCGCTTTGCGTTGCCCGATTCCCGCATGTTGGCGCATGGCACCTGCCGTGCAGAAGGAGTGGGCCGAGGAGGAGCACCCATGCCCCCGCAGGAGAGCAACGCGCTGCGTACGTACCGAGGGAGCCTCGCGGACGACGTGCCGCTCGACCGCGCGACCGAGGCCGACCTCGCCCGTCGGTGGCGCGCCGGGGACCGGCGTGCCGGAGAGAGGATCGTCACCGCGTGCTTGCCCTTCGTCGTGTCGATCGCGGTCGAGTACCGGCGCTGGGGCGTCCCCGTCGAGGACGTCGTCCAGCAAGGTAACCTGGGTCTCCTGAAGGCCGCCGCGAAGTTCGATCCGGAACGGGAATGCCGTCTCGCGACGTACGCGGCTTACTGGATCCGCGCGGAGATCCGCGACTACGTCGTGCGCGGTTACCGCGTCGTTCGGCTCGGGACGACCAAGGCAGAGCGCCGCGCCCTTCGCGCTTACCGGAAGACCCGCGAGAACGACGCCGAGGCGCTGGCCGCGGTCAGTGGGATGACGCGCGAGAAGGCAGAGCGCCTCCTGCCGCTTCTCGCCAGTCACGAGACGAGCCTCGATGCGCGCACCGACGAACACGGCGCGATGATCGACCGACTGGCGGCAGCCACGCCCACCCCCGAGGACGAGGCGAGCGCCCACGAGCACCGGGGGCGCGCACGAAGCGCCGTCCTGGAGGCGCTGAGCGACCTCACCGAGCGCGAGCGAATGATCGTGCGCGAGCGGCTGATGACAGATGACCCTTGCACCTTGCAGGAACTCGGCGTGCGGCTCGGCGTCAGCAAGGAGCGCGTCCGCCAGATCGAGGAGAGGGCGCGCGGCAAGCTTCGCGCTCGGCTCGAGGAGATGCGCGACGAGGCGGCGTGAGGTAGTGCTCTGAGCATGGTCGACGTCGCGCTCGTCACGGGCGCGGCCGGAGCGCTCGGCGCCGAGGTCGCACGAACGCTCTCCCGCCGGGGCTGCAAGCTCGTCCTGGTCGACACGGAGCGTGGCGTCCCGAGGATGACAGAGCTCGCGAAGATGCTCGGCGGTGCGACCCTCGTGGCGGGCAATATCGCGTTGGAGGCCACCTGGGCCGAGGCGATGCCGCGGATCGAGCGTGAGGCAGGGGCGCTGCCGTCGCTCGGGGCTCTCGTCGCCGGCGGGTGGCGCGGGGGCAAGCCGCTTCACGAAGAGACGAACGAGGACACGTGGCGCGCGATGATGACCGCGAACGTCGACACGGCGCACGCGACGTTGCGGGCTCTCTTGCCGTCGATGGTGGTCCGCGGGCGTGGAAGCATCGTCGTCGTGGGCTCCCGGGCCGCCGCGCAACCGGCGACGAGCGCGCGTTCCGCCGCATATGCCGCGTCGAAGGCGGCCGTCGTGGCTCTCGCGCAAGCGGTCGCCGCGGAGGTGCTCGACCACGGAGTGCGCGTCAACGCGGTGCTCCCGAGCACAATGGACACCCCGGCGAACCGGGCCTCGATGCCCAAGGTGGACCCGAGCCGATGGGTTTCGCTGTCCTCCGCAGCCGGCGTCATCGCGTTCTTGCTGAGCGACGACGCCCGCGACATCAGCGGCGCTGCCCTCCCCCTGTACGGCAGGGCGTGAACGATGGTAGTCGCCCCCGAGTGATCCCCCGTTACACCCCCGCCGACTTCGCAGAGCTGTGGTCTCCTACGCGCCGCTTCGCAGTATGGCTCGACGTCGAGATCGCCGCGTGCGAGGCGATGCAGGAGGCCGGCCTCGTGCCCGAGGGCACCGCGGCGGGCATTCGCGGTAGGGCGCTCGCGCTGAGCGCCGACCGCATCGACGAGATCGAGCGCACTACGAAGCACGACGTCATCGCGTTCCTCACGCACGTCGAGGAGCTCGCGGGGATCGACGCCCGGTGGCTGCACAGGGGGATGACGTCGAGCGACGTGCTGGACACGTCGTTCGCCATCCTCCTCCGGGACGCGGCCGACAAGCTCATCGAGCGTTGCGATCGACTCCTCGCGTCGCTGGCGAAGCGGGCGCGCGAGCATGCCGTGACGCCGATCATCGGCCGCAGTCACGGAATCTTCGCCGAGCCGACCACCTTCGGCCTGGTCCTGGCGGGACACCACGCGGAGATGGCGCGGGCACGCATCCGCCTGGCGACGGCCCGGCGCGAGATAGCCGTCGGCAAGATCGCGGGCGCCGTCGGGACGTACGCTCACCTCTCGCCCGCCATCGAGAGACGAGCGCTCGCCTCGCTGGGTCTCGAGCCGGAGACCGTGGCGACTCAGGTGGTCGCGCGCGACAGACACGCGGCCTACTTCGCGGCGCTGGCGCTCGCCGCGGCAGGTATCGAGCGATTCGCGACGAACGTTCGCCACTGGCAGCGAAGCGAGGTGGGCGAGGCCGAAGAGGCGTTCACGGCAGGCCAGAAGGGCTCGAGCGCGATGCCCCACAAGCGTAACCCCATCTTGAGCGAGAACCTGTGTGGGCTGGCGCGTATCGTCCGTGCCGCCGTCGTGCCCGCTCTCGAAGACGTGTCCTTGTGGCACGAACGCGACATCTCTCACTCGTCGGTCGAGCGCATGATCGGACCGGACGCCACGTCGACGCTCGCCTTCATGCTCGAGCGCTCGGCGGGCCTCGTGGACGGGCTCGTCGTCTACGCCGCGAACATGCGCAAGAACCTCGACCGCGCCGCGGAGCTGTACTTCAGCGAAGCGGTGCTCCTCGCGCTGGTCGAGGCCGGGATGCCGCGTCAAGATGCGTACGTCCTCGTGCAGCGCAACGCGATGGCAGCCTGGCAAGGGCGCGGGCGTTTCCGAGATCTGCTCGCCGCGGACGCCGACGTCTCGGCAAAGCTGACCGACCGAAAGCTCACCGAGCTATTCGACCTGGACCACGCGCTCGCCTATGTCCCGGCGATCCTCGACCGGGCGCTTGGTTAGGCCGAGCCACACACGGCGAGCCCAGGCCCTCGCGACGAGCCCGGCGACAATCGGAACGTGCCACGCCCTGAGGCGGCTCACCTCGTCCGCATAGACGGCGCGAACGGGGACTTCCGCGATTCGCAGGCCACGAACAGCAAGCTGCGACAGAAGGTCGTTGGGGTAGCCATAGCGAGGCCATAGAGCCGCGAGGTCGAGACGGATGCAGGCGTCCCGCGCGATCGCCGTGTAGCCGCACTGGCTGTCAGAGACGGCGACGCCAACGGCCCGCGCCGTGGCCCACGAGAACATCCGTCCGCCGAGCCGCCTGGTCGCCGGCATCGCTCTGGAGCCGTCGCGCCAGTGGAAGCGATCGCCCTTGACGTAGTGGGCCTCGCCGCGCGCGATCGGGGCGACGACGTCGGGCAGGTCCCGCGCGTCCATCTGGCCATCGCCGGCCATCACGACGAAGACGTCGCGCGACCCGTCGGTCAGGGCGGCGGCGCGTCGGTATCCCGTCGCGATCGAGGCTCCGACCCCGCGGTTGCGCTCGTGGCGCTCGAGGACGACGCGGGGGTCCTCGACAGCGAGGGCCGCCTGGGCGGTGCCATCGCTGCTCGCGTCGTCGACGACCACGATGCGGTCGACCCACGCGGGAATACCGCGCAAGACGCGCGCGATCCGCGGCGCCTCGTCCCATGCCGGGACGACGACGACGACGCGCGACCCCGCCCACATGGCGCGCCCGGATAGCACGCGAGCGGGCCGTGGGCTATTCGGTCGGCGCGGATGAGGAAACCTCCGGCGCTCGTCGTGCTGGCGATCGTCATCGCTCTGCTCATCGCGGGCGGCGCCATCGCGATCGCCCGACGGCCGTTTCCCTCGGACAGAACCCCGGAGGGAGCGTACGCGCGCATCGCGCTGTCGATCGCCGAGCGGAGGCCCCGCGACGCGTTCGCCTACCTCGAGACGGAGGCCCAGTGGGCGAGCTTCACGATCCGCGACATTCGCAAGAAGGCGTGCGACGAGGTGCGATCGACGTACCCGGCCGGCGAGCGCGATCGCTTGCTCGACGCGTGGCGAGCGGAGGCCGACGCCCCCGACGGGGCTGATGTCTTCGCACTATTCGCAAGTCGTCGCGGCTGGATCCCGCGGCTCGAACGAGACCTGTCGGGCGTCGCTCACGTGGAGACCCAGGGCGAGCGCGCCACGATCGTCACGGCCCGCGGCACGCGCTACGCTTTCCGGCGTCGCGAGAACGGCATCTGGGGGCTCACGATGTTCACGGCCGAGTTGCAGGCCGAGGCGGAGCGCGCGTCGCGAGACCTCGAGGTGGTCGACGCGGCGGCGAGGGACTACGCCGGCGCGCGGCCGCAGTGAGCTCCCTACGCCTTCTTCTTCATGTCTTCCCACGACCGGCCGGTCGGCTGCCCCTGTTCCGTCGGAAGCCCCGCCCGTGACCAGCCCGGCTCGCTCAGTTGCCCGAAGGGGTTGCGCGCTCCGTCCCATCCCGCGCGCTGATCGAGGACGTTGGTAAACCCTTCGCCGACAAGCGCCTGCGCTGCTCGCATCGAGCGCCCTCCCGCCTTGCAGCCGCAGACGATCTTCGCGTCCTTCGTGAATGCCGCGGACATCAGGCGGACGAAATCGGGGTTCGGCGTCATTCCCCCGCCGCCCGCGTGCATGATGGGGACGTTCACTGCGCCCGCCGGGTGGCCGTCTCCGAACTCCTCGGCGGTGCGAACGTCGACGTAGGTCCAGCCCTCGGCGAGCTTCTCGCTCGCCTCCTGGGGAGAAATGCGCTTGATGTCGGGCACCGTCACCGGATCCTTAGTGACGCGCCGAGAGGGTGTCGAGAGGGCAGACGCGGGATCAAGGGCAGAGGGCCCGAGCCGCCAGCGCCTGCTGAGCTGCAGCTCGCACGGGGGACGGCGCGCTTGCCGCGAGAAGCGGGCCGAGTCGATCGCGCAAGTCGCTCGGCTTCAACGCGGCGAGACCGATGAGTGCGCCAAGCCCGACCTGCCGGGCCGCGTCGTCCGCATCTCGAACGGCCAACGCTCGAGCCAAATCCGTCAGTCGGTCGGCCGCCTTCGCGTCGCACATGCCACCGAGGGCGCTCGCAGCCTCGGCCCTCACGCTCACGTCTTCGTCGCCGTCGTCGAGCCGCTCGCGCACGGCGTCATGCCACGACGACGCGCGTCTCCTCGCGAGGGCCAGGATAGCGCTCCCTCGCACTCGAGGGGAACGGTCTCGCACCGCGTGACCGAGCGCGTCGTCCGCCGCGGGGGAAGCTGGCCCTCCCGCAAGGACCGCCACCGCTTGGACGCGCACGAAAGCCCATCCGTCTCGCGCGAGCACGTCCGCGGCGGCGCGCATCCCATCGGCGGTAGGTGTGGGCACGAGAGCCCCAAGCGCCGCCTCGCGCACTCGCGGCTCCGGGTCACTCGCGGCCACCGCCAACGCGGACTCGGCCTCAGGCAACTTCGCCGCAAGCTCGGCCGCTCGCACGCGGACGGGCCAGTCCACGTCGTGCCCCACGGAATCCGCTATACGCGCCGCCGCTGCGTGGTCTCCCGTTCGCGCGAGCTCACGGAGGGGCTCGAGCAGGAGGAACCGCGTCCGCATCGACGCCTGTCCGTCGAGTAGCTGCGCCGCCGCCGCCTCCGTCTCGACAGGCGCCTCGGCGAGACGCGGGCCTGCTGCGCGCATCACCTCGAGGCGCGAAGCCGCATTCCGGTGAACGTCGGCGAGCAGCGCGGCCAGCGGACCGCGCGGAGCCGCGACGAGCGCCTGGCCGAACGCGGCCCGGAGCGCCCCTCGCGTCGTGCCGTCTGCCTCAGGGGTCGCCCCCATCGCGTCGGCGATCGGCTCGAGCGCTTGCTCCGGCGCGAGGGTAGCGAGGAGCGGAGCCAGACACGCCCGGTGGCCGCCGTCGTCACGCAGCTCGCGCGCGAGCACCGGCGCTGCCTCCTTGCACCGGAGGAGTTTCTCCCACGCCTTGCGGGGCGATTCCCCCTCGGCCTCGCATAGCCCACGCACCAGGACCGGAGCCGCAGCCGCGCATTTGTCCTGGCTGGCGGCAACGTCCATCGCGCGCGCGCGGCCTCCAGCGTCGAGCCGGTCGTACGCCTTCGCCACGGCGGCTAGTGCCCCTGGGCCGGCGCGCTCGAGCACCTGGGCCGCCGCGTCCCCACGCGCCGTCGACAGCTTGGCCGCGACGTCGTCGAGCGTCGCACCCGGCGCGTCGAACTCGCTGTACGCGATGAGCTCCGCGACGCCCACGTCCGGATGCGCGAGGCCGCGAGAGTGCGCCGTATCGAGCACGAGCGCGACGCAGGAAGCCTCGATGGGGGCGGGGAACGCAATCTCGAAGGCCTCACCCGGCTTGAGTCCCGCCTCCGCGGGCAGGGTCACGCGAAAGGTCTGCGTATTGGTCACGAGGTAGAACGTCTTCGGGACCGCGCCGTTCGGGGCCAGCTGCGGCGCGGAGGGCACGATCGCCATCCTTGCGATCGGCACGTCCCTCGGTGCCGCCATGACGACGAACTCCCCCTGCCCGACGCCGGGTCTCTGCTCGCTCCACACAGTGCCCGTGTCGCCATCGGTCAGCTCTGCGCCGCGCGATTGGGGAACGCTGGATCCGTTCGCGACGAGCAGTCGGGCGAGGGGCACGTCGGCGCGCGGACCCTTTTCCGTCGCGGTGACGGGCGTCGCGTCGTTCTGCTGCTCCGCTCCAATCCGCTGCACCGTGGCCGGCCGCAGGTCGAGCGTCGTAGGGTAGAGAGCGAGCGGATCGAGCAGCGTCGCCCTCTGGCCACATATTCGCAAGTCCTCGCGCACGCTCCCGACGAGGACGAAGCTCGTCGGACCCATCGGCACGACTTGCACGGCCTGCCCGGTGCGCTCGCCCGGGTCTCCCGAGACCGGCCCGGTCAGTCCCACGAAGACCGGCTCCGTGTGGCCCGGGACGAGGATCGCCTCCCACGCGAGCCCCTCGGCGTCCGAATCCTTGGCCGGTACGCGCACGTGCACCACGTGTTTGCCCTTGCCAATCTCGATGGCCTCTACCGAAACGTCGGACTCTGCGGGAAGCAGCGAGCGCTCGAGCGTGATGGGCACGCGGCCTCCGTCGACCTGGACGATGGCGCCTGCGAGGTCGACCTTGACGTCGAGCGGCGGCAGCCCGCCGGCCGCCGGCACTGCTACGTGCGTGCTGGCCAGGACGATCGGCGCGAACAGCGAGGCCGCGAGCGCGATGGGCGTCCGGAGCATGGGCCCGCTTTCTTGCCCCATTCTTGCGCCCCGTGCCACACCCTACGCGATGCGTCGCACCTGGGTGCTCGCGGCCACCGGCTTGCCGCTTCTCGCGGCGGGGCTCGCGATCGTCCGTTTCGCCGCGCACCCGCGGGCTCTTCCGCCGGCTCCGACCGCCAGCGACAGCGCGAGTCCGGCGCTCGCGCATGTCGAGCGGGTGGCGCACGACGACCCGGCGGTCGAGCGCCCCAGCGCCGCCCCTCTCGCGGGGCTCGACCTTTCACGGCTCGGGTCGGACGACGGCGGACCGCTGGCGCCGGCCGAGCAGGGCACGGCGCGGCTGACGCTCGACGCCGAGATGCAGCGGATCTCGCTCGGGCTGATGGCCGCGCACCACTTCCCCGAGGCCGCCGTGGTGATGATGGACGTCGTCACCGGAAGGCTCCTCGTTTACGCGAGCCACGTCGACGGGCGACCTCCGCGCGACCTATGCGTCGAGGCGACCGCCCCCAGCGCGAGCGTCTTCAAGATCGTCACCGCGGCCGCGCTCGTCGAGGACGCACACCTCGGCCCGGACACCAAGCAGTGTTACGGCGGAGGCGAGCAGCGCATCACGGCGATCGATCTGGTCGACGACCCGCAGCGCGACAGGTGGTGCACGACGCTCGCCGGCGCGATGGGTCGAAGCGTCAATGCCGTCTTCGCGAGGCTCGCCAAGGCCGAGCTCACGCCACCCAAGCTCGAGGCGATGGCGCGACGCTTCGGCTACGGCCAGGCGCTGCCCTTCGACGTGGCCGTGCAGCCGAGCGGGCTCCACGTGCCGAGCGAGCCGCTGGAGTTCGCACGCACCGCCGCCGGCTTCTGGAACACGACCCTCTCACCCCTCGAGGCCGCGGAGATGAGCGCCATCGTCGCGCGCGGCGGCGAGACCGTTCGGCCGAGCCTCGTCGACAAGGTCGTCTCGAACGCGGGCGCCGTGGTCTGGTCGGCCCCCGACTCCCCCGCGTCGCATCGCGCCATCGCGCACGAAACCGCCGACGCGCTCACCACGATGATGGAGCACACGGTGACCGAGGGGACCAGCTGGCGCGCCTTCCACGACATCCACGGGACGCCGTACCTTCCGGGAGTCACGGTGGCCGGCAAGACCGGGACGCTGACGGACGCCGAGACACACCGGTATTACACTTGGTTCACGGGGTTTGCTCCGTTGCGCTCGCAGGCGGGCATCCCGGAGGTGGCCGTCGCCGCGCTCGTAGTGAACGGCCCCAACTGGCAACTGAAGGCCAACGTGCTGGCGCGCGAGGTCCTTCGCGCCTACTTCGCGTCCCGCGGCGCACCCGGAGTCACGAGACCCAGCATCGAGTCGATCGCCCGCCACCGGAAGAAGTAGTCACCTCACGTCTCGAAGCAACAGGAAGACGAGGCCGTCGTCCTCCGGGCCGCAGAAGACGCCGTCGCCGCCTAGGCCGTCGCACACGAGGGCAGCGAGGGCCCATGCCGTCGATTCATCCGTGGCGAACACCGGCGTCGAGAGCTCCCACATGTCGCGTTGGGGGATGGCATCGGCAAGCTCGGCGGAGGCGCGGCGGACCGGCTCGGGCAGATGTGGATTCGAGCCTCCCCACCCCCACGTACGCGTCGCCGGAGCGAACGTGCCCACGAGCGTGGCGCGGGCATGCACCGGCGGTCGACCCGGAGGAGCGAACGTGATCGTGCCCCCCCGTAGGTCGGCTTCGTGCCTTGTGTCTCGGGTCACGCCGAACCGCGCTGCGAGCGAGTCGTTTCTGGCTTTGAGCCCGGCGACCGTTGCGTCGCGCGCGCGATCGAAGCCCGCGCTCGGCGTGTGCACCAGCGCCGGGAGCCATGCGAACCCTTCGACCAGGCGCACGAACGTCCCGCCCCCGACGTCCTCGAGCGCTAGCCCATCGAGCCCGCACAGGGCCTCGGCCGCTTTGGCGAGCACGGGAAGCAGCGGGCGCATCCCGTCCCCGCCGAAGACGGCGTCGACCCGCGCCTCATCCCCCACGATCTCCTCGACATCGATGTTGCTCACGGACGGTTCGCCATCAGCGCGGCGCTCCACCTCTACGAGAACGCGCCCCCACTCGTCCGCGGCCAGGTGCTCGCGCAGCAGCGCGCCGACGTCGGCGAGAATCTCCCTGCGCATCCGGGAGGCTTCGGCAGAGTCCATGCGCGCTAGACGAAGAAGTCGGGGATGAGCTCGGCCCCGGGCACAGTCTGGTATTTCGCGAGGTCGGTCACGCCGATCGATCGGAGGACGTCGTCGTCGACGAAGAAGTTCCCGGTGCACTCGCGACTCGGCCGGACGAGGATCGCGTGGGCGGCGTCCGCCATGATTTCCGGACTGCGGCTGCCCCGGACGGTCGAGTCACCGCCCAGCAGGTTCTGTACGGCCGCGGTCGCGATGACGGTCCGCGGCCACAACGCGTTCACGGCGACCCCCGCCGACCGGAACTCCCCCGCCATACCCAGCACGCAAAGGCTCATGCCGTACTTGGCCATCGTGTAGGCCACGTGGGGGGCGAACCACTTCTCCTGGAAGTCGAGCGGAGGCGAGAGGTTGAGGATGTGCGGGTTCTTGGCTTTCAAGAGGTGCGGCAGGCACGCCTGCGAGCACGCGAACGTCCCCCGCGTGTTGATCTGGTGCATGAGGTCGAAGCGCTTCATCGGCGTTGCCAGCGTTCCGGTCAGGCTGATCGCGCTTGCGTTGTTCACGAGGACGTCGATGCCCCCGAACATCGAGACCGCCTTCTCGACCGCCGCCGCAACCTGATCCTCGGACCGCACGTCGACGACGCAGGCCAGCGCGCGCCCGCCCGCCTTCTCGATCTCCGCCGCCGCCGTGTGGATGGTCCCGGGGAGCTTCGGGTGTGGTTCCGCCGTCTTCGCCGCGACGACGACATTGGCCCCGTCCCTGGCCGCGCGGAGGCCGATGGCGAGCCCGATGCCCCGGCTCGCACCGGTGATGAAGAGCGTTTTTCCTGCAAGGGTGGTCATGACGGGGCCATTGTAGGGTCCGCTCCGTCGATTGACACGAGCAACGTCTAGGGAGAACGAACCGTCCTCAAGTACCTAGGAATAAATTCGCTTGAGCCCTCATCAACGCTGGTAGTCTGACCCTCATGCGAATTTCCTGGTTTGTTTCTTTGGGGCTCCTTTCACTCTTGCTCGGCGGTGCTGGCTGTTCGGCTAGCGTCTCCGCCACGGTCGATACCTGCAGCTCGGACTCGTCGGTCACCTGCAGTGGCACCGACACCGGGTTGAGCTGTACCGGCTCCGCTACGCCGGACGCTACGGATGGCGATTGCGTCGCTGCCACGGCCGCAGGCACGTACTGCTGCGCGGCGGGCGGTACCATCGTCGTCGTCCCTGACCTCCCGACCACCTGCGCCCAAGACCCGACGGTCTCCACATGCGCCACTGGTACCGCCGGATACTCGTGCACGGGCAGCGATGCGCCGGATGAGAGCGACCCCACGTTGAGCTGCAGCATCGGCGTCCCCGACACCGGCACCGCGGGCAGCACGGACTACTGTTGTCTCACGGGCGAGACGTTCGCCGCGGGAACATGCGGGCAGGACGACACCATTACGTCGATCTGCACCACAGCTGGCTCGTTCGGGTTCAAGTGCGCGGCCTCCGATACACCCGACCAGACCGACTCGACCTTGACCTGTAGCTCGGGCGTCGCTGACGCCGACGGCACCTCGACCGACTTCTGCTGCACGGACGGCAGCGGCGGCGGCACCGGTGTCACCATCGTCATCACGACCGGGTGCACGGTGGATACGACCGTCACCGGATGCGCCGATCCTTCCACCGGATACTCCTGCACGGGCTCCGACCCGCCGGATCAGGCAGATCCGACCCTTTCGTGCAGCATCGGGGTCGCTGACGGCAGCGACGCCACCCTGACCGACTATTGCTGCCTCACGGGCGAGGACTTCGCAGCGGGCACGTGCGCGCAGGACGACACCATCACGTCGATCTGCACCACAGCGGGCTCGTTCGGGTTCAGGTGCGCCTCCTCCGACACACCCGACCAGACCGACTCGACGTTGACCTGCAGCACCGGCGTCGCTGACGCGGACGGCACGTCGACGGACTTCTGCTGCACGAACTGAGAAGCCGACCGCGACCTCCGTGGTCCCCCTCGGAAACGAGGGGGGTCACGGGTAGTCGTCGAGGCAGCCCTTCGCTGACGCCGTTAGGCCAGTACTCCCGTGACTCGAAGGGCGGCCATGACGCCGGCGCCGATGACGCCCGCCGCCACGTCGTCCATCACGACGCCCCAGCCCCCGGGCAACCGCTCGAACGCGCGAATGGGCCACGGTTTGGTGATGTCGAGCAACCGGAAGAGCACGACTCCGACCGCGACCGCGCGCCATGACCAAGCGGCCATCGGAAGCATCGTGATCAGCATCCCGGCGACCTCGTCGACGACGACGACCTGAGGGTCCTCGTTCCCGAGTTCGCGCGCCACCTGGGATGCAGCCCAGACGCCGACGAGCGTCACGCCGAGCGCCGTCGCCCCGACTCCGGGCGGGCCCCATCGAGCGACCAGCCAGTAGAGGGGAATCGCGCCCAGCGTTCCCACGGTCCCAGGAGCCTTCGGCGCGAGGCCGCATCCGAACCATGTCGCCACCACCCACGCCGTACTGCGCGGCACCGATCCACGGATCACGTCAGCCTCCGGGCAACTGCGACGACGATCCCGCAGTAGGCCATCCCCGCAAGTGCATCGAGCACCCAGTGGTGGTCGAGGTACACGGCCGAGAAGCACATTAAGACGAAGAACGCGATGCTCGCGGTTCGCCACGTGTAGCGGAGAACGCTCCAGCCTTCGAGCGCGACGAGGAAGGCGTACGCCACGTGCAGACTAGGCACGGCACCGAAGACTGAGCTCGAGCGTCCGTACATCCCGGCGAAATAGGGGATACCGAGACGCGCGTCGACCCGCGCGAGCGCCGGGCCCTCGCTCGCGCGAGCCAGGACGTCAATGGTGCAGCCGTGGGCGTGGTAGTACCACGGCGGCGCCGCCGGATAGACGTGGTAGGTAACGAAGCCCGCGACGTTGAGCGCCAGAAAGCACCATGTGAAGCGCAACATTCTCGCGTAGTCGCGGACGTAGAGCCACATGGCAAACGCGATGCAGACGGGGATGAAGGTGGCGTAGGGCACCGCGCAGAGGGCGTCGAGTGTGGACGACGGGTGAGCCTGGAACCAGTCGTGGAAAGTGACGCGCTCGCCGTGCATCGAGACACCGAACAGCGCCAGCTCGTGCGCGCGAAGATCGCAAAGGTGGACGCGGTCCGGGGACACGCCCACGTTCTTCACGACGCGCATCGAGTCGTAGAGCAACCCGACCAGCGCCACGGGGTACGCGCCGAGCAGAAGCTTCTTCGTGCGCGGCCCCGTGACGAACAACCCCACGAGGAGGCCGAGCACGGTCGCGTTCTCCCAGTGGAACCGTCCTCGGGCGATAGCCCAGCCCGCGTGAACGACGAAAGGGAGCGGAACGAGGACGGTCCAGCCGGGCCATAGCGAACGAACGTGCCGCCAGAAGCGCGTCAATTCGCTAGCCGTCGGCCGGCGCGCCCCCGTCGAGGGCAGCGTCCGATAGTTGCGGGGTCTCCTCGGCGGCATCCGTGGCGTCCACGTCCGTGGAGTCCGCGTCATCCGCAGCGTCGTAGTCGGGCGTCCCCACGTCGGGTGGACCGCCCGAGTCCGGAGGTGCGCAATGCCACATGTAGTCTGCCCAGCAATACCACTCGCCGTTGCAGTTGCTATCCATCGGGAGGTAGCAGATAGCCCCCGTCTGGCACGGTGTCGGCGGGCAAAAGGGGCCCTTTATCGACGACGGGGACCCCGCGTTCGAGCCGCCGTTGCATGCCGCCACCACGAGTCCGGCACCCAGGACCGGCAGGGCAAGCGCGGCGCCGAGCCGCAAGGCGAACCGTTGCGAACGGTGGCCGCGGGCGGTGGACAGGCGGGGCATTGGATGCGTCCCGATAGTCTACTGCTACAACCTCCTTGTGGAAACGTTCCGCCCCCGCCTGCTCTTTGCCGCCGGACTGGCGTTCGTCCCCGCGCTCGCCGGCTGCAACCGATCGACGAGCGAATCACCGGGCGAGCACCCGCCGTTCCCTCAGGTGCAGTACTTGGGGGGCGGCCTGCTAACGGCCCCGAAAGTCGTCACCATCACGTTCCCGGGCGACTCGATGACCGCCGAGCTCCAAGCGTTCGGGCGGTCGGCCGCGTCATCCTCGTGGTGGAACACGATCCGCACGGGGTACTGCGAGACGCCAGGGAGCGGCGCATGCGTTGGTGACGGTCCACCGGGGACCTCCGTTGTCCTGACCGAGCCGCCCGCCGCCAACTATACGGACTCCGAGACCGGCGGGCCCGCCACGCTGCAAACCTGGCTCGCGGGCGCCATCTCCGACGGCACGCTCCCGAAGCCGGACGACAACCCCATCACGAACACCGTCTACACGGTCTACTTTCCTTCGACGACGACCATCACGTTCGACGGGGTGCAGAGCTGCGCGAACACGGGCTTCGACGGGTACCACAACTCGATGACGATGGGTTCGCAGCAGATCGTCTACGCGGTCATCGACGAGTGCGCGCCCCTCTCGCCGGCCGACACCCTCCTCCAGGCCACGACCGTTACGGCCAGTCACGAGACTATCGAGGCTTCCAGCGATCCGAGCTCGCTGCTCTACCCGGCCTCGCTGTCGTATGCCTACTACCTCAACTACATGGATCCGAGCATCTGGGGCTGGATAGACATCGAGGGCGGCGAGATCGCGGACATGTGCGTCGACCCCTTCGGCTTGGATCAGGACCAGACGACGGACGGCGCGTTCACCGTCCAGCGCATCTGGTCGAACGCCCAGGCCGCCGCGGGACTCGACCCCTGCAACCCGATCCCGAGCGGCGAGACGTACTTCAACGCGGCCCCGAAGGAGACCGTCTTCGTCGTCGCCGTGGGCGCCGAGACGACGTTCGAGGTCGATGCGTTCTCGGTCGGCCCGACGGCGCCGTGGACGCTCCTGGCGCAGGACTGGAGCGCATCGACCGCGTCGTATCTCTCCTTCTCGATCGCGGGAGGGACGCAATCCAGCCAGGGCCCGCAGATCAGCGTCAACAACGGGTCGACCGTCCAAGTCACCGTCACGCTGCTGCAGGACCCAGGCTCTCTCGACACGGGCGAGGCCGACGGCGCGATCGTGTCGATGTCCGGCGACCTGTCCAATCCTACGGCCGCCCACTACTGGCCCTTCATCGTGCTGTCTCCGGCCGATGCCGGCGACGCAGGGATCACGGCGTCCGGAACCGCCAGACACCGGGCAGGGCACTTTCATCGTGCCCAGGCACGGCAGGCGCTGCGGGCGGGGCCCTACTGGAAAGGCTGGGCCGGGATACCCGCCTGGAAGTAGAACTTGAAGTTGCCGACGAGATGGCCGCGGCAGGGCGGCGGCGGGCCGATTCCGCCAGGACAGACCTCGCGAGGGTCCGCGAGGAAGAACTCGAAGCTGGCGTTGGTAAGCCGCTGCTGCGCATTCGACTCGTCGGGGTTGCCATCGAACAGGCTGTCGAAGACGATCGTACTCGTTCCGACCCTGGCGGGAGCGCCTCCCTCCGGCGCGGGGCTCGCGTCCACGCCCGCGGCGTCCACTCCGCCATCGGAACCAGCGGGAACGGTGGCGACCGGCGCCCCGCAATCGATCGAGACGTCGCCGGCCTCGGTGCGCTCGCATGTCCCGTCGGGATTGAGCGAGACGCTCATGGCGTACAGGGCAACGTTCTGCGTGCGGCAGGTGCGATTGAGATAGAGCGACGCGTGGACGATGGAAGGAGTCGCCATCGGCTGGAGCGGGACGCCGGGCGGCGCCACGCCGGCCGATAGAGCGACCACGAGCGTCTGGCCAAGGAGACTTGGACGCGATGTGCCGTCGGGCAGGGGGTCTCCACGCACTTCGCCCGCATCGTCGACCAGGATGGCAAGCCCGTCGCTGAAGGTTTCGTTGTCGCCCCCGTTCTGGATGCGAATCTGGAGCGCGTCGGTATTGGTCGGGGTGGTGGCCGTGCCGTACGTTGATACCGCCGCGAAGAAATTGGGGTTGAGGTTGAAGGTACCCGCCCAGCAACCGGGGACGTCGAGCGTTCCCGTCACGCTGCCGGCCCCGTTGCCCAGCGAGCACCCGGGCGCCAGAACCATCGCGAGCCCCCCGACCAAGCCGAGGCAAACTAGGTAGCGGCGGCGAAGTCCCACGGCGGACCAACCTAACGCGCGACGGCCGTCCGAGTCACCTCACGCGGCGAGCCGGCGGTTCCTCCCGGAGGATGTCCCGCAGGGCGTCCGCGAATGCACGCAAGAAGTGGCCGTTGGAGTCCGGGGTACGGCGGCGACGCGACGGCAGCGTCTGCTGCGTGGCAAGCTTCGGCGGCCCGTATCCGGCTCCCTTCGCCATGACCCGCATTCTGACCTCTCCGCCGACAAAGAAAACCGCAAAAGGCCCCCTTGGCCAGTTTTCGTCCTACCTTCAACCCTCCCGCAGGCAAGCTGCGAGGTCTGCGAGCGTGGCCTCCGCGTTCGAGAGCCCGTCGCCTTCGGCGCTTCCGTCGAACCGCCGCGACAAGCGCATGTCGGGGGTGAGCTTCCACGCGCCGTGGGATGCGCGGATGAGGGCCGTTATCTTCGCGGGCTCGAGGGGCGTGTCGTTGTGGAGATGCAGCGTGACGACTCGCGCGTTGGCTTCGCAGCCGAGGACGCGGAGCCGCCGCAGCTCCGTCTTGAGCGCCATGAGCTTCACGAGCCTGCGCGCCTCGTCCGGCGGCGCGCCGAAGCGATCCTCCATTTCGGCGGCGATCTCGGAGACGTGGGCCTCGTCGGCCGCGCTCGCCAGGCGCTTGTAGAGCGACAGACGCACGCCGACGTCGGTCACGTACTCCTCGGGAAGGAGCGCCTCCACGTCGAAGCTCAGCTCCGGGTCGACGTCGTGGGTGACCTCCTCGCCGCGCATCTCGTGCACGGCCTCATCGAGCATCCGGCAGAACATGTCGAAGCCGACGCTAGCCACGTTGCCCGACTGCTCGGCACCGAGAAGATCGCCCGCTCCGCGCAGCTCGAGATCGAGCGAAGCGATCTGGAATCCGCTACCGAGCTCGGTGTGCCGCTCGAGGGCCTCGACCCGCGCGCGCGCCTCGTCGGTCATCGCGTTCGTCGGCGGCACGATGAGGTAGCAGTACGCGCGCTCCTTGCTGCGCCCGACGCGACCGCGCAGCTGATAGAGCTGGGCGAGACCGAAGAGATCCGCGCGGTCGATGACCATCGTATTCGCGCGAGGGATGTCGAGCCCGCTCTCGACGATCGCCGTCGACGCGAGGACGTCGTAGCGCCCGTCGACGAAGTCGAGCATCGCCTCCTCGAGCGCCGTCTCGCTCATTTGGCCGTGCGCTACGGCGATGCGCGCCTGCGGCACGAGCTCCTGCAGGCGGTGAGCCTTCTCGTACAGCTTGTCGATTCGGTTGTAGACGTAGAAGCACTGCCCTCCGCGCGAAAGCTCACGCTGCACGGCCTCGCGGACCACTTGCTCGTCCCATCGCGTGACGATCGTCCGGACGGCTCGCCGATCGACGGGGGCCGTGGTGATGAGCGACAGGTCGCGCAGCCCCGTGACGGCCATCTGGAGCGTCCGCGGAATGGGCGTCGCGGTCAGCGTGAGGACGTCCACCTGCGCGCGTAGCTGCTTGATGCGCTCCTTGTGGGCGACGCCGAAGCGCTGCTCTTCGTCGACCACCAGGAGGCCGAGCTGTTTGAAGTGCACGTCCTTGGAGAGCAGCCGATGCGTGCCGACGACGACGTCGACCTTGCCTTCCTTCATGCCGAGCAGCGTCTCCTCTTGCTCCTTCTTCGTCTGGAACCGCGAGAGCGCCCGGATGGTGATCGGGTAGCCGGACATCCTGGCCTCGAACGTCCGGAAGTGCTGCTGCGCGAGCACCGTCGTCGGGCACAAAAGGGCGACCTGCTTTCCGCCCATCGCGACCCGGAACGCGGCGCGCAGCGCAACCTCGGTCTTTCCGAACCCCACGTCTCCGCAGACGAGGCGGTCCATCGGGCGCGGCGATTCGAGGTCCTTGTTCACCTCGTCGATGGCGCGCGACTGGTCCGCCGTCTCGTCGAACTGAAAGGTGGCCTCGAACGCACGGTAGTCGTCGTCGGAGGGCTGGAGTGCGTCTCCGGGCAACGCCTGCCGCTCGGCGTAAAGGCGCAGGAGCTCGTCGGCCATCTTGCGCACCTCGCGCGCGACACGCGCCTTGGTGCGCGCGAAGGTGCTTCCACCCAGTTTGTCGAGCTTGGGCTGCGCGTGTTCGCCGCCGACGTACTTCTCGAGCTGGTTCAGCCGCCATACGGGCAGGTAGAGCTTGTCTCCGCCGCCGTATTCGATCGCGATGAGATCGACCGTCAGGCCCGCCACGTGCTTGTGCACGAGCCCCTGGTAGCGCCCGATGCCGTGCTCCGCGTGCACGACGTAGTCTCCCGGCGAGAGGCTTCGCAGGTCTTCGAGGAAAGGACGCGCGGCGTCCACGGATCCCGCCGCGCGCTGCCTGCGCCGGTGCGCGCGAGAACCGAAGATCTCCTCCTCGGTGACGAGGACGAGCCCGTCCGCCACGAGAACGACGCCGCGCGCGAGCGGTCCCACCACGACTTGAAGGTCGGTCGCGGCCTCGTCGAGCCACGCCGGGTCGAACGACCCGAGCCGCGCCCGGCACTCGACCCCCTGGTGACGCAAGAGCATGACGAGCCGCTCCGCCTGGGTCTGGGCGCGCGCCGCGAGGAAGACGCGCAGGCCGTTGTCACGCCAGTGGGCCACCCGGCGCACGAGCGGGGCGAGCGACGCGTCCTTGCCGCGAGACGCGCGGGCCGCTTTGACTGCGCGTGTGAGGTCGTCGTGGCTGCGCGACGCGAGATCGAGCGGCTCGCGCGCCGTCTCGAAGGCGCTCATGCCCCCTTCGGCTTCGCCGGCGATGGGCGTGCGGTGCAGCGCGACCACCCGGCGCGTCCGCACGTCGATGGCGACGTCGTCCTCCTCGAGATAGAACGCCTCGACGAGGAAGGCCGGACCGGCACGCGCCTTGTGCTCGGCGTCGCTCTTGCCGCGCGCGATCTCGTCGCGCACCGCGCGCGTCACCGCGGGTGGATCCTCCAGGACGACGACGGCATCGCCTGGCACGTAGGCGAGCAACGAGTCGAGCTCGTCGTAGTACGCAGGCAGAAAGGCCTCGGCCCCGAAGAACGGGCGCCCGTTGACGACGTCGTCGACGAGGGCGCGAGTCTTGGTCGTCGGCCAGTCGATCATCTCGGCTAGCTGCGTCACCCGCGCCCGCGCGCGGGCCACCGTCCCCCGATCGAGGATCGCCTCTCGCGCAGGAGGCAGCCATAGCTGCTTGAGCTCAGGCGCCGATGGGAGCGTCTTCTGATCGATGGGGTCGAACGCCTTCATCGAGAGGACCAAATCGCCGTATAGCTCCACGCGTATCGGCGCTGCGCTCGACGTGGGCCACACGTCGAGCAACGCCCCCCTGACGGCGAAGCTGCCGGGGTCCTCCACGACGGGAGCGCGCAGGTACCCGGCGTCGGACAGGGAGCGCACGAGCGCGTCCCGGTCGATCTCGGACTCGGCGACGAGGCGGGTGGCGCGGCTGGCAAGCTCCTTTCGCGGGACCACCTTGCGCGCAAGCGCTGCCGCGGGGACGAGGAGCACGCGCCACGGGCGATCCTGCGCAAGATGAGACAGCGTGGCGATGCGGCTCATCGCTGCGCGGCGGTCGGGGCTCACGTCGGCATAAGGCGACGATTCGCCGGCGGCGAAGACGAGCACGTCCCCCTCCCCCGTCTCTTCGGCGTCGCCCGCGTCGATCGCGCCGCGGACCAGGAAGGCAAGGTCTTGCGCGGCTCGCCTCGCGGAGTCGAGGTCGTCGGTGACGAAGACGACGCGACGTCCCTCCCGAGCGATCGCGGCCACGACAGCGGCTCCCGCACACCCCCGCACGCCCGCGACGTCGAGCCCCGCACCGGCCTCGAGGGAGCGCACCCGCTCGACCACGTCTCGCAGCCGCGCGGCTACGACCCCTTCGGGCGCGAGAAGAGGCGGCAGCGGCTCGAGGGCCTCCCCGGCCGGCGAGGGGGCCGCGAGGTCGTCCGCGGCGAGGCCCGTGTGCTCCCGGAGGGTCGAGGTCAGGTGCGGAAAGTCCGGCATGATTGTGCAGTCGCTAGAATCACGGCGCGTCGAGAACGCGGAACGCGGACGGAACGACGACGAGGGCTGCCACGAGCCCGCCGAGGACGCCGAGGGTTCCGACGAGACCGAGGTCGCGCAGCCCCGGGAACCGGCAACCCACCAGGGCAAGGAACCCCGCCGCTGTCGTCAACGCGGTCGCAGCCACGAGGGGCCCCTGCTTGCATATTGCGCTCTTCATCGAAGCCGCACGCGCCGCATAGAGCAGGAACATCGACTCGTCGATCGTGACGCCGAAGAGCACCGGCAGCACCAGAGCATCGTAGACGTGCCATCGTACGGCGAGGACGCGCATTGCCAGGCCGACCATTCCGAGCTCGCAGAGCAGCGTGGAGAGTGCCACCAGGGCTCCCCGAAAGCTCCGGAGAACTATGCGCATCGCGATGCCCACGACGGCCAGCGTGACCGCCCCGACCAGCAGGAGATCGCGAGAGAGCGCGTCGCGAAGGTCCGTGTCCATGGCTTCGTAGCCCGTGATGACTGCGTGTGGGTCTGCCGCGACGATCGCCGCACGCGCACGCGCGTCGTCGACCGAATTGCCTCTCGGCCGAACATAGGTCGCCACGAGGGTGTCCCCCCCTTCGTGCACGAGGTGACGTCGTAGAAGCCAGGAGGTGGCCTCCGCCGTGGGGGTAGAAGGGCCTGACACGTCGCTCGAAGGGTGAGCGAAGGCGTCGAGCCCCTCGGCGCACGACTCGAGGTCGAACCCTTCGTCGCGAAGGGCGGACTCCAGGTCCGCGCGACGCGAGGGAAGGTCGAGAGCGTCCCGCTCAACCAGTCGAGCGCGCCTGGTCGTCGCCGAGGGGGCAAACGTCGCAAGCGCGTCGAAGCCATCGATGGTCCCCGAGCGCGCGAGTGGCTCGACGGCCTCCGCCACCCGATCGGCCCGCGCGCGCGCCTCCTCTTCCCCAGGCTCGATGCTCAGAACGAGCCACTGCCCGGGACGACCTCCGAAGACGGCCCGCAGATGCTCCTCGGCTACGAGGGGCGCGAGCCCTGGCGGGCGAACCGCCACCACGGCGGAGGCAGGCTTCGGCCAGCCGACGATCGCCACGATCGCAATGGGCGCCGCACACACGGCAAGAGCGGCGAGCGCCGATGACCGCGTCGATGTGGCGCGGACTAGCCACTCGGTCCAACGGGGGGTTACTGCGGGCGGGGGCACCCCGCGCTCGAGCCACCCCCCGATCTCGGGAGTCACCAGAAGAATAGCGACCGCCGTCAGCACTTCCCCCGCGGCGCATAGGAGACCGAGTTCGCGCATCGCGCGCAGAGTGCCGAGCCCGAGCGACGCGAACCCCAACGCCGCGACCACCGCCGCCGTCAACGTCGGTCGCCACGTGGCCGCTCGCGCGAGCCGCGCTGCGTCGGGACCCGCATGACCTTCGCGGCGCGCTTCCAGTACGGCCGCGTAGACGTGCACTCCCGTGTCGACGCCCACTCCCACGACGACCGCCGCAAACGCGATAGCGACCGCGCTGACTCCTCCTGGGAGCAACGCCGCAAGCCCCGTGGTCCAGAGTGTTCCGATCACGAGCGGCGGCAGAACGGCGGCAAGAGCACGCGTCCTACGGAATGTCGCGACGAAGGCAAGCGCAGCCAGGACGATCGACAGCGTCCCGCTCACGGCAAGGTCGCGCTTGAGCATCCGCTCGGTCGCGAGCGCAATCGCGTGTCCGCCAGACAGCTCGGTAGTCACTCCGGGACGGGCCGCGACGGCCATCGCATGCTCGACGTCGGCCACCACGGCTCTCGCGTCCTCGGACGTAAACGCGCTGCCGACGGCCTCCGCCACCACGAGACGGGCGCGACCCTCGTCCGCAACGAAGGCGCCCCCGGGCGCAGCATGGACCCCCGCAGCGAGATCTGGACTCGACTGCCACGGAACCTGGGCAAGTCGAAGGGGATCGCGCGCCAGCCAGGCGGAAGCGCCCGGGTCACCGGCCGGCGCAAGCAGGAAAGAGCGCGTCTCCTCCAGGCGAGCCCGCATGCCCGCCGGAGTGAGCGAAGCGGCGAGACGCGCCCTGGCGTCCGGTCCGGCGTAAAGCCAGGAAAGCGTCGGGTTTTCAGGGACCCGAGGAGCCGGAGCGCGATCGAGAACGCGAGCGATCGACGGCGCACGGCGCAGCGCATTGGCCAGGGCGTCGGCGACGGCAGCAACCTCATTCGCGTCCGGGCCGCGTACGAGCACGACGGCGGGCTCCCGCCCCCCGGATGCGCGGGTCCACCGTGCCAGCGCCCAGGCGTCGCCCGACTCGGGCAGCAGCGCGGAGATGTCGGTCGACACCCGAAGGCGTGACGCGGTGAGCCACGCGCAGGCGACCGTGACGAGGACAAGCGCTATGCGCCACGAGCGCCACAAGAGGACGACTCTACCCGGCGGCTGGACCTTTTGGCGATCCTCTCAACGCACGAGGTGCGCAAGCCGATGTCGTCAATCAGCGCAATCATATGCGCAAGCCGAGCAAGCAATGGACATTGAGCAGGCGTGTGCCCATCGTTTACGCCACGCTGGCGATGGCACGTAGCTCGCAAAGTCGACCCCGAGGCGTCTCCGTCGCCAGCCCTAAGGAGTCGAAAATGACAGTCGTATCGCGGATTGTGACGCCCCTTTGCATGTCCGTTGTCGTTGCATTCTTCGCGTGCGGCGGCTCATCGGACTCGCAGCAGTCTGGCCCAGCTACCTTCGGTAGCTCGTCCGGCAACGTGTCCAATTCGGAAAGCGCCGACGGTGGCTCCGGCGACGGCACGACGGGCAACGGCTCGTCCGGAAGCGGCTACAACAATCCCTCGTCGGGGGGCTCCTCCGGGTCGTCGCCTACCGAGGATAGCGGCCAGGCGTGCACGGCGGCGTGTTCCGTAGACAGCGACTGCCAGAGCGCCTGCTCTGCCGCTGCATCCGGCTCGAGCAACTGCTGCTCGGGGGGCACGTGCTACCTGTACGCTGGCGAGGCGTGCCCCGCCGAGTCGGACGCCGGCTCGGTCGAGTGACGCCGCCGCTGCCTACGAAGGCGGCAGCACAGGCGCGGACGCAGCGGGCGCCTTGGTGACCCTCACGCGCACGCGCGTAACACGACGACGACTGATCCCGGTGACCTCCGCCGTCGCTTCGGGCGAGAGGTTCACCTTGTCTCCGGCCCGCGGCAGGCGTCCGAGGAGCTCGACGACGAGCGCACCGACGGACTCTCCGAGCTCCCCCTCCTGAACCACGACACCGATCGCGCGGAGCTCCTCCATCGACGCGCGCCCTTCGACCTCCCAAAGATCCTCCGCGCCAGGCGCTTTCACGACCCTCTGCGGCTCCTCGTCGAACTCGTCGCGGATCTCGCCGACGATCTCCTCGAGGAGGTCCTCCATCGTGACGATGCCGCTCGTCCCTCCGTATTCGTCGACCACGACCGCGATCGGGACCTGTTTGCGCTGCATCTCGCGCAGTACGTCGACCCCGCTTTGCACCTCAGGGACGAACAGGACGTCCCTTCGAAGCGGCCGGAGGTCGGGCAGCGTCTCCGCGTCGGCATGAAGGAGAAAGTCCTTCGCGTAGAGATATCCCGCCGCCTCGTCGAGCGACCGCCCCTTCGTGAGGAGGATGCGCGAGTACTGATGCGAGCGCACGAAAGCATGCGCATCGCGACCGGTCGTTTCGATGGGAAGCGAGACGACGTCGACGCGAGGGACCATCGAGTGCCGCGCCGCACGCTGGGAGAAGCGCATCACGCGCTCGAGCAGCTCCGCGAGCGCCCGGCCCCTTGGCGAACGAGCGACACTGGCCGCGAGGATCGCGAGGATCTCGTCCTCGCTGAAGCGCCCCTCGACGCTGGCCACGTCGGGCGACAGACCGACCCGCCGCAGGATGAGCCTCGAGGATCGCTCGAGCAGCCAGAGTACCGGTAGAAAGGTGTAGTAGACGGCGCGAAGCGGGATCGCTGCAGCGAGCGCCGTCGCCTCCGAGCGCTGGATCGCCACGAGCTTGGGAACGAGCTCGCCGAGGAGAACGTGAGCGAAAGTCAGAATCCCGAAGGCGAGCACGTCGACGGCCACGTGAACCGCACCCGCCGCCGGTGCGCCCGAAACCCAGAGCGCGGCACGATCGAGTAGCGCAGCGACCGCGGGCTCGCCCGCCCAACCGAGCCCTAAGCTCGCGAGCGTGATGCCGAACTGGGTCACCGTCAGGTATCGGTCCAGGCGGCCGACGATCGACTCGGCGATGATCGCCTTGCGGTCGCCGCGCCGGGCGCGTGAGTGGAGCTGCGTCGCTCGCACCTTGACGAGCGCGAACTCCGCAGCGACGAAAAAGCCGTTGAGCCCGATGCAGAACGCGGCGACGGCGAGACCCCACACGAGGTGAAAGCTCTATCACGACCGCCGAAGCCTGTAGCCTGGGGCCAGGGCAACGGGAGTCAGCCACAGCGTGTCGGACCACGACGTTCTCATATTCCTGCTCGCACTCGCGGCGATGCTCGGCTCCGCGCGCCTCCTCGGTGAGCTCGGGCGTCTTCTCGGCCTTCCTCTGGTCGTCGGCGAGATCGGCGCCGGGATCCTGCTCGGACCTACGGCCCTTGGTCGCATCGCTCCGCAGGCTCAGGGGTGGCTCTTCCCCTCGGGCACGCCGGAGGCGATGATCGGCGCTTATACGGCCGTGGCGGTCGTCCTGCTGCTCGTGGTCGTCGGCGTCGAGGTCGACCTCGGCATCTTGCGGCGGCGGGGCCGGACGGCGCTCTTGACTGGCCTCCTCGGGATCCTTCTGCCGATGGCGGGCGGGGTCGCCCTCGGGCTGCTGCTCCCTGCCTCGGACCTCGTCGACCCGTCGCGACGCACGATGGTGGCACTCCTCCTCGGGGTCGCCCTCAGCATTTCCGCGCTCCCCGTCATCGCCAAGACCCTCCTCGACCTCGGACTGTTCAAGTCGGACGTCGGACTGCTCGTGATGGCCGCGGCGATGATCGACGATCTCGTCGGCTGGCTGGCCCTGTCGCTACTCCTCGGCCCGCTGCGCGGCGGCGGCGTCGACTTCGCCGCGTTCGGCAAGACGGTCTTGCTCGCGGCCGTCTTCGCGACGGCGCTCCTTCTCGTCGGCCGGAGACTCATCGAATCCGTGGTCGCTCGCCTGGAGAGCACCGGCACGGCCGCCGCGGGGACCGGGCGAGTCCTGTCCCTGGTGATTCTCCTCGCGCTCTTCGGAGCTGCGGCGACGCACGCGATCGGGCTGCACGCCGTATTCGGAGGGTTCATCGTCGGCCTGACGGTCGGCGCCGCGCGCGTCAAGGAGCGCACGCGCATGGTCATCGAGGACTTCGTCGTCAACATCTTCGCGCCGGTCTTCTTCGCGTCGATCGGCCTCCGGGTCGACTTCGTTCACGCCTTCGACGCGCGCCTGTGCTTCCTGGTCATCCTGGTGGCGAGCGTTCCAAAGCTCCTCGGATGCGCCCTCGGCGCGCGTCTCGGAGGCATGAAGTGGCGTCAGGCGACGGCCGTTGGGTTCGGCATGAACGCGCGCGGGGCCATGGGCATCATCCTGGCGGCCATCGCGCGAAATGCCGGACTGCTCCGCGATCAGATGTTCGTGGCGCTCGTCGTCATGTCGCTGGCAACCTCGCTCGTGAGCGGGCCGGCCATGAAGTGGCTCCTCTACCGCGAAGAAGCCGAAGAGGACGTCGTGACTCTCCTGCGACGCGGCGCCTTCGTGGCGGACCTCCACGCGAGCACCCCGAACGAGGCGATCGCCGAGCTGGTTCGCGCGCTCGGGTCACTCCTCACGGGCGTCAAGCGCAGCGCCCGGAGCGCCGTGCTCGAACGCGAGCTCGTCGCTCCGACGGGCCTCGGCGACGAAGTGGCCATTCCCCACGCCGCAGTCGAAGGGCTCGCGAGACCGCTGCTCGCGCTCGGACGAGCGCCACGCGGGATCGACTTCGATGCGCCCGACGGACGCCCGGCGCGCATCGTGTTCCTGTTGCTGTTCCCTCCGAAGGCGTATGCCGACGAGCTGCGAATCCTCGCGTCCATCGCGCGTGCGACGTACGACGCACGCGCGCGCGAAGATCTGATCGCCGCGACGACCCTCGACGAGGTAACTCGAGTGCTCGCCCAGAGCGCGAAGCGGACTCGGGAGTCCCACAGGCCGCCCTCCCAGACGGACGAGATAGAGACCCCACGGGTTGACTGACGTCGCGGTGTTAAGAGAGAGAACTCTCGCGTGCGCGAAAACGCTCCCAGCTTCACGGCGGCGATTGTGGCTGCGATGCGCGGTCTGGGGGCCTTCCTTCCGGAGCGCCTGCGTCTGGTCGATGATCCGTACGGTCTGCGCTTCGCTGGCCGGCTGAGGGGCTTGCGTGAACGCCGCGCTCTCCAGCGCGGGCTGCGGCTCACGTCGCGCGGGTGGATGCAAGGGAGGCTCCGCAGCTTCGTCGTGTACATGCAGCTTCGCACGCGCGTCATCGACGACGACGTCGCGGCATTCGTGGCTTCGGGAGGGCGGCAACTGGTCCTCCTCGGCGCCGGCTTCGATTCTCGCGCCTGGCGTCTCGGCGCCCTCGCCGGCGTTGCGGTCTTCGAGGTGGATCACCCGGCGACGCAGGCGAAGAAGCGCGCCGTCATGCAGGGCGACCCGCCCGCCGGAAACGTGGCGTTCATCCCCTGGGACTTCGAGCGCGACCCGCTCGATCGACTCGATGCCCGGCTGGGACTCGACGGACACGACGCGCGGGCGCCGACGATGACCATCCTCGAGGGTGTCTTGCCCTATCTGACGGAGGAGGCGGCGGCGTCCACCTTCAGGAGTATCGCCCGCTATTCGGCCCCGGGGTCGCCGGTCGCGTTCACGTACACAGACAGGGCGCTCATCGAAGCGCGGGCGAAGTCGAACGAACGCCGGTTTCTCCGGTTTCTGGGAGAGCCGTTCCGCTTCGGCTTCGACCCAGGCTCGCTGCCTCTGTGGCTCCAAGACCACGCGTTCACACTCGAGCGCGACGAGTCGGTCCCCGCCGTCTCGACCCGACTGCTCGGCGCCGACCTCACCAGGCTGACCGAAGCCGACCGCGCCGGCCGCCACTTCGCCCTCGCCCGAACAAATCGCTAACGACGCTCCCCTCGACGTGACGTCCGTGACCAGGTTGCCGCAGCGGAGCCGAGCGAGCGCCAGCGAGTCGAGGCGGAGCGAGGCTTCAGGGTGATCCGGGTGACAACGCAAGTGTGCCACTTCGTGTCGACCCTGACGTGGGAGACGCGTCCTACCCCTCCACACAATGCTATTTCTAGCGATTCCTCGTTCTGGCCCGAACCGTGCTGAGTCATGCTGTCGAGTAGAAGGAGAAGAGGGTCACCATGAGGAAGGCTTTGCTCGCATCGGCACTGGGGGCGACCGTGGCTTTGGTCGCGGCGACGGCGCAAGACGCGCGCGCGTGCGGCGGACTTTTTCAACCCCCCACCCCCACCCAGAGCGGGACGGTCGCGACTGACCACCGGATGATCTTCGCGGTCTCGCCCCAGCAGACGACGCTGTACGACGAGATCGAGTACCAGGGTTCGCCCTCGTCCTTCGCCTGGGTGCTGCCGATTCACGCCACGGTTACGGTGGCGCTCAGCTCCGACATCCTCTTCCAGGCGCTCGATCAGGCGACGACGACGACCATCGTCGCCCCCACTCTGCCCGCCTGTCCCACGTGCGGCTGCGCGACACCGAACGAAGGCTTCGCCGCCGGTAGCTCGGGGAGTAGCTCGTCCGGCGGCGCGTCGGTCAACGTCCTCGAGCAGCAGGTCGTCGGCCCGTACGACACCGTGCAGCTCTCGGCGACCGATCCGACGGCGCTCACCGCCTGGCTTTCGGCGAACGGCTACTCGATCCCGACGAACGTTGTGCCGATCATCGGCGAGTACGTCAAGGAAGGGTTCAACTTCCTGGCGATGCGCCTCGCGCCCGGTCAAGGCGTGCAGGCGATGCGGCCCGTGAGCGTGACGTCGGCGGGGGCCGGCCTCACGCTGCCCCTGCGCATGGTGGCCGCGGGAACGGGGGCGACGGTCGGCATAACCCTCTGGGTCGTCGCGTCGGGGCGCTATGAGCCGATGAACTTCCAGACGTTCACCATCTCCGGGTCCGATCTGACGTGGGACTGGTCCGCGAACGACAGCAACTACGCGACGGTGCAGGCCAACAAAGAAGCGGCCCTCGGCAACGCGGCCTGGCAGATCGAAAGCTCGCTCAGCCTGTCGCCCTTCCAGATCGAGAACGTCGTCCTCGCGGACCCGGCTGACGTCGACTATCTCTCCGTCCCGGCGGGCGGGCAGGACGCGGATGCGGGCGCGGATGCGGAAGCCGACGGAGGCGGGCTCACCGGCCCAGCCGAGACCGCGGACGAGGTCCGCCAGCAAGATCTGGCGACGTGCTTCCCGGGCAGCGACGCGACCGAAGTCCAGATTACCCGAATGCGGGCAGACCTCTCGCAAGCCGCCCTGGCGAATGACCTGGTCTTGCAGGCGTCGGCGGACCAGAGCCAGCTGTCGAACATCTACCAGGTGACGATGTCGGTGAACGAGCCGGCTTGCCCGGTCATCGATGCGTCGAACTGCGCCTGCGGACCCACGGGGTCCAGCGGCGGAGGGTCCGGCACCACCGGTAGCGGAACGACGACGACCGCCTCGCCCGGCCAGCAGTCGTTCGGCTGCTCGGCCTCGCCCACCGAGTCCAGCGGCGAGGGCCTCGAGCTTGGCCTCGCGGGCCTGGTGGGCGTCGCGCTCGTTCGTGCTCGCTTCCGGCGAAAGCGATAGGCCTCACCTCACTGCAACGGAAGCGCGAGCTCCACGACCGGGACGCCCGCTTCACCGCCGGCGAGGTAGCCGTAGCGGGCGAAGTTGCCCATCACTCGCGCCACGTAGTCGCGCGTCTCCTTGAAGGGAATACGCTCGACGAACGTATCGAGCTCCATCCCCGACGCTCGCGACGCCCAGCGCTCGATCGACTCGGCGCCCGCGTTGTACGCCGCCACCGCGAGCGGAACGTCGCCGTGGAACTCATCGAGCAGCTTGCGCATCAAGTGGCCCGCGATGCGAAGGGCGAAGGGAGGGCTCGTCAGGCGTGCGTCGTCCGCGGGCAGTCCGAGCTCCTCCGCGACGGTCGTCGCGGTCTCCGGAAGGAGCTGCATGAGACCGACGGCCCTTGCCGGCGAGACGGCGTCCGGATCGAAGCCGCTCTCCTGGCGTGCCACGGCCCAGAGGAGACCCGGCGGCAGCTTCTCCCTCGCCTCGACTTCTCGCACGGTGTCGGCGTACGGCGACGGGAACGCGCAATCCCAGGCCCAGCGCGTCTGGGAGCTGGGAGCGGCGGCAAGCAGGGCGGATGGCACCGATTGCGCCACCTGATATCGGCGGCGCGCCCGCCCGAGCTCGCCGTACGCCGTGCAAAGCGCCTCGAGGGCGCGTCCGCCGACACCGCTCGTGACGGCGGCCTCGCGGTCGCGCAGGGCGAGCTCCGCGTCGCTGTCGAGGCCGAGCTCGTGCAAGAGGCCCGCCGGCGGGGGTAACCCGACAGCCAGGGGCGGCGGACCGGACACGGTCGGTTCTGGAGGATCGATCGACGCGGGAAGCCCGGCGCCCGCCTGGACGAGCCTCGCGCGCGCCACCAGTGCAGGCCACGACAGCGGACGCGACCGCGCCACGTCCATCCAGCGCGCGAGCGCGTGCGATCGATCGCCATCGCGCAGCGCGGCCAGCGCCGCCATATCGGCCATGCGTGCGCTCAGCACCGGCTCCCCCTCGTCCTCGACGAGCCGCTCGAACGCCGTGCGAGCCGCCTTCACGTCTCCGTCTTCCATCTTGCAGAGCGCGCCGTCTCGTCTCGCGTCCCGCACGTCGTCGTCGTCCCCGCGGACCGGGGGGCGCAGGTACACGTCGAACCCCCTTGCACAGGCCCGCCACTCGGCGTGAAGCATGCGCAAGTACGGAACGAGGAACGCCGCCTGCCGGGCCCACGTCGACCTCGGGAAGCGACGCTCTACGTCCTCGTAGCCGCGTATAGCCTCTTCGTCTCGATCCGCGCGGGAGAGAGCACGTGCTGCGTGAAAGGCATCCTCGGCCGCGCTCGGGCCTCCGACCCCGGCGCACTCCTGGAGGACCTTGGCCGCCTCGCTCCAGCGCCCTCGCGCGCGGTACAGCGCCAGTCCTCGAGCGCGTCCGCGTTCGAGGTTGCTCACCGCCTCTGCCCCGGACGCCCCGCCGGCGAGGTCTATCGCGTGAAGGGCTTCGTCCGCGTGCCCGGCGTCCGAGAGCACGCGAGAGCGCGCCATCAGCTCGGTCGCGGTGAGCGGGTGCTTCGGGTCGACGCGCGCCACGAGGGCGAGCGAGTCCGACGCAGCAGGCAGGTCCGATCCCTGTACGGCGAGCCATCGGGCGTCCGCTCGGTCGGAGTCTGCCGGTGGCTCCGCCAGGCGAACGCGCAAGGCACGCGCCTCGGCCTCCTGCAGCCGCGTGTGCTTGTCGCTCGACAGGACGCGATCGGCGGATGCGCGCGCCCGACGGCCGTCCTTTGCCTTCTCGAAGGCCTTCGCGGCATCGAGCTGCGCCGCCGCTCCGGCGCGGTCGGCGAACCACTCTCCCGCCTCGGCGTAAGGCCCCACGGCTAGCCTTGCCTCGGCGCGGCGACGCCCGATGTCGTCGGCGAGCAAGGGAAGCGTTGCCTCGAGTCCGTCGAGCAGCGGCAGCGCTGCGCCGCTGTTCCCACGCGCCAGCGCGACCCGCGCGCGGAGGTAGCGCATTTCGGGGCGCGACCGATCGGCGTCCGGAAGGGCCTCGAGCGCCCGCCACGCCGAATCCCATCGTTCGTCCCGGACGAGCGCCGCCCAGTGGACAGCGTCCGCGACCACGGGAATCGACGTCGCGAGAGCCAGCGGGGCCTCCGAGCTCTTGGCTGGAGGCTCGGGTGCGGCGGAGGCCGGCGTCCGGCCGCACGCGACGACGAGCACGAGCGCGAGGGGGCGCACGTCGCGGCAGGATTGCCTGCAATCACGTCCAGACATGGAAACCCCCGCCGCCCTCCCATCCGGCCGCGCGGGTGACCCCGCTCGCGTCGTCGCCGTCGATCACTCTACGCAATCGCGGAATGGAGAGTGTGTCCACGTGCGCACCCTGCTCGATGCCGATCCATTGCCGGCCCATCTTCTGCGAAACGGCCGCCGTCGTCCCGCTGCCGAGGAATGCATCGAGGACCCAGTCGCCCGGTGCCGTCGACATCTCGAGAATCCGCGCGAGTAGCTTCTCGGGCTTCTTGTTCCTCACGAAGCGCGCGCCCCCCTCGCGTGCGATGCCCTGGAACGCGAGGTCGTCCCATACGTTGGTGAGCGGCTCCACGAGCACGCGACGTCCATCCCGCTCGACGACCTTGTCCGAGAGAAAGAGGACCCGATTGCCGGCGCGGAGCAGCATGTCCTTGCGGCCGCTTCTGGCGAGTCTCAGGACGCGCTCCGGTTCGAGACGGGACCGATCGATGAGGGCGCGAGCCGCGCCGCTCACCGCCTCGTATCGCGGCTGCGCGAATCGAACGACGTGGTCCGCGTGATCGATCGCGTACCTCTCCACGTCGTCGCGCGAGAGCCGCGGGCGCTCCAAGACTCGGCGGACGTGGGCAGCGAGCGTCTCGAAGCGCCACTGGTCGGTCGAGGCTTCCGGGTTGTCGAGCCAGGTCGAGTACGCGCGGTCGTAGCGCTCGCGCTCGCGGACGAGAGGACTGTACCGCCATCGCGCCCGGTCCTTCGCGTACACGAGCAGGTAGTCCGTCACGTTGACGGGCCCGCGGTTGATCGCCTTGTGTCCCGTCGCGGCGCTGCGAACGACCGTGACCGTCGAAACGCGGTGCTCACGCCCGTACGCCCGGTCCATCTCGAGCTGCAGCGTGCCGAGCTCCGTGTCGTCGATCTCGACGAAGATGGCGCCGTCGTCGGCCAGAAGCCGGGCCGCCACCTCGAGCCGCTCGCGGATCATCGTTCGCCAGGCCGCCGGATCCAGCGAATCCGCGTACTCGGTGAAGCGCCTGCCAGAGTTGAACGGCGGGTCGAAGTAGACGCAGCGAAACCGCCCGGCAAAGCCGGCGCCGACGAGTCGCTTCATCACGCCCAAGTTCTCGCCGACCACGATGGCACTCGCGCTCCGGGGGTCTCCATACGAGCGCTCCGGGTCGCGTTCGAACCCGCGCGGCGCCAACGCGGCAGAGGCACGCACCGGGTCGAGCCGCATCGGGGGCAAGCTTATCGCCAATCTCGACGGCGGCGGTTACGCTCTCGGCGTCGCTCTACCATGCCGGCCGCCCCAAGCATCACCCTGCCGCGCGCGTTCGGCCGTTATCTGATCTTCGATTTCATCGGGAAGGGGGGGATGGCCGAGATCTACCTTGCGCGCCAGAAGACGGAGCTAGGCGCGGCTCGGCGGTGCGTCGTCAAACAGATCCTCCCGGAACTGGCGAGCCACTCGTCGTTCGGCGACATGCTCGTGCACGAGGCCAAGCTCGCTGCGCGCCTCAGCCACGCCAACGTGGTCCAGGTCTTCGACCTGGGTCGCGCCGACAACCGGCTCTTCATCGCGATGGAGTATGTCGAAGGATTCGATCTGAACGATCTCTTGCGGCGCTGCGCTCGGGCGAGCGTGCCGCTGCCGCTGGAGCTGGCCGTGCACGTCGTCCGAGAAGCCCTCAAGGGTCTCGACTACGCCCACCGCAGGACGGACGACGAAGGCAAGGCCCTCGGCATCGTGCATCGCGACGTGTCGCCGTCGAACCTCCTCGTGTCGTTCGAGGGCGAGGTCAAGGTGTGTGACTTCGGCATCGCGCGCGCGAACGACGCGATCTCGAACGGGTCCACGCCCCACGAACTCGACGAAGCCCTCAAAGGCAAGGCCGGATACATGAGCCCCGAGCACGCGCGAGGCGAACCGATCGACGCGCGCGCGGACGTGTTCGCGTCCGGAATCGTACTCTGGGAGCTTGCCGCAGGGCGCCGCATGTACAAATCGGGCGACGAGCGGGCGAGCCTCCTCGAGCAGGCGCGGCGCGCGGACCTACCCCCTTTGCCCGAGAGAGGCCTCCCGTCGGAGGACAAGCTGAGAGCCATTCTGGCGACGGCGCTCGCGCCCGATCGAAGCGCGCGCTACGCATCGGCCGCGGCGATGCAGCGAGCCCTGGACGACTACGCCGCGAGCGCCGGCCTGATGCCGAGCCCGCTGAAGCTGGGAGAGTGGCTCGAGAAAACCTTCGGCGAGGACATCCTCGCGCAGCGGCGAGCGCGCGAGCGGGCCGCGTCTGCGCTCGAGCGAGGTGCCCCCGTGGTGCTCGAGGCCGTGGCGGCGTCCCTGATTGCCGCCGCGGCGACGCCCACCGGCGGCACCCCCGCTGCTCCCGCCGTGGAGGCCCGGACTTCGCCGCGAGAGTCCCCCCCCACGCAACCCGCGCCATTGCCGGCGCCCGCCGAGAGGCGTGGGCTCCCTGCCGTCGCCGTGATGGCTGCCGTCGCGCTCGTGGCGCTCGCCACGGTCGTTGCGCTCGCCATGCGCTAGCGGGGCGGGATGCTCCTCGCCGACGTCGCGCTCCCTGTTCCGATCCCGCGCGCCTTCACGTACGCGGTCCCCGAGGCCCTCGCGGCTCGGACGGCTCCGGGGGCGCGCGTCCTCTGCGCCCTCGGGGCCCGTCGCGTCGTGGGGGTGGTGCTGGCCCTCCGCGAAGGCGAGCCACCCGCACGTGTCAAGCCGCTCGTGCGCGTGATCGACGACGAAGTCGCCGTGCCCGCGGAGCTCCTCGCCTTCCTCCAGGACCTCGCTGCCTACTACTTCGCGCCCATCGGAGAGGTCGTGCGGCTGGCTCTCCCTCCCGTGGACAGGGAGACGGCGCGCGAGCTGGCCACGCCGACCCTCTTCCAAGACGCCCGCGGAGTGGGATCCCTCCGCGTGCAGTGGGTGACAGCGACGGACCGCGTGGAGGCGACCGGATCGCTGCGCGGACAGGCGGCGGCCATCCTCGCCCACGTGCGCGCGACAGGGACCGAGCCGCTCGCTCACCTCGAAAGGCGCTGGGGCAACGCCAGGGCGGCCACGAAGAAGCTAGCCGACCTGGGGCTGGTGACGATCGATGCCCGCGACGCACCCGACGGCGCACCCTTTGCCGAGGCCGAGGCGCGCGATGTCGCGCGAACCGCGACCGCCTCCCAGACGGCCGCGATCGGAGCCATCGGAGACGCCCTGCGCTCCGCGCATCCGGCCACGTTCCTGCTGCATGGCGTCACCGGAAGCGGCAAGACCGAGGTCTACCTTCGGGCCATCGCGACGGCGCGCGAGGCGTCGCGCGGCTCGATCGTGCTCGTCCCCGAGATCGCCCTGACACCCCAGCTCGTCCAGCGGTTCCGCGCTCGCTTCGGCGACGACCTCGCCGTCCTGCACTCGGCTCTGACGCCGCGCGAGCGCCACGCCATGTGGCGGCGGCTTCACGCGGGCGAGGTCGACGTCGCCATCGGCGCCCGCAGCGCCCTCTTCGCCCCCGTGCGCGCCCTCGGGCTCATCGTGGTGGACGAAGAGCACGACTCCAGCTTCAAGCAGGAGGAGGGGGTCCGCTACCACGCGAGGGACATGGCGATCTGGCGCGCGCACAGGGTCGCGGGCGTCTGCGTCCTCGGCAGCGCGACGCCGTCGCTCGAGAGCGAACACCTCACCCGCACGGGCCGCGCGACGAAGCTTCGCCTGCCCGAGCGCGCGCGCGCCCAGCCGTTGCCTCACGTCGATATCGTCGACCTCCGACGTATCGGCCCCGGGCCCACGGGAGACCGTCGCATCAGCTTGCCCCTCTTCCGCGCCATCGAGAGCGCGCTCGGCGCAGGCGAGCAGACGATTCTCTTCCTCAACCGGCGCGGATTCGCCCCCAGCGTGCGCTGCGAAGCGTGCGGAGAGATCGCGACGTGCGCGGCGTGTTCCGTCGCCCTCACGTTCCACAAGCGCTCGATGAATCCGGGCTCGTTGCACGGGGTCGTGCGGTGCCACTACTGCGACTACGAGGCACCGCTCGCGTCCCGTTGCCCCAAGTGCTCCGCCGAGGCCCTCGCACTGGAGGGCGTCGGCACGGAGAAGCTCGAGGAGACACTTTCGCTCGCCTTCCCCGCCGCCAGGGTGGCGCGGCTGGACCGCGACGTGGCGAGCGGCAAGAAGGTGGAGGCCGTGCTCGCGCGAGTCCGCGCGCGCGAGGTCGACATCCTCGTGGGCACGCAGATGGTCACCAAGGGCCATGACCTTCCCAACGTCACCCTCGTCGGCGTCATCAACGCCGACGCCGCCCTCAGCATGCCGGATTTTCGGGCGAGCGAGCGCTCGTTCCAGCTGCTCGTGCAAGTCGCCGGGCGCGCCGGGCGCGGTGACGTCCCCGGACGCGTCATCGTCCAGACGTGGGACCCCGAGCACCCCGCGATCGCGCTCGCCGCGCGCCACGACGTCGACGCGTTCCTCGCGCGCGAGCTCGTCGACCGGCGCGAACTCGGCTACCCGCCGCTGACGCGCGGAGCCCTGCTCCGCGTGGACGCGATGGACGAAGCGGAGGCGCGCGCGGCGTGCGCCAGGCTCGCCGCCGTGGCGCGTGCGTGCGACGCCGTCAAGCAGGGCGACGTGCTTGTCCAGGGGCCCGCGCCCGCCCCCATCGCCCGCATCCGCAACCGATGGCGATTCAGGGTCATGCTCCGGGCGGTTGCGCGCGCGCGTCTGCGGTCGGTCCTGGCGACGGTCGCGGACGTGCTCCCGACACTCGCGCGGAGCGTGCGGGGGTCGATCGACGTCGACCCCGTCCAGCTGCTATGAGCCGAGCGTGCCGATGAGCGAGCGCTCTCCGTGGGAGGTGCCCGCCCCGGCGCCGCTCTCGACGCGCCTCGTGACCGAACGCCTGGTCCTTCGGCCTCCGCGCACCGCGGACGTCCCCGCGATGCGGGCTGTCCTCCGGCGCAACGCGGCTCACCTGAGGCCGTGGAGCATCGCCCCCGGCCCAGGGGAAGACCCGGCCTCGCTCACCTCGGTGTCACGAGCCGTACTGCGCCACAGGGCCGAGTGGAAGTCCGGGCAGACCTACGTCTTTCTCATCGCGCCCCGCGACGACGACAGGACGATCCTCGGGCGCATCGCGCTGGGAGGGCTCCTTCGCGGTGCCTTCCAGAACGCCTACCTCGGCTACTGGATCGACGCCGAGCAGGCGGGGCGCGGCCTGATGACCGAGGCCGTCGGAGCGGCGACGTCGTTCGCCTTCGCGTCGGCGGAGCTGCACCGCGTCCAGGCGGCGGTGATGCCGAGCAACGCCGGCAGCCAGCGCGTTCTGGAGAAGGCCGGCTACCGCCGCGAGGGCCTCGCCGCTCGCTACCTTTGCATCGCGGGCGCGTGGGAAGACCACCTTCTCTTCGCAGTGACGGCAGAAGAGTGGGCCGATCGGCATCCACAACTTCTCTCGGGGCCCGTCCGATGAGGAGGGCATGCGAGCCCTTGCTCCTCAAGTACGCGGGCTCGTCGCCGGGAGGCTCGCGCCCAGTTGCGCGTCGTGCGAGGCCGGTGTTTCTCCGCTGACCGCCTTCTGCGCTTCGTGCAGCCCGACGATGCAGAGCATTCGAGGCAAGCCCCCCCGCGGCACGGCAGCCTTCGTCTATGGCGGCGCCGTAGCCCGGGCCATCGGCCGCCTGAGGAGCGAGGGCCGGCCGGAGGTCGCGCGTCCGCTCGGCGACCTCTTGTGGCAAGCCCTCGCGCCGCGAACAGGCGACCTCGGGTCCGTGGTCGCCGTGCCCGTGCCGCTCCATCCTCGCCGCCTCGCCGAGCGCGGGTACAACCAGTCCGCCCTCCTGGCGGGACGCGTCGCGCGCCGCCTCGGTGTCCCCTTGTGGCCTTCGGCGCTCGCACGTACGCGCGATACTCCTCCGCAAGCGACGCTGCCTCGCCAGGTGCGCCTGGCCAACGTCATCGACGCGTTCGTCGCACGCCAGCCCGAACACGTTTGTGGGCGCGAAATCCTCCTCATCGACGATATCTGGACGACGGGTGCCACGCTCGAGGCGTGCGAAAAGGTGCTCCTAGCGGCCGGGGCCACGCGCGTCTCGTGGGGGGTGGTCGCCCGGGCCGGCTACTAGCCGAAGGCGCTTCTGCGCGCCCGGGAGTATCATGCGAACGCTGTGACCCAAGAGAAGGACCACAAGGCCCCTCGCGCCCCCCAGACAGCCCCGGCGGGCGGGCCGCCCGACACAAGCGACCTGGAGCGCACGCGCGAGCTACCACCCGGGTCCCTTTCCGGGGTCTCGTGGCCGAGACCGTCGCCGAAATCCGTGGGGCCCGCGGTCCGAGGGCCGGACAAGCCTACGTCCGGGCAGCCGTCGAAGGCGCCCGTCGGTGGACGCCCCCTGTCTGCCGGCGTGCCTCGAACGGCCGCGAGCCAGGCGCCGGAGCTGCAAAAACCCACGTTCTCGTCCCCTTCCAAGGTCCCCGTGAAGAGCGCCGGTGCCCCGCCGGCGGCGAACCAACCGTCGTGGGGGGTGGAAGAGCTGAGCGGGTCGCTTCTTCTCCCGGACGACGGCCTGAGTGAGACCGAGCTCCGCGTCGAAGAGCTCAGCGGGTCGGTGCTCATCGAAGATTCGCCCGACGGGGGACCTCCCGTCGTGACGAGGGTGGGGGCTGCTTCGCCTTCGCAAAAGTCGGTCTCGCCCGTGCAGCGTGTTCCCCTTGGTCTCCCGGAGCTTCCGACGTCGACGCCCGGTCCCGGGGCCGTCCCCGCGCGCGCGAGGTTGCCCTGGGAGCAAGATCCTTCGGCTGCGCCGATGGCTCTCGCAGAGGCAGTCGACGCAGCCTTGAGCCAGGGACCCGAGGCCGGCCCCGCAGGCGAAGGGCCGCCTCCCGGTGAAGAGCTGCCCGTCTACAGGCTCGACGACTCCTCCGGCGAGGCGCTTCCGGGGCAGGGTGGTCTCGCCGGGTCAGGCGAACCGGAGATCGTTCCGTCCGCGCCGCCCGAGCCTCCAGCGCTTCACCGCGACGACGTCGAGGTCACGTCCCTGCCTCGCGGACGGATCGCCGTCCTCGCGGATGCCGCGAAGGGCCACCTCGCAACACTGAAGGCCACGCTTCGCAGAGTCGACCTGGGGTCGCCAAGCAAGAGGCCACGCTGGTTCTGGCCGGCCGTCGTGGTCCCTGCGCTCGCCCTCGGCGCAGGCTTCGTTGCCCTCGTCGGGTCGCTGGCAGGCTCGGACCGAAAGGACGGCGACGACACCAGCGGCAGTGCGTCGGCGACGGTCGGTTCGCCGCCTCGCCCGATGCCAATGCCGTTCCCCACTCCTCCTGCCGCATCCGTCGTGTCCCGGCCGTCCCCGGCGGCGGCTGCAGCTCCGGCCTCGCTCCGTCCGTGTGTGCTCGGAGGGTCGCCCGTCGCCGTCGCTCCGAGCGCGCTCGTCGGCGCCGGGGTCGAGGTTCGCCCGTTCGGCGAGGACGTGGCCATCGGCTTCGCGCGCGACGATCACGAAGCCGTTGGAATGCGCCTGACCGCGACGTCTCTGACCGCGACCGCCACGACCCGCGCCCGCTCCAAGGATCCGATCCGCCGCGTGCGGCCCGTCGCCACGTCGAAGGGCGCGCTCGCTCTCGCCGTGGACGCCGATCGCAAGGGCGACCGTCTCAGCGGGCGCCGCACCCTGCCCGTCGACCCGCCGCTGCAAGTCGGCGCGCTCGGGTCGAGCCTCGTGTGGTCTCGCGCGGGTGGGCCGGCAGCCGGCGTGCTCTGGCCGCTCGAGGGCGAGGGCGACGTTGAAGCCTTGCGAGGCGCGACCGAAGGCGCTCCGGGAGACACGACGACCGCCATCGCGTTCCGGCGCGGGAGCATCATCTGGCTCGGGGCGGCCACGGGATACAAGGCGCTCGCTCCGAAGGGGGAACTCGCCCACGTCGACGGCCTCGGCACCGCGGTCGGATCACCCGCCGTCGCCTTGAACGAAGGCGTGGCGATGGCCGCGTGGGCAGACCGGGCGTCGTCCAGTGAACCGTGGAGCCTGCGCTGGGTGCGCTTCAAGGCGGGGGACACTCCAGGGACGCCGAAGGCGTTCGCGCCGCCGCCCGGTGGCCAAGGAGGGCAGGCCATGTCCCCGGGCCTCGCCGCGGTGCCGGGCGGGCGCTTCCTGCTCGTGTGGACCGAGGGCCCCGCGTCATTCCATCACGTGCGCGCGCTCACGGTCTCCGGCGAGGGCGCACCGGTCGGGGCGCCGCTCGAGATCTCGGCGGACGGCGCGAACGCGGGGCAAGGTCAAGCGGCCGTCACCGCGGAGGGCGCGGGTCTCGTCGCCTTCCTCGAATCCGCCGACGGCGGCTTCAGAGTCGTCGCGACGCCGATCACTTGCGGCGAATGAGCGGGTGACCCGGGACGGCTGCCAAGGCCGTCTGGACACGGCAAGGGCCCGCATCCGCCGCAGAAATCCTCGCATCGGCCTCCGGCACGCCGGTTGATAGAGGACGCCTTCATGCGTCTTTACCCCGTCGTCGTCGCGTGCACCTTGCTCCTCACTCCTGCCCTTGCCCAGGCGGAACCCCTCTTCGGCTGGGGAGAGAACGCCCTCGAAGACGCCTACCTCGACGGCGATCTCGACGAGGACGACCACGTCGCGATGCGCATCGCAGGCCACGTCGGCGCGTCCGACGTGCACGGGGAGAGCTGGGTGAGCATCCTCGGATTCACCAGCAAGCTCCAGTCGGGGAAGAACGACATCGGCGCGTTCCTGGTGGTCGGTCTGGCGCTCGATCGTCTGGCGACGGGGCCCATCCACCGCCTCTCGGATCCACCGCGCCCGCAGGCTCCGCCGCCGGCGGCGCCCTTGCCCGCCGTGCCGCCTGCCCGTACGAACGAACGCGCGCTGGAGACTCTTACGGGGGGCGCGTCGATGGCTCACGAGTGCGTCGCGGCAGCCTGGCGCACGTCGGGCCTGGGAGTCGACGACGCGCGAATCGACGACATCGTATCGAGGTCGCGAACGAGCGCCCTCCTTCCGGAGACGCGCATGCGCGCGATGCGCCTGTGGGACGACGCCGCGCACACGACGACCGTCACCAGCGAGGACGGAACGACCCTCTACGACGCCATCGGCGCCAACCTCGTCCTCGAACTACGCCTGACGTGGCGACTCGATCGCCTCGTCTACGCGGGGGACGAGCCGACGCTCGAGCGCGTCCGGCTGGAGCGGCAGGAGGCTCGGTCACGGATGGCAACGCGGACGCTCGAGGCCCTCTTCGCCTGGGAGCGGGCCACCGTCGAGGTGGCCGAAGCCGTCGCCGGATCGCACGAGGAGCTCGCCGCCCATTTGCGGTCGGCCGAGGCGATGGCAACCCTCGACGTCCTCACCGGCGGCTGGGCCTCCGAGCACCTCGACCCGGACCTTGCTCGCCGCTAGAGGGAAAATGGGCTAGAGCGAGGGCCCGCCCATGCTCCCCGAATCGCGCGAGAAACTGGCCGACCTCCAACGGCGCCTCATGGCGCTAAGGGGGCATCTTTGACCTTCCGAAGCTGAAGGCCGCGATTGACAAGCTGGAGCAGCAGACGCTCGCTCCCGGGTTCTGGGACGACCAGAAGAAGGCGCAGGTCGTCACCCGACGGCGCTCCGGTCTCGAGCAGCAGATCGGCAGCATCGAGAAGCTGACAGGCGACGTCGAGGACGCCGGCATTCTCATCGAGCTCGGCGCGTCGGAGAGCGACGAACAGGTGATCGCCGAAGCCGAAGCGCAGTTGCCGTCGCTCGAGACCCGCGTTCGCGCCGCCGAGCTCGCGCGGATGCTCTCCGGGACGGTCGACCACGCGAACGCGATCGTCAGCATTCACCCGGGCACCGGCGGCAACGACGCGAAGGACTGGGCGCAAATGCTGCTTCGCATGTACCTGCGCTGGTGCGAGCGTCGCGGGTACAAGACGGAGGTCATCGACTACCAGGAGGGCGACGAGGCCGGGATCGACGGCGCGAGCTTCAGCGTCCAGGGCGACCACGCGTTCGGTTACTTTCGCAGCGAGAACGGCGTACACCGGCTCGTGCGTATCTCGCCCTTCGACGCCAACGCGCGTCGGCAGACGGCGTTCGCCGCCGTCGAGGTGACGCCCGACATCGAGGACGAGATCGACATCCAGGTGAAGGACGACGACATCGAGATCACGACGATGCGCGCCGGCGGCAAGGGTGGACAGAACGTCAACAAGGTCGAGACCGCCGTGCGCCTGAAGCACATGCCGAGCGGCATCGTCATCGTCTGCCGCGCCGAGCGCTCGCAGCACCAGAACCGGCGGATGGCGCTCAAGATGCTGAAGGCCAAGCTCTACGACATCGAGACCCAGAAGCGCGAAGACCAGGCCGCGGCGCAGGCGGCCAGCAAGACGCAGATCGCGTGGGGCAACCAGATCCGCAGCTATGTCCTCCAGCCGTACCGTCTCGTGAAGGATTTGCGCACCTCGCACCAGAATGGCAACGTCGACGCCGTCCTCGACGGCGATCTCGACACGTTCGTCGAGGCTTACTTGCTGGCCGCGGCAGGCGGGACGCTCAAGAAGGGCGGAGTCGCCGAAGAAGCGGACGCGCCGTAGGAGCGGGAGATGCCCGAAGAGCCCAGGACGAGCAAGCTACCCGACACGGATCGCGATCCGCAGTCGCCCGAGGCCGGGATCATCGAGGCGCGCCGCGCGAAGGCCGAGCGCGTCCGCAGCCGTGGCGAGAACCCGTTCGCCAACGACGTAGCGCCGCGTCTCGGGGGGAAGACCCTCGACATCGCGGAGGTGCGGGCATCATGCGCGGCCGCGCGCGACGCGGCGGGGAAATACGACGAAGCGCGCGTACGGTCGATCGCCGGCGCAGCCCTCGTGCACGTACGCGGTCGCGTCATGGTGGTGCGGTCCACGGGCGGCCTGTCGTTCTTGCGGCTGCGCGACCGGACGGGCGAGATCCAGCTACTCGTGAGCCAGGCCACGCTCGGCGCCGGATACGATCACCTGTCGGAGATCGACGTCGGCGACATCGTCGAGGCCGAGGGCGCCGTGACGGCCAGCAAGCGGGGCGAGCTCTCGATCGATCCGCACCGACTGCGGCTCCTCACCAAGGCCTTCCGGCCCCTCCCCGAGAAATGGCACGGCCTGACGGACGTCGAGCTGCGGTACCGCCAGCGCTATGTCGATCTCGTCGCCAACCCTCCCGTCATGGACGTCTTCCGCGCGAAGAGCCACATCGTGCGAGCCGTGCGCGCGATCCTGGACGCGGAAGGCTTCCTCGAGGTCGAGACACCGACGATGCACACCCTCATCGGCGGCGCCACGGCGCGGCCCTTCGTCACGCACCACAACACGCTCGACATGCGCCTTTTCATGCGCATCGCGCCCGAGCTCTACCTGAAACGCCTGGTCGTGGGCGGGCTCGAGCGCGTCTACGAGATCGGGCGCTGCTACCGGAACGAGGGGACCAGCACCCGCCACAACCCCGAGTTCACGATCCTCGAATTTTACCAGGCCTACGCGACGTACGAAGAGCTCATGAACTTCACCGAGGTCCTCCTCCGTGGAGTCGACGCACGCCTCGCCGAGGCGATGCCTGCAGCCCACGCCGCGTGGAAAGAGGCGCGCCCCTTCACCCTGGACGAACCCTTCGCGCGCGTTCCGATGGATCGCGCCGTCGCGGCGGCGGCGGAGCGGACGGCGATCCCGGAATGGGTCGGGGCGGTCGAGGACCAGGGCGGCATGGCCCTCGCCGTTCTCCTCCGCCAGGACTTCGGCGAACACATCAAGGAATGGGCGAGGGCCTCGCCGCGCGCCAAGGCGATCGACTGGGGGAACTTTCGCAAGGGATTCACCAAGTGCGAGACGGACGGCGAGCGCCTCTTCGCTTGCTACGAGTACGTCGTCGAGCCCTTTCTTACCGAGGACTACCGGTCGGGCAACGGCAAGCATTCGGTCCCCGTCTTCATCAAAGACTACCCGTTCGAGATCTCTCCGCTGGCGCGCCGCAACGATTCACGGCCCGAGCTCACCGACCGCTTCGAGCTCTTCATCCAGGGGCGTGAGCTCTGCAACGCCTTCAGCGAGCTGAACGACCCCGACGACCAGGCCGACCGCTTCCGCGCCCAGGCGGAGAAGAAAGCCCGCGGCGAAGAGGACGCGATGGACTACGACGAGGACTATGTCCGCGCGCTCGAGCACGGGATGCCCCCGACGGCGGGCTTCGGCATGGGGATCGACCGGCTGGTCATGGCTCTGACGCACGCGCCGTCCATCCGCGACGTGATTCTCTTCCCGCTGTTGAGGCCCGAGAAGTAGACGATGCGCCGCGTTCGCCCCCTCGTTGGCCTCACCGTCGCTTCGCTCGCCGGATTCATCGCGCTGACGCAGTGGACGCGCAAGCTCCCCACGTTGCGAGGGTCCGCCGGGTCATTGAAGGACGTCCTGGTGAGGGGCGGCGCCATCCTCGTTGGAGTCGTCTTCGTCGTCTGTCTCGTCGGCTCCATCATCCCGCTCGTGCTCGACCGCCTCGAGGCGGGCAGGTTCTCGTCGTTCGTCGCCGCGCGCCACGTCCGCGCAAAGAAGAGCGGCTTTCTCACGCTCATCAGCGCCCTGTCCATCTTCGCCGTCGCGCTCGGGTCCTTCTCGCTCTCGGGGGCCGTCAGCGTCATGGGGGGCTTCAGCGCCGACCTGAAGCGAAAGATCCTCGGCAACAACGCCCACATCGTCATCGACATGGTGAGCCAGGCGCCCTGGGGGGACTACGAACCGGTCCTCGTTCGCCTGCGCGCGTTGAAGGGCGTCATCGGGGCGACCCCCGTCGTTCAGACCGAGGTCATGGCGTCGAGCTCGTCCAACCTCGCCGGAGTCATCGTCCACGGGATCGACACCCGATCGATCGGCGACGTCATCGAGCTTCGAAAGAATATCGAGGTCCCCGTCCAGGTCGAGGACAAGCTCGGATACCTCGACGACCCCGACCGGCTCCGGCGTATCCCGCCCGACGAGATCATCGGAATCGGCCCGGGCGGCGAGGAATACACGAAGGGGCCCGACCTTCCGCCCTTGCTCGACGACATCGATCCCGCCGTTCGCGCCGCCGTGAACGTCACGCCCTTGCGGCCCGGGCTCGTGGTCGGGCGCGAGCTCGCGAAGACGCTTCACCTGTACGTGGGCGACGAGGTGACGCTGGTCTCGCCCCTCGGGGACCTCGGCCCGATGGGCGTGATGCCGAAGACGCGGAAGTACCGCATCGCCGGCATCTTCTACAGCGGCATGTACGAGTACGACGCGACGCACGTCTACACGACCATCGAGGAGGCGCAAAACTACTTCGCGATGCCCGGGAAAATCACGACGATCGAGGTGAAGGTCGACGACGCAGAGAACGCGGACAGGTTGACGCCGGCCGTCACCGCCGCCGTCGACCGGCCGGACCTTCGCGTGCGCGACTGGCGCGAGATCAACAAGAACCTCTTCAGCGCCCTGAAGCTCGAGCGGATCGCGACGTTCGTCATCCTGTCGATCGAGATCATCGTGGCGAGCTTCTGCATCGTGTGCACGCTGCTCCTGATGATCGCCGAGAAGGCGAAGGAGATTGCCATCCTCAAGGCGCTCGGCGCGACCAACGGCGGGATCCTTCGCATCTTCGTGACCGAGGGCGTCCTCATCGGCGCCATCGGCACCTTCCTCGGCGTCGCCACCGGACTCGCCCTGTGCACGGGCTTGTCATGGTTTGGTCTTCGGCTGGACCCGGACGTCTATTACATCGATCGCCTCCCCATCAACGTCAGCGGCTGGGACTACCTGGCCGTCACCCTCGCTGCGCTCACGATCTGCACGCTGGCGACGATCCCCCCGGCTTACGGCGCCGCTCAGCTCCGACCCGTGGACGGCCTGAGATACGAGTGATACCCGTCGCGAGCAAAATGGCAGTTTCGCCCGTCAAGCAGGCGCTCGTGGTCGCCAACAACGTGACCAAGTCGTTCAATCACATGGGGCGCACGCTCGACGTCCTCCGCGGCGTGGACTTGGAGATTGGCGACGGCGAGATGCTGGGCATCGTGGGCCCTTCGGGCGCGGGCAAGTCGACGCTCCTGCACTGCATCGGGACGCTCGACGTCCCGACGACGGGATCAATTCGGCTCGGGGGAGAAGAGGTGACCTCGCTCGCGGGCTCGCGCCTCGCGGAGGTCCGCAACAGGACGATCGGCTTCGTCTTTCAGTTCCACCATCTTCTCCCCGAGTTCACCGCGCTCGACAACGTGCTGATGCCGGGGCTCGTGCAGGGCAAGTCGAGACGGGAGCTGGAGCCTCGGGCGCGCGCGTTGCTCGAAGAGGTTGGCCTCCTCGACCGCCTGATGCACCGGCCGGGGGAGCTTTCGGGAGGCGAACAGCAGCGAGTGGCGCTCGCACGCGCCGTGTTCCTCGACCCGAAGCTCTTGTTGGCGGACGAACCGACGGGCAACCTGGATTCGGCGACGAGCGAACAGATTCACGATCTCTTCTTCGCGATCAACAAGCAACGCGGCACGACGATTGTGGTCGTAACCCACAACGCGGCGCTGGCTGCGAGCATGCCGAGGGTGGTGACGCTGCGCGACGGAAGGGTTGAGACGGATGAGAGGCGCGAGGTTGGGTGAGGGGGGGGGTTGAGGTCGGGGTCGGGGTCGGGGTCGAGGTCGGGATCGGGGTAACCGCACTTGGCACCCTCGCGCCGCCGCTTCGCGGCGTCACTCCGGGTGCAGAACACACGGGGGCTCGCCGCTCGGGGGGCGCGGAGGTGCATGGGCGGTGTTCCTCCCGACGGGGCGAAAGGAACACCGCCCATGCACAACCAGCGATTGCCTCATCACAAACTGCATGCGTATGACGTCGCGATT